>Ga0180432_10001512_pt1 | contig 36562 bp, 53 predicted proteins | sample SS_ome_10_FD_132414 | JGI IMG/M metagenome (GOLD analysis project Ga0180432, IMG submission 132414) | Hypersaline lake sediment archaeal communities from the Salton Sea, California, USA - SS_1_MS_2 metaG | ecosystem: Environmental > Aquatic > Non-marine Saline and Alkaline > Hypersaline >... | reverse complement strand
TCATGTTTATCTTTTCTTCTACAAAATCAGGGTAAACTTGTAAAAAACTAACGCCATGCTTCATAGCAAGTATTAGCATTTGTGTAAGTTTTCCCTTCATGTCTTTATCTTTCCATTCTTTTTCTATCCAAAGACCTGATGCTTTAGCCCAGTTCTTCCTTTTCTCTATAAGCTCAGGTGTCATACCTTTAGCTATATCAGGATATACAACAGGAACTGGATCTGTTCCCATAATAAGGTTTGCTATACCTCTTATTTGTCTTGATGCTTTAGGAATTGCTCTTACCGGATCATTAGTTTGTGATTTATGAACATCTAATACTTTACCGGTTGTTCTTGATACGTATCTAAAATGATAACCATCATCAAAGAAATTGTTATCGTACCATCTTTGTTCAAACTTTTTTCTTCTTGTTTTTAAAGTAGATAGCATTTCATCTATCTGCATTCCTAATCTATCTTTTGGTGATAATCTCTTATCTAGAGCCATCTAATTGCCTTTCTATCATTTTATTAAATATATCCTCGTCAATGTTTTCTGATGGTATAAATTCAGGAGGTTCTTGCTCTGTTGTGTTTTCTTGTATTTTTTCACTAGCAGAATATTCGGTTAAGTTCTTTGCTTTTTGCATTTTAACCAATTCTCTTATTTGCTTGTTTAGTTCTTTAACCATGAAAACATGGTATACAAACATTCCTATTAATAATATTGCTAATGTACTAATTGTTATTATTTCTAACATCTAAATAAACCTCATAAGGATTTGGTAACTTAAAATCTACTACATAAAAGAATACTGTATTAGGATTTTTAAGATAACCTGGATCCTTATCTATTATTTTAATATGAATTGGAACGTTTTTGTATTGTACTTTTATTTCAGTAAGTGTGTCATCTAACGATTGCGGTATCCAAGATGAAATCATCTTCCTACCTGATACTGTAAATTTACCTCTTAGTATCTCTAATTCTATCTTATCTGCAAGTAGTGTAGGATCGTTGTATTTTCTTATTTGGTCTGCAATATCTCCTACAAGTACCCAATCAATAAGTCCTCTTCCTAATATATCTTCTATCCAAAACAATGCATCTGTTAGCTCGTAGTGGTCTGGATATACTTTTTCTTCTTTAACTATTTCTTTTTTAGCCTGTTTAACAGGTTCTTTTTCAACTTCTTTCTTTTCTTCTTTTTTCTCTTCTATAACTTCTTCTTCAAAATTAAATATTTGAGCTATTTCTTCTCTGTTAGATTGCGATGATGTCATATTCGTCATCTTTCTGACCTCTGAGTTTTTGACGTATTGCTTGTTGAATACGTGTAGGTTCTTTGGTCGTAAATTTTCTAGTTCCAAACAACTCTTTTACAGCTAAAGCATGAGCGATAACTATATCGTCATGCAATCCTGGTGGAGCATTATATCTTATTTTACCACTACTTGAGATATCATACGTAAAAGCAGTAAATTCTATTAGTGTTTCTTTTAGATTTAGCATTGCTATTCTTTCTTGCTCTATCCATAATACTAACTTTTCTATGATTTCTCTCTTAGATTCGTTTGTAAGCTTTACAGGTATAACTGCAATACCTTCTTGTAAAAAGTCATCAGCAATTGGATCTCCTACTCCCGTAGCATCTAGAACTACCGGACAACTGTTGTAGTATTTGTTGATTGCAAATATTCTTTTCTTTTGTGCTACCCAGTCTAAATCTTTAAATCTTGCCTGATAAACTTGATGATGTGATTCTGCATCGTATATAACAACTACTGTGTAGTCTTGAACTTTAGCAAGGTCTACTCCCATTACATACCTTTTGTTTGGCATAGGTTTCTCCGGTAGTGCTACCATAATATCTTTAACGTGTTTGAAAACTGAACCTTCATCTTCTAAAAACTCTCCAAATATCTCTTGCCTTGCTACTCTTTCAGGCATATCTGCTACCATTCTATCTACTTCAGCTACCGGCATGTAAGGATTATCATAAGTTGTAACATGAAATGATTTGTAATCTTTATTGTCAGGATTTAAGCCTTTAAGATATAAATCGTAGAATAATCCCCTACCTTTAGGATTACCTCCTATAATCGTCTCTGCTTGATATTCCATAAGCATTGGTTGTATTGCGTTATGCCATAAGTATTCGTCTCTTAAAATGATTCCTGCTTCGTTTAAGAATGCTATTTCATACCCAAACCCTTCAATGTTTTGTGGATTATCTGATGATCTAAAGTCTATGTATGAGTCTTTAATAATTAGAGTTCTTGCTTGTTTTTTCCACTGCCAAAATATTTGTTTAGGTAATTTTCTAAGTTCCGGAACCATAAATCTCTCAACGTATCTGTCAATGTTTGCGTTAATGGTATCTACCCATAAACCCTTTTTAAATCTACCTTGCAGCGCTCTCATTATGTACTCGTTGGCCATACCTCTTGTAAGTCCAAATCTTCTTCCTTTAGATATTATTTTATAGCGGTGAGGATCCTGGAATATTTCTTTTTGTTTATCAAAATTTTTTATATTTAAAACTATTTGCATAATAGTAAAATTATCTACTCTTTATAGTTTTCAATTCTTGCCTCTGCTATCTTAAAGTATTCTGGATCTATCTCTATGCCTACAAACTCAAAACCTTCTAACTTACAGGCAATACCTGTTGTTCCTGAACCCATAAAAGGGTCTAATACTGTTCCTTGTTTAGGTGTTATTAGTATTGCAAGGTATCTCATAAGTGCTATTGGTTTAACTGTTGGATGATAATTTTTGTTTGGTGCTTTTTCACTTCCATATTTACCACTTGCAGAATTAACATCATCTAAATAATTACCAATCCCACCACCACCACCTGTTGTTTGTTTTGCTTCAAACCCATCTAACCCCTTATTCCTTTCAGACTTACTTGCTTTTGCACAATAAAAAAATCTTGATGCTGAACCTGAGTCGCCATAGTTATCTGGTGCATTTGCTGTTTGTATATTTTTCTCACTACCACTTAACATAAAACCTTTTCTTTTTCTTGCTTGTTTTTGGTATTTACCACCACCTGTATTAGGAAACATACTAACAACCTCATCACTTCCATCGTGTATAAAGTTTGCTGGGAATCTTCCATTTGATATTTTTTTTTCTCTATCTTTACACTGGATTTTGAAAGCTGTAATTTCTGAATAATTATTACCAATAGGTCTTTTATTTCCTCTGTTTATTTCATCTAAATCTTTTCCATTTGCTTCAACTCTACACTCATCAATATTTATTCCACCTGTTCCCCATTTCAATACATTCTTAGCAACAGTCTTTTCTCCTAATGGTTTTCTTGCTAGTACAATAGGTTCGTGTGCTGGTTTAAGTGCTGTTCCCCAGCCTTCCCATTTTGAGTTGCCCTGTAACTTATCTACTGCTTTACCTATATTGTGTGATTTAGGAAACCCAGAACCATATACCCACATTATTTGGTCACGGATTTCAAATCCTGTATCTTCAATTCCTACTGCTAGTCTGTGATAAGTTCTACTGCCACCAAATGATAATAAGTGTCCACCTGGTTTTAGTACTCGGAATACTTCTAGCCATAACTCTTTGCTGGGTACATCATAATCCCACTTCTTACCCATAAATGATAATCCGTAGGGTGGGTCTGTAATAACACTATCAATGCTATTATCTTCTAGTTCTTTTAATGCTTGTATATTGTCGTTATTTATTATCATAATATTTTCTAAATTTTATTTAAAGTTCTATTTGCATAAGATGGCAGCCTTGCCAGTATTATACCAACAAGGCTGTTGTGTTATCGTCTTCTCCCTCTTGTTCTTGCTAATCTTGCAAGTACAATGTTTGCGGACTTATGTCCAATGTTTTGCTCTTCTAATAGGATGTGCGCGTCTGCATGGCAGAATAAACACAAAAGCTGTGCATTCTCCCAACTATCATCACCTCCGGCTGAGGTGGGTATTACGTGGTGAAATTCTAAGATATAACCTTCGGCATAAGAACGCCCACAAGATTCACATCTCCAACCAAGTCGTTTGCCCCACTCTTTACGTCTCTTATAAGGGAATGACATCCTCTCTCTCCAAATACGTAATGTGCAGTGATACCAAATGGTATTCGTTGTATTCACGATCTCGGATGTGCTTTTCAATCTTATGAATAAGCTCTTGTCGTGAAGTTACAACATATTCTAGGTCTTCATTAAAATTGAAAAACCCTCGCATACGCCACTGATAGTTAACTAGATACATCATCTTCTCCTTTTTTAGTACCATCGTAAATGCCGGTAATACGAAACCAAGCAACCTTGCCATTGAAGACAAAATCATTAAGCTTGACTGAAGTGTCTTCCCAACTTTTGCCGGTGAAAACTTTAGTTCGTGGTGGATCATACTCGTCTTTATACTTAAACTGGATTTGGAGTTTGAACATCTTAGTCTCCTAGTCATATTTCATATATCCATCGTTAAAAGTTGATTCGATATGCGTAACTTTATAGCGGGTAATTTTGTTAAACCGCATATAGTCATGCATCTTTGCATTTGCTGCTGCGTAATCTTTACCGATAAATGTTACGTATTCAGGTTTTGTGTCTCCTTGATAATATACGGATACAGTTACAGCTATCATTGCGCCCTCCTATTTAGTTGTGAATGTGCAAATTACAATAACTTAGATTTAAGTTACTGTAATCTAAACATCTGGTGTTACTCTGATGTTATCTTCTACAAATCTTTTAGTGTTTTGATGTAATAAAATCTTACCTGCTCTTTCGTAATACCATCTTGCTACTCTTTCAGGTACTTTATCCATTCCGCCTTCTACTATAGCTACTGCATACCAGTCAGCTATCATTTCTACTGCATATTTTTCTGGCATTTCTAAAGCTTGCATATTACCCTCATTGTCCATAAATATCCAATATTGCCAGTGGTGTTTGTTTCTATGTAAATGTCTATGCCATGCTTTTGTTATATTCATTCTCTTATTTACTGCATAGTATCTTGCGTACAAACTAAACTCAGACGGGTAAAACTTAGATATATCATGCATTATAGCTAGTACATATAAACCTTTTTCAAATAGCATCTGAAATACCCAGTATTTATGCTTAATTAGATATATTAGATATTCGATATATATTTTAGTTCTAGTCATCCTCATTTATGACCTCGCCTTCTCTTGCATCTAATAAACTTGTATCTTCTTTAACTTTAATTACTATTTCTCCCCCACCTTTTCCTGAAATCTCTACGCTGTCTTTAAGAAGTCCCTTAAGTTTTGCAGCTAGTTCTGTTGCTTTAAGTTGTATCTGATGGTCTTCTGTCTGCCACATCTTACCATTAGCGATAACCGGCTTTTTAGCTTCCATTTTCTCTTTGATTTTCTTTGCTATGTAGTCGTTAGTTAGTCCTTGTTGTTCTAGCACTCTTGCAATAGGTTCGCCAAGTTTCGCCAAGTTTTCACTACCTATGTTTCTTGCACTTTTTCTATCTTTTGCATCGTAAACTCTCATTGCTGCTTCTGTAGCATTTAAGGTTGTTATATATTCTTTAATAAAAGCTTTTTGTTTAGGAGTCATTTTCTTTTCACTCATTTTTACCTCCTTAATGAAATAAAAGTTGGTTGTCTATTTTTTAATACTTTGATTAGTAAATCTTTAATCTCTTCTTTTTCTTCCGGGTAATACTGCTTTACGTTATCAAAAAGATTCATAAAGTTATTTATGTCTGTCGCATCGTGTGAAAATCCATCATGCGCATAGTCATCATCTCTACCACTTCCAAGCATAATAACAGGTATGTTTTCGTGATCAATGTATGTTCTTATTGTTTCCATACCTCTATGATAAAAAGGTGTGATTGTATACATAATAGGTATTTTTCCAGCCATAGATAATCCTACGCATACATCCAATGCTGTTTGCTCTGCAGCACCTACATTTATAAACCTATCACTAAAATCTGCGCTTATAGTATCAAACATTCCATATCCTAGATCAGCAGTAACTACATAAATGTTAGGATTGATTTCCATCTCCTCGTACAGATGATAAGCTAGATATCCTCTCATGCTGTTGTGCGGGCTTATTGGTTTCATTAAGTACCTCCATAAAAATTACTACCGGAATTAAATCTCCTGGCATTCCAAATTTCATTAATTCTATTTTTCTCTCTTTTATTTGTTTTAGTTTTTCGTTACTGATTTTCATATAAATTGGTTATCTCCATTGCTAAATCATAATCTTTTTCGCTCATAGTGTGGTAATGAGCGTCAATACCTGTTAAAAATGGGAAATCTTTACTTACATCAAGTTCATGTATTGTTATAAACTCATGTTTTTTTGTAATAAAACCTGTAATGTCTTTGTTTAAGTCTGCTACTTCGTTATATATTTTTAATCTATTTTTAAGATGTTCCATAGATACAAACTTATATCCAGATGTACCGTTACATAAAACATGAAGCTGTATGTTTGTTATCCCTTGATTTCTTATGACTTCTAATGCTTCCCACATAGAACCTTCTGCAAGTTCTCCATCACTTGATATTACATGTATAGTTTTCTCCGGTTCTGCTATTGCCATACCTACTGCTATACCAAGTCCATGACCAAGTGATCCTGAGCTGCAATCTACAGGCATAGTTAAAGCATCGGGATGTATTCCTCCGGACTTTAATATTTTCTCTGCGTCATAGTTTTCAAAATCTTCTAATGCTACATATAAAGCAAGGCCGCAGTGTCCTGCAGATAGTATAACTTTGTCATCTTCATTTTTTTTAATATAGATTTCGTAAATTACATCTAATGCTCCAAGCACACTACCTAAATGTGATAGTTTATGTTTGTAGCTTATTTCAATTACTTTTCTTTTAGCCAAATGGTTTTTCATCAATGTCCTCAAATTTTACTCCAAATTGTCCTAGTGTTGTTTCCATTATAGTTGATAATGTTTCAGGTTTAATTGCATTTTGTTCATACTTTGATTGAAAATGCTGTACTGTCTTAACAAGCCCTCGCTCTAAACTATACTTAGGTTTCCATCCAAATAGTTTCATTGTCGTTATATCTGCTTGCCATCTTGGTGATTCGTAATCCCTTCCGGTCTTAGTGATTCTTACTTTTGTTTTGTATCTTGTAATATCTGAGATTAAGTCATACACTTCCCTATTTGTTCTTTGTCTTCCTGTTCCTATGTTTATTGAATCTCCCCTAACTTTTGATATGTTTGCAATTAAAGTATCTATTGCAGTTAAGAAGTCTTCAATATATATCCAGTCATGCTTTGGTGGTTCTATTAGATCTACTGGTTTGTTATTAACTAGATTTCTAACAATTGTTGGTATTAATCTGTCATCTCTTTCATGCTCACCATATACTGAAAATGGTCTTACATTTACTATGTTTTTGTTAAGTTTTTTTGCAAATGCTCTTGATAAGTATTCTGCACCTACCTTTGTGCATGAGTAGAAATTATCTGCTTCTAGTGTATCTTTTTCTCTCATAACTGCGTTTTTCTTACCGTATACGCTAGATGTTGATACGTTTATAAATGCCTCGTAGTCTACCTCTAGACTTGCTCTAAGCATTGCATAAGTTCCAATAAGATTTGTAATTATGATTTGGTCAAACTCTTCCTGATTGTGATGATTTCCATAAGCAGCTAAGTGATAAATGTAGTTAGGGTTAATTTCTTTAATATATTTTTCTAAACTTGTAACATCTTGTAATAATTCTCTTGGAACTCCTACTGACATTACATTCTTTTTCTTTAGGTGATTAACTAAATTTTTACCCATAAACCCATTAATCCCTGTAATTAATGCTACTTTAGGTTTCATCTATTCCTCCCACTCATGGCCACAACTAGGACATGATAATTTTTTAATTTTTTTCTCTTTTGTTTCTTCTTCTAATTCTTCAGAAACATCTTTAACTAAATCAGATATTGGTTGAGGTTCTCCCATTGTTACTAAATAGTTTTCAATAGGAAGTGCTGACTTGTAGAAAAGTTCTGCTAATTTATCAGGATCATTTGCTCCGTATGCTGAGTTATCAACTGTTGAGTAATGTAGCATTGCATCTTCTTCTGACTGAAACTTTGTCTTATTTTCTATTCCATTAACAAAAGCTGTAACAAGTTCTCCATCATTTCTAAGTGATATAACTGTTACCCATGCTTTTTCTTTTCCTAGTTTTCTGTATGCTCTAAGTCTCATGTTTCCGCCAAGCACTGTTCCATCATCTAGAACTATCATTGGTTTTATTTCTTCGTTTTCTAGATCTAGTACAAGTTGCTCAAAATCTTCTTCTTTTATGTATCTTGGATTGTGTTCCCAATTTCTTAGATCTGATACATTTGCCTTAATCTTATTGTCTTCTTTAAATAGTTTAATCATTTATTAGTCTGTCAAAAGCAAGTATAGGTAATACAACAACGCATGTGCTAATTAATACAATAAATAAACCGGTTGTTTGTAATATTTCCTTAATCACTTAGACTTTGTATCCTTTCATTTAATCCAAATGTAAATGTTGCTTTGGCCATTTCTGACTCAAGCATTTCTCTTATTTCTTTTAAGTGGTCTACTTTAGGATTTACTTTAACGTTATCTTTTTCTTTCCAGTTTTCTATTGTTAGACTTCCTGGTTCTAAAGATATTCCTCTTGTTGATAGAGCTTCCTCTTCTTTTTTTAGTAAATCAATAATTGTAATGATATGTCTTTGAGTTAAATTAATCATAATTCTCCAAACTCTAAATTTAATAATAAGTTTTTAATTGCTTCAGGTTGTATATTATCACCTGCGCATTGTTCGTATAGTCTTTTGTATGTTCCAGCAACGTATCTTAAGTCTGTATATTTGACTATATCTGTATAATTACTTGCTTCGTACTTATGTTGCTCGTACCCTGTTTCGTATCCATAATCGTATGCGTAATTTGCTAGGAATAAAAATCCTGATAACAAAATTGCTGTAAGTATTATTTTATATATCATCATGTTTAATTTTATCAATTAAATTTTGTTTGAACTTGTTATACTCCTGCTCTGTCTCAAACATTGGTTTTGCTTTTTTAATTGCGTAAACTGATGCTAGAAACATTTCGTATAACCATGATATAGATCTTGTTGCTGTTACTTCGTATTGTTTGGAGTTTTTTCTAAAGCAGACAATTGTGTCGCCAATGAGTATATGAACATCTTTCTTTTTGTTAAATACTTTTCTTGCCATATCTTTTCTCTACCATTTTCCTAAATCTATTTGATCTAGCTTTATCTTTTTCTTCTATAACTTTTTCTAGAGAATTTGCTTTGTCGGCTTTGTGTGCGATTTTTAACAGATTGTGATATTCCTCAACTGGAACTGCGTAAAAAGAGTTTTGCGGGTATTGGTCATTGTAGACTAATGTTTCTTGATTTCTGTTAACCATTTCGTTAACAATCTTTTTCATTTGTGTTCTAAACTGCTTTGTTCCGTATGTGGGCATGTCGTTATTATACTAGATGTAACCTTTAAATCAATAACTAAATGTAAACTTTTTCTTCATTTTCTAGATAAAATCTTTTTGCTGGTAACTTATTCTGCCTTTCATCATAAGTTATAAATTTAGCGTCTCTTTTATCAATTGTTTTATAAACAAGATCTTGTTCTGAAAATCTTTTAACAATCTTTTTAGCGCCTCTGATAAATGCAGTATTTATTACAAGGTCGTTAAACTTAATAAATCTAGTATTCCTTAACTCTGCCTGCATGATTTTGTTTAGCTGGTCTGTTGTGAATCTGTGTATTCCTAAATCTCCGCAGTCTACCTCCCAATATTCAATGATAACTTTATTCTTCGATAACATATACTCCTCCTCTACTATTTGTTAATTTTTTACTTTTTAGAATATAATCTGCTTTTTCTCTTTTTACCCAGTTAGATAAAAATGCTTTATAGTTTTTTTGTCTTTTACCTTTTGCATCTAACCAGTTAATAGCTGAGTCCCAACAATTCTCTACAAATCTGTAAGGTACCTGGTAATTTGTAGCTATTTCTTTTAAGACATCTTCTGTAATTTCTGTTCTTCTAGAATATTTTCTTTTCTGTGGTGTGTGTAGATCAAAATCATTTTGATCTTCCTCTCTCTCTCTAACCTTACCTAACCTAACCTTACCTATACTATCCTGGGTTGCCAAGTGGTTGCCATGTGGTTGCCAATCGTCATTGTTGTTGTCATTATCAAATAAACTATTATTATTTTCTATGTAATATTGGTTTGATGTATTTGTTCTTAATTTTGATAATTCTTTTTGATAAATAGTTGGTGTGTATCTGTCTTTTCTAATTTGATTATTAATAAGCCAGTCTCTTATTACAAACACGCCATAAGGGAATTGTAGTAAAAAACCTCTACCTAGAAGTTGAGCCATATCATCATGTGAGGTTCCTAACATTTTTGATACTTTTGTAAATGGAACAAAACCATCATCATCTGCTTCCATTCCTAAGTGAAAATATAAATTTTGCGCGGTTGCTGACATGCTCAGAAATGAATCAGAGCTAATTATGTCTTTGCTAAACATTCTGCGATTAGCCATAGCATCCTTTCTTAATATCAATAGTCTCCTAGCAGAGCAGAAGCATCAAACATAACATCTCGTACTAGGAGGCTACTAACATCAAATTAGAATTTGATAAGTTATGTTTGATTTATAAAAACTATAAACATATAACGGATTATTTTCAATATGCTCTTATATGTCAAACGTGCATTGCAACATATAAAAAATTGTGTAGAATATGAGTTGCATAATCCTATATTCATTGGGCAGGAATATGTTAACTAAAATCTCCCTTTGTTACACCTCAGGGAGATTTTTTATATGACAAACGTGTCTAGACTTATATCCATTTTTTAATAAAATAAAGTTGTGAGTGGGAAGTGATCTAACGGCTGACTCTTCCATAAATGCAATAATGTTACTTGAGCGGAATTGATAATGTAACTTTGGCGCACACAGTTACAGAGGTATGGCGTGCAAATGAATATCAAGTGTAGTTTGTAAACAACCAGCTCACACCAAATCCCTAATTTCGGTTAGGGATTTACTATATCTATTACTATATGATTATTACTTATCGGCCTCTCCCCTACTCTGCTATATATGTCTATAAAAGTGCATATATCAACCTTTTTAGGTGGAGAAGAGGGTACTCGGTAGGGTAGGGGAGTGTGGTTACATTATTTACTCATGTATTAGACGGGATAGGATCAGAAGTTATTTTGCAATATAAATTTTTACCGAAATTCCTATCCCTAAATTATTATATATTATTCCCAATGTCTGATTTTTTTAGAGTAAAATTTTTTAATTAAGTTATATTTTTCTGAGTTAATGTAATAGAGTTTTATCCAAGGGTAGTCTCGTTGTACAAGCGCAATTTTTTGGTAATCGGATTTCTCCATAAAACCTTTAACTTCGATATAATAAAATCTCTTACCAAAACTAACTTTGAAATCAGGTACGTAACCTTTAATTTGAAATCTGTTTGGTTTGAAATATAGTAGGTCTGGTTCGTATTCAACCGAGTCAAAATTTTTGGTTTTGAGGTACCGGTAGACGTTGGCTTCCATTTTAGATTTAAAATATATTTTTGTGTCATTTCTATAACCTGCTTTCGCCGGGTATCTTATTCTGTACTTTTTATTTCTTTGTTGGTCTTCCTGTTTTCTTAGTCCAAACATGATTGCATCTTGTGCATGTATATTTGTAATGAGTTTTGTTCTCTATCTTTATTTTATCAGTTTTAAAATTTTCATGCTCACAGACGTCTTTGCTTACAATTCCATAAACACCGTATCCAATCATTACACTAGCAAGTAGTGAAAATAATGGATAATAATTTGTAACTATATAATTAAGAAAGTTCATTGCATTTTCTCCTGGTAAATTTATATATTATGCGTATTATACAGCAATTAATTTTGTCATATATTTGCATAATTGACACGTAGTAGTAACTAGGTATACTTAAGTTATTATCAAATTACCAGGAGGCCTAATGAAATATTCTCTGCCCCAAAATCTTAAGTTTAAAAAAATTAAGAATGTTAAACAATACATTCAGGACTGTGAGTACGAACTTGCTGAGCAAAAAATACTCAAGAACATGAATGATTGGTACATTAAAAACTACAGCAATGTAGAACAAACAAGAAAGGAAATCCAAAATGCAATTTTGTCCTAAATGTGGATCATATTATAGTAAAGATTATGCAGTAGACCACGTCTACGAATGCTACACTCAAACAACACGCAACGAATCAGGTACGGCTACATATAGAATTACACTACCAGGTATATATAAATTAATAGAATTAAATGCAATAGATCCTAACAGAGCTGCATACAAACTTGCTCGTTATGGACTTGGAAAGGTATCTAAATAATGAAAGCACTAGCAAAAATACAAAAGGAACTTAAAGCTCCTAAAAACCAACGTAACAATTTCGCAAACTATAATTACAGATCATGCGAAGACATCTTAGAAGCTGTAAAACCATATTTAGATGGTAAAGACGAAATATCACTTATAGTTAATGATGAAATAGTACAAATAGGAGATAGGTATTACGTTAAAGCAACAGCAGTTCTAAGTGATAAAGATGGTAAAACTGCAAGCGCAACTGCATTTGCTCGTGAACCATTAACTAAAAAAGGTATGGACGAACCACAAATAACAGGTGCTACATCATCTTATGCAAGAAAATATGCACTTAATGGACTATTTGCAATAGACGATACCAAAGATGCAGATACTAATGAACATACTAAAGTAGTAAGACAAGCGCCAAAATTAAAATCTAACGCTAAAACACCTTCAGGAATACCAATGTATGACTTCACAGTAGAAAGTGTCGCACGTGGCAATAATACGCCTTTAAAAGATACATCTGAACAAGATTTAGAAAAACTAAGAAAGAAGTATTTTGCAATTGCATATAAGTTAGGTATGAAGAATCCTAAAGAATATATTAAAGAAAAGTTAAACGTAGCGTCTTTTAACGATATCTCTGAGACCAAATTGTCAACATTTGTCAGAGCATTGGAGATGAAAGTAAAACATTCTTGACACGTAGTGTAATCTATGTAATAATATCTATAGTTAATAATTTAAGAAAGAAAGCCCAATGACAAACACACAAGCACAGCAATTTATAACACAGCTAGGATTACCTGCAGAAAAAATTAGTATTAACGAAATGTTTACACAAATTGTTGATTACGCAGAAAGTCTAGTACACGAAATTAAAACATACGAGCATAACGAATTTATTGAACAACACTTTGGCGCACACGATAAAATAATGGTAGCAAGAGTATTAGCATCTGACATTGTAGATTATGCAGATACAATAGAAATGATCTACATTCAAAAAGATAATCAATGGTATTACTATGGAGAAAAAGAATAAAATGAATAGAGACTACTGCCGAAAATGTGGAAGATACGTATATAACAAAACATTGGATTACAGTAAAAGAATATATGGCGAAGTGTATTGCTTTAACTGCCAAAAAGGTAAAGTAATGCTAAAAGAAGATGGAACGCCTTATACATGGAAACCAACACCACTTAAGGCAATTAGGGACAAAAGCTTTATTAAGTGAGTCCTTCATAGGATATTTTAGGTTCATTCTTGTACCAGGACGTGAAATATCCCATGAGGGACAGCACAGGAGATACTATGACAGAGGGTATCTCCTACGATATAAGTTACTATCTGAGCATAAAGTGCTTAGCTAGTAGCACAATATCGTGTTACAAAAAAATAGATGTTAGGAGAAACATCATGTCTAACTTTTTCTACCTGGATCCTGAAGAAGAAGAAGAACAGGAACCAACAACAGAAGAGTTGCAGGAAATCGAAAACAATCCTGTTGACACAAGTAACGCTGAAGACGTTACAGATGATCTGTACGGTTAGCCATTCTGGCTAAACATACAAAGAGGTAGTTAATAACTACGATTGACTACCTCTAATTCATAATTATGTTATTACAAACAAACAAAAAACAAATTTTAAACGCAGATGACTTATATAATTATTATCTGTATGAAATTAAAAATTATTTAACTTACATAGATTTGTATAAAGAACATCTTTTTTGTATTGGATTGGATAGAAATCATTATGTATTGTATTGTAATTTAGCTTCTATAGGGCATGAGAGTGGAGTAAGTGCAAACGTTAAAGATCTTATTAGATATGCCGCAACTTACAATGCTAAATATGTTGTTATGATACATAATCATCCATTTAATTCTGAACCAAGCGAACCTGATATAGAAATAACTAGAAAGTGGGGAAGAGCTATGATGGGAGTTGGCATTAAACTTAACGAGCATATAGTTGTAAAAGATGATGGATATACAAGTATAGTTAGTATAATTAAAGAAAGAAAAGCAAATGAAGTATAAAACAAAAACATGCGAAAGATGCAATGAAAAATACACAGGTACTGCAAGTTCTAAATACTGCATCACTTGTAAAGATGTAATAATTTCTGAGCGTAAAGTTAAATATTCAGCTCAGAGAAAGGTAAATAAAAAATGAAACAAATAATTAAAAATTACTACGGTATATTTGCAATAATAGCTTTAATAGTATCTTTTATATATAATTACGCCTTAAACTTTTCATTTATGGTAAATAGAGTTTATTCAGCTACGTTTTTTAGAGGTATATATTACTTTATAGAGTTTAATATAATATCAACTATAAATACTATACTTGGTGCTGTAATACTTACTGCATTATGGGGAACATTGTTTTTACCTATATATCTAGCAGTAAGGTGGTCATTAATTACTATATATAAATTTTTCAAAGGCACGTTGTAGTACAATAACGACATGAAAAAGAAACTGCCCATTACAAAACTTAAAGCTAAGGCCTGGAACTTGTTTTCTAGGTATATAAGATACAGAGATTGCTACCAAACAACAGGCACTTATGAGTTTGGAATCTGTTACACGTGCGAAAAGAAATATCCATTTAAAAAATTACAAGCAGGTCATTTTGTAGATTCTAGGACAAAACCTGTACTATTTAATCCTGACATCGTTAAAGCGCAATGCATGGGTTGTAACGTCTTTAAAAAAGGTAATAAAGACTTCTACACGCCAAAAATGATTAAAGAGTATGGTCAAGATAAGGTGTTAGAGTTTTTAGAATTAAGACATAATAAAGATAAGACGTGGAGAAGGGAAGAGTTGTATAAAGTTATAGAAATCTACCAAGATAAAATCCAGGAATATGAGCAACTTGCTAGAAATCATGTCTCAGACTAGAACTGTAGACGTACCGGTTTGGTTAATAATCATAATATCAGTATTAAGTTTTAAAGGATTATTCAAATGAAATACTTTAAAAAGATAGATTATTTATGTTTAGGAGTGTATATATCTGCACTAGCTTGGAGCATACATGTTGATAAAGTTTATGCAGCACTTCTTGGTTTTGCATTGTTTCAAATATTTCCATTAATGTATTTATTAAGAAAACATGGGTATTTGGATATGAGAGATGAGTTAGGATTGGATGCTACAGATAAAGCAGAAGAATTAGCAGATGAACTGTTTGTACAGCCCGTTAAAAAGTTTCTTGCTAATAAAAAATGGGTTACTAACCTAATTCTGATAATTGTTTTGAGTCTTCTTGTGATGTTTCTAAGTTATTGGTTGTTTCCGAAGATTTTAGGATTTCCCTCTTTAAGTGAGATCTACTAAGTATATAGCTAACTATAGAAAATAGAGCTACAACACCGGCAATAACATCTTTAGCTAGTGAAACTATCATATCTGTATCTGATTCAGGAATAATTCCTGAGTAAACGAGTCCTGCTATAACAACAGGCAGCATTGTTACGTAGAACTCGCTTGTTTTTACTCCAGGTTTCATTGTTTATTTTAGTCCTAATTTACCTTTTAATTCTTCTAATACTGAAGAAATAGTTTTTACTTGTTCAACTAATTCTGCATTAGGTGTTTCTGTAGTAGGTTCTACTATTTCAGCAACTTCTTCTACTACTGGTTCTTCTACTGCAGGTTCTTCTACTACTGGCTCTTCAACAACAGTGTTAATTTCTGCTTGTATAGAAGCCATTTCTTTTCTAACATTTTCTAATTCTTTAACAAGTTCATCTTGTCTTGTAGCAAGAGCGTTAAAGTTTTCTTGTAATTGTTCTTTCATATTATTATCCTTTAAATTATTATCCTTTTCTTCTAGAAAATCATCTAAATTAGGTAAAGCATTTGTACCACCGGCCCAAAAGTAATTACCTTTAGCTGATTTCCACCAAAATTGTGTATTAATTTCATTATATTCTAATCGCTCACCTTTTACAAAGCCAACAACTTCAACTTCATTGTTTCGTTTAAGCTTCTTAGATCCTGCTAAAGGATATATCTTAGAGGCTCCTGATCTTACATATAAAATATCTACCCAATCTAATACCTTAACTTTAGTTCTGTATGGATATAATTTCTCTTCGGTCTCTTTGACACCTCCCTTCTTACCATAAGTTACAACATCTTTTATAAATTGCTCATGATCCCATTGTCCTAAAGGGTCTGACTTATTAATAGGGTCTGATTCCCTATGCATAAATACATGACCTCTATCCATTGGTATATCGTATCTTTGACAAATATCAGCAACTAAAATAACTGCTGCGCTGTATTGTTCCGGAGTGTATTTGTGATTTCTGTTGCCCTTATCTTCCATTTCTATACCTAGAGTAATAAGATTAGGATTTATACCCCAGTTATCTTGAAGTAGGGTAGGAGCTCTATCTTTATTAACAGTAACTTGTCCTGCGTGCCATGCTGCTGACTTTTCTTCTACAGTAAGTACAACATCTCCTGTATCTGATATGCAGTAGTGAGCTGAAACTTTACTTTGAGGATTTCTGAACCATGAAATTGTGCCTCTTTGAGTACCGGCCATAGAGTGCATTACTATACCCTTAATCCTGTATCCTGATCTATCGTGCCACTGGTTTATAGTTGTAATATTTTTTTTAATATTTAGTGTCATCCTAGTTCTGTTCTTGAATTTAATTTCTTCTTTAATTTTACCACTTCGTTGTGAACTGCGCTTAGATGTGGATGATTATCCTTATTCTTAGCTGCCCATCTTATATACATTCCAATAAAGAAAGCTACTATATTAGCTATAATCCTTACGTCTGCTTTTGATGGTTTAAAGAAGAATTTAAGAACGTAGCCAAGAACAGGTACTAAGACTACTGCTATGGCTTCCTGGATTATGTTGTTCATACTTAACATAGTTACATTATACAAACATTTCTAGTTGTTTGTATTTCACCTTTTTCTTTTTGTTTTTTTTCGCTTTGTTTTTAGCCATAATATTAATATGAACAAATTTTGTACCTATTAATATTTACTCATTATAGTATGTTTTTGTCAAACTTACTCAATGCCTGCTAATTCTGCTCCTAAGTTTGATATGTTTTCTGCTCCAAGTTGTGTAAGTAATCTTCTCATCATATCTGTTGCAACTTGTACTCTTTGGTTTTCAGGTATTGCTTGTAATGCTCTTCCCATCTTTGGTACTTGGTTTGCTATTATTGCTACTGCTTTTTTATTATTAAGTAGTTCAGGAATACCTATAGATGTAAGAATACCTGTTGCTACTGTTACTGGATTTGCTGTTGAAATACCTGCTCCAATAATACCTCCGCTTGAGTTAAGTCCTATTGTTCTAAGTAGTCCTACTGGTAATGTTCCTGTTCCTAAGTATTTTTGAGTATTTACTATATCTCTAAAAGAGTAGAGTTTACCAAGTTCTTGACCTATGTCTTTAAGTGATCTACCGGCATCATCTGCAAGGTTTGCGTTATTTGCTGCGCCTCTTACTATATTTGTATATATATCTCGTGCTATTTTATCAGATCCAGCCTCAATACTATCTTTTGTAAATGCAGATTCTGATATAAGTTTATCTAGTGATTTTCTTAAGTTATTAACATCAGATATATCTAATTCTAATGTTTTACCAAACTTACCTAAAAATGCATCGTATTGATTTTGTAATGAGTTTGCTATTGATTGGTATCCTGCAATTCCTGTATCGTTTAATTCTTTAATTGTATTTTGAAATGATGTAGCTACATCTTGTGTTGGTATTTTTACACCGGATTTGTCAGCTATTTCATCAAATGATTTTTGTAGAGGTGTTATATAAGAATTAACTTGTTCTGTACCTTCTTTAAATAACCCTTTTTCTATAACAAAATCTTTAAGTTCTTGCCCTGTCTTTGCTAAAAAGTTTCTTTGTTGTGTTTTTGTTGGTCTTAAACTTCTAAGTGCAAAATCATCTCCTAGATTTACTAGCTTACTGCCAACGTTTTTAACTATTGGTGCGCCAACTTTAAATAATCCACCAGTTACAAGGTCTGCAACTCCAGCTTGTCCTGCCTCAACTACTTGAGATTTTAGTGCTTCTTCTGTAGTTTCGTCTTGTCTTCCAGTTAAATCTTGTAAGAATTCTGCAAATCCTCTACCTATTGCACTACCTCCAGCGCTTCCTATTGCTCCACCAGGTATTCCTCCAATTCCTCCGCCAAGTCCTATACCTGCGCCAGCTCCAACAATACCGCCCATTATAGCTCCTATTGTTGGTAATGCTGATATAGTCTTATCTAATAAGTCAGGTTGTCTTTCAAAATCTTCTGTAGGTTGTATAACTTGATCTAGTTGAGTACCGGTTGGTTGCATTCCGGTTGGTTGCGTTGCAGTTGGTTGCATTGCTCCCATTCCTAATGCTTGATTTAATAACTGTGGCTGACTACCTGTTTCTACTTTTTTTTTACCTTCTTCCTGCATTGCAGGAGTACCGCCTAGTTCTGTTATAAGTGCATTTAATTCTTTTTCAAATGCTTTATCTGATAAATTTGTGTTAAGTTTGGTACTAGCACTTTCAAGTATTCCCATTTCTCTATCAGATAATGCTCCTGTACCTTTTAAAAAAGTTACATTTTCTAATGTTAGTAGTCCTTTTAGCTGATCAAATGCTGCCCTTGCTTCTTGTTCTTTTGTACCAGGTAAGAATGAACCAATTGATCTAACTCCGGTAATTCCTCCATATTTTGTACCAGCTAAATCTTTAGCTGCTTGTAATGTTCTATTTTTTAATGCTTGTGCTTTTTGTTTTTCTTTTTCTAATTCTGCTTCTTTTGTTTGTTGTTCTTGTGCCTTTAGTTGTATATCGTATGCTGAACTTAAAGCTTGTGCTTGTTGTTGAGGTAAAAATAATTGTGCTGCCATTACTTGTTGCGGAGATAGTTGAAAACCAGTTGCTTGTGGTATTCCTACTTGTGTTGCTTGTTGAGGTGCCTGAGGTAATGCAGCTGGAGATGTTTGTCCTGTCTTTTGTGCTATAAATGCTTCAATCTTTTCAGGTGCAATACCTTGCTCTTGCGCTTTAGTTCTAAAAGTTTCTATTTTTGCTGCTAAGTCTGTATTCATGTAAAACTCCTTCCTATTAATGGATTTCTTGGTGCTTGTGGAACTCTAGTCATACCATTTGTAACAGCAGTAGGACTGCTATCTGATTCCCATAAATTCTCTAATGTTGATGTTTCTTCTGGAGTAAATTGTAATTTAGGCGTTGTCATTTGTTGTGGGAATAAAATACTTAATATATCACTAGCTGCAGATGGTGCTGTTTGTTGTTGTTGTAAGTTAGCAATTTGTGCTTGTGTCATTGGTAAGGTTGCTTGTTCAAATTGTCTCTGTGCAAGTGCTTGAGCTGCTGCTTGTTGTGCTGCTTGTTGTTCTAATTGTCTTTGCTGTAATGCTAAGTTAGATAAATTAACACCTGTAGATAGTCCTGCTTGACCACCTGAGGCAAGTATTCCAGCTATCTGACTTGCTAGTTGATTTTGTGCTTGAATACCTTGTACTCCTGTTTGTGCTGCTTGTTGTGCAAACTGTGCTTGTACCGGAGCAAGTGCTGATGTTATTTGTTGTGCGCCAACTCCTGATGTAGGAGTTAAACCTCTTCTTGCCAGTTCACGAGCTGTTGCTTGTGTTTGTTGTTGTTCTGCAACTTGTTGTTGTCCTCTTATAGCATTAATTAAATTTTGATAAGATTCTGATGTCTGTCCAATTGTTGATTCTAGTCTTTGTGCTGCTGGAGTTACTGCTGAAATACCAGCTTGTATTCCTGCTCCTAAATCTCCACCAACTTCTGGTATTCCTTGTGATTGCTGTCTTCCTTCTAACTCTCTTATTTGTTTAGCTATTTTACCTGCTTGTTTTGATGTGGATTCGGTTTTACCTGCTGCTCTTAATTGATTAAGTTGTGTTTTTAAATCTGCTACAGTTGCCATTACTATTATAATAAGTCAAAATATACATCTATTCAACAGATACACTATCTGTAATAGTTACATTATCTGCAGTATTTGACGTATGACTTTCTGTCCTTTCTTTTTCTAAATTTGTAACTCTTTTTTCTAGATTAATCAGTCTAGTTGCTACTTCTTGTAATATTAAAATATAATCATCTAATTTATCTTGTATATTGTTGTAAACATTTGCTGTTGTTAGATATAAGTTATGTTTAGATTCGTATTGTCCTATGTGTTCGTGTGCATCTACTGGAAATGGCATAAGTTTTTTAGTAGGTAATCTTGAAGGCATACTTGTATATCTATCTCTGTTTTCTTTTATACTAAAATATTTTAGCCTACCGTCTGTTCTAGTATTAGGTATTAGAGGTTTTTCTTCAGATAATATTTTGGCGTAGTCTCTATCTACCTCGCCATTTTCGTCAAATACCTTCTCTGCATCTATAATATTTGGATTTGTATCTTTTAATAAATCTTCTAAGGTTTTCATATTGAAGTTTGGTCAAATGACCAATTACCTCCTTCCATTCTTGATCTAAAGCCATAACTAGCGCCACTTTTAAAGTACCAAATTCCATCATTATCATTAGGTCTTGATGACTGTTCATTAAAGTTAGCCATGCTTATTTCGTATATTGTATTGTCATTCATCTCTATACCAGCATCTGCTACTATTTTTTTATCTGAAAACATTTGAGTTGTAGAAAAAGAAACTAGAGTATTACCACTAGCATCTGTTATAAACATCTTATTGTTATTTGGAAGTTCTATAACACCAGCTTCACCTTGTCCTGATACAGTACCTGCAAAGAATTTAAAAAAGTCATCAAAGTCTTGATTAACACTTGCGTAAAAACCTTCATCGTTTTCAGTAACAAATGAACCGGTATCTGCTACCATTCCAAGACCTGCTGTTGCTGGTCTAATTCTACCTCGTAAGCTTCCGGCATTGTAAAAGTCTAAACTATCACCATTATTTAATACTATTCTATTGCTACCAGATGATGAGTTAACGCTTCTACCGGATAATGTTCCGGCTTGTATAAGGTTTGCGTTAATTGTTCCTGTTGTAATAAAACCACCATCTATAACTGTAGAACCAACGCTATTTGTTACTCCGTCTAAATTATCTATTCTTACAATACTTGCATCTAATTCACCTGTGTTTATTTGGTCTGCGTCAATGTTAAATACTGTAATAGTTGCAGCGTCTATTGATCCAGCTGTTAGCTGGCTTGCTGATAATGTTCCAAGATAACCAACGTTTGCTTGTATTGTTCCAGCTGTTATTTGAGTTCCGGATATAGTACCACCATAAACAACGCCGGAGGATATAGTTCCAGCTGTTATTTTATCTGCTGTTAAGTTTACTATTTTAGCATTTGTAACTGATTGATCTTGTAATATTGAATTTGTAATACTAGCTCTTTCTGTAGCTGTATCAAAGTTATAAGCATTAGATGTAATTCTTGATAAAGGAGAATCTAATGGTCTTAAAAATTGATCTAGATTTAGGTTACTATAGTCCATTTGCAACTCCTGCTTGTTCTGCATTTACTGTCATACCATAAAAAGTAAATGGATAAGCAGTAGAATTGTCAGTAATTTTTACATACATAAATCTACTTCTAGTGTTCTGAGGTATTCTATAATGTACTGCGCCTTCTTTTACATCTCCGATATCTTCCCATTTGACCCTAGTTAAATCAAAAAAGTTACTTGTAGCAATCTGCACTCTTGCCTGACAACCTGGATTGAAAAATAAGTTAATTTCGTTCCATTTTTTAGATAAGTCAGGAACTCCGCCATGTAATAGAAATATCATTTCTGCCTCTATTGGCTCTCCTGCATCGCTTGTAGCTGTTTCTGACATCTTATAGACTTGTCCATTAGCATCACCAAATAAAAGGTTCTCATCGCCATTTACGTCTATATAAGATGTATATGAAGTAGGGAAGTGTGCAAACTTAAAATTAGTATATTCATTTTTTTGAAAATCGTATTTTATTATGTTGTCATTTAATTTTTGCTTAGTAAGTCCATCTGTAACTGTACCAACTGATAAATAGTAATCGTATCTATGTATTCCTGCTGGTGCTGATGTAAAAGTTGTTCCAGCAACTCCTGAACCTAAATTATTTCTAATTTGTGATTCTATTGGATTTGATAATAGTTCAGGTCTACCACCGCCAAATCCTGTAATTCCATCTCTATTAAGATATACATAATACCCTTCGTTTGATTTTACTGACTTGTAGCTTGTTGGAGCTTTTTGTGTTGTAACATCTACAAGAGAATATCCATCCCATTTAAAGAGGTTTCCGTTAGATTTACTTGCAACGAGTCTGTCTGCAACTGCGAAGATAGTGTTGATAGTTCCTTCTCCGGGAATTTCAAACGAACTAGAGTCTGACGTTCCAGCAAGTTGCCAATTAGTTGCATCATTGCTTGTTGAGTAGAAGAGTGTGGAACTTGTACCAGCAGCAAATATTCTTCTTTGATACTGCTCAAAGTGTTTGGCAACAGGTGCCAATGTGGTGTCGCTAAAAGCTGTACCACTTGTTGAATGTCTTGTTGATCCAACGCCATCACCCAAAATGATTGTGTTGTTAAGTATTGCATGACCTACGTCTCCTGATATTGTTCCATTTCCAGCAACTGCCCAATCGCTTGTGCCGTCTATGGAATAGTAAATTTTATTATCAGATGTTCTATATAAATAAGAATCACCATTGTCTTTTGTAAATGAAAATAATCCGGTAACTTCTGAAGTATCAGGAGTTCCTAGATAAGCCTCATATCCATATCTTTTAGTTTTAGCGCCATATGGAGTTGAAATAACATTTTTAGCATGTAAAAGCATTCCATCATTTTGTGCTAATGGATTTATGTATGTATTTATTCCTCTTGTACTTAAATATCTAATTGTTGGCATTAGAAAAAGAATGGATAGTCATAATCTTCTGCAGAAGTGCTATCCGTAAATTGAATAAACTTAGGCCCAGTCTTACCTCTTGGAGTTATGTTCAATTTAAATCTTTCTAAGTCATTATTAGCAAGAGTTAAGAAATTAACTGCAAGTTCTGTTTTTTGATCTAACATGTATGCTTGTCCTAAACCATAATTAACAAATGAATTGCTGTAAGGTTTCATAACAAGTGGTAACTCGTCATCATCATTATCTAAAATATAAGGCATAGCATAGTATAAGACACTTGCTGAACCTGCATTACCTGTTGGTAATTTAGCAATTACATTATCTCTGTGATAATAAAACTTAGGATCAGTATTAACAAATACATCGCTAGGCATATACTCATTTGATTCTATTCTATTACCTTCGTAATAAGACTCTCCATCTGTTGTAAACCAAACTCTTCTTACATCAATAAAATCGCTATTAGTTATAGTACCAAGTCCATCTGTTCCATGACTTATTGTTGTAGAACCTAAACTAAAATCTTCTCTTAATGAAACTGCTGCGTTGTTCATAGTCTCAAGCCATTCATTTATCCAGTCATTAATTGTTTCATCGTCTTTTATATATCCTGCATCATAAAGTTTTGATTGTATTCTTTGTCTTAGTTTTGCTCTTGATGTAAATGTAAATCCTGAGCCTTGTATCCATGCAGATAGCTCTGATTCTTGTGATAAATATTGATTATAATAAGATACTCTATACCAATAGTCTGAGTTACCATTAACATCTGTATATTGAGTAAATTCACTATCCGGAGTAATGTTTACTGTATCAATTTCTGTTGCTGGAGTAGTAGTTCCTGATGTGTTTCTGTATATTTTTATTTGATTATGTTTTATTGCATATACTGGAGTATCTACGCTGTGGTCAAATTTTAAAGTTCCAAGTAAATTAACAGTAGTTCCTGATGGATTACCGCTAATTATTTGTATTTCTGCTGTTTCTTCTCCTGTTGCTCCTATTTGTACTGCATAATTATCTGTGAAATCATTTATATTTTTTACATATAAAGATGTACCACCTGATGATTGTGAAGTTGCTAGATAAGAGCTTTGAGCTTGACTATCTAGATTGTTTTTAATTCTTATTATTCTAGCCATTTGTTATATTATAGATTGTTGGTTTAATCTCATCAATCTGCATAAACTTAATAATTGGATTCTCTACATCACTTGTTACTGACTTAATATTAACACTATCAGCAATGCTTATGTTATCTAAAACTGATGCATAAATAAATTTACTAAAAAATATTGTATCAGTTATTCCAACACTATTATCTAATATTCTGTTATATGTAATGCTTCTATCTGTAATATCATCTAATGTAATCGTGTCTTGTGGATTTCTTGAGTAATCTACTTGTCTAAAAATAGTGTCATCTATTCCTACTATATCTTGTGCAATTGTTATAATATTTACTGCAGTTGTTACAACTTGGTCTGTTATTATTACAATGTTATCTTGTATTGTAATTGATTGATCAAATGTTCTAATAACTGTATCTGCTATAGCTAAGTTATCTGTGTTTTCTCTGTTAAAATCTGCTTCTCTGTATATTACATCTGTTATAGATAAGTTATCGGATATTGCCCTTGTGTAGTCTATTGCAGTTAAAATAAATGTAGCAGGGTCATGTGTATTGTTGTAATAAGTAGCAATCCATTCATCTGTTTTTGCATCATTAGTTATAAATGCCTGATCTATTTTACCGTCAAACCACTGAGCTATACTATCACCACTTCCAAATCTTGAAGCAGCCATGATTAAGTCTGCGTTACTATCTCCAACCGTACCACTTGCAGTAACTTCTGTTTTTACACCGTTAATAAATACTTTTAATTTACTATTAGCAGAATCGTAAACACCTGCAATATGTGTCCAAGTGGATGCAGAAACTGAACCTGTACTTATTACATTTACGTTAGTTGACAAACCTCCTAACCAATATATAACTTTTCCGGAATTAGTGTGATCTATATACATCTCATGCCTGTTAGCTGCATTAGAGAGTTTAGCTTTATGCATTACTCTATATCCGTAGGTGCTTGGAAGAGTATCTAGATAAACCCAAGCACTCCATGCTTGATCTGATGATATTTCTAAATTAGGAGCAGAACCGTCTGCAATGGACATATATTGTGTAGAACCATTAAAATCAACAGCACTTCCTACTTGCCCATCTGCTTGTGTAGGTACGCTAGTTCCAGATGTTAAAGTATAGTTATTAGAAGTTGAATCTAGTGCAGCAGCACCTCCATTATTTAGATGATAAACTGCTTGAAACCCATTAGACCAAACACCTGTGCCATTAGTTGTAGTTATAGCAGTACCATTGTCATACCATATATAAAAGCTTGTATCTGCTGTTGCTTGTACTGTACCTAGTTTTGCCCATATTTCACCTTTTTCGTTAGTTGAATCCCACGTAACTATTTCGTGATCAACTAAATTAGTTCCTGCACTGTCTGTTGTAATTCTAATGTCAGCACCACCTTGATATATTTCTTGTATTTCTGCGTCAGTTAAAGCTCTATTAAATATAGCAACATCATCAATTAATCCATCAAAATATTGACCATTAGATCCTTCTGCTCCTATAGAAAAAATATCGTTAGTATCCGTAGCGCTACCACTTGCAGTTACTTCTGTTTTAATACCATTAACAAATATTTTTAATTTAGTATTAGTAGAATCATAAACACCTACTATGTGATACCAATTACCTGCTGTTAATGATATTGTAGAAGTTACATTTTCGTTAGTAGACAACCCCGCTAATTCATATCTAGGCGCAGCAGAACTAAATAAAATAGATTTTTTACCATTTAATCTTTTACCCATTATTCTTTTACCGTTTTGTGGCATTACATCTGGGTAAATCCAGCAAGACCATGTTTGATCTTGAGTTATTTCTAAATTAGGAGCTGAAGCATCTAATATAGACAAATATTGATCAGTACCGTTAAAACTTCCAGCATCTGAAAATTTTCCAGTTGTGTAGGTAACAGAATTATTATTTGTTAAATTATAACCATTACTACTTGTATCATTGGCATTACCGTTTAATCTCCAGTAACCTTGTAAATTAGCATCGTTTAAAAACCTGTTAGTGTTTATTTCTTGCCCTTGAGAGTTTGACCAAATAGCAGTACCAACACCTGTTGTTCCAAGTGCTACGTCATTTATAAGTACCGGAAAGTCAGTTAAATCAGATGTTCCTGATACTTTGCTATTGTCTATTTTAAGTTGTGATGATGTCCATCCTGTAGGAAAACTCATATCTATATTATAAAACAAAAAAGACTTCTAAAAACTAGAAGTCTTTTTCATATAGTTATATGTTTTTTAGCTACCTTCAAATAAATGATCCCAGGTTACAACTAATGTGTCAGTTGCGCCTTTTGTTACTGATGGTGTTACAGTTCCATGTGCAATAAAATATGTAGATGTTCCTGTTGGTGTACCGTTACCATCTGCACTTGCATCCATGTTTGTAAGTCCAATTCTTGTAATAGGATCTGCAACTGTACCGTATCCAGCACCAAATGTTCCAATATATTGTAAGGAATTTAGTGTACCGGAGTTTTGCCCTACAGTAACTGCGCCACCTGTACCTGCAGCAGTACCATTATTTGCATAATATCCTGATACCCAAGTATCTGTACTACCTACAGCAGCATTACCGGTACCGAGAACAAATATTTTAGCAGTTCCACCACCAACACCAGCTAATCTATCAACATAGTATCTATTTCCTTGTGTGGTAACTATGTTTTTAGCTTCACCTTTTTGTTTTAAATTGCCATTTGAATCATATAATGAGTATCTAATAATACCTTTAATTCCATTAATGGTTTTCATACTTTAATTATGTTACCAATAAAATATCTTGTCAAATGTATATCTCTTTTTCTAGTTTGTCTAAGAATGGTAACCACTTAGTTCTCCATACAAGATTAAAGTCATAGTTATCTTGTACGTGTTTTCTTGCTGCCTTACCCATCTTTTTTCTATCTGCTTTATAGATAGCTTCCATTTTCTCATATAAGTCTTGAACGCTTGGTATTCCTACATAAGCGCCTAGATTTGAGTAATGCTTGTAAGCAATATCTACTAGATATCCTGTTTCTCCATCTTTAACGAGTGTTTTTTGTGCAGTAAAGTTAGTTGTTATGACAGGTACTCCGCAACTTTGAGCTTCTATAATTGGTACTCCAAAACCTTCGTTTCTAGAAGGAGCTAGTAAGCAGTCAAAAGAGTTGTAAATGTTTGGCATGTCTTCATGCTTTATTCTATATAAGTAATCGTGTGGATCACATGTAATTATGTGAGAATCTACGCCTATAAACTTAGCGTATTGTAATATCTGAAAACCATTTTGTTGATTGTGTATAGTGTGGAAGTAAATATAAGCATTTTCATGTTTTTGTAGAAACATTTTAAAAGCATCTAATACTTCCTGGAATGATTTTCTTGGAGGATTGTCTTTGTTTGCTGCAACCATTCCAAATAAAAATGCATCTTCAGGTAAGTTTGCTTTTTTTCTAATAACTTTCTTTTCCTGACTAGAAATTGGCTTAAAAAGTTCAGTTTCTATAGTGTGAGGTATATAAGTTGAATGCATTCCTACTTTTTTTAGCTCTTCATAACCAAATTCTGATATTGTAACTATTCTATAAGCAAGTTTTAGTCTGTCATAAGTAGGTAGAGGCACTGGTTCATGGTCAATAGGTATGATTGGTATCCATCTAAGACCTTTTCTACTCATATCTGATAAGATTTGTGGATTAAGTGTCCAAATATCTTGTAGTGTTAGTATTACATCTGCTTTAAAGTCTAATCCATGATGTAATGCAGCATCTTCACCCCATGTTGAGTTCATTTTTGAGTACATTTTAACCCCTTTATACATGAAATCTCCGCCCTCTTGCCCATAAAAGTTAACCATAGCTGTTGGATAACCTGCTTTAGCCATTGCTGGAACGTATTGTACTGCTTGCATACTATAACCGGACTGCGCCCATATAGCATTTGATGAATTCATTATTCTTAGTTTTTTAGTCATTTTTTACCTCACTTACTAGATAATCTAATCTTTTACTAACTTCATCTGTAAAATATATTTTGTAGTTCATTTTATTAGTATTACCGCCAGCCCAATGTATAAGCTTAACCTCTACATTGTTTCTAACTGCTGGAACATTTTTAGGAGTTATAACTAACTTATCTTCTTGCATGATAATCATATTCCACCATGCTTTACTTACAAGTCCATGAAATGCAGAATAGTTATATTCAGGATCATATAAATCAAATACTCTGACTTTATAGTTACCATAGTGTGCCATTATGTTTAGAAGGTCCTGTTCTTTGTATCTGTAGTTATCAAAGTGTTTGCTGTTACATAATTGGAGTAGGTGAGAGGCAAATTCTTTACTTCTAAAGGCAATAAATCCTGCGTTTAGATATTCTTGTGGAGCAATGTCCCAAACGCTTACAGCGCCGTATTCTTTAGCGTCTTTAGTATTAAAATTTAAAACGCATCCAGCGTCATAATCTTTTAAAGATAGAATATGCGTAATATCTCCGGTCATTATGTGGTCTGCGTCAGCTACAATTACTGTTTCGTATTCATCTAAAAACTTATTAGCAATTAATGCTTTAGCTTTATAGTAGAAATAAGTATCTGCTTTAAATTCTTCATAGTCATTAGGATCTATAATCTTAACAACTAATTCCTCTTCAGTGTGAAATTTTCTAATAGAGTTTAGAAACATTTTAGCAAGTTCCCGGTTTCTATTATCATCTATAATAAATAATGCGTTCATGAATAAACCTCCCCGTAAATTTTAAAAAATAATATATCTAATATTTTAATCATTGTATAAATACCTCCTACAATTATGGCAATAATAATAAGTGATATTAATATGCCAATCAGAATGTAGAAAAAAGTAGCTGCAACAGAAACTAATTGCGGGCCATAGTGTCTTAGGAATAACCTAAATTCTTTCACTTTCTCTTAGCTCCGTATAAAGTTGCTTGTGCTGGTATATGCCAGACGTCAAAACCATAATCTCTTAATGTTGTAGTTATTTGTGATGGATTTCTACCTGCCCATGCATGAAGTTCTACAACCATAGAACCTATTTTATCTGCAACTGCTTCAAAACCTTTACTATTTATTACATCAAATTCAGATCCTTCAATATCTAATTTCATAAAATCAACATAGTTAGTTTTAGTTAAAAGCATTAAGTCAGTCATGGTCATTGTTGTTACCTCTTCAGGTTTAGAACCATCACTGACTGCTTTTTGTAACGAGTACATGGTCTTATTTTGATTATGATAAAAAGTCTTTTTTTCACTTCTAGATGATAAAGCGGCATTAACTATTCCTACCTTGTCATCCATCTTATTGTATTCGAGCATGTGCTTTATAACTTCTACATGCTCTTTTGATGGTTCCATACAGATAATCTTTTTTGCATGAGGGTATGCGTAATGACTAAATAGTCCGATGTTTCCGCCGATATCAAATATAGTTAAATCTTTTTTACCTTTTAAGAATGGTTCGTAAATTCTTTCAATATACAGTTCTTGGAATATGTGAGGTATAAATGAGTTATTAAATTCTTTAAAAAATATTCCTTGCATAAAAACAAAAAGCTCCCTATCTATCTACCAGGAAAATAGAAAAGGAGCTTTCTGTCTTCCTGGCTAGACAGAATTAGTTCTAAATTAATGTGTTTAATTTATCACAAATCTTACCACTTTGCCATGTTATCTTGTCCTGAATTGTCATAAGTTGGTCTAAACCAAACTTGATAACGGTCAGAAGCTGTAACATTTTCAGTACCAGCAAACCCATGTTCTGTTGTATCTACATAAGCTGCAATAGTACCTCCATTTATAGCAGTTGCAACAGTTCCATTAATCCAAGTAATTGATTTAACATCACTTGCTGCACCTATTTTAGCTGGTAATCCAAATACTACTGAAGTACCTGTAGTATCAACACCTAGTGTAGGTGTACCGTTACCAATAGCACCGGAATCAAATGTAAATGTACCTGAAGTAACTTCAGCAAATACCTTTGATCCTCCTACTGTACCGCCATTAGCTGCAGTACCGATTGTTATGGTATCTGTGATTTCTTCACCGAATTGTGAGTAACCATTAACAACCCATACACCACCCATATCAGAAGATCCTGCCACAGCTCCTGCTAAGTTTCTAGGATAATCTGCTAGTTTGTTTGTAACAACAAGTGCTACAGCTTGATCTGCTGTTCCTGCTGCTGCTGTTCCAAACCAAGAAGATGATGTTGATGGATTAGATACGCTGTAAACTTCGTATCTGTCCATTTCATTTGGTGATACTCTGTATCCTCCAAATGCAAATTCTGGAAATCTATCTTTTAGTCCTGACATTTATTGCTCACCTCCTTTATTTAATAATTTTACTAAGCATTGAATCATTTTGTAATTCTTTAATTACTTCTCTTCCTCTTAATCTTGCAAGTTCTTTTTTTCCAAAATACTTCTCTATAGATGTAGATTTACCACTATTTAGATGATTAAAATAATCTGCAACAGCAGATGCTCTCTCTTTTAATGCTTCGTTAAACATTCTGTACTTTGCAGCTCTTTTAGCTTCGTACTCTTTTATAGTTTTGTTAATAATGTAAGCGTTCCTAGCAGGACTAAAGTCCTTAGGACTATCCACATAATATTTTTGATAATCTCTTTTTGTATTTTCATTCATAACTCTTTTTTTAAAGCGGTTGGTTTGTTTTTTTTGTCCTTAAAAACAGTAATCGCCAAACCAACCAAAAACCCGATTAATCTGTTTTTTGATATAGGACTCCGTTTGCAGCTGGAGCTACGCAGAGAAGATTCATAAACCATGCCATAGTAGCTTGGTATGTTATTGCGTCTCTTCTTCTAACTAAAGCACCACTTTGAGGATCATCTAACCAGTCCATGTCTGAGACTTGGGCGATTGTCCATGTATCTAAGTTTAGAACTAATACTGCACCATCTGGTACATCATAATCTAAAAATACACCAACTCTTCCTGCACCTGCAGCGAACTCTAGACCTGTCCATCCACTGATTAACTCAGTTTCGTTAACAGTTCTTCTTAATGAGGTTAATATGTCTCCATATTTCTTATATAAAGTCTTATTAGCTAAGATTACATAAGTATCACCCATTTGAGAGTATTCTCTTGCAGCTAAGTATACGTCTTCCATAGCACTTAATGTTAATGCTTCAGAAGTTACGTTTCTTTGTGCTGTCCAGTCTTCTTGACTTGATCTAGTTATGCCGGCGTAAGAGGATTGAGTTCCTAAAGCAGCTTTTATACCAGTGATAAAAGATGTTCCTGCTCCTTGTCCACTACCGTCTACTCTGTAGATTGTATCGTTTGCTGCTATAGCTGGTGCGCCAGTTACAACAACAGTACCGATTGTTCCACTTGCGTCAGTAGTTACAGAAGTTACAGTACCAAGGTCAGCACCTGCAGTACCGATTCCGATTACTTGTCCAGGTCTTATAAACTTGGTTGCTCTAATATCTCCATTTACTACACCGTAGTTATCGGTGGATCTACCATCATCTAAATTAGAATCAGGATTGATTACAGTAAATGTTCCTGTTGAAACAGATCCGGAGACTTGTCCAACAGCTCCTATACCATCACCCATAAGTTGCTGGTTGACATCTTTTGCAAAATCGTTTGCTAAAGTTTGAGCCTGAAAGGTCAGTTGGTTTTCCACTGCACCTTTGGAGGTTTTGGTTGCATCGATTACTAGTTTACTAATGTCGAAAGTACCAGTTAAGATTTTAACTCCAATAGATGCTTGTGATATACCTGCACTTCCAGTTATCAAAGTATTACCATCATTAGCTAAGTTTGTTATACCACCATGTCTAGAAGATCTTACAGGAGCATAAAAATTGTCGTTCATGAAAGTAACACTAGCATTTCTTTTAACCTTATCTAATAAGATAGTGTTTTTATCGAAGTTGTCTTGAATGAAAGGTCTTATTACCTTTGTTAAGGCATTACTAACATCAGAGATTGTTATTGACATTAATTTTCACCTACTTTCCATTGTCTAAACTTACTACTATGTATCAATTATAATCTACCTTGCAATGCTTGTCTTATAGAATCTGACAAGTTATCTCTTGTTGTTCTTGTTTCTCTTGGAGCTTTGTCTGATAATGTTGAATTTTCTTCAGTGTATAGTCCAGGTTTCTTTGCTTTACCTAATTCTTTTGATTTCCAAGCTGTTAACTCATCATCATATTTGATTTTATAAGCAATTTTATAATCTTGAATACCGGTTTCGTTCATGTATTCTAAGATTTCATCTATATCAAATTTAGGTCTGCCATCAGAACCATCATATTCTTTAGAATATTTGTTCATGCCATCTAATAGTTTTTCGGCTTGTCTTACTTGATTGTATTCTTGATTAAATCTATCTTTAGTGATTAAACCTAATTCCTCAATGTCTTCTTTAGTTAATAAACCTATTTTTTTAGCAGCTTCTTTAGCAAGTCTAACTTGCTCATCATCTTGGTAAGCTGGTTGCTGAGGTTTTGTTTCAAATTCTTTAAATTTATTCTCATATTCTTGAATCCTTTGCTCGTATTCTTTGAGTTTTTGAGATTTTTTAGTAAATTCAGGATATACTCTGTCAATTTTAGTATCGTATTTTTCTTCAGCTTCTTTTGCAAGTTTACCGAAGTTAACAAGTTCCTCTAATTGTTCTTGTGTATATTCTTCCTCTCCAAATTTATAATTTTGTACTACTTCTTCTTGTTCCTGGTCATTATTTTTTTCAAATAGTGCCATATATACCTTTCCTGACATCTCCCATAATTAGGAATGTTCAATGAGGATTAACACCTCGAAACTTATACTGCTAATATATTAAAGGGTAATAGAGTTGCTAGTCAAATTATTAAAACTCTTCTAACCAATTAAATGCAAATCTGACAGTTACATTAGTGTTACCTGCAACGTTTTGTGCTGTTATTGTAATTGTTTCGTTTTCTAAAAGGTATAAACCTATATCTGATAATGTAACTGTATCAGAACCTCCTATATCTGCTGCAGATGCTGCAACAGATGAGCTATAACCTACATAATCTACAAATACTAGTTTACCACTACTAGAATAACTAACATTAGTTGCATATTGTATTGTTGAATTATTTGCGTCTACGTCTGTATAACTTGGAGTACCTGTAATTGTTGCATTCTTTATAAACTTTATTTCAACAGTGCCTGTTCCTGATGCTGGAGCGTCTATAAATAGTTTAAGTTTAATCAGTTGTGCTTTGTTTTTATTTGGTAATGTTTTATAAGTTCCTTTGTTATTAAAATGTATTGCAGTAGCTACGTTTGTACTTGATAAAGTAGTTGATCCAGAAAATGCAAAATATCTTTTGTTATTTATATCTCCACCAATTAATCCTGCATTAGCACTACCCGTTTTAACAGTCATTCCGTTTTGTGCTTCAAATCTTATAGGAAATGTGGGATTTTTAACTGTTGTTGTGTTTATTTGTCCTTCGGTTTCTATTACATGTAATGTTTTCCAACCATTTTTTCTTATTTGAAAAGCTATATTAGCAACTCCAAGATAGCCAAATATTATTCTAAATAAATTAAGATTTGACCAATCTATCTCTGTAAGGTTTGTATCTCCATTCCAACTATCTTGTGATACAAGTCCTGTCTGTACTCCGCCGTACATCCTACCAACACTAGCTGTACCGTTGCTTACCTTTACAAAAAATCCATCATTGTCATCAAATGCTCCTGCATATCCTGTACCTGTGCCATCAAATGATGAAGTAAAGTCAGCATAAGCAGTATGTCCTGATTTGTACATTAAGTTGTTTCTAGATTCTGCAATAGCAGTACCAAGAGTAGGGGAGTTAACTGATAATAAAGAATTGCTAACAGATATTGTTCCATCTCCGGATACATCTTTAGGTTTCATATCAAAAGTTGTGTTGTAGTAAGGATACTTAAAGTTAAGTGTTACATGGTCTTGTTTAGTTCCTGTAAGCATTTCTCCAAATGGACCTACAGTAACGCTAGCTTGTCCAGATACATCTGATACATTTGTACTAAATTGTCCATTGTTATTAACTAGAACTCTTCTAACTTCAGCATCGTTTGATGTTCCGGAATGTCCAGTCATTGCTGGAAATCTGTTTTGGTCTTGTATTGCGTATTGATCTGCCATTATTTAGGTATTTTAATTTTTACTTTAACCTTTTGTTGTCCTGGATTATATTCCATGTCATTTTCTGACTCTGCCATCTCTTCCATAATGTCTTTTTTTCTTATATAAACAATACACTTACCAAAATCACTATTTGTTATCTTTTCTACCTCATAACCGGACATTGAAAAGAATTCATCTAGCTTTGCCTCAAATTCATACATATACTGAAAAGATTCAGCTGGATCAAATATAAAAGCGTATTCTTTATACATCATGTTTTTAGACATTATTTACCTTTCTTTGCTTTTCTTCTCATTTCTAAAGCAATAGCTATAGCTTGTTTTTGAGGTTTACCCTCTTTTCTAAGCATAGATATATTTTTTGATACTGTTTTATTTGAGTATCCTTTTTTCATCGGCATTACATACCTCCTTGTGGCATACCACTATCTTGAACTTGTTGACCTCCTGGTACTAATCCTACATCTCTCAATACTTCTAATATAGCAACTTTTATATCATCTGTGTTTGTTTGCTGTGGTTGTTCGGGCATTGGTCTATCTAATGCCTCTAAGAATTCTTGAGTATTACCAAATTTAAATGTATCTATCAAAGATTTAATTACAACATCTATCTGATCAGGTGTAACGTATCCAATCTTAGCAAGTTCTAAGAAGAATGCTGTTACTTGTTGTGCTATTTCTCTTTTACCTTCCATAGTAAATGCTGCATCTGTTGATACTTCTACATCTACTTTTGCGTCTCTAGATATTATTGCAACATCTTCAGGTAGATTTTCACCAATTCTTTGTCTTGCTTCCATTCCAATTTGTCCTACAACCTCGAAATATCTTGGTTCACCATTTTCTAATCTTCTTATTGTTTGTGGTGTTATAAAGTGATCTGCTGCAATATCTAGCATTCTTTGAGCTATTATTTCTACAACTTGTTTAAATTGGTCTGTATTTATCTTAAGGTTAGCAAACTCTGTTGCCTTTAATGATTCAATAGCAACTCCTGATTTAACTCCAGGTGGTAGTTGTGCTAGTGCTGATGTACTTGCGCCTTGCTCTTCTATAAATTGCTCTAATAATTTAACAAAATTGAAAACATGTCCTGGAAGTGATGCCATTTGCGCTTGTTGAGGTGGTGTTGCAGTATATTCTATAACTTGTCCGCCTGGAACGTTTGTTGGTCTGAAATCTTCACCTTTTCTTTTTAGCCATATACCTGTTGTCATTGTGTTAGTGTATTTCTCGATTCTGTTCATAATCAAATCTAAGCTCTTATTTGCTGGAATAAATCTTTCAATCTGTGGTGTTTGATAAAGTGCGCCAGGTTCCATTGTGAGCGCTATAAATGGGTAGTTACTGTTAGGTAAGTATTCATCAAATAACCATACATTACCTGCAACAAATGTATGTCTCATGACTACATCGCCAATATCTTTATCCCTCACTGCCTCAGGATATTTACTGGCGATGTACGGATAATTGTTTTTATTTAGATAAACTTTTTGAAAAGCTTCTTTTAAGATTACTGTTGCATTGTTGTCATCATTACTGCCTTTACCATATCTTGTTTGCATATAAGCATCTTTTATCTCTGAGTTAGCGTACTTCCAGTCAGGAGATATCTTTGTTTTTTGCTCTTCATCAAACATTTCATTTGCTTTTATTTTAGAAACTAGCATTGGTATTGCTTTTATTACGTATGGACTGTCTTCAATGTCTGTTTGTGAGCCATCTACGTATATATCAAATGCGTCATAAACCTTCATGTTTATCTTTTCTTCTACAAAATCAGGGTAAACTTGTAAAAAACTAACGCCATGCTTCATAGCAAGTATTAGCATTTGTGTAAGTTTTCCCTTCATGTCTTTATCTTTCCATTCTTTTT
>Ga0180432_10001511_pt1 | contig 36570 bp, 32 predicted proteins | sample SS_ome_10_FD_132414 | JGI IMG/M metagenome (GOLD analysis project Ga0180432, IMG submission 132414) | Hypersaline lake sediment archaeal communities from the Salton Sea, California, USA - SS_1_MS_2 metaG | ecosystem: Environmental > Aquatic > Non-marine Saline and Alkaline > Hypersaline >... | reverse complement strand
TCGGCAGCCAGTTTCTGCCGCCGGTATGAACCCCGATAGTACAGTCAGGCACCATTTTCTTTACCAATTCTATACTGCTAATGAGATTTAAATAGGATGCGGGGTCAGCAAATGACCGGTTCACTCCGTGCTTGCCTTCCTGTATATTCAAATGCGGGCGTGTTTTGAACACGCCCGCATCCAATACGTTATTCTTGAACCAGACAAAGTGGTCAACATGCAATGAAATCAGAGGCTTGACACTATTCTCCTCAAGGTAGGCTATCCCCTCCCTCAGGGAATTAGCGGTAAACCAGGACGACAGCAGCCCCCTCCTGGATTGAGGATTGATCCAGGTGATGACCACGTTGCCCTGTATGTACTTATTCCCCTTACCGATATTCAGCAGCTCCTCAGTCGGCGTGATAAAGTCTGCCTCAGCCAGGTCTTCCCAGTCCCTGGGGTGCCAGGCATGATTCAAAGGCACAAAATCAACTTCCTCATAGACCTTATCAAATAACTCCGCCGTTAGTTCCGGCGTCATGTCCCGGCCGATATTGCACTCGTAACCATACGGGCCTGAAGGGTCTCTGGGATGGCTGTGGATGCTCGCTGATCCAGCTCGTACACATTCGATAATTGATGCGGCCAGCGATTCTATTGACCAGGGCGGCATATCCTTAACCCCGAATTGCTCCCATAACAGCTGCGGGTAATGACCGGGAAGAGCAGCTTCAACTATAAGCTTGTTTTCCATCGTGGGAATCTTCGGCTCCTTGAGGACACCGGCCACCATCTCACGCATCTCATTCTCGATATCGCTGCGTCCAGAGGCCGTTAGTTCCCGTGAATTTACCTCTGCTGACATTTTAACCACTCCTCCTGATGAGCATTTAGCCGCAATTATTACCTGTACCCGGTGCTATGAAACCTCACTTTGCCACTCCCTGACTACCTCATTAGAGAGGTCTTTAAATTCCTTCTCTGTTTTCAGCGGCCTCCCCAGCCACTCCCGGTAAAAGGTGTCCAGGTCAGGAAGGAAATCAAACATTACAGGGTAACCGAAGGGGACAGCCTCCACCTCAAGTTGATTGCCGCAACCGGGGCAGTAATACTCCCTGATTTCACACATCTCAAGATAAGGGCGGCTGCTGTAAGCCGGGGGGTATAATTCTTCGATTTCCTCTCTGGTATCTCTGACGTGAATCAAAGCCCTTAACTTCCAGTTTTCCCGGTAATCGCCAAACTCATAGCCACAGGTGCATTTAACCGGACGCTCATCACCTTTTTCAACAATGTAGAGCTCATCAGTCAGGGGCAACAGAATTCTCTCCGGCCAGGGCACCCTCTCTTGAAGTACCTCAATATATTTGTCAAACCGGTCTTCATCCTTATAGCCGCTTATTATCCATTTCACCCTCTCCCAGGGCAGCCTTCCCTCCACTAAATCCCTTATTATTTCCTTATGATATGATACCTCCGACATTTCAAGCCTCCTCAACTTTGAAAATAAAATCCGAAGGAACCCCCCAGAAGTTCCGGAACTCCCCTGGCCATCTCTCCCCCTTATCCAGGGAGCCATTGTACGCCTTCTTCAGAAGCGGAGGCATGTTCCCCTTAGCCACGTCCTGCCGCCGCTGCTGCCACCACTCTTTGACCGGAATTCCTTTGGCCAGTCTTTCCTTCTTCCTTTCCCCTCTGAGTTCGGCAGTCTTCTTCTCGTCTATTATCCACTCTTCAGCCTGCTCGTCGTATCTTGCTTCAATGCAATAAATACGCCGGCAACGCTCCGGGCTCAGCAGGCCATTGTCCAGGTCGTTCTTAGCCAGAGCAGGATCCCGCTTCAATGGGTCGCCAAATCCTCCGGCATTACCGCCGTAAGCGACCTGCAAAAAGTCACCAGCCTTGGCCACACCCTTAAAAAAGCGACTGGCACAGGTCTCCACCAGAAGTTCTCCGGTCAGGTTTTCCTTCATATCATCTTTTTCCGGGAAGGTCATCCCGTGGGCTAACGGTTTTCCCTGCTCAATCAGTTCCGCCGTATTGGCGTTAATAAGAAGCCTCGCGAACTGGTTTATTCCTGGATAACCACCGAACATTCCGGTATCCATATAAATTCTGTCGTTTGTGGCTTGAGGAGCGAGGTCACAGACCACCCGCGGCGACCTGTATATCATGTAGGTGGCGACTATTGGATATCCGCTGCGGAACTTTCCCCAGCCACAGCTATCAGGGAGTAACCCTCTCCCCGTGCAGACAATGGGATTGAGTATTTCCCAGACCTCAACATTGCCCATATCGGCGGGAGGGAGCCAGATAATGTAGCCGACAAAACCATCGCGAAGGGCGAAGGCACCACTGGCCATGGTTCCCGCGCACTCATTCTGTATCTGCCCAAAGTCCTGTCCCTGCTGGTTCTTACCGGAAAGTGCCCAGGGAAAGTGAGAAGGAGAACCGGCCAGAACCTCTTCAACAAAGCCACGGGAATAGAAACTCCTTGATTGCAGGCCTACAGCAATAGCGCCGAGTATGTTGGGACCACTCAAAAAGCCGCCGCTGGCGACAAAAGGATTGGAAGGGTTAAGGTATGTATCAGGGGGACAGTTCGCCTCGATGCAGAGCATGGTTCCGGTATTGGCATGGCCGGTGTAAGCAATGGTCTGAGTAAGATACAAGCAGGTAGCACCAACCATTGCGGAAGGGCTGGAATTATTGGGGTGCCAGCCCCAGTTACCGGTACCGTCAAAGTCCCAGAAATACGTACCATCGGGTCTTATCTGAAAATCAAAGGGGATGAAGGTAATATGATCCTCAGCATGAAGGGGCGGCACCGGCATATCACTGTAATAATTCTCAGAAATCCCCACCGTCCGCAACCTCCCCGGGACCGTTCTCCGCTTCACTCTCTCTAATTGGGCACGCCTTTCTATCTCAATAAGCTCCTGCGTTGCCTGTCTATAGTAATCTATGCCAACTTCCCCGATAAGCGCCTTGATTTCTTCACGTACCTTGATATCCGCCGCCAGAGCAGCCTTTCTGTCAAGCAGCAGGATATCCGGCTGGCGGCAGTTATTTTTAATCCTTTCTTCGTTGACCTTAAACCACCGGTCATTCACCCCGGTCTTCTCCGCTGTAAAACGTATTCCCTCAACAAACCTCTCCGTGGCCAGGGAAGGTACCCCACCGGGAGTTATCCCTCCCATCTCGGTCTCCATAATCACCGTTCCCACCCAGCACACCAGTTCCCCTTCCCAAAAGACCGGAATAATATCATAGACATCAGCGGGGTGTAATCCGGCTATCATGTTATCATTGCAGGTAAAGATATCCCCCTCATTTATCTCCATTTCCTCTTCGTAATTGTGTTTTATCATCCACTTGATAACCTCGCCCATAATATCGACATGGATGATAATACCGGTGGACTGAATAATGCAATCCCCTGCCGGTGTATAGGCAGCAACCGCCAGTTCCGCCACCTCTCTGGCTATAGGGGAGGCACTGATCATCCTTACCTGTTCTCTTGCCGAAACCATCGCGGCGCGAAGTCGGCTATGAAGCAGCTCCAGTTTTAGAGGGTCACTGGTAGCCAATTCCAGTTCTTTAATTCCGCAGTAACGGCCGGTCTCCCGGTATGTCCTTTCGTTTTCTTCCAGTATTTCTATCAGGGTCTTGCCACCAAAGCCTATGCCTTTCATTCTAGACCTCCCTTATCCAAAGCCTTTTATATTCATCCACCACCACTTTCTTTCCCTCAGGCACGGGCATCGTGGTTGCCGGCGACTCAATTATAGCCAGACCTTTAACTTCATTGCCCGGCTGCAGCAAATCCATTTCATATAACCTTGCCTCTTTCCACACGCCCTTGTGGTAAACCTCCCTCTCCCCTTTATATGCTTCGTCAGGCGGGATTTTGCCCGCCAGGGGATACCTGCGCACCTCTGGCTTCGGCTTGGGTACCGAAGCACGCAGCCCGATCTCAAACATCTGGTAACCGGCTTCAGGATACCGGGCTCCATAAGCATATATGCGGGAGTAAGTTTCCTCAAAAGCACTTATCAGCCTGTCCATATCTTCGGCAGAGCTGATCCTTGACACCGGAGAGATAACCTCAAGGTCTTCGAGCTGGCCGGAATACCTGACATAGGCTATCTGCTCGAACTTGATTTCCTCTTTCCGGAAGCCTTCTTCAGCCATTTCCTGAACGGCTATTCTCTCCAGGTCAGCCCAAATATTATTAAGCGTAGCACCGGCATTAACCTTCACCTCAGGCGAGATACCGTAGGGGATGGTCACCAGGCATGACCTCTGGTATCGGTGCAGGTAGTCTGCCGTGGTACAGCCAAAGGCAGAGAAGGCCGGAGCCCAGGGAACGGTAAATATTCCCTTGACCGGCATCCCCTCGGCATAGCCGGCCATAAACAGGGGGCCGGCACCGCCGAAGCTTATCAAATAGTAGTCAGCCAGAGAATAACCCCTGATAGTGACCGCTGACTTTATGTGTTCCCTCAGCCGGGTATTGATGAGCTCCACAACTGTCTCGGAGAACTGATAGGGGTCAATGCCCAGAACATCAGCGCACTTCTCCTTGACCGCTTTGAGAGCCAAATCCTTATATACCTTCATCTTGCCGCCCAGGTAATAATCCGGGTTAAGGATGCCCATAATAAGGCAGCAATCGATTATGGTGGGCGTCTCGTTGCCCATGTTATAAAACACCGGGCCAGGGTCCGCCCCGGCACTTCCCGGGCCGATATCCAACCGCCTTGACTCCGGATCCACCCGGAGATACATCCCGGCACCAGCACCAAGGCTATCCATATACAAGGTGGGTATATTGTAAAGCATGCGCCCTGTTTCTACCTCACGCATAATCAGGGGTTCACCACCCATAATCAGCCCTACATCAAAACTGGTGCCACCCAGGTCGGTGCTAATAATATTAGGCATGTCCAGCACCTGAGAAAGGTATCTTGTTCCCAGAAGACCGCCAACCGGCCCTGAAAAGCAGGCCCGGTAAAGAGCCGGGTATCTCACATTAGCAATACCCCCGTCAGCTAACACTACCTGGAGGGGGTATTTAAAGCCCTTTTCCTGAAGCTTGCTCTCTATTCCCAGCAATTGCTTTTTCACCGGCTCCGCTCCCGCTGCCTGAAGGATGACGCAGTTCAGGCGGGAGACTTCCCTCATTATCGGCGCCAGCTCAGAGGAAAGGAAAAGGGGCACTTCCCTTCCGGTTTCCTTCATCACTTCTCTGGCTATTTCGGCAGCCCTTCTCTCATGGACAGGATTAACATAGGAACAAAGGAACAAAATGGCTATTCCTTCCACTCCCCTGTCCAGAAGCTCTTTTACCGCTTTTGTTACCTCGGACTCATAAAGGGGAATGGCGACGTCACCAAGACAGCCTATCCTTTCCGTGACGCCCCGGATAAGCTTTAAAGGCACCACAGGCTCATTATGGATGTGTGCCACTTTATGTGACCTATCAGCATACCCATATCCAGCGTGAACCTGGGCGCCACGTTCGTGCAGCAGGGAATGCTCATGGCCTTTAGTAATAATGATACCTGTCTTGGGGCCGGTCCGCGTCAGCAAAGCGTTGAGCATGGTAGTACCGCTGTAAACCGCGAGCTGCGCATCGGGGATGATTTCCTTTGCCCTCGTCTCCAGGTCTATCTGCCAATCTTCGAAAGCGTCTTTTAGTGACTCCCAGTAGCCCTGAGACTCATCTCTGGGTGTGGTAGACGCTTTACCCACGACAAAGTCCCCGTTCCTGTCCACCACAAAAGTGTCAGTCATGGTACCGCCTGAATCACTACCGACATAAATACCTTCTCTTTGTGCCATTAACTACCCCCTTTTTATTTTTACGGGTAAGTGTTACGTTAGACCAGGTATTATCTTCTCATATATGAAAGGCTAATTTTTGTGATCAGCCACGCGATTTCAGGCACACCGGCTATAGTATCAATTACATGCTGAGATAATATAAACCTCCCAGGATTTTCCCACTTTCTACACAATCAACTTTTATCAACCAGCACAGGCACAAGGCCACCATCAAAAAGACACAACTAAACTATCAGGCCAGTCCTTTAAGATAATCACGCCAGGCTTGCTATCTATAAAAGAGATTACCAGAATGAAGCCGGATAGGTGATGTCTATCGCCCGCTTGGGGCACTCCATCCAGCAGATGCCGCAGTGCCAGCACTCATATTCATAAGCCACCACTGGAATATCCTTTTCTTCGTCCCAGGCAAAAACATCCAGGGGACACAGGTCATAGCATCTGCCACATCCGATACATTTTTTATATTCGATTTTCGCCGGCATCTTATCTCTCCTCCTTGTGATCATCCGGTAAGGCCATTGGTGCCCGTTTCCTGAACTCGATAACCGACTTGCCATTTTCCAGTCGCTGGAAAAGAAGCATATCATCCAGTGACGGATCCGCCTCCGGGTAATCGAGCCTGGTGTGGGCCATCCTTGTCTCTTTTCTTTCCAGGCAAGCCTGGATGTGCAGCTCAGCTATATCCATTACGTTGCGGACTTCCAGAGCCCTCATCAGGTAATGAGGATTTTTGGCCACCAGTTGAGGCAGAAACTCCCTTTTTAGTGAACCAAGCCGCCTCAGTCCTTCGCGCAATCTACCTTCGGCTCTGGCCACGCCTACATATCGATCGCATATATAGCGAACGGCACTCTCCAGCTCCATTGGCTCCGTGCCATCCTTAACACCCAATGGTGCCAAAGAAATCTGCTTCAGACTCTCTACTCTGGCTTCGTCAATGACCGGTTCGCTAGCTTTATTAACGAATTCATGTATGCTATCACCAACAAGGAAGCCGCTGGCAGCGGCGTTAGCGACATCGTGATTGCCAGCCATGCAATCGCCGACGGCATATAGACCCGGCAACGAAGACATGAAGTCAGCATCCAAATATATACCGGGCTCGACATGAAGCTGGTTAACTCTGTTATCCATTGTCTCATACCAGTGAGTCCTGGGATTGAAGCCCCGGTCCTCAGCTATCTTGAATGACACCAGCCTCTCATCGACAAAGGCTACCTCCACCCTCTTCTGATAGTCATCAGGCAGATGTTCCAGGCTGATGTAGCGTGGCTCATCTCGGCCCTGCCTCTGAATTTCAGCGAACCGGCGGCTCCTGAAGCCAGGACGACCTATCGTTTCTTCTCCGTCCCAGGTAAGCCGCTTGGCGGGGATTCCTTCATTACCGTGGTTGCCGAAGGACATTACCTTATCATCACGGAATCTGCCGCCTCTCTCCGCCTGTTCCATACTGGATAACTCGGCACCGGCCCGGTAGGCCATCGCCCAGCCATCTCCGGAAACTGACGACGGGCACCAGTGATAATTGAACTTGTACTTCCAGGGGAGAGGCGTCTCAGGATTAATAACGCGGGAGCAAGCCGCAGTGGCAATTACCACAGCTTTTGACTTGATTACGATAAATTCTCCGGTGCGGGTGTCTATGGCGGTAGCACCGGTGACCACACCGTTATTGGTGAGCAGGTCAACCACCATTGTTCTCTCAAGTACGTTCACTCCCCTCTTCCTTACCCCTGCCGCCATCTCCGGCTTGACGTTCTGCCAGTGCACCCTGAGAAACGGACCTTCGTGGTGACAGTCACATGGACGGCGTTCACCATCGGTCCATCTCATGGTGACACCGAGTTTCTCCAGCTCCTCTACTGCCCACATCCCGTTGGCGTACTGCCGGTAAAAGCGGGTCGGGTCTGCCCACGGCGCGGCGCCATAGGCAAACCCTGGTGAAAAACTGTCTATATACCCCTGCCATTCTTTCGGTGTCATGCCGCGCGGGAAGGCGCCACCGTAGTGGTCGATACCTTCAGCAGCACTACCGCTCCGGTCAGTCTTTGCCTTCTCGGCGAGGGTTACCTTCAAGCCGTGTTCTGCCGCCTTGGCGGCGGCCGGGCAGCCGGCGATTCCCCCGCCGACTACCAGCACGTCGGTCTCCACAATCCTGTCAGCAATCTTCTCTAAAGCCATTATCAACCCCCTTCTTTTATTCTGCTTGTAACCACAATGAAAATGGCACTGTCGGTAACAATTCTATCATCACTCCCAGTGCCACTATCAGCCATACTCTTTGACGTCAGCCAATAACGCAGATACATTACTTCTGAAATTCTTTCCCATATTGGGATTGTTCAGTATATTACTGCACTAACACTTTGTCAATAAGTAACTAGTAATGCAGAGTCCACCAGCCGTACTCCAGCCAGAAAGAAACACCTGTCACTAGGTCTCAGGAGGAGGCTTACGCACAAAATCCCTGGTGAGGGTAGCATGAGCCTTTTTCAAAAGCTCGGGAATCTCCAGTTGCGCCGGGCAGTGCTCCATACACGATTGACAGCCGGTACACCCGGGAACCTTGTCCACATAGCCGAAGCGGTGGTAGCTATCCTTGGCGTATAATGTCAGGCCGTACTGGTCATGAAAAGCTTGCAGGCGAAACACTTCCGGGATGTTTATCCCCTCCGGACATTCAGGCACACAGTAGCCACAACCCTGACAGAAGGTGAAGCCCAATCCCTCCGCCTTCTCCCGAAGTACCGCTACCTCCTCAGCACTCATGTTCTGCGGCTCATAGCCCAGAGGGACATTCGCCTCCACCTCATCGAGACTGCCCATACCCGGTATCACCGTGTGAATTAACGGGTTGCTCAGCACAAAGCGGAGTGCTGCCTCGGCAGTAGTTATAGCCCGGTCAGCTACCTGGAACTTGACTGCCTCCGACGGTATCCCCAGAGCGCCCCCGACTAAAGGTTTCATCACTGATACGCCGATATCCATCTCTTCCGTCAGGGGAAAGAGCTCATTGGCAGCATCGGTATTGGTCAGATTATAAGAAGCGAGGACTACGTCAAACACCCCGGTCTTAATCGCTGATACCAGCACCGGGTTGTTGTGACCGCTGATGCCAATATATCTGATTTTGCCGGCATCCCGGGCTTCCCGGAAGGCTTCGATAGCCCCCCCCTGACCCAGCGCCCACCTCAGGTCATCTTCCGTATCCACGCCGTGGGTATACATCAAGTCAACACAGTCCAGCCCAAGACGCTGCAAACTCTCATCAATGTGTTTTGCCGCATCTTCTTTGGAACGCCGCATCGTCTTGGTAGCGATAAAGAGTCCATCACGTTTTCCTTTAATGGCCGCCCCGATTTTAATCTCGCTGTCAGCATAGATACGGGCGGTATCTATGTAATTGACACCCATCTCCAGTGCCCGCTGTACTACGGCCACAGCATCATTCATGTTCTTGCCCTCTATCGGGATACCACCAAAACCTACCACTGAAGCCTGAAAATTGGTCCGTCCTAACCTTCGTCTGAGCATAGCCTTACCTCCAATCATCTCATTAAAACAAACCACATAATAAGGAAATCGCAGATTACCCTTAGCTATGTTGGCTATATTAGTCCGTATGCTCTCTGGCTGTCAAGACCGCCACTTATGCTATAATGTTCTACAATGCCGGACTGCGGACAAAATAAGGCTTCAGGGGTATTCACCGAGAACCGTAATTTTAGCGAGTTTTTTCCTGTTAAACATAAATATATTATTCTTTTCTGTGCTGCGGCTTTCTTCTTCTGGGCTGCCCTTTACCTCTACGTACCCATCCTGCCGGTTTACGCCCGTTCGCTCGGCGCCAACCTGTCCATGGTTGGTACTGTGATTGCCTCTTATGCCCTACCCCAGCTGCTCTTCCGCATACCGGCAGGCATCTTTTTCGATGCTATCAAGCGGCGAAAACTGCTGATAGCCGGAGGTATCCTGACAACTTCCGTGGGTGCGTTAGCACTGGGGCTGGCACCAAATCTGTGGCTTCTTTTCCTGGCCCGGGCTATTACCGGTCTGGGCGCCGTTTTCTGGGTTACCATCATTGTCTACTTTGCCGCCTACTACCCTCAACAGGATTCGCAGCGAGCTATCGGCATTATTAGTTTCGTGCAAGGGGCGGCGATTGTGACGGCTACTGCCTGCGGCGGAGTAATTGCCGAGGCACTGGGTTTTGGTTACACATTCTGGGTGGCTGCTTTTCTCGGGGTTATCTCGCTGATCGCCCTGATAGCTACTCCCCAACCACCCGTAACCAGGGGAGAACCAGTCTCACCGGTCTCATGGCAGCGCTTCAAGGGGGTAGCCACTTTTTCGCCATTACTTATGGTTTCCCTCATGGGCATTCTGGTACATTTTGCTAACTTTGCCGTTATCTTTGGCTTTATCCCGATATATGCCACTCAAATTGGCGCCTCAAGCACCGACCTTGGCATTGTCAGCATGCTATCTCTAGCCACATCAGCCGTCGCAGCATTAACTGTGGCACCCACCGCCAGGCGCCTTGGTAACTCTTTTACGATACTGGCAGGAGCGATATTGATGGGAGTAGCTATCTTGATCATTCCCCTGGTGCATAACGTGCACCTTCTCGAAGCAGTGATGGTAATTAACGGACTGGGCACCGGTATCTTGCGCACGATTTTGATGTCTATGTGCGTCCAGGGTATACCACCGGAGCAACGGGCAACTGCCATGGGATTCTATCAGGCAGTATATTCTGCGGGAATGCTACTGGGCCCGCTGATTTCCGGTTACCTGGCGGATAGCCTGGGACTAGCCGCTGTTTTTTACCTGTCGGCCTCCTTCAGCCTGATTATAGCCGTTATGGCTTATCTGCCGGTACTGACCAGGAGTCCGGAACTTAAAATATGAAACATTATGTCAATCTATATACTCCAGCCACTTATCGAATACGAAACGGATTTGCCTTTTAAGCGTATCTGAGTATAATGAATAACATGTACGAGCTTAGCACCGGAGAACTATTCACTTCCCTTACCGGCTTCTCATCACCCGTGGACGAATACCGGGCTGCCTTTGCGGACAGAGCGCAGATTTTCCTTAATTACTACACCTTCCCGCATGGCGAGACACAGAAAGCCACCTTAACCAGGGGCGAGTTCTGGGACCTGGCATGTTCGGCGGCCGCCTGTCTCGTTGACCAGGGTACCGCCAAAGGCGACCGCATAGTGCACGGATTTTCAGCTAATAATTTATACGACCTGGTATTCAGGCTGGCGGCCGTCCTGGTGGGGTGTGTGCCGGTGACCATTAACTGGCAGGCCGATGATAACGAACGTATCGTTTACAAGGCAAAGATCACCGGAGCCAAGCTAGTGCTCTACGATGACGGCTTTGCTGACAGAGTGGAGAAGCTAAGACCTGAGCTGCCTTCTCTACGATTTTACGAAGCCAGCCAGGTTAAGGAGTATCCGCCGGATAACCGTTTGAATTACCCGCCAGCCAGTTACGACGATGAAAGAATGATTATCTTTACCTCCGGCACCACAGGTAACCCCAAGGGAGTAATCTTACCGCACCGCAGCTACCTGGCCAACAAAATTACCTTTGAAAAGTATTTCAACACATCCGGCGGCACCCGGCTGGACCTCTTGCTGGTTAATCCGTTACACCATACCAATTCTTCAGCCCTGTCCGATTGGGGTATGCGGCGTAGCGGGGCTGTCATCCATCTTCTACAGCGTTATACCACAGCCTACTGGAAGGTACTCGACGAGGTTGCCAGCCATAAACGCGACCTGCTGGTTACCTCACTGGTTTCACGGCACTTTGACTTCCTGGAGTCTCTGGCCAGCCAGGCAAAACTGCCGGTTGATGAAGCCAGGCTCAAGGAGACACTTGAGCAGACTGATATCCTGATTGGCTCTGCACCCGTGGGCCCGACCACGATAAAGCGTATAGTCCAGTTTAGTAATCGCTTGCCGCACGTTCGCTTTGGCTCTACGGAAACCTGCCTCCAGGTGATGGCCACGCCAACGACACTGCCACCGGATGAACTGCTGAAGGCATTTGAGGCGGGCTGGACACACCGCTACCAGGGGCAGGAAACCAGGGGCTACTACATTGGCAGGGAACATTTTCCGTTGACGCGGGTTAAAGTGGTTAAAGCCATTGAGCCGGAGAGCAACGACTATTTCCGCCCCTGTGAAACTGGTGAGCCCGGCTACCTCATCACGCAAGGTGCTAATATTATGGACGGTTACGTCGGCGATGCCGAAGCCACCGGAGCCGTTTTCCGGGAGGGGTGGTATACCGGCCTGAGAGACATAGTCTTCACGCTAAGGAACCGGCATGATGGACAGCTGGATTACTACTGGATGTCACGCGATTCGGCACTGCTCATCCGCGGTGGCGCCAACTATGCCTATGACCAGGTTGCCGCCGAACTGGCCAGAGTTCTGGTAGAAGACTTTCGGTTACAACCAGATCAGTTCAAGCTGGCGGTAGTCGGTTTACGGCTGCACAGCGAGCATGAGGACAGCTGTTGTGTCACCATTGAACTAAGCCGGGAACTGGCTGATATTGAACCAAGATTACAGACTGACTTCATGGCAGCCGCCGCCAAGAAGGTCTCCAGGGGTGCCCGGCCGGATTACCTCCGCTTTGCCCGGATTCCGGTGAGCTTCAAGGGAGACATCCTTTTCTCTCAATTAAAGCAGGACTTCCTGAATTCCCTAAAGCAAGACCAGTCTCAGCATTAAAAACTACCGAACAAGAAATCCCTTGTGCCCAGTATTTGAAGGGCAAACCGGTTAGTGTTAGGATAGGTCAAGAATTTCTGGAAAGCAGCTTAATGACAGACAGATATAATCCCAACTATCGGTGGTATATACTCACCCTGGGCGCCCTGACTCATTTATTCGTGTGTGCCATGCCCTTTATCTGCATGCCGGTACTGTTCAGTGAGATAGCGGCAGAGCTGGGGTTAGACCTGGTTCAGATAGGTACAATATGGGGTACGGGGGCAGTGGCGGGTATAGTTACCAGCCTGCTTGGCGGACTAATCAGCGACCGTTACGGCACCAAGCGCGCCCTCAGCGTCGCCTGCTTGTTGATGGCTACCACCGGCGCCCTCAGGGGACTGGCCAACAGTTTCTCCAGCCTTCTGATGGCCATGTTTTTCTTTGGTTTTCTATTCTCTACCATATCATTAACGGTGCATAAGACCGCCGGGGAATGGTTTTCCGGGAGACACCTGGGGATAGCCAATGGTATCCTGTCCGCCGGTATGGCAGTGGGGGCCACGCTGAGTTCTATGATCAGTGCCACCGTTCTCTCCCCGCTGCTGGGTAGCTGGAGATATGTTCTGTTCCTTTATGGTGCCATCTCCGCTATCATCAGCCTTCTCTGGTTTCTATCCCGGCCTAAGTCCGGGCAGACCGAGACAACCGGGCCCATTGCCACTGTCCCGCTACGCCAGGCGCTATCACGAGTAGCCCATATCAGGGATGTCTGGCTTATTGGTCTGGTCACCATGTTCTACTGGGGCTGTACCCATGGTATGACCGGTTACCTGCCTCTCTACCTCAGAGACAGCGGCTGGACGCCCTCCAGTGCTGATGGAGCCCTGGCCGCCTTTAGCGCGGCAGGCATGGTCGCGGCTGTGCCCCTTTCCTTTCTCTCGGATCGGCTGGGCACCAGAAAAGCGATAATTATCCTGGCACTGGTAATATCCATCGTCGGTACAGGATTACTATCTATAGTCGATGGCGCCTTCGTCTGGCCTCTGGTTATAATGGTAGGCATTTTTCGTGATGGTTTTATGGCGGTTCTCATCACCATGGTTATCGAGACAGACAAAATTGGGGCGGTATATGCCGGGACTGCGGTGGGCCTGGCCTACTCCCTCGGTAGCCTGGGGGATTTTTTAGGCCCTCCCCTGGGTAACAGCCTGGCTGATATTAATGCGGGCTTACCATTCACCCTCTGGGCAGCCCTGGCTGCAGCGGCATTGCTTATATTTCTTTTCGTCAGGGAAACCAGCCGGAGAAAGATATACCCATAGAGCAGACAACCGCCACACTGAGCCACCAAAGCCAGTAATAACCGGACCAGCTTAAAATTAACGCCAACATTTAACCTATCTTTTCAGGTCAAAACTCGTTTTATAGATAGAGTATTATAAATTGCTTTCAAAGAAAGGGAGAAAATCCTATGAAAAAGGTAACTCAAAACTACTTTGTTTTTCTCAGCCTGTTTATCCTCGGGCTAATTGAAGCTGTATCCGGCTTCGTATTGTGGCTTGCTTTACCACAGGGCGGTGGCTGGCAAGGAGGCAGAGCCGGCGGAGGAGCTGAATTCTGGGCACTGTCCAGACACAACTGGATAGATATTCATGATTGGGCGGCAGTCGCCATCATGGCGGTAATCATAATACACCTGATTATGCACTGGAAGTGGATTGTCTACGCAACCAGGAGGGTATTCCAAAATAAAAAGCTGCCCTCTAAAAGCGCAGCTTAACTTCGTTTATTCCGGATAGGCTATTGACAATAAAACCGATCCGACCTACAATTATTAATTGAAAATAGTTTTCAATTAACTACAGGGATGAAACTCACCGCCAACAAAATAGCCGGCATAATGCGGCAGCACGGATACAGACTTACTCCGCAGCGTCGTGCCGTACTGAAAGTAATCTCGCAAAGCCATGACCATCTTACCACGGCTGCCATATATGACCGGGTAAGACTTGAGTACCCCCAGATCGGGCAGGTGACCGTTTACCGCATGCTTGACCTGCTGGTTAATCTCGGTCTTATCTGCGAGATACACGTGGGTGGCAACGGCCGGAGTTATTTGATGCGGCGGCCCGTTGAGCACCATCACCACCTTGTCTGCTCTGGCTGTGGCCGGGTTGTTGATTTTACCGCCTGCGATCTCAATGAACTGGAGCAGAAACTGTCCCGCGATACTGAATTTGAGATAGAAGGCCATTTGCTGGAGTTCTATGGCCGATGCCCCTGCTGCCGGACGGCAGCATCTACCTGAGCTTTTCATAGTATCTCCACCTAATGAATGAAGGATGGCAATCTAAAAATAAGGAAGATGGCTAAACGATTGCTGCCTATCAAATTGTTACCGGCGGTATTAATACCGGTGCTGCTGGCGGGGTCGCTGGCTTCGGCCACTTCCTGCGTAACAAAAGCGCAGTTTACCAAGAATATCGGAGCCGTCGTTACTATTCTCCCCCAGGCTGAATTCGTGAAAAGTGTCGGGGGTGAGAAAATAGAGTCCACGGTAATGGTACCATCAGGAGCCAACCCGCACACCTATGAGCCTACTGCCTCGCAAATGACCGCCGTTTCCAAGGCAAAAATATACGCCAAGGTGGGCTCCGGTATCGAGTTTGAGCTGGTCTGGTTGGACAAGCTCATTGCTGTCAACAAAGATATGCTGATGGTTGACTGCTCCAGGGGAGTAACGTTCCTGGAAACGGCGGACACCAATCAACATGCGGCAACAGACCCGCATATCTGGATGTCTCCGTCAAATGCCCGGATAATGGTGCGGAACATATGCGACGGCTTAATTCAGGCAGACCCGGATAACCGGGCTTACTACCAGCAGAACCGGGACACCTATCTCCAGAAACTGGCCCAGCTCGACCAGGATATCAAATCTGGTCTGTCCGGAGTAACCAACCGGACTTTTATGACCTATCACCCCGCCTTTGGCTATTTCGCCAGAGACTATGACCTCACCATGCTGCCGATTGCCGCGGAAGGCAAAGAGCCGACACCCGCCGGCCTGGTTCAATTGATTGAACAGGCCAGGGAGCATAATGTAAAGGTTGTTTTTGCATCGCCCCAGTTCAACCCGGAGAGCGCCGAGGTTATCGCCGGGTCTATCGGTGGCAAGGTGGTATATATTGACCCTCTGGCCGGGGATTATATGGCCAACTTACGCAGCTTGCTGAATGAACTGGTTCAAGCGATGGAGTAAATATGGCGCACGAAGAAGCGGTGAGACTGGAAGAAGTATCGGTAAACTATAATGGCGTGCCCGCGCTGGAAGGGGTCAGTCTGTCAGTAGCTCAGGGCGATTTTCTCGGCATTATCGGACCCAACGGCGGCGGTAAGACCACGTTACTCAAGGTAATGCTGGGGTTGATTATACCCGGCCAGGGCAGGGTTTCCGTTCTGGGAAAACCACCGGGAAAAAGCCGGAAAGACATCGGTTATATTCCCCAGTACAACCTTTTTGACCGGGATTTCCCCATAAGCGTCTGGGACACAGTGCTGATGGGCAGATACGGGAAAACCGGCCTGTTCCGGCGCTACCGACGGGTCGATAAGGAAGCAGTCCGAACGACATTAGAAACCGTAGGTATGCTCAAGCACAGGAACCGGCAGATGGGGAAACTGTCCGGTGGCGAGCAGCAGCGGGTATTCATCGCCCGGGCGCTGGCAACCGAGCCAAAATTATTGTTACTCGATGAACCTACCGCCAGCGTTGACACTGCCACACAGACCGAGTTCTATGAACTCCTGGCCAGACTGAAGCAACAAATGGCGATAATACTGGTTTCACATGACATTAGCGCCATTTCCATACATGTCGACAAGATTGCCTGCCTCAACCGCCAGCTTTTTTACCACGGTTCCAAGGAAATCAGCAGTGAAGTGCTGGAAGCCACCTATAAATGCCCGGTGCAGATGATCGCCCACGGTACGGTGCCTCACCGGGTACTGAAGGAACACTGAGAACCATGCTCGAAGTGCTGCAATACGATTTCATAAGGAATGCCCTGCTGGCCGGACTGCTGGCATCAGTTGCCTGCGGCATTGTCGGTGTCTACGTGGTCACAAAAAGGATTGTCTTCATCAGCGGCGGCATCGCCCACGCTTCCTTCGGCGGAATCGGGTTGGGTTACCTCATCGGGATAAGCCCCATCCTTGGCGCCATGTTCTTCGCCCTGGCTTCGGCACTGGGAATAGGCTTGATTACCAGAAGGACGAGACTGCCGGAAGATACCGCCATCGGCATCTTATGGGCAACGGGCATGGCTCTGGGCATAGTCTTTATCGGACTGGCCCCGGGTTACGCGCCGGACCTGTTCAGCTACCTCTTCGGTAATATCCTGACCGTGCCCCCTGCTGACCTGATAGTTATGCTGGTACTGGATGTTATTATCGTGGGGATAGTGATAGTACTTTACAAGGAATTCCAGGCTCTATCATTTGATGAAGAGTTTGGTACCGTGGTCGGCGTGCCCGTTGAAGCTCTGTACCTGCTCCTGCTGGGCATGATTGCGCTAACGGTGGTGGTATTGATACGGGTGGTTGGTATTATCCTGGTTATCGCCCTGCTCACTGTTCCCGCCACTCTGGCCAGGCAGTTCACCTATAACCTCCGCAAGATGATGCCCCTTGCCGTTCTCTTTGGCATGGCCTTTACTCTGGGGGGGCTATGGCTGTCCTACGTGCTCGACCTCGCTTCCGGGGCAACGATCATCCTGCTCAGCGGAGTCACCATGTTTATCTACTTCGGTCTCTCCAGATTGAGCAGATTAAGGATTAAGGCGCAGGGAAATAAAGCAACGTCAGAAGGGGATTAGCTCCCCAGCCCTGTTTAGAGTTCCCAGATACTGGTTAAGAGATTAAAATCAATGAGGCCGCTTTCCGCCGCGCTTTCCACCTCAATGCCAGCCTCCACCGCCGCCGCCACCGGATTGAGCCCCCCGAGCAGGACCATCCCCACCCGGTTAAGGCCAATGTCAACCTGACAGATAGGCTCGCTGGTATTACCCAGGACATAAACCCCGTTGATACCGGCTTCCTTAAGCACAGCCACTCGCTCCTCAACGGCCGCTCTCGCCGGCGCTGGTATGCTGCGGAATACGGCCAGTATCTTGCCACTACCCGTTCTGACCGCCTCGCCGACACTGGTCATCCGGGCACGAATGTACTGCTCCGAAGGGTCAAGGGAAGTCCCATTATAATTGATGATGGCGACAAATCGCCTCGGCGCCGAATCCCTGATTTCCAGTAAGCCGCCAAATCTATATTCGGTAGGAACCCCGGCCTTGAGAAATACCCCGGTAACACCCACGCTACAAAGAGTAGCCAGGCCAATCATGCCACTCGGAATGACCACTGAACCAAGCTTTTCCCCCTCCCGGGCAACCGCCACTAAATCGCTGACGCAGATTCCAGCTTTGAACACTTCCTTCATTAACGGTAACGCCTCAGAAAACCTTTCTTTACTGAAAAGAGAGGTATTGATCGGTAACTGTCCGGTCCGTTTCTTGGCGTCAAAGGTGGTTTGAAAGGCTAACAGCTCCAGCTTCTCAATGATAAACCCTACCTGTTCCGGCGCTAGCGCTATCTTGAGTTCTTCCAGCCCCTTGGCGGTTAGCATCCGGCCGTCCCGTCCCAGCGGCTGAGTATATCCCCTCTCATCAGTGATTCTGAGGTGATACCTGACCGCCCGCTCACTGAGAAAAACGCCGTGACGCTCCAGCTCACGGGCAATGGTGATTGAGCCCAGCGGCTCGGAAGACTCACTCAAAACCTTGAGAATGGCGATTACCTTTTTTTCTACGTCGGAGCCAACCGCGTGCACCATTGCCAAATCCCCTTTGTCGCTTTAATTAGTCTGGGCTATTATACCACTTCTATCCAAAAACTGAATAATCCCCAAATTTTATTCACCACTCTTTGAAACGATTAGTGATGGGCAGTCTTCTATCCCTCCCGAAGGCTTTGGTAGTTATTTTAACGCCTGGCGGCGCCTGGCGCCGCTTATATTCACTCCCGTCAACCAGATTTGCGGCCCGTTTCACCACCGCCTCATCAAATCCTGCGGCAATAATCTGCTCAATGCTTTTATCCTCCTCAACATAGGCGGCGAGCACCGGGTCAAGCACTTCATACACAGGCAAGCTATCAGCATCTTTCTGCTCCGGCCTGAGTTCTGCCGAGGGTGCTTTCCCGATAATGGCTGCCGGTATCAGGTCGTACCCGGCCTTGAAATTGCGGTATTCAGCCAGTTGATAGACCATCGTCTTGGGCACATCCTTGATGACGGCGAATCCACCCGCCATATCACCGTATAATGTTGTGTAGCCGGTGGCCATTTCACTTTTATTGCCCGTGGTAAGCACCAGCCAGCCAAATTTATTGGACAAAGCCATCAGGATATTACCTCGAATGCGGGCCTGGATATTCTCCTCGGCGACACCTGGTTCAGTACCCTGGAAAGCCCCGGCAAGCATTTCCAGATAAGCTTGAAACGCCTTTTCAATCGGTATATTTAACAGTTTGACACCCAGATTACGCGCCAGTATTCCGGCATCAGAGGCGCTGGCCGTGGATGAGTATCTCGACGGCATAATCACTCCAGCCACGTTGTCACCTCCCAGAGCATCAACGGCAATGGCCGCCACCAGACTGGAATCAATACCGCCGGAAAGACCGATTACCACGCCTTTAAATCCATTCTTGATCACATAATCATGCGTGCCCAGCACCAGCGCATCATATATTTCACCGGGTAGCCCCCGCACCTCAATCTTCCCTGTTGGCAACGGAGCTTTCGGCCCTGCGGAGAGTTCTTCCGATATTACCGACTTTACCACATGCCACACTGATTTCTTGAGTAGAGTTGCGGTTTTACTTTGGATAAAGCCGCAGCGTTCCGCAACTACGGCGTCAATATCAAGGTCAGCCACGATCAAATCTTCCTTAAATTGTTCGCCCCTGGTGACCAGTCGCCCCTTTTCATCCATTATTATGCTACTGCCGTCAAAGACCAGCTCATCCTGTCCACCCACCAGGTTGTTATAAGCAACAATCGCTTTATTCTCCACAGCGCGCTTCGCCAGCATCTCCTCCCTGACGAGTCCCTTACCAAAATGGTAAGGCGAGGCGCTGATGTTAATAATCACCTCAGCCCCGGAGTAAGCCTGAACCGCTGGTGGCCCGAATTCAAACCAGATATCCTCGCAAATGTTGACGCCAATATTAACCCCAAAGATAGTATATACGGGGCATTCGTTTCCAGGCTTGAAATAGCGGTTTTCATCGAAAACACCGTAATTGGGCAGGTAAATCTTACGATAGGTGCCGGCAAGCTTACCGTCATGAACTACAGCGGCAGCATTATACACATCTTCATCAGCATCAACAAAGCCAAGAATAAGAGTAATCCCGGAAGAAGCGCCAATTACCTGTGACAATGAATGCCGGTTTTGCCTGGTAAACTGCGGCTTAAAGATAAGATCTTCCGGCGGATAACCGCAGATAGCCAGCTCAGGGAATGTCAGCAGGTCAACTCCCCGAGACCTGGCCTGGTCGATGGCGTTCAGTATCTTGCGGACATTGCCATCAAAATCGCCCACAGTGGCGTTCATCTGCGCCATACCAATGCGAAGTCGGCGCATATCAATTCCTCCACCACTTATGACTTATCAGGCGCGTACCGGTATTCCTCTTTGTGCCAGGTACTCCTTAGTCTCACTGATGGAATGGACACCATAGTGAAAGATGCTGGCGGCAAGAACCGCATCAGCCTTACCGGCTACCAGGGCCTGATAAAGGTCTTCCAGAGTACCGGCACCACCACTGGCAATGACCGGCACACTTACCGCCCCGGCAATAGCCCGGGTAAGCTCAATATCATAGCCCGCCCGGTGTCCATCGGCATCCATGCTGGTGAGCAGCAATTCACCGGCGCCAAGAGCCACCACCCTTTTTGCCCAGCCGACAGCATCAATACCCGTAGCCCGTTGTCCGCTGTAGACATAGACTTCCCAGCGCGGTTCACAGGCAGTTTCCACCCTTTTAGCATCAATGGCAACGACTATGCACTGACTGCCAAATTTCTCCGCCCCCTCGCTGATTATTTCTGGATTGAGCACGGCGGCGGTATTAATGGAGACCTTATCGGCACCCGCCATCAGCATCCGCCGCATATCCTCCGTACTGCGCAGTCCACCCCCCACCGTCAGCGGCATGAACACTTCCGCAGAGATACGCTCGACGACATCCACCATGGTATTTCGCCCCTCGGGAGTGGCCGTTATATCCAGAAAAACAAGCTCATCGGCACCCTCCTGGTAGTAAAAACGGGACAGCTCCACGGGGTCACCAGCCTCACGCAGTTCCACGAAGCTGGTCCCTTTGAACACCTTGCCATCCTTAACATCAAGGCAGGGGATAATCCTCTTCGTCAGCATTTACCCTGCTCCCGGACACCTGCGCCTGATGACAGAGCCCTCTTGATGAAATTATCATATATCTTCAGTCCGTCTTTGCCGCTTTTCTCCGGGTGAAACTGGGTAGCAATTAAATTCCCCCAGGCAATCACACTGCAAAATGATACTCCGTATTCCGTTTCCGCGGCGATAATGGATAAATCCTCCGGCACCACGTAATAGCTATGCACAAAGTAGAAATTTGACTCATCCGGTATGTCCTGGAAAATAGGGTGTGACATCTTCTGCTTCACCTGGTTCCAACCCATGTGGGGAATTTTCAGTCCCGGTGGCAGCTTTTTTACCACCCCGGGAATAACCCCCAGACAATCATGCCCGCCCCCTTCTTCAGTGCGGGTAAACAATACCTGCAAGCCGATGCAGACACCGAGAAAGTGCCGGCCTCCTTCAATGAGGTGACGGATCGGCTCAATCAAGCCCAACCGCCGGAGGCTGGTCATGGTATCCGCCGCCGCACCTACCCCGGGTAAAATGACCGCCTGCGCGCTACCCAGGACATCAGGACTGCTGGTTATCTCCGGCTGACAGCCCAGCTTATACACAGCATTAGCCACACTGCGCAGATTACCGGCACCGTAATCAATTATCGCAATCATATGAAATCACCAACCCGCCGATATATGGCAAACAATTGCCGCAATTCAAGTTACCATACAGCGGTTACCTTGTCAAAATTGCCTGTAACTTTATGATACCTGCCAGTACGGTTTTTTGAGCCCCGTTAGACCAGTCCCCAACACTGGCCTGCTGGCAACAATCGGAAACTATAAGCCGCATTTTGCCGTATCGGTTAAAAACCTTAATGTAGATATCACTCATTCCCTTCAGCTACTAGCCCGGCGGTTGCGTGTCAGGTATTTTGTTGCTACAATTACCTAGTGATAGCCTCAAGGCCAGGCTAAGGGACTGAGTGATACAGTTGCTCTTCGCCGGTGATCCCCAGGACGAAGGGCTTTTCTTTAAACGGAGAGTGTGATGGCAACCAGATACAATCCCCAGGAAATAGAAACCAAGTGGCAGCAGAAGTGGGATGAAGACAAACTATACCAGGTCAGCGAAGATGACCCCCGGCCCAAGTGGTATGCCCTGACCATGTTCCCCTACACTTCCGGAGACCTGCACATCGGCCACTGGTATGCCATGGCACCATCTGATGTCCACGCCCGCTTCAAGAGAATGCAGGGCTATAATGTGCTGCACCCCATGGGCTTTGACGCCTTCGGCCTGCCCGCGGAGAATGCCGCCATTAAACGCGGTATTCACCCGTTTACCTGGACAATGCAGAACGTAGAGAACATGCGCCGCCAGCTCCGCAGCCTCGGCGCTATTTACGACTGGAGCCGGGAGGTGGTCACCTGCCTGCCGGAATATTACCGCTGGACACAGTGGTTCTTCCTCAAGTTCTATGAAGCCGGCCTGGCTTACCGCGACAAATCCCCGGTAAACTGGTGCTCTTCCTGTCAGACAGTACTGGCCAACGAGCAGGTAGTTGACGAGGGTATCTGCGAGCGCTGCGGCACGCCGGTAGTCAGGCGTGACCTGGAGCAGTGGTTTTTCCGCATCACCAACTATGCCGATGAGCTCATGAACCATACAGACATCGACTGGCCGGAGCGGATTAAAACCATGCAGAAGAACTGGGTGGGCAAGAGCTACGGAACCGAGATTTCCTTTGCCCTTGACTACCCGGATATTGACGAAAAAGAAATCCGGGTATTTACCACCCGCCCCGATACCATCTTTGGTGTTACCTTCATGGTACTGGCACCGGAGCATCCACTGGTAGCCAAGCTAACCACCCCGGACAAGAAAGCCGAGGTCGAAGCTTACGTTGAGAAATCCCGCCGGCAGAGTGAAATCGAGCGGCTGTCCACCGAGAAGGAAAAGGACGGCGTATTCATCGGGACTTACTGCACCAACCGACTTAATGGTGAGAAAGTTCCCATCTGGATTGCCGATTACGTTCTGTTGAGCTATGGCACCGGGGCCGTCATGGCTGTGCCCGCCCATGATGAACGTGATTTTGCCTTCGCCAGGAAGTATAACCTGCCCATACCGGTGGTAATCGCGCCGCCGGACTGGCAGGGCGAAGAGCTTACCGAAGCGTATACTGAGCCCGGTACCATGGTCAATTCCAGCCAGTTCAACGGGCTTCCCAGCGAGCCGGGTATCACGGCAGTTACCAGGTTTCTAGAGGAACAGGGCTGGGGCAAACAAACGGTAAGCTATCGACTTCGCGACTGGCTTATCTCCCGCCAGCGCTACTGGGGAGCGCCGATACCTATCATCTACTGCGACAAGTGCGGCACGGTGCCGGTACCTGAACAAGACCTGCCGGTACTGCTACCGGAAGACGCTGAGTTCAAACCCACTGGCGAGTCCCCGCTCAAGTATAATGAGAAGTTCGTTAACACTACCTGCCCCCGCTGCTCATCACCGGCCCGACGGGAGACAGACACCATGGACACGTTCATGTGCTCCTCATGGTATTTCCTGCGCTATGCCAGCCCCCACTTTGATAACGCCGCCTTCGATGTCGGCAAAATCAAGTACTGGATGCCGGTTGACCTTTACACCGGCGGCGCCGAACACGCGGTAATGCACCTGTTTTACGCCCGCTTCTTCACCAAGGCAATCAGGGACATCGGACTGGTTGAATTTGGTGAACCTTTCCTCCGGCTGTTCAACCAGGGCCATATTATCGCTAAAAAGCAGAAAATGAGCAAATCAAGGGGTAATGTGATTACCCCTGACGAATACGTCGCCGAGCTGGGAACGGACACGGTCCGCGCCTATCTCATGTTCGTCGCCCCCTGGGACCAGGGTGGCGAGTGGAATGATAGCGGCATTATCGGCGTTAACCGCTGGCTCAACCGGGTCTGGAACCTGGTGCTGGATGATTATCAACAGCAAAAAGATAAAAATGACCGTGACCTCAAGGAAGCGGAGAAGGAACTGTTCAGAACCACCCACCAGACAATCAAGAAAGTCACCAGAGACCTGGAGAAAATCCGCTTCAACACGATGATAGCGGCACTCATGGAATTCACCAATTACCTCAGCGATGTCAAGGAGGCAGGGGTTGTTACCCTCTCTGCCTGGTCAGAAGCAATAAACACAATGGTCCGGCTCCTGGCGCCAACAGCGCCACACCTGACCGAGGAGTTATGGCAACAGATCGGCCATGACTACAGCATCCATAACCAGCACTGGCCGGACTGGGATGAAGAGCTGGCCAGAGATGAAGAAATCACCCTGGTAGTCCAGATTAACGGCAAGGTGCGTGAACGTATTGCCGTCCCGGTCTCAATATCCGAGTCTGAAGCCAGGCAGCTCGCTATGGAACAGCAACGCGTCAAGGCTCACCTGGAGAACAAAGAAATAGCCAGAGTAATCTATGTCCCGGGCAGACTGATAAATATAGTGGTGAAATAAGGGGTAAGACGGTATGAAGATAGGCTTTATCGGCGGCGGCAACATGGGTGAGGCGATGCTTACTGCCATTCTGGGCAAGGGATTGAGCACTGCGGAAGAAATCTGCGTCAGTGATATCAATAACAAACGCCGCCTGTACCTGGAACAGGAATACAACATTACCGTAACCGACAATAACCGGCAGGTGACAGATAACAGCGATATCATCATTCTGTCAATTAAACCGCAGAACCTGGCCGAAGTCATGGCCGAGCTTTTTGGCAGACTGGAACCTGCCAGACCGATTCTCTCCATTATTGCCGGAGCCAGCATCAACACCTTGCGCCTGGGATTAAACCACCGGCGCATCGCCCGCAGTATGCCCAACACGCCGGCCCAGGTTGGTGAAGGCATGATTGTCTGGACAGCCACCCCCGAGATGACCGAGCCCCAGAAAGAAACAATACGCTCTATCCTCAGCGCTATGGGTAAAGAGGTTTATGTTGACGATGAGAAGTATCTTGATATGGCTACGGCGGTAAGCGGCAGCGGGCCCGCCTATTTCTTCCTCTTTGTCGAGTCCCTGATTAAAGCAGCCGAAAAGATCGGCCTTTCCCGCAATCAAGCCAGTGAACTGGTATTGCAAACGATGGCAGGCTCATTGCAGCTCATGCAGAAATCAGGCAAGACCCCTGAGCAACTGAGGAAGATGGTTACCTCGCCCGGCGGCACCACTGCCGAGGCATTAGCCCAATTTGAAAAGAATGAACTCAGCCAGATGGTGCTCCAGGCAGTCCGGGCTGCCTATGAAAAAGCGAAAGAGCTGGGCAGCTAAATATACCACCGCACTTCAATGAATCTTCACCGGCAAAAACACGCTAAACCTTAACCAAAATTTAATGATTTTAGTATTGACAAAACTTACTAAATTTTTTATAATATGTAAAAATATATTTCAGGGACAGTTATGGCTACAAATTTAACGGATGAAGAGAAGCGCTTTGTGGAAGAAGTAGGTATTGTCTTTGAGCAAACTGGCCTCACCCGGATGTCCGGCCGTATTTTCGGCTGGCTGCTTATCTCCGAGCCATCGTACCAGTCCCCGTCCGAGATGGCGGAGGCACTGATGGCCAGCAAGGGTTCCATCAGCACCACTACCCGCCTTCTCTCCCAGATAGGACTGATTGAGCGAGTCTCCATGCCAGGGGAAAGACACCATCATTTCTGCCTGCGACCGGATGCACTACGGCACCTTCTGGGGCACGGCCTCGAAGATGAGATCAAGATGTTCCGGAAGCTCGCCGAACGCGGACTGGAAGCGTTATCCGGGGAAAACCCCCTGACTCGAAGCAGATTGGAGGAGATGCATGACACCTACAGTTTCCTAGAGCAGGAATTCCCGGTGCTGTTGCAAAGCCTTGAAGAGAAACGAAAGACAAAGTAGATTACCGGCAAGTTGAGTTATAATATTAATAAGTCGCAGTAACATGGAGGACTGAAATGAGAAAATGGTTAAATTTCGCAATTGTCTTACTGCTATGCCTGGCCATAGCCGGTGCAACTGCCTGTAGCCCGGGAGGTGGTGACCAGGACAAGGTTAATGTGCAACCAGTCACGGTAGAGCGGGCAGACTTCACCGTCAGCGTCACCGGCAGTGGTAGTCTGGAAGCCTCTCAGGAGACCAGCTTAAGCTTTGGTAGCGGTGGCACGGTGGACAAAATACACGTTGACGAAGGTGACCAGGTAACCAGGGGACAGATATTAGCCAGCCTTGAAACCACTTCCCTGGAACAATCAGTGAGGACAGCCGAACAAGCGGTCGAGACAGCCGAACAAATAGTCGAGACAAGCGAACACTCGGTAACTGCCGCCGAGCTAACCGTGGAAGCAAGACAGCAATCAGTAGCCGCGGCTGAGCTGACGTTAGCGGCGGGAGAACTGGCCGTAAAAGCCGCCGGGATAGACCTGGAACTGGCCCAAAACAGCTATCACCAGTTGACAACCCCCTATCCCTATACCAGTTTAGCTTTTGCTCTGCCTGATTCCCTGGAACAGGTCCGTAACGCCCAACAGGATATAAAGGAGGCACAGGAAGAACTCAGGAAAGCAACTCAGGGCGAGCCATACTCGATGAGCGAAGTAACGCTCAAACTGAAAACGGCACAGGAAAGCCTCACCGAAGCCGAAAATAAGTTAGCCTTCGGGCTCGGGGAGGGAGTTAAACCGAGCAATATCGATTATTGGACATTGAGAACAGCCCAGTTGCAGATAGACAAAGCCCAGATAGCCTATGATAAAGCTGAAAACGACCTGAAAAACCTTGAAAACAATGTGGGGGTAGCTGAGAATAACCTGGAGAATGCCCGCAATAGCCTGAATATCGCCAGGACCAACCTGGAAAGCAACAAGACCAGCCTGGCCAGAGCGGAGAATCAACTGGATATCGCCAGAGACGAACTGGGAAAGGCGACGATAACCGCCCCCTTTGACGGAATTGTCGCCAGTGTCGGGGCAAAGGAAGGTGACCGGGTACCCGCGCCAACTGTGTCTCCCCAGACGATTATCCACCTGGTCGATACCACATCCATGGAGCTGTTGGTGGAAATGGATGAGATAGATATACCGGAAGTAAAGCAAGGTCAGCAAGTCCTGGTTACCCTGGACGCATTACCTGACGCCGAGTTTGAAGGGGAGGTTACCGCTGTTTACCCGTTACCGACCATGATTGGCGGAGTGGTCCTGTATAACACCAAGATTAGTTTTGACGTTCCCGAAAATTCCGGTATCAAGGTTGGCATGAGCGCCTCTGCCGATATTATCATAAATAAACAAAGTGATACCCTCCTGGTACCGAGCCGGGCTATTGGAGAAGATGCCCAGGGCAATACCATCGTCAAGGTCATTGTCAACGGGCAAACCCAGGAGAGAGCCGTGGTTACCGGTATCAGTGATGGCATACAAACCGAAATTCTGCAGGGGCTTACCGAGGGCGAGACGGTAATCATCGAACTCAAAAGCAGCACACCAACAGACGGAGGAATGTTTGGCTTTTAATTAACAGCCAAACAGAAGGCAGAGAGTATGATTGAGATTGAAAGCGTGACCAAAACATATCAGATGGGCAAGGTGCTGGTCAATGCCCTGAGGGGAGTAACCGTCACTATTGACGAAGGCGAGATGGTGGCTATTATCGGGGCTTCCGGCTCCGGTAAATCGACCTTGATGAATATCATCGGCTGCCTGGACAAGCCTACTACCGGCGAATACTTGCTTGATGGTACTGATATCAACAAACTCAATGATAACCAGCTTGCCGAACTCAGGAATAAAACCTTTGGCTTTGTCTTCCAGGAATATAACCTTTTACCCCGCGCCACTGCCCTGTCCAATGTAGAGCTCCCTCTAATTTACAGCAACCGGCGTCAGAGACGTAAGCTGGCTACGGAAGCCCTGGAGCGAGTGGGGCTGGCCGGCAGGGCCAATCACAAACCCACCGAGCTATCCGGCGGCGAACAACAGCGGGTAGCTATCGCCCGGGCACTGGTCAATAAACCGTCTCTCATTCTGGCTGATGAGCCCACGGGTAACCTGGATAGTAAAGCCACCGAGGATATCATTTCTCTCTTCTGCCAGCTAAATAAAGAAGGGATTACCGTAGTCCTGGTAACTCACGAGCCAGATGTAGCCGAACAAACCAGACGGATTATCCGACTGATGGACGGACAGATTTCCAGCGATGAGAAGAACACCCCCAAGACAAGTGTTGCTAATAAACCAGTGGAGGATTTACGTTGAAACTGATTGATTCTCTGGTACTGGCAATTAAGTCACTATTGGCTAACAAGTTGCGCTCCGGACTCACCATGCTCGGCGTTATTATCGGGGTGGGCGCGGTTATAACTCTGATGTCGGTAGGCAGGGGAGCCGAGGCAAGCATCACCTCGACTATCGAAGAAATGGGCTCAAATACGCTCAATGTAATATCACAAACACCCGGCGCCAGAGGGCTGGCCGCGATGCAGTCCGCCACCCCCAGCCTTACCATAGAAGATGCCGAAGCCATTCGCGACCGTGTACCCGGTGTACTTGAAGTGGCACCAGTAAACGAAAATTTCGTTGAGGTATCTGTAGGTGATGAGAGCACCATGGCTGTTATTGAGGGCAGCACACCTGAGTTCGAGACTGTCTATAATTATCCGGCAGCTTCCGGGCGGTTTATTAACGACCGTGACGTTGCTACCAGGGAAACGGTAGTAGTACTGGGAACGAAAATAGTGGAAGACCTCTTTGGCGATGACGACGCCGTTGGCCAGACCGTGAAAATCAGCGGGCGCCGCTTTACCGTAGTCGGCGTTCTGGAGGAGAAAGGCGGCCAGATGATGGGTGTCAGCATGGACGCGGTGATTGTAGTGCCAATAACCACCTATCAGTCAAGACTTTTCCCACGGGAGACTATCCGGGGCGAAGAAGCCGTTCAGTCAATCAGCGTCAAGATAGCCAGCATGGATGTAGCTGACCTGGTTACCGAGGATATTACAGACCTGCTCAGGAAGCGGCATCATATCAGCGAAGATGAAAAGGATGACTTCGCCATTATCAGCCAGGAACAGGTGCTTGATATCTTTACACAGGTAACCGGTATCTTCACTGTAGTCCTCGGCGCAATTGCCAGCATCTCACTGCTGGTGGGTGGCATCGGGATTATGAACATCATGCTGGTCTCCGTAACCGAGCGGACCCGGGAGATAGGTATCCGCAAAGCGGTGGGCGCCAAAAGACGGGATATTTTACTACAGTTCCTCTTTGAAGCCGCCACACTAAGTTTGATCGGAGGTATTATCGGCATCACCGGCGGCTGGTTGCTATCCACCCTGATTTCACTGATTGACTTTGGCGGGATAACGCTGGAAACAGCGGTTTCTATGGATATCATTATTCTGGCTGCCTCGGTAGCAATTTTTATTGGTCTTGCCTCCGGTATGTATCCGGCAATGAGAGCCTCCAGACTTAATCCTATTGACGCCCTTCATTATGGTTAATATAATGGGTCTAGAAAATCACAGGGGAGATGGACTACGGTGAACTGGCTGGACATAGTTATCCTGGTATTGCTGATTATTCCCACCCTGGTTGGCCTGAAAATCGGGATTATCAAAGCAGTATTATCCTTGTTTGGAATAATTGTCGGTGTCATCCTGGCCGGGCAATTTCATGAGGTACTCGGCGAGCGGCTGACCTTTATCTCGCAGGCCAATGTGGCTAGCATTGTCGCTTTCGCCATTATTGTTATTGCCGTAATGATAGTGGCGGCTATAGCCGCTTCCGTTCTGAAGAAGATTGCTTCGGTAATACTGCTGGGATGGGTAAACCACCTGGGTGGCGCTATTTTTGGCCTGGTGGTCGGCGCAATCTTCTCGGGAGCCCTCCTTGCCATCTGGGCCAAGTTTCTGGGCGCCGGAGACATGATTACTGAATCAGCTTCAGCTACTTTTCTTCTGAACCAGTTCCCGCTGATATTATCCCTGCTACCGGAGGGATTTGACGAAGTTCGCTCCTTCTTTCAGTAGCCAGAAAGGCACCCGCCATTCACTTTGATGACACCATCCGCAGAGCAAGAGCCCTGATTATCTCCAGTTACCACAGTTAAAGGAGAACCTGCCACTTTACCGGCTGTTAACGGGGCTGGTATAAATGCTAACCGGATGCCGGGGTTTCACCTGGATGCAGCTTTTTCCACTTTTCCAGTAGTTCTTCCCGGCTCTCCTGATGGTCCGCGTCAGGCTTACACGCATCAACCGGACAAACATCGGCACATTTGGAAGATTCAAAAGCGCCAACACATTCCGTGCACCTATCAGGGTCAATCACATAGATTGTCTCACCCTCACTGATGGCCTGGTTCGGACATTCCGTTTCACAGGCGCCACAGCTTATACACTCATCAATAATCTTGTATGCCATCTAATTTCCCTCCTGTTTATCGGATGACTAGTTCCGATTAACTTCCGTCATTAAAACGACTATTCTTTTACCACGACCTTACGCTTAATAGCTTCAGCGACATGTTCCGGGACAAGGCAGCTGATATCACCTTTCAAGCTGGCCACCTCTTTGAGCAGGCTGGAACTAAGGAACTGATACTCCTGGCTGGCCATAAAGCAGATCAGCTCCAGATCAGGGTCTAACTTCCTGTTCATCATGGCCATTTCAAATTCCCTCTCAAAATCAGCGCTCATGCGCAGTCCGCGCACCATAACCTTGGCCCCTACTTTCCGGGCAAAATCAACGGTCAGTCCGTCATAAGCTTCCACCTCAACATTAGGCAGGCCGTCCAGAGCTTTTCTGGCTAATTCCAGCCGCTCTTCAAGAGCGAAAAAAGGCTCCTTATACGGATTTTCCGCAATGGCAATGGTTATCCTGTCAAAAAGCCTGGCGGCTCTGGTGGCAATATCAATATGCCCGTTAGTTATTGGGTCAAAAGTACCCGCATAAATAGCAACTGTCAATTTCCAATCTCCTTTTGGTATATCGCAATACAACTATCACCATGACGGTGCTCTTTGATGAGAGTTAGTTCACCATAAGTGGAATCTAAAGTCAAGCGCGGGGAATGTGTCACCACTAAAACGGAATCCTTACCAACCAGACGGGAAGCAGCCAGATTTGATATTTCATCACCTATTGACGAATTGGAATAGGGAGGATCCATCAAGATAATACCGTACTCCTTCTCCAGGAAAGAAATAGCCCTTTCAACACTACTGCAATAAACATGAGCCTTTTCAGCAAGCTTCGTCTTCTCTAAATTTTCCTTAATTATAGCACAACACCGCGGTTCACGGTCAACAAAGTCCACCCAGCCAGCCCCCCTGCTTAAAGCCTCAATACCCAAGGCTCCACTCCCGGAGAATAAATCAAGTACCTGGCGCCAATCATCAGCCATTGACTCTAACATGGAAAATATCGCCCCTCGCACGAGTTCTGTCGCCGGGCGGGTAGGTGCCCCTTTGGGGAACTTAAGTAGGTGTCCTTTCGCCTTGCCTGCAATTACTCGCATTACCGGTAGCTAACATGACTACTATCACAGTCTTACCGTCACCGATTTCCAGATAGCCACTCTTCCCGCTCCAATACTAACAGATAATAGAATAACCGCTGAATACTAAATTGTCAACAAATACTATCAAGTAACATGTAAAAATATACCAACAAAAAGGCCGTAGTAGCTGGTAAGCCCCACAGCCTTTCAATATTTCTATTAGGATGAACCTGGCATATCAAGCATCCCGTTCGGGCAAGAGGACCCGATACAAGCCACAGCACTGGCAGCGCTCATACTTACGGGAGACATTATAAAACCCTCTTTTACCACAATACGGGCAAACACCACCCCTCCCACCACTACTAACGCGTGTTCGTTTGTTGCGCTTGCTCCTAGCCCCAACTGAAAACACAACAGCATACCTCGCTCAAATAGTCGCGGTTACTTCAGCGCAACCGCCTTGCCTCACTTTCAACGCCACATCATGTTCTATTCTATTGTCCTATTCCGGCCTGTATAAGGGTAAAGAGCAGCCCTTAGAAAAGCGAACTCTGCTTTGCCGCCCTGGTGGTATTTGTTTCTAATGACTGGCTTGACGGCGGCACCGGCTGATGGCGGCGGTTATACAGAGGACGCCGCAGGAAGGACGGCATATCCAGCTCATCTTCGCTCTTCAAACCCTTTAGAAGCTTGGAAAGCTCGTCTTCCTCCTCCGCCCCAGTCGGGGCCAGCTTGGCAGTAAAACCGGTAGTTATCAGGGTAATCCTTACCTCATTTTCCATCGCGGGATCGTTGGCTACCCCGAAAATAATATTAGCTTCAGGATCTACCGCTGCTCTAATAACATCGGCGGCTTGATTGACCTCAAACAGAGTAAGATTATTGCCACCGACTACATTATACAATACTGCCCTGGAACCCTGAATGGAAACGTCCAGCAACGGGCTGGCCAAAGCCTCCTTGGCGGCATCAGTAGCCCGGTTCTGACCGGAGCCCCTGCCGATGGACATCCACGCCGGACCAGCATCCTTCATCACTGCCTTAACATCAGCGAAATCAAGGTTAATCATACCCGGTGTAGTTATAACCTCGGCAATTGCCTGAACACCATGCCGCAGAACGTCATCAGCCAGCTGGAAGGCGCTGTCCACGCCTGTCTTCTGGTCACAGAGGGCCAGCAGACGGTCATTAGGGATAATAATCAGTGTGTCAACCCTTCCCAACAGGCGATTAATACCATCATCAGCAACCTCACAGCGGTGGGTGCCTTCAAAGGTAAAGGGCTTGGTTACCACGGCAATGGTGAGGGCGCCATTTTGCTTGGCCATTTCGGCAACAACCGGAGCAGCACCGGTACCGGTACCACCACCCATACCGGCAGTGATAAACACCATGTCAGCCCCGCTAACCAGGTCCCTGAGCTCCTCACGGCTCTCTTCAGCCGCTCTCTGCCCGAGGTTATGGTCACCACCAACACCCAGACCCTTGGTGAGCTTGTCCCCTATTTGAACAGTAGTAGGGGCCTCGCAAATAGCCAGAGCCTGAGCATCAGTATTCATGGCGATAAACTCAACCCCCGCGATCTCTTCCCTGACCATACGGGTTACTGCGTTACAGCCACCACCACCAAGTCCGACAACCTTAATTTTGGCTGGACTAGCCACAAAGCTTGATTTTGCCATCTCCTCCTCCTTTTACTACTTTTGGGAAATTTATTATGCCTAGTAGAACTACCCGAACAGCTTTCTAATCTGGAAAGCCAAACGCCGCAATCTTGAACCGAAAGCCCGTGACCTCCAGTTCTTACCGCCTTCATGCTTTGAACCCCAGAGTAGAAGCCCAACACTGGTAGCATACGCCGGGTCACGAAGTACATCAGCAATTCCGTTAACATCCATAGGGGTGCCAACTCTCACCGGTATCCTGAGCACATCACGTCCCAGTGCCGCCGTACCGGCAAGATTGGAGCTACCGCCAGTGAGTACCAGACCAGCCGGGACCAGAGTGTCATAATCAGAACTGGGCATCTCAAGGAGAATCAACTTCATGATTTCTTCAACTCGAGCCCGGATGATATCACAGAGGTCCTGATAGGAAACACCATGTCCGTCCTGTGACATCGTGGTATTGGTCTCCGCCTTACCTTCATATACTGGCATGACGCTACCATACTTTTTCTTCATCTCTTCAGCAACATCAAAAGGCAGCCCCAGACCGATGGAAATGTCCCTGGTAAGCTGATAGCCGGCCACAGGTAAAATGGAGGTATGCCAGATGCTGCCATCCCTGAAGACAGCCACATCAGTGGTCCCGCCACCAATGTCAGCCAGGATAACTCCCACCTGCTTTTCATCCTCGGTCAATACGGCTTCGCTGCTGGCCAGAGGCTCAAGGACAAGGTCCTCAATATCAATACCAATACTGCGAATGCACTTGACCAGATTCTGAATAGAAGTCACGGCGGCGGTAATGACATGTGTCTCTACATCAAGCCTGAAACCATGCATACCTACCGGGTTTATTATCCCTGACTGCCCGTCAACAGCATAACTGCGCGGAATAACATGAAGCAGCCTGCGGTCACTGGAGGTCTTTACGCTCTGGGCAGAGCTCAAGACCCGCTTCAAATCATCGGGGCGGACCACACGGTCATTACGGGTAATCGCCACTACCCCCCGATTGTTCAACGAGGTGACATGTCTGCCGGTGACACCAACATAAGCTGATTCCACCTTGTAGTTACTGGCTTGCTCGGCTTTTCTCACCGAACTACGAATTGATTCTCTGGCTTCATTAATGTTTACCACCAGACCCTTATGTAACCCCTTGGACGGAGATATACCAACGCCGACAACCCTGGCACCACCGATCTCACTGTTGTCAGCAATGATGGTACATATTTTGGTAGTACCAACATCAATAGAAGCAATAACTTTCTCCTTGCTCATCTGCCCTCCTTTTTAACAAGATTTATATCGTTTATTATGTCAACTATCACATCTTCAGGCCCTCCTTTGTCAGCTGTCCCGCAAAATCAGGACATAGAAAAGACCAGCCTGAGCTTTTTCAGCAAAGCGGGTCTCCTCCAACCGGTAGCCTCAGCGCCAACCAGGAGATGATTATCTTCAGTGGCGACGCAGCAACCACCTCGATATGTAATACGTTCCGCAGCCCTTAATCTGCCACTGCGGCTGCGCGGGTTATGCTGTACTTCCTCCGCAGATGGCGTAATCACCCGTCTATTGACCAGCCGCAGAGTAGCCTCATGCCCACAAACACAGGTGGGCACCTCCGGCGGGCAAACACAATGGCTTGATTCCCGCTGCATAAACCGCTTCACGATGCGGTCTTCCAAAGAGTGATAACTTATCACAACCAATCTACCCTCATACCCAAGTAGCTCTACCGCCTGCCTTAATGCCGCTTCCAAATTATCCAGTTCCCGATTTACCGCTATTCGGAGTGCCTGAAATGTCTTGGTGGCGGGGTGAATTTTACCCCTCCGCCCGCCAATAGCCCGCTCAATCAAGTGGGCTAATTGCAGGGTGGTCTTTATCGGGCGCTCCCGCACAATACACCGGGCTATCCGGCGGCTAAATCCCTCTTCACCATATTCCCGGATTAAGTGAGCCAGCTCGGCTTCAGAATACGTGTTGACAATTTCGTCAGCAGTAACTTCCTGATGGGGGTTAAACCGCATATCCAATGGCGCATCAGACTGAAAGCTAAAACCACGGCCACTGCCATTCAGGTGAAAGGAGGAAAGCCCCAGGTCAAACAAGATGCCATGTACCGGGAAAAAGCCATTCTTGATACAGGTTGCCTCTAAATTCGCGAAATTTTCATTGACCACAAGAATAGAGCCTTTGAATTTTTCCAGCCTGGCTCTGGCAATCCTGACTGCCTCCGGGTCAGCATCAATACCAAACAACTGACCACCAGGCGAACTGTGCTCCAGGATAGCGGCGGCATGCCCACCGCCACCAAGAGTGCAGTCAATATAGCGTCCCCCTGGCTGGACATCAAGCGCTTTGATTACTTCTTCGAGTAGAACCGGGGTATGGCTGGAAGTAGGCATATTTAAACTCCTCAGCGTTTTTCCCAGCTTTCCATAATCTGCCAGATTTGCTCCTGGCTAATCGCCTTTTCTTCCTCCCACAGTTCCTTACTCCAAATCTCAAGGTAAGTATTAGCCCCGGCCACAACCGCATCATCTCCGATAGCCGCATAATCCCTCAGTGGTGCCGGCAGGGCCACCCTACCCTGCCCGTCAATACGGGTACTGAACGCAGTTGCGAAAAAGGCCCGGTTTAACCTCCGCATCTTACTGGTGAGCGCTGCCGAATTGCCAGTAAGCTCAGTGGCTAATTTCCTCCATTCAGATACCGTGTAGCCAAGAACGCATTTCTCCGGCCCCGGCGCTAAGACTATACCATCTTTAAACGAATTCCTGAATTTGGGGGGGATGGTTACCCTGCCCTTTTCATCCAGCTTATATTCAAATTCACCGTAAAACATTTTACCACTATGCCCCACTATGCACCATAATTAACCACTTGGCGCCATTTTATAACAACTAACCCCCCTCTTGTCAATACCTTTCGCCATGATTTTTTTAAATCTCACCAGAAATATCTAGTTTAGGGGTACTTTTTTACTACATCCGCAAGCAGAAATCACATTTTTATCATATATTGATACTCTGGCGATACCATTCATCTAAAAAGGAGCATATTCTACCTTGGCTGTTTTAATACCTTAACCCCACCCCCTTAATCCCCCTCTCCAAACAGCAAGATGGAACAAACCCGCAGATAAACATGTTTGGAGATGTGAAGAAACATATTTAGAGGGGGCTTTGCCCCCTCTCTCCGGTAATCCCCTCTCCAGCCCGGGCTTAGTAGCAAGCCTGAGTTTTTATTGGTTGAAGAGGGGTCAGGGATAAGGTAAAATCAGCAACCAAAGGCAAACAGAACCTCTCGAATGCACAGCTTTCGCG
>Ga0180432_10001508_pt1 | contig 36592 bp, 22 predicted proteins | sample SS_ome_10_FD_132414 | JGI IMG/M metagenome (GOLD analysis project Ga0180432, IMG submission 132414) | Hypersaline lake sediment archaeal communities from the Salton Sea, California, USA - SS_1_MS_2 metaG | ecosystem: Environmental > Aquatic > Non-marine Saline and Alkaline > Hypersaline >... | reverse complement strand
TCACTTTATACAAACGAGGACGTTCAGTTCAAACCCGCTATCCGCAAGAAGAATCTCATACAAGTCCCGATGGAGTTGATATCCAAAGACAAGAAAGTGGCGATTATCCATAAGATGCGCAAAGTGGATAAAAAATGGAAGGTTTACGATGTGGACATACAGGGAGTTAGCATCCTTTTAACCTACCGGTCCCAATTTGATGATATTCTTCGCAAAGGCACCGTTGAGGACCTTCTTTCCCGGCTGGAGAAACCACCCACCGATTGATCCGGAACCGGCTCAATCGGACCTGTATTATGGAGAAACGCTCCTCACTGGCTTTGATTTTTTTTGACCGGGTCGTTCTGCAACATCCCCGGATAATCCTCCTTTGCCTCCTGGCCATTATGGTCTTTCTGTGTTTTCAGGCCGGAAAGTTCCGCCTGGATGCTTCCGCGGAGACGCTGGTTCTGGAAAATGACGAGGACTTACAATATTCGCGTTTGATTAGTTCCCGTTACGGTCAGAATGATTTCTTAGTCCTTACGTTTACGCCGAAATCGGATTTGTTCTCAAATGAATCTCTGAACACCCTGGCCCGCCTTCGAGACGATTTAGAATCTTTGGAGCATGTTTCGTCCGTCCTGACCCTTTTGGATGTCCCGTTGTTAGAGAATTCGCCCATCTCGCTTAAGGACCTTTCATCCGACCTGCCCAGGCTCACGTCGCCCGGGATCGACAGGGAACAGGCCCGAAACGAACTTCGTAACAGTCCGTTTTCTCAGGATTTGCTACTCAGCGCGGATGCACAGACGACCGCCCTGCTGATTAATCTGTCCAACAACAACGGCCGTCACGACCCAAATGCATTGCAGGGGGAAACGGTCTCCGGCTCGGGGCTTCGGGCAGAGCGCGCCACATTGAAACGCGAAGCCGACCAAATCCGCGTGCAGAGAGACCGGGCGAGACGACGACGGCATCGGGATATCCTGGCGATTCGAGCGATGATGGACAAGTACCGCGGCGACGCCGAATTGTTTCTCGGCGGCGTGAGCATGATCGCAGACGATATGATTACCTTTATCAAAAACGATCTCAAGACGTTCGGCGTCGGCGTCCTGCTCTTTCTGCTCATCATGTTAGGAATCATATTCCGGAGAATCCGCTGGATATTGCTGCCGATGGTCTGCTGTGTGGTCTCCGTGCTTTGTATGATCGGCCTGTTGGGATGGTTCGGTTGGGAGGTGACGGTTATCTCGTCCAATTTCATTTCCCTGCAACTGATTATCACCATGGCCATAACGATCCACCTGATTGTGCGGTACCGCGAACTGCTCGTACAAGACCCGCAAGCGCCGAACCGCCGGTTGATTCTCGATACGGTCCTGGGCAAGCTCAAACCCTGCGTTTATACGGTCCTGACGACCATCGCAGGTTTTGCCTCCCTGGTGCTTTGCGACATCCTGCCGGTCATTGCCTTCGGCTGGATGATGATCGCGGGGTTGGTGGTGTCGTTGATCGTCACGTTTTTGTTGTTTCCCACGATCCTAATGTTACTGCCCAAAGAAAGGTCTCCCGCCGGGCTGGATTGGCGCTTTTCCGTCACGTCCATCCTGGCGAAATTTACGGCCGGCCATGGGGCGCTGATTGTTGCTGTCGGCGGCCTTGTCCTGACGTTCAGTCTTTTCGGCATCTCCCTGCTTCAGGTGGAAAACTGCTTCATCGATTACTTCGACGAGACGACGGAGATTCACCAGGGCATGAAGATCATCGATCAACGTCTCGGGGGGACAACCCCGCTGGACGTGATCGTCAAGTTCGAGGACGTCAAACAGCCGGTTGAAGAGACGCCCGTTGCGGAAGACGATGACATCTTCGATGAATTTGAAGAATTTGAGGAGGCCGCTTCGGATGAAAAATACTGGTTCACTCCCGAGAAGATGAAGCATGTGAAGGCCGTTCATCTGTATCTCAACAGTCTGCCTCAAACGGGGAAGGTCTTGTCGCTGGCTTCCCTTCTGAGCATCGCGGAAAAGCTCAATCAGGGGCAAGCTCTGGATAATATCGAGTTGGCCCTGGTGTTCAATGAAACCCCGGCGACAATAAAAAATCTACTGATTAGACCCTTCGTTTCCGTAGAGCATAATCAGCTTCGTTTCTGGGTGCGTGTGAAAGATTCCGACAAAATGTTAAGACGTAACGAGCTGCTTGAACGGATAAGAAACGACCTGAGCGGTCCCGGCGCTCCGGGAGGGCTGGAAGGAGAGCACGTGCGCCTGGCCGGCATGCTGGTTCTTTACAACAATATGCTCCAAAATCTGTTCGGATCCCAGATACTGACGCTGGGCTTTACCGTGGCGGCCCTGACGGCCATGTTCCTGGCATTGTTCCGGTCGGTGAAAATTGCACTGATCGCGATGCTAACGAATGTGCTGCCCATCGTGTTGGTGCTCGGTGCGATGGGGTGGCTGAAGATCCCTCTGGACATGATGACGATCACGATTGCCGCTATTGGTTTGGGTATTGCCGTCGATGATACGATTCACTATATCCACCGATTTAAAAATGAATTTCAGAAGGACCGATCCTATCTCCGAACGATGTATCGATGCCACGGGAGCATCGGTTACGCGATGTACTATACGTCTGTGACCATTATCATCGGTTTTTCCATCCTGGCTATGTCGAATTTCAAGCCGACGGTGTATTTTGGCCTGCTAACCGGACTGGCCATGACCGTAGCGTTGCTGGCCGCTCTGACTCTTTTGCCGGAATTGCTGATACTGGCCAGACCGTTTGGCAAGGAAGCCTGAACGTTCATGATAAGGAAGTTGAGATGATGAAAAACAGAGACCTCAGAACAAACCAAAGATACGAGGGACGACAGGGGAATCGACCATCATTCGTCGTCCTCTCGTCCATCGTTTTTTGTCTCCTGGCAATCATAGCTGCGGGCTGCGCCGCTCCCGGAAATACTAACTCGGTGCAGACACAAGCAGATCACCAGCAGATGGATGATCCGAACGCCATCGACGACGATTTTGCATTACTGGAGGAAGAGCTTGTCGAGGAGAAGATTGAGGTGCCCGATCCCCTGGAGCCCGTGAATCGGATCATGTTCGGCTTGAATGATATCCTCTATTTCTGGGTGGCCAAGCCGATCCTTCAGGTTTACACCGGCGTCATGCCGGAACCGGCCCGCATCGGAATCCGCAATTTCTTCAGTAACGCCTCGACGCCCGTCCGACTGGTGAACTGTTTGCTTCAGGGCAGAAACGACGGCGCCAATACGGAATTACGCCGGTTTGCGATCAATACCACGGCGGGTATTCTGGGATTCGGCGATCCGGCCCTGGACCAACACGGCCTGGAGCCTGTTAAGGAGGATTTGGGCCAGACCCTGGCCGTCTATGGGCTCGACAACGGCTTTTATATCGTCTGGCCGTTCTTCGGGCCATCGACCGCACGGGATTCGGTCGGCATGGCCGGCGATCAGTTTCTCAATCCGTTGCGTTATGTGGACCCTCGAGAAGTATCCATCGGCTTGTCCATCACGAAGGGAGTGAATGCCGGCTCTTTCCAGATCGGAACGTACGAAGAACTCAAGGACGATGCTTTCGAACCCTACATCGCCATGCGTGAATTGTATATTCAATATCGAGACAAACAAATCGAGGAGTAGCGACGTACAATAACTTTACGTACTGTTGAATGTCGTATGGAAATAGTGTAGAAACGGATAAACGCTCATAATGGAGATTGCTGAATATGGACATCGTTGTAACCGTTAAAGAAATCAGGGGGCATTGCCCGACCTATCAAGTGGGTTCTTCTTTCAGACTCAAAGCCGGCTACCAACTCGTCAGCGACACGCCCGTATGCATGCACGCCCTGGCGTCCCTCATGCCGTATTATAACGCCCTGCGCGTCTCTGAGCCTTCCCAATGGGGCCTGGACGGCAAGGAAGATGATTCGAAGGCATACATTCAATGCCCGGACCCGTACGATTGCACGAACGGCGGTACAGTCATATTCGAGATATCGAAAGAATAACGCTGCGATCTGCTTGTTGAAGCAAGTCCACCTGCTATCCTTAGTGACCGGCCCGATGATTCCACAGGGTTCCAAATTCTCTGCGTTCGAATAAAGCATTCTTGTTTTCAAACTTGACGTGGCTAGGCCGGCGAGTCTGTCATGACAAGAATTGTGAGAATGTCATTGCGATCCATTTAGACAAGCTTCTTTCCGTGCGGTTTACTCATAGATATTTTTCATATGCCATGCTTCGAGCGATTTGAGCACGGCATCCCGCCCCTGAGAGCGCAGGGATACCCCCAAACTGTCTTTGCGGCCCGGATAGACGCGCATTGCCACGCATTGTTTGCCATTGACGAATACTTCGACGACGCTTCTGTCGATGAAGACGCGAAGCTTCAGCGGCTCGTTCTTAGCAAGTAAAACGGGGGCAGTCTCAGGCGCTCGCGATCGGACGTCCCCAAGAAGTGATGAATAGGATGAATCAATAGAAATCAAGCTGCTGTATCGCCTGCTGTTTGGATGGCTCCTTCCGTGTTCGCGATGTCTGTACCCGCGATCTTCAAAGAACATAATCCGGGTGCGTTCCTGGGCGTCCGGGCTGCGCAGCACATTCATTTCAATCGTTGGCGCGCCTTTTGGATCAATCTCGGCGATGAGCTCCATTGCGTTGCCCTGGATATTTTTCAGGACGACGTCCTCATTGGCGGGCAACTTCATCGTATTCATACGCTGATGATTGTAACGCAACGACTCGATGTTCCCGGCAGGCTCGATGAGAAGGTCGTTCAGTCCATTCTTTGAGTCGAGTGTTAAACGCCTGGGTAGTGTCATGATTTGGTTCCAGCCTTTGGTTGGCTTTCCGGGATTCATGTTGAAAATCACGATGACTCCCCCTTTGCCGTCAGGTGTTGCAGAGGGAGCGTGGACGCCGGCCGGAGCGTACGGGCCAAAATTAAAATCGCCTCCTGAAGTCACAACAAACTTATCCCTCCCGGTATCATAATCACCGAGCAAATACTTTCCACCGCTCATGTGGCTGAAGTGAAGCAGGATATGCTTGTCGCCGATCGGCCAGAAATAGGGGCATGCCCCGTCGTCCCCAACGAGGGAATAGCGGTCATTCTCGACGAACGGATGCAGATACTCCCATTGAGCCAGATCGTTTGAGCGGAGCAGAAAATTGGCCCGAATCCGCTTGCCGCCCGGCCCGCTCGGGAGCGTTCCCGCGGAAAGGGAATAATACCTATTGCCTTTTTTCCAGATGCAGGGATCGAACACCCGGTAAGGCAGCGCCGAGCCGTCCGGATTCGTCATCGGTATAACGGCTCTGCCGGTGACCTTTTCCCAGTTCAACAGCAGAGGATCGCTGGATACGGCGACCATATTGCCAACGGTTGTTCCGTGGTACATCGCAATGACCCGGTTCTTTTCAACGAATGTCGACCCGGAATAACAACACCTCTCAGGATTGGGATAGATCGCATAGGGCAGATCGCGCCAGTGTATCAAATCATCGCTGACGGCATGGCCCCAGTGCTGTCGCGGATCTTCCGGTGGATACCCCTGGTAAAAAAGGTGCCAGCGGCCCTTCCAGAAACAGAGCCCGTTCGGATCGTTGAGCCGGTTTTCCGGATTGACGTAATGATAGATCGGCCGGTATGGATCGCCGGCCATTGATTTGCGTGATTCCTTGAAACGCAGAATCAGCGGATTGGTTTTGAGCTGAGCCTCCTGCTCATCGAGTGTATCTGCAAAGGTGTATTTGGGAACACGCGAGGTGTAATCACGCACTTTTGATTCGGCCCCGGACGGCTTTCCACTCCCGAACGTTTTACGACTTGGAAGCACCGAAGCCAGGGCCACAACACTTGTCTGTTTCAGAAAGCTGCGACGTTTCATTGAACAAACTCCCAAAATATGATATGTCTAAAATTTGCCGCTCGAACTTAATATGCATTCCTTTTGAGCCGGACGTCTTCGATGGTTAGAATGGGCCAGGCAATCTGAGCAGCCCGAAGAGCAGTTTAGCGACGGGCAAGATGATCCTTTCAAAGCCTCCGAGAAACAGAAAGCCGATCAGCAACAGCATGCCGAACTGACCCACTTGTCTGTAGGCATTAATGGCTTGTGGGGATTTCAGGCCGGCGTGGACCATTCGCGAGCCGTCCAGCGGGGGGATCGGAATGAGATTGAATACCGCCAGGATGACGTTGAAAAAAATCGCTAATAACACGAAATCCCCGGCGAACGGTACGGCTTTCAAACGAAACAGGTGAAAGACGACGGCCAGCGCACATGCGAGCGATAGATTCGCCGCGGGGCCGGCAAAGGCAACAAGGAAAATTTGCTTTTTATTGAGAACCGAGAAATTCACCGGCACGGGCTTGGCCCAGCCGAAGTGCACCAGCAGCGGCATAATAATTGTGCCGAACAGACTGATATGGGCGATGGGATTCAGCGTCAGACGGCCCATGCGTTTGGCGGTATCGTCCCCGAACCGGTAGGCCGTCCATCCGTGAGCGTATTCATGGATCGAAAGCGAGACAAGAAAGATACTCAGGGTAAACAGGTACATCAGAAGTTCACTGGCTGTCATGGTATTATCTCATCCTGAAAACGGACACGAAGCGACACATCATGCTCGCGAAGGTATAGTTGACATTATTCCATAAATCCTTTATATATGAAGACTATGAGACACGCAACAACTAAGATTGACAACCACTTTTTCGGATATATCTCATGCCGTCTCCTCGTCCTGTTTTTTTTGCAAATGGTACTTGTTTCAGGAGCCATCGCAGGCACATCGACGCGGGGAACCGAACTCAACCGCAATCAGGCGAAACAATACGTACAACAATTCGACTTTGAATCTCTTCGTCTGGCGATACAAGATCTGACCGAAACGAATGGCCCTAAATACCCGAAAGGCGATTGGTATTTAAGGAGATGGGACCGGTTAAAGACGCAGAGCAACAACCTCAGCCGGCACGATGCGTTGAAGCTCGCAAACGAATTGAATGAACTGCGGAACGAAGCGCTTCTGTCCAATCCGTTGCTGGATTTCGGTCAGCTCTTGTTGCTCAAGCGAAAACGGGGACAACTCGGCTTGCCCGTCAATCACAAATGCAACACCGGTATCGAGCGGACCGGCTACGATAATGAAATCGCCGTCCTGTCGTCCGTCCGTTCCGGCGGCACGTTACGCACTCTCTTTCGGCCGGAGGCGGGAGAATTTGTCGGTGAAATCGACCTCCATTACGATGCCGATAAGCTCCTTTTCACGATGCCCAAAGGTCCAACCTGGCAAATTTTTGAGATCGAAATAGACGGCTTTGGCCTGAGACAAGTCTCTCGCGGCGATCACCCGGATGTGGACAACTTCGACGCCTGTTATCTGCCCGACGGACGGATCGTCTTCGTCTCGACCGCCTTGTTTACGGCGGTCCCCTGCTGGCACGGCGTCGAGCGCGCCTGCGGCATCTATCTGATGGACGCCGACGGAGGGAATATGCGACAGCTATGCTACGATCAGGACCTGGATCTCCACCCGTCCGTCCTGCCGACCGGCCAGGTGATTTTCAGCCGGTGGGACTATACCGGAACGATGCATATTTATTTGCGGCCCCTGATGGTGATGAATCCCGACGGCACCGGCCAGCGGGCCGTGTATGGCACCAACTCCTATTGGCCGAACGCGCTCTATTATCCGCGGGGTATTCCCGGCGCTCCCAATAAGATTATCGCGATCATCGCCGGCTATCACGGCGTGCCGCGAATGGGTGAGCTGGGCCTGATCGATACGACGAAGGGCTGGCAAGAGGCCGCCGGATTCGTTCAAAAGATTCCCGGACGGGGCAAGCCCGTTCAAACCGTCATCCGCGATGCCCTGGTGAATAAGTCCTGGCCGAAGTTCCTTCATCCCTACCCGCTGAGCGATAAATATTTCCTGGTCTCATGCCGGCTCGATAACAAAAGCCCCTGGGGCATTTATCTCGTGGACGTTTTCGACAACCTCCTGCCGATCTGCGTTCTGCCCAAGTACGACTTGTTCGAGCCGATTCCTTTGATGAAAACGCCTCGCCCCCCGGCCATTCCCGACAGGGTGGATTTGAAACGTGACGACGCCGTCGTTTACCTGGATGATGTGTACGTCGGGCCCGGATTGGCGGGCGTCCCCCGCGGCGCCGTGAAGAAGCTGCGGATTCTGGCTTATCATTACGGTTATCCGGGGATGGCGGGTCCGGACAAAGTCGGCTGCGGAGGCCCGTGGGAAGTGATGCGAATCCTCGGCACGGTGAACGTCCATGAGGACGGCTCGGCACTATTCACCGTGCCGGCCAATACCCCCGTCAGCGTGCAGCCGCTGGATGCGGAGGGCAAGGCCATCCAGTTGATGCGAAGCTGGTTCACGGCGATGCCGGGCGAGACCGTTTCCTGCGTGGGATGTCACGAAGAGCCGAAAGAAATTCCCACCCTCCGCCAGCGACAGGCCACGACGCGCCCGGCGGCGCCCATCGAGCCGTGGTACGGCCCGGCCAGGGGACTGGATTTCGAGAGAGACGTTCAGCCCGTACTCGATCAATATTGCGTCGCGTGCCACAATGGATCGCCGCGCCCGGACGGCCGAAAAGTTCATGATCTTCGGTCGGAACGGTATGCAAGGAATTACCAGGGACGAGAACTCACCAGATTGGGCGCGAGACGATTACATCCCGTGCTGCGCGAGGCCCTCGGTGGAACCCGGGTGAAATACACACCGGCCTACGAAACCTTAATACCCTATATACGCCGGGTTAACATCGAGGACCACGTCGGTCTGCTGGTCCCCGGCGAATACCACGCCGATACGAGCGAGCTGGTCCAGATGCTCACCAAGGGCCATCACAACGTCCGGCTTGACGAGGAAGCCTGGGATCGCCTCATCACATGGATCGACCTGAACGGTCCCTGTCACGGCACCTGGGGGGACGTCGGCCCCATTCCCAACGATGCCGCTAAACGACGGCTCGAGCTGCGCCGGCTTTACGGCGGTCCAACGGACGATCCCGAAGCGATTCCGGAAATTCCCCACCCCTGTATCGAACCGGTCGTCCCGGAGCCGATGGATCGCGCGAAACACCCAACGTTAAGAGTTGCGGATCGGGCCCCACAAGTTGATAAGATTTCTGAGAAAACTATCGACTTGGGTGACGGCGTGACGATGAAACTCGTGCGCATCCCGGCCGGGCAGTTCAAAATGGGCGACCTTCACGGCTTGCCGGACGAACGCCCTTTGGCGAAGGTCTCGATCCATCGGGATTTCTGGATGGGCATGTGCGAAGTGACCAATGCTCAGTATCACCGTTTCGATCCCGGCCACGATTCGGGACTTTACACGAAGCGTTTCCAGGGGCCGGACGGCCCGGGACTTTCCCTCGCCGAGCCTGAATATCCTGTTGTTCGTGTGGCGTGGAAACGGGCGATGGCGTTTTGCCGGTGGCTCTCGCATCGAACTCGGATGGACTTCACACTCCCGACCGAAGCCCAATGGGAGTACGCGTGTCGCGCCGGTACGCAAAGCGCGCTTTTCTACGGCGAGGTCGATGCCGATTTTTCCCGCTGGGCAAACGTCGCCGATAAGAAATTAAGCGTGCCGCCCGGAACCACCGGAGGGCTGGAGTCGAACATTGTCGCCCATTTCGGTAAGGGGATCCTGGAATCGGCGGTGTACGGAGGCAACGTCTTTTGTGATACCCGCTTCGACGACGGGGCCATTGCGACGGCCAAGGTGGGCGGCTACCAGCCGAACGCGTGGGGGCTTTACGACATGCACGGCAACGCCGCTGAGTGGACGCTGACGGCCTACGAACCGTATCCCTACAGAATGGATGATGGGCGTGACCATCCCTTTGAATCGGGCAGGAAAGTCGTGCGGGGCGGCTCCTGGTGTGACCGGCCCAAGCGGTGCCGGTCGGCGTTTCGCTTGGGTTACCCGTCGTGGCAGCGCGTCCATAATGTTGGATTTCGTGTTATCTGCGAAATCGAAGGGCACAAAAGAGATCAAATAGTCTCGGAGTAAACAAGATATGAACGAACGTGTGACGAACAGGATGGTTGTAATACTGAGTCTTGGCTTTATTTTTTACGGCTCGATGAAACCAGTTACGGCCGCCGGGGATTATTTGTCCCCTACGGCTATTGTGGCCGACAATGCGGGTGAAAAGCTGTATATCGCCCAGGCAACGGCCCAACAAGTCGATGTTTTTGATATTGAGACCGCGAAGATTGTCATGACAGCCGGTGCGCCTTCAGAACCGACGGGGCTGGTTCTTACCGGTGATGGAACACGCCTTTATGTAACCTGTGCGGGTCCGAAAGGAAGCATTTGTGTTATCGATACTCACAATATGAAATTGCTCCGAACGTTCCCCGCGGGGTATGCGCCGATGGCGCCCGTTCTCGCTCCGGACGGAAAACACCTCTACGTCTGCAATCGCTTTGACAACGATATCTCCGTGATACGAACGGAGGACGACCATCTGATAAAAAAGATACCCGCCCTGCGGGAGCCGGTCGCCGCGGCCATCACCCCGGACGGTGCCTGGCTTTACGTTGGCAACCATCTCCCGGCCGGACCGGCGTCCGCCGACTCGGTGGCGTGCAATATTTCCATTATCAATACTAAAACGATGGCCTTCGAGATCGATATTGTCTTACCGAACGGCAGTACGGATCTTCACGGCCTCGCGGTCTCGCCGGACGGCCGGTTCGTGTTTGCCTCACACATTCTCGCCCGATACACGGTGCCCACGACCCAGTTGGAACGTGGATGGATGAATACGAACGCCGTGACGATTATCGACGCCCGGCGCAAAAAGCGCCTCGAAACGGTGCTGTTGGACGATGTGGATTACGGCGCCGCCAACCCGTGGGCCATCGCCTGCACGAGCGACTCGAAATATCTGTGTATCACTCATACCGGAACTCACGAACTCAGTGTCATCGAGATTGATTCGATGCTCCAAAAAATCCGGGCTTATCATCAGCGTCACGGTGTATCGACGGACAGCTTCTCCGGCGGCTCGTATTCGGCCTACGGCGTTGAGAAGGTTTCGAATATCCCGAACGAATTGAGTTTTCTCTACGGCATTCGCAAGCGGGTCAAGCTGCTCGGCAAGGGCGCGCGATCCCTGGCGATCCTCGGCCGCAAGGCCTACGTTGCCGAATATTTCACCGACGCTTTGACCGTCGTGGACATGCACGACACGACGAGATTCAGAACGACGTCTCTTGTCCTCGGCCCCAGGCGCCCCATGACCATCGAGCGCAAGGGCGAGATGCTCTTCAACGATGCGTCCCTCTGTTTTCAGGGCTGGCAGAGCTGCGCGAGCTGTCACCCCTCGGGCGCCCGGGTCGATGCCTTGAACTGGGATCTGCTCAACGATGGCTTGGGCAATCCGAAGAATACCAAGAGCCTGCTCCTTTCACACCGCACGCCGCCGGCAATGGTTACGGCGGTTCGGGAAAACGCCGAGCAGGCCGTGCGCGCCGGCATACGGTATATCCAGTTCGCCGTGCGGCCCGAAGAAGAAGCCGTCGCCATCGATCACTATCTCAAATCGCTCGAACCAATACCGAGTCCCTACCTTGTGGACGGGCAGCTCAGTGAATCAGCCAAACGCGGCCGAAAGCTTTTTAAGCAAGCCGGCTGCGGCGCATGCCATCGAGGCCGGCTCCACACGGACATGCAACCTTACGACGTGGGCACGGCCGAAGGACTGGATAAAGACCGCAAGTTCGATACCCCGTCGTTGGTCGAAATCTGGCGGACCGCACCCTATCTGTATGATGGGCGGGCCACGACGATTGAAGAGGTCATAACAAAATTCAATTCCGAAGACAAACACGGGGTAACCTCGAACCTGACGGAGAGCGAAATAAGAGATTTGGCTCAGTTCGTTTTATCTCAGTAAAACCATTCAGTGCGACGACAACATAGGGAGGTCGTTACAATGAAAAAAGGCATTCACTTGTTCACACTTCTCTTATTCTGCGCCGCGTTCGTTTGTACAAGCTGCTCTTCAATGCACCGAAGGCGTTCCACTGTCACCATCGTTTATCCGGCGGACGCAGCGCCGATGGAATCTCTGGCGGCTAAAGAAGTCCGGCGTTACGTGTACCTTCGGACCGGAAGGCTGCTACCTATAGTCCGAAGCCGAGACACATGGCCCGCCGGAACGAGCCTGCTTGTCGTGGGGCACAAAAACCGCCCTGTCGTTCAGTCATTTATGATAAAAAATCCGGCATGTGCTTCTTGCGTCAATTCACTGCAATCACAGGAATATTTACTCAGGACGACAAAATTCAAGAATCACCGCGCCGTGCTGATCACCGGCGGCGATGCGGTCGGCACCTTGTATGCCGCGTATCGCTTCGCCGAGCACCTGGGCGTACGATTCTATCTGCACGGCGATACGATCCCGGATGAGCGTATCGGCCTGACTCTGCCCAACCTGGATGATCGAGGCAAGCCGCTCTTCGAGACGCGGGGCATCCAGCCGTTCCACGATTTCCCCGAAGGGCCGGACTGGTGGAATACGGATGATTACAAAGCCATTATCGCTCAACTGCCGAAACTACGGATGAACTTCTTCGGGCTGCACACCTATCCTCAGGGGGGCGTCGGCCCGGAGCCGACCGTGTGGATCGGCCTGCCCGGAGACTGTAATGAAGACGGTACCGTGAAATTCAGCTACCCGTCCCGGCATTTCACAACGGCCAATGTCACCGGGGCCTGGGGCTACCAGCCGATGAAGACGGGAGACTATCGTTTGGGTGCGTCACAATTATTCGAGAGCGACGACTATGGTCCGGATTATATGCGCGGCATGAATCCGTGGACGAGACTCTCCAACGACCGAGCTAACGAATTATTCAATCGGATGGCAGAGACGCTCGGCGAAGCCTTCAACTATGCCCATACGCTCGGAATAAAAACCTGCGTCGGTACGGAAACGCCTCTAATCATACCCAATGCCGTAAAGGAACGCATCACGAGTATGGGCAAGGATCCGAACGACCCGGCGGTCGTTCAGGAACTCTACGAGGGCATGTTCCGGCGAATCAGTAAAGCGTACCCTCTGGATTATTATTGGTTCTGGACGCCGGAAGGATGGACCTGGGGGAATCCGAAAGAGGAACAGGTCGAAGCGACGCTGGCCGATTTTCGCGCCGCTATCGCCGCGGCCAAAACCGTCAACGCGCCCTTTACATTAGCGACGTGCGGCTGGGTTTTGGGACCGCCGCAAGACCGGGCGTTGTTCGATAATACCCTGCCGAAGGCCATGCCGATGAGCTGTATCAATCGCAACGTCGGTTTCTCTCCGGTCGAGCCGGGCTTCGTCCGGGTCAAAGATCGGCCAAAATGGGCGATTCCCTGGCTGGAAGACGATCCGGCCATGATGATCCCGCAACTTTGGGCGGGCCGGATGCGGCGGGATGCCGCCGACGCTCTGGCTTACGGGTGCACGGGTCTTTTAGGCATCCACTGGCGAACGCGTATCCTCGGGCCGAACGTCTCCGTCCTGGCTCATGCCGCCTGGGAACAGCGATCCTGGAACCCGGATGTCGGCAAACCCTATGAACCGCCGGAGCCAGAATTTTCCGAAGGCCGCGAAGGCGGCAATGTCGCTCAATTTCCGAATAGCACGATCGCCGATACGGAACACGATCCCCTTTATCAAACCGTCATCTGGGATGTGAAAGCCTATCGACTTAAAGTGCCAAATGGGATATATACTGTGACATTAAGGTTCTGCGAACCGCATTACAACGTTCCGGACAAGCGGGTTTTCGGCGTTGGGCTTCAGGGCAAAAAGGTGATTGATTCGCTGGACATTTTCGCCGAAGTCGGCAAGAACAGGGCCCTGGATTTCACGTTTGAGAGCGTGAAAGTCACTAACGAACTCCTTGAAATTCGCTTCGAGCCCATCGTGGAATTTCCGTGTATCGCGGCGTTTGTCATCGAGGGCCGGGGCATCACGAAAAAGATCAATTGCGGCGGCCCGGCTTACCAGGACTACGAAGCGGATATTCCGCCGGCGGAGGCCGACAACCGGCCGCGCGATTTGCCGGCGGATGATTTCTATGCCGACTGGGCCTTGACGCAATTCGGACCGGAAGCGGCCAAGCCGCTGGCGAACTTGTTCTTGAGCCTCGATGGAGGCCCCTTGCCCGCCGATCGCGGCAAACGGAGCGCCAACCTGCCCCGGCCCGCGACCTGGGTAAACGGCCCCGGCGGAATCACGCCCGATGACAGACCTTGGGATCAAGTCAAAGAAGAATACGCTTTCGTCGAGGACATGGCCGAACAGCGTCCCAAGATCAAGGGACCCGGCAACCTGGAGCGTTTCGATTACTGGCTGAACCATTTTCGTTACCTGCGCGCCGTCGGACAGGTCAATTGCACATGGGCTAAATTCAACGCGGCCATGAAGAAGATCAAAGATGAAAAGGAGCCGGAGGTCCGCAAGCAATTAGCACGAGACATCGCCCTGCCGATCAGAAAAGAGCTTGTCGCGGGAGTAGCCGACGTGCACCGGTATCTCCTGGCCGCCGTGACAACCAACGGGGGAATGGGCAATGTGACGAACTGGCAGCAACATATCCTGCCGACGTTGCTGACGAAACCCGGAGAGGAACTGGCTGACATTTCGGGTCAGAACTTGCCGGCGGACGCCCTACCTGCCAAACCGTACCATGGGCTTCCGCGACTCATCGTACCGACGGTCCGTACCAGTCTGTCGGCCGGTGAGGACCTGGCGTTGAAAGTCATGGTTCTAACTTCAAATCAACCGAAAGAGACGGCTATATACCACCGAACGATGGGGAAAGGCGACTATCAAAAGACTCGACTCAGGCACATTGCTCGCGACGTCTATTCGGTGCGCATTCCCGCCGGCGCGATCCAAAGCGATTTCGAGTATTATATCCAGGCTCTTTTCGCCGAGGGGCAAGAGATCACGTTCCCGGCCACCGCACCGGAGATCAATCAAACCGTAGTCATCATGAAGGACAGACAATGATCATCAAGCAAGATTGCACTCGTCGAAATTTCTTGAAAACGCTCGGTCTGGGCGCTGCATCAATAGCCCTCCATGGATGTGCGGGTCTTTCCGGGCGAACCAAGGCGGATACCGGCGATAAGAAACCCAACATCGTTTTCATCCTCGTGGATGACCTGGGCTGGACGGACGTCGGTTGCTACGGAAGCACGTTTTACGAAACGCCGAATATCGACAGGCTCGCCGCCGAGGGCATGCGGTTCACCGACGGCTACGCGGCTTGTGCGGTGTGTTCTCCGACTCGCGCCGCGATCATGACGGGGCGCTACCCCGCACGTCTCGGCGTGACCGACTGGATCCGCTCGCGTTTCCAGGGCGGAGCGATCCCGGAGGACAAGAAGAATCCGACGGAATACGTCGGCGGTAGAAACAAGAAGCTCTTATGCCCGCCTAACGCGTTGTGGATGGAGCTTGAGGAAATCACGATCGCCGAAGCCCTCAGGCCCGCCGGATATACGTCTTGCCACATCGGCAAATGGCACCTCGGCGCCGACGACTGGTACCCCGACAAACAAGGCTTCGATGTCAATATCGGCGGATGCGATTTCGGCCAGCCGCCAACCTCTTTCGATCCCTATTACCGAAAGGGGCAAGGATCGATCGCGACGCTCGAACCGCGCCGTGAGGGGGAATACCTGACGGATCGAGAAGCGGACGAAGCGGTTGCGTTCATCCGTCGGCATAAGGACAAGCCCTTCTTTCTTTATATGGCCCATTACGCCGTGCATACGCCCATCCAGGGGAAGAAGGAGCTTGTCGGAAAGTACAAGGCAAAAACACCGACGAACCAAAAGAATCCCACTTACGCGGCAATGGTCGAAAGCGTGGATAACGCCGTCGGTAAAATCATGGCCGTCCTCGATGAGCTTAACCTGGCGGGCAAAACGATCGTGTTCTTCACGGGTGACAACGGGGGGTTATTGGGTGTAACGAGCAATGTGCCTCTGCGGTCCGGCAAAGGCTTTCCCTATGAAGGCGGCATTCGCGAGCCGGTCATTGTGCGCTGGCCCGGCGTGGTCGGGCCGGGCACGATGAGTCGGGAGCCGGTGACAAGTGTCGATTATTTCCCAACGATTTGCGAAGCCGCCGGCATTTCCGCACCGCGCGATCGCGAGATCGACGGCGTCTCACTTTTGACGCATCTTAAATCCGACGGAATCGGAAAGCTGAATCGCGAAGCCCTCTTTTGGCACTTTCCGCATTATCGAGGCAAGGTTGCCCCTTACAGTATCGTTCGAGCCGGCGACTGGAAGCTCATCAAACGATATGAAGGAAAAACGTTTGAGTTGTTCAATCTGAAAGATGATTTGTCGGAAGAGAACGACCTTTCGGACGCGATGCCGGAGAAGGTCAAAGAACTCGACCTTCAGTTAAGCAAGTGGCTGCTGGCTACCGGCGCCAAGATGCCCAGGCCAAATCCGAATTATCAACCGACCGTTACCCCGGAGCAATAAATGCCGTCAAACACGAATGATCGATCCGCAGAGCCTTGCTTTATGAATAGACGTGACGTACTGAGAACCGCGGGTCTTAGCGCCGGCGCATTAGCGCTCTCGCGTTGTGGATGTCATGCAACCTCCGGCCGGACCCGGGCGGAAAACAACCTGAACATATCCACCCCACTGACGAAGCAGGTGACATGGCAGGATCTCGAGCTGGGCTTGCTCTATCACTTCGACCTGGATGTCTATATGCCCGGGGGCAGTCATCACGAGCGGTCCCGGCGGGAAAAGCTGGATGCGAATCTGTACAATCCCGCACAGCTCGACACCGACCAATGGCTCGAAGCGGCCAAAGCGATGGGCGCGAAGTACGCCATCTTTACCGCAACCCATCATCAGGGCTTTCTCCAGTGGCAAAGCGACGCCTATCCGTTCGGTCTGCGACAAGTCCCGTGGCGCAACGGCAAAGCCGACATCGTCAAGGACTTCGTCGAATCCTGCCGGAAGGTTGATATTGTGCCGGGCATTTATATCGGCATCCGATTCAACGCCTATTGGCAGGTTTACAATTACAAAACGAACGCCGGTAAAGGCGACGACGCCAACAAGCAACGTCACTATATGCGAATCTGTGAGCAGATGGTCGAGGAGCTCTGCTCGCGATACGGGCCGCTTTGCGAAATATGGTTCGACGGCGGCGTTCTTACACCCGAACAGGGAGGCCCGGATGTCCTTCCAATTGTCGAGAAGTATCAGCCGGACGCGCTGTTTTATCATAGCCTTGAGCGCGCCGAGCACCGTTGGGCCGGCAGCGAAACCGGCACGACGGGCTACCCGTGCTATTCGACGATGCCGACCGTCGCCAGCCAGATCCGCGCACATACCGATTCAAAGAAAAGGACTACGCTACTCAAGCACGGCGATCCGAACGGCCGGGTCTGGTGCCCCGCGATGTGCGACGCCCCGATCCGAGAACATGACTGGCTCTGGAAACCAAACGCCGAACATAAGCTCCAGCCGCTCGATAAACTCGTCGATATGTACTACAAATCCGTGGGACGAAACGCTAACCTTATCATCGGCGCCGTGCCGGACATGGACGGTCTGATCCCCGAAGCCGATTTTAAACGCTATGCCGAGCTGGGCAGAGAAATCCGGCGACGTTTTGAAAAGCCACTGGCACAAACCCAAGGCCGGGGCACGCTGCTGGAGTTGAACTTGAGACAGCCCACCGGCTTCAACCAGTTGGTTATCATGGAAGATATTACCCACGGCGAACGCGTTCGTGACTATGCCGTTGACGCCTTACTCGTCAGTGGAAATTGGCAGAAGGTATGCGCCGGAGAATCCATCGGCCACAAACGCATTCAATTCATTTCCGATGGAACGAGAGCGACAGAAGTTCGCCTTCGCATCAATCGATCCATTGCGACGCCTATCGTACGCGAACTGGCTATTTACGACGTCTGATATCGGTTTAGAAAAGCCTGACGTCGATTTTCTTATCGCGCCATTCCGCGATAAAGGCCTTCATCTCTTCCAGTAACGCCTTAAGCTGCATCGAATTATCGAGCAGATTCTCATAGAAGGTCCCGTCGTTAAGGAGCCTTCCGGCCGTGCCGTCGCCGCTGTTGATCTTCTCCAACACCGACCGCGTCTGACCCAGCGTTCGACTGAGCTGCTCGCTGGTATCCATCATCGCAAGAATGAGCGCATCCGCTTTTGTGTTCACATTTTGCAGGGTCTTCGTCCCGGTGGAGGCGAAGGTTTTAATTTCATCGCTCGTCTCCGTCAGAGTGGTGACGACCTGATCGACTTTGCTATCGGTATGTTCCAGAACGGTCGTGCCCGCGGCGGCCAGCTTCTCGAACTCTTCCATGGTGGCCTTCGCCTGTCGCGACGCCTCGGCCAGATTCGCCAGCGTTTGTTTCATGGCTTCTTTACTATTCTGGTCGCCGATCACGTCGTTCGCATTGCCGATAAACGTATTAATGCCTTCGATCAGTTCGTTGAGCTTCTGCTGGCTCTCTTCCGGGAAGAATTCGCTCGTCATACCGGCCGAGCCTTGCAGCCACATGCCGTCCACCAGGTATTTCGTCTCCGGGCGGTTCGGATCGAGCGGGATGATCGGATCGTCGGGGTACTGTTTTAACTCGATATAACTACTCCCCAATCCCCGGGTCATCAGTTTCACTTCAACACAGGAGGGGATTGTAATATACTTCTTATCGATGCTGATAATGACCACGGCCTGAAAATACTCGCGGCCCGGCTGCCCGTCATCGCGTATTTCCTTACGGACCTCCGGCGCCATGATGTTTGTGACGCGCCCGATCTGGTAACCGCAAAAACGCACAGGGGTGTCTTTTTGTATGCCCGTGGCCGTCGGAAACTGGACGTTGATCTCGAAAGCGTTCATTTGTGTTACGATGCCGGGCAGGTCGCCGAACTTGAAAATAAGCCAGACCAGCGCCGTGGCACCGAGGAACACGAAGATGCCGACAACGAAGTTTCGCCGCCTTTGACCGGTTTCATAGTCACTCACACTTAGCCTCCCTTCAAGTCGCCATGTCCTTCCATGAACAATTCCCTGATGGCCCGTAACGGATAACCGCTCTCGTTGAGCTTCTTAATCAGCTTAATACGTTCGATGCCTTTTTCGTCGAAGAGCCGCCGGCCGGTCGGGGTTACTTCCGTCGGCTCCAACAGCCCAACCATGAGATAATATTGCAGAGACTGCCGGGAAATGCCAGCTTTTTTTGCGGCCGCACCTATGGAAACCAATTCACGCTTCTGATTCACCGGGTATCCTGATAACGCAATAAGAATTTACATATCAAACTTCTGCCGAATTCTATCAACTCGCTCTCATTTTGCCCAGGAATTTCCGTCTATGAACAACACTACCGGCCGGGGGATGGGGCGCCGGCCGTCCAGTTGTCGGGATCGTTGCCGTAATCGGCTGGGACTTGTCGTGTGAGCGATAATCCGACACCGTCCGGCTCGGTCGGCCAGAGGTCCACGTTTCCGGGACAATCTTCAGGATGCGAACCGTCGCTGTAACGGATTCGGTCGATCCGGATATAATAAGGTTCGCCCTCGTCGTCGATGTCGCCCGGCATGCTCAATTCGAGACTCTCCCCGGCGTTGCTCAGCTTGCCGTCGTACGGGCCGAGCACCTTTTCGGCCGGGACGCTCGGATACCGCCATAAAAAGGCCTCCGGGTGCTGAACCACCAGCAGATAGCCCCCGGCGGGGATCGTCACGGACGCATCAGATGGGAACGCAAAATCGATCCCGCGGGTGAACGCCCAGGGCGCATCATTATCAGGATCGTACAACGTGACCGGTTCGGCGCTAATATTGAGAAGCTCGACGTATTCGTACTGATCATTTGTGAACGAGCCGCTGTCCGGCCAGTCGGGATTGTACATAATCTCATTGATGACAACCGGACCGACGAGCGGGTAGGCGTTCTCGGAGCCGGGCGTCGCGGCTTCCATTGCGACGAAGTTGGTGTTGCCCGTGCTGGGTTTGTCATAACGCCCGAAGGAGACGCCGGGCGCCGACGCGCCGAAATCTTCGACCTCGCGATAGCCCATCAAAACGCCGTTCTGCGCCGCGCTAAGGATGACACGTTCCCCGTTGTTGCTTAAACCGAAAGGCGCGTAACAACCCGCATCGTTCGTGTTCCCAAAATGCACGTCGGCAAAGAGAACCAGGTAGCCGTTTGGACTCAGCGTGGTTCCCGGGGCCATTTCGTATTTGAAAAGATCGTCGTTACTATCGCTAATGAACCAGCCGCCTACGTCGATCGCGGTGGAGGTAGGATTGTAAAGCTCGAGCCAGTCGGGATCGCCGGCGGGTGAGTTGGCGAGCAGTTCGTTAATGACCACGGCGCCCGGATTGGGAAGAATGCCGCTGTCGTCCTGTCCCGGCGAGCCGCCGATAGCGGCGCTGGCGCGCCAGGAATCTTTCTGATTCCAACTACTGAGGTCGGGATTGGCCGGATCGATAATGGTCAGAGAGAATCCTTCGCCATCCGTCAGGGAGCGCCAGTTGTCGCTATAGCTGAAGTCCAGAATCGTTTGGCCGAGAGCATCTTCCAGCGTTATTCTTTCTCCGGCATTATTGAGTCTGCCGGTGTATTGGCCGGCGATATGGATATTTTGACCGTATCGGGCCTCGAAGACCGCCCGTTCCTGAACGACAACGACGTATTCACCGGGGGCCAGATCAAGGTTCGGGAAAGTGAAGTCGATGCCGTCCGTAAACCGGACCAGGTTCAGATTGATCGTTTCCGTGCCGATGTTGGTCAGTTCGATGAATTCTTCATTCGGCTCGCCAACGTCGGCCAGGGCCTGAGGATGATACATGATTTCCGTAATGCGGAGGTTTTCGGCGACGAGACCGACGGCGAAAATGGCATCGTTGAGAGCGCTCCAGGTTCTGCCGTTCAAAGCCCGTGCCTTGACATTGGCGCTATAGGGCAATGTCACAGATCCACTGTACTGTTGCGCGACCGACGATAGACTGCCCGATCCGTCAGAAACGCCTTCAGTGGCGATCAGCTCAACGGAGATAAGAAAATCAGAACTGGTCGTGGATGCATTCAAGCCGTGAATAGCCAATACGTTCGCCCCCCGGCGCAATGCGCCGAGTGAGGCGGAGATATCGATGCTCTGGAACATAACCGCCTCGGCATCGGAGTGGGTGCTGCTCGCACTGGCGTTCCATCGGGGCGTCCCGCCGAAATTTGCCTTGGCCACCTCGGTCCCGTTCAGGTAGGCGATGAGACCGTCGTCGTACCGGACTTTCAGCATCATAAGGTCAAAGTCGTCCGGGTTACCTCCAAAATAGAACGGAATGCGGATGTAACAGGTGGCGTTCCTGGCATACATCTGCTCCTGAACATCGAGGCTGATGTAGCTCTCATAGCCGGAGCTTCTTTCATATCCGACGCCGCCGGGCGAACCGGCAGACAGTAACCAGGATGAATCGTCAAAGCCGGCGTCGCTTTTCCAGTCGTCGCTGACGAAACGCGTCGGGACAAGCACGCGTTTGCCGGCGCTTTCAGCGATCAACGTGGTGCCGGTATGATCGCCGCCCGATGACGCTTCGGCCTGTCGGGGATCGGAGCCGTCGAGGGTGTACCATATCGTTCCGGTCGCGCCGGTCATCGTGAGCTGATGATTTTTTGAAATCCAGCCTCCATGTTGATGGGAACCATTGATTCGAAAGACCGGGGCATCCACGTGGGGATAAAGCCCTAAATTCTTGAATTGATTCAAGGCGTTGTTCGTTCGATACGGGAAATATTGATCGAGCAATCGGCGTTGTTCGGGAATCCAATACCCATTCCTGGTGTACAAATAGTAGGGACCCGAACTGTAGGAATGGACGTCTCGTCGATAATCCCCCCAGCGAGCGGACTCGGCGATGACCGCCAGGTCGATCTCGTCGGCGCGTCGAATCCATCTTTGTCTGTTCATCTCAACCGTTAAGGCCCCGTCGTTGAACAAATGCTTATGAACGCGATCACCGAAACGGATGCGAAATTCCTCGATATCGTCGAGATAGCTCAACAAATTCGTGGGGTCGGATGACGGTCTGGTGCCCGTCTGAGATAAGCTCTCAAGCACGTGCTCGCCGTCCCAACTGTAGAAGCGCCAGGGTCTTTGTTCCAGACCGCCACCGGCTGCGCGCCAGTTGCCGTTATCCTTAAGGTCCACGTTGCCGGCAAACAGATTTAACAGCGTCCAGTCGATGAAGTTATCCATGTCGATCAACCGACAGATTTCTTCCCAATCTCGACTGATAACAACACTTCGCAGGTGGTTCCACTCGGTCGTCGTGCCGTCCGTGGCCCGGCCGCCGTTGATCGCATCGAGACTATCTTTTTCGCCGCCATGATACGCTGCATAATGAGAGGCCACCGGGCGCTCTTGCAGATTGTATAAGCCCCAATAAATACCGTTTAAATATAAATGCACGTAGATACCCTGGCCCGCATCGACCTGGCCCATATCGATAAGGGAGTCCCGCATCCACTGGTCACGGATGTATTGGGTACGCTCCCGTTGAGCCGGCGACCAGTGCGTCCAGGCATTGTTGAAGAAACCGCGAAGCTGGATGGAGTCGAAAGAGTTGACGGGCCAGGCATCGAATAAGTCAACGTCGAGTTTAGCCGGGCCGTAATCTTCGCTGAATCGCAGGCTCAAAGAGTGCTTGGGGCACTTATCCGGCCGGCGGCCTTCACCGCCCTGGATACGCAGGCCGCAATCCACCTGGAACTCTTTGTCGCCATCGGAAGTAAAGAATTCGGCTGAAACGGCTCGTTCCCAGTCCTGGCCCCCGGTAGAAGAATGGCCGGTATAGATGTAGATGCCGCCGGTGTCCGAGTTTCTTTCGCGATTGAACAGGTTCTCTTTGTCCGTGACGACCGAAAGCGTGGGAATAGACAGCAGCGCATCGTCCATCAAGTCGGCGTAGGTGAAATGATTATACACCTGTGGGTCCATTTCGTAGTCCGCCGGAGAGTTCTCAAACCATTTGCTCGGATACCCCGCATTCAGGACTTGCTGCTGGCTTTTTCGAATCGTGTCGTCCAAAAAGATATAGGTCTGGGTCCCCACATCGGTGGGTTCATAGTTCCCGTGCCGGACGGCTCTTGCCCGTAAACACGTTGTTCCGTTGATGGGAATCGGCCCCGTATAAACGCGGCCCGCAACGAACCGCCCTGAAGAAGAATACGGCTCGCTCCCATCGAGCGTATAGTAGATGACCGTGCCTTCGGTGTCCGTGGCGAGGGTGACCTCGAACGGTGTATCATAGAAGCCGCGATGATGGCTGAATTGCACGTCTGCGATGCGGCCGACGTACGCCGTATCATTTTGCGCTTCGGGACTTGCCGACGTGAAGAAACGCCAGGCATCTTCGGCGTCGGGAAAGCGGCCGTAAGAGACATCGGGCGTTTGTGCGGGAAAGGCGACCCGGTCAACCAACGTAACGCCGTCGCTATCGAACAGACCGATTTCTTCTCCTTCGGCGTCGAGTTTGAACGTCGCATGCAAACCCATATCGCCCGTGTCATCGTCCGCCCAGACCAGCAGGTAGCCGCCCGCCGGAACGACCGTCCCGGACCGTCCGCCGCCAATGATTCGCCATTTCGTGGGATTCGAGAGGTCGTCCGTCAGGTACATCCCGCTGAGGTTAATTCCCTCGGCGCCATAGTTGTGGATTTCGATCCAATCATCATATTGGCCCTGCGGGTCCTGGACGCTCCGGCTGTTGGATGCCATAAGCTCGTTAATCACGAGTGGGATGTCCACTCCATATCCTTGAGTGGACAAAAGCAGAATGGTTATAAGAATTAACGACAAAAGTCTCACGTCTCGAAACATCATTGACTCCCTTCTCCAGGGTTCATTCGGATTCATCAAAACAGCCTAATTTCTGCAATTTAATAGCTTTATGTATTATAGCATATGGGATGGTCCAAAGTCAATTGGGATGGTCCAAAGTCAATGGGCTTGAGGAAGTTGTTTCTTGCCTCAGGGCATCGGAGGAAGTATGATCGATTGTCCAGAAGGAAGGGGACGTTATGGTGCTTCAAATGAAACATGAAAGATAAGGAGTTCAGGCCATGAGTGACTTTATCAACCGACGAGCTGGGCTGCCGGACGCAATACTGGACGAAGGTGGCCAATGCACGGAGTATGTATCATAACTGGGGCGCCGACGTCATTAAGGGCGACAAACACGGTGTCATGACGATGCTCCATCGTGATGTCTTCTATCGTGATTACATGGATCGGATCAAGGACTTGGGCGTCCTGATGGGGTTCAAAGTGGTCGAGGAAGCTTAACAATCTATCGCGTTAATTATTTATAACAAGAGTTTTGCAAAAGTTCAGTTATTAATAACGAAGGCTTTGGGGATGGCGGGGAATAAGCCATCCCCAAGCTTCGCTTGAGGATGCCATTCATAATGCTCCAGAGCTGTAATCGTAGTACGGGTAGTAAACCATGGCAAAGCCGAAGATTCTGCTCGTGAATCCCCCGATCTACGACTTCGCCGCGTACGATTTCTGGCTCAAACCCTATGGGATGTTGAGCATCGCGGGATATCTTCGCGCAGAGGCTGACTTTAGGCTCTTCGACTATCTCGACCGGCTCGATCCGTTCGTCAGAAGCCGTCAGGGACTCGCATCCGACCGATGGGGCAAAGGCCGGTTCTACCATGAACAGACGCGAAATCCGTCGTGCCTGGAGGTAATCCCACGATACTTCCGGCGGTTCGGTCTGCCGCGGCGTCTGTTTCAGGATTTTCTGGCTGAGGAAGGTCCGTTTGATTTTGCTTTTGTGCAAACGACGATGACCTATTGGTACATGGGTCTCGAAGAGGTGATCGAGGATATTCGAAGCGCATGGCCGAAAGCGAAGATCGTTTTGGGCGGCTGTTACGTTACGCTCTGTCCGAATCATGCACGGACACTAAAAGCGGATTTCTTAGTAATGGGGACAGACCTTGAACCGCTCTGGGAATACCTGGGGCTGAATCCAGGTATGGAACAGCCCGCACTCTGGCAAGCGTACGAGAAGTCAAATGTCGGCGTACTCAAGCTCAGTGACGGTTGTCCTTTCCGTTGCACGTATTGCTCGGTGCCGAAGGTTTATGGTAAATTCAAGTCGCGATCATTGGAGCGGTCGTTGGAAGAATTGAAACTTCTCGGTCGGCTTGGCGTTGAGAATGTTGCGTTTTATGATGACGCCCTGCTTTTTGAGCCTGAGAGGGTTCTGATTCCATTTTTGAACGAAGTCGTAAATCACGGAATAAAAGTGAACTTTCACTGTCCCAACGCCTTAAATGCCCGGTTTCTCACAACAGAATTGGCTGAGTTGATGGTCCGAGCCGGTTTCAAGACATTTTATTTGGGCTTCGAGAGTGCTTCCGAACAGTGGCAAAAACGCACCGGCTCGAAGGTCTTTTCGGAAGAGCTTGCACGGGCGGTCGAGCATCTTCTTGCCGCCGGGGCTGATCCGGCGAATATCACCGCCTATCAAATTGTGGGCCACCCTCATATCGGTATTCAAGAGCTCGAAGCTTCGATGCGTTTTGTGCATAGCCTGAGCATTCGCGGGATGTTGGCCGATTTTTCACCGATTCCCGGCACGCCCGACGGGGAATACTGCCGCAAGTGGATTGATATCGACGAGCCGCTCATGCACAACAAAACCGCTTTCCCCATTCTTCTGCTCGGCTTCGACGAAACCAACCGCCTCAAAGACCTCCAGCGGACCTTGAACAGATCGCTGTCAAACACGTAGAGTTTTACGGCTATTTGCTCAACTCATCCCGAAGGGTTTGGGGTAATGTTGCCTCAAGTTGTGGATGTGCCTCGATAATGCGAAGTATACCCGGTTAGAAAGAATATCCAGAAGTATCTGGACAATATCCGATTTATCATTCGCCAGCCTGTTAATGAATTCCTTACCTGTCATAGCTCTGGACCTTCAATATAAAGCTGCCTTTCGCGATTTTCCTTAGCGGCAGTTATCCTTACGAAGACTTGTTTTAAGTCAGTCGTTAGAATATGTCGCAACTCGTTGCCTCGTCAAGAATCTTCCGGGTTCTTCGATTCTCTCGTCGGTTCCCATTGGATTTCTCATTTCAAGTTCTGTATATTCTCTTTATGTGCCATCGATACGTACACATACGAAACTTCGGGTGCCAGATGAACAAGCTGGATACGGCGCTGGTCGCTGGTGCGCTGAAGGAAGCGGGATTCCGTCTGACGGATACCGTTAAGGATGCGGACGTCGTCCTGATTAATACGTGCTCGGTGCGGGAACATGCCGAACAGCGAGTGATGTCGCATTTGGGGCATTTGAAACATATCAAGAAATCTCATCCCGATCTGGTGGTGGGTATCATTGGCTGCATGGCCCAGCGGCTCGGCGACGAACTCCTCAAACACGAAGCCGTTAATCTCGTCTGCGGTCCGGCTCAAATACCTCGCCTGAGCACGCTTATCGCGGACGCCATACAGGGAAAAAAGCTGACGGCGACGGTGACGGAAAAAATCCGGCAAAAACCAACCGGCGAGCAGAACCGGTCGCTGGACGAATTTGAGTCCGCTTATGGGACTGAAGACAAACAGATTCCGGCGCAGGCGTTTGTACGGGTCATGCGCGGCTGTAATAATTTCTGTACGTACTGCATCGTGCCGTACGTCCGCGGACCGGAGGTCTCACGCCCGCCCGAAGCAATCATGGAACAAATCAGGAAGCTGGCGGATAACGGCGTCAAGCAGGTCACGCTTCTGGGCCAGAGAGTCAACGCCTATCGATACCCAAAGGGAGAAACAACCTGGTCTCTGGCGGATGTGCTCGACGCCGCGAGCAATATTGAAGGCATCGAACGGCTCAAGTTCGTCACCAGCTTTCCATCCGAAGAATTTTTCGACGACATTCTCCAGGTGATGGCCGGCTCGCCGAAGGTCTGTAACTATCTACACATCCCGGCCCAGAGCGGTTCGGACAGGATTCTGCATGCAATGAACCGTCACTACAGCAGCGGGGAATACCTGGAATTACTTGAACGAGCCAGAGACATTGTACCGGATATCGCCATCGCCGGCGATTTTATCGTGGGCTTTCCCGGCGAGACCGAGGCAGATTTTGAAGCGACCGTCGATCTCGTTAAAAAGGCCCGCTACAAAAACGCCTTCATTTTCAAGTATTCGCCCCGCCCGGGTACGACCGCGGACAAACGGCTGCACGATACGATCCCTGCCGATATCAAACAAAGGCGGAACGTCGAGCTGCTCGCCGTGCAGGAAAAGATAAGCGATGAATTAAGCCGGGACTTTTTAGGCAAACAAGTGAACGTATTGGTGGAAGGATTAAGCAAGAAATCGCACGTGAATAGGGATCAAGACGATAATCCGCAACTGATCGGACGGACCTCCGGCGACTGGATTGTCGTTTTCAACGGGCCGGAGTCCTTGACAGGGAAATTCGCACAGGTCAAGATAACAGCCGTCAGCCCCCTGACGTTATTTGGGCAGCTCGGCTGAAACGTACATTCTATGAAAGACGAATAATGGGAAAGTTGTCAGACAAAAAAGGCTATATCTGTGATATGGACGGCGTCATCTACTACGGCAATCGCCTCGTGGAAGGGGCCAAAGAATTCGTGGGGTGGCTGAAGAATGAGGGCAAGCGGTTTCTCTTTCTGACCAACAGCAGTTCAAAGTCCCCGAAAGAATTAAGGCAAAAGCTCTTTCACATGGGGATCGACGTGGATCCCGAAGACTTCATCACTTCGGGCCAGGCGACGGCCAGCTTTCTGGCCAGCCAGAATCCCAATACCGGCGTCTATGTCATCGGCGAGTCGGGCCTTATCAACGCCTTGTACGACGCGGGCTTCTACATGGACCAGGTGCATCCCACCTACGTCATCGTCGGCGAGTCGCGCACGTACAACTTCGAGCAGGTCGAACTTGCCGTTCATCTGGTCCTGAACGGGGCCAGGTTGATCGGCACGAATTCCGACTTAACCGGCCCGACCGAAAAAGGGATCGCGCCGGCCTGCCGGGCTCTGGTGGCGCCGATTGAATTGGCCACGGGCCGAAAGGCCTATTTCATCGGCAAACCGAATCCGCTCATGATGCGGCACGCCATCAAGAAAATCAGTTGCCGACGTGAAGATACGCTCATTGTCGGCGACAGGATGGATACGGATATTATCGCGGGCATCGAATCCGAAATAGAAACCGCCCTGGTGCTCAGCGGGATTACCAAACAGGAAGACTTGGCGATGTTCCCGTATCAGCCAAACTATATCTTCGACCGTGCGGCCGAAATTATACACGCGGAATAGCATTCTCTTACAATAAAATCGAAGGGAATTCCGTGAAAACGACAAGACATATTATCTTTTTGGTGTTGGTTTATTTTGCCTTGGCGTCCAGTTCCATCGCAGCTTCGCCGGATCAAAAAATCGACCGCCATGCATTGGTGACCCGGCATAATATTATCCTTACGAAGTCCGATCCGCTGACACCACTCAGTGTGGGCAATGGCGAGTTTGCCTTTACCGCCGATATTACGGGGCTTCAGACCTTTCCCGAGTTTCACGACAAAGGCATGCCGCTGGGCACGCAATCGCAATGGGCCTGGCATAGCTTACCGAATCCCGAAGGATACAAACTATCCGACGTGTTGGAATCGTATGATGTGGCCGGTCGGAACGTGCCGTATGCGTCCAACGGGAAGTATCCGAGAGGGTATTCGCCTTCCGGGACGTGGCTTCGGTCGAATCCGCACCGACTGGATATGGGCCGGATCGGATTGCGTTTGACGAAATCGGACGGTTCCCTTGCTAAAATTGAGGACCTGACGAAAACAATCCAGACACTGGATGTGTGGACGGGAGAATTAATCAGCCAATTCGATTTTGACGGCCATCCTGTCCGGGTTCGGACCGTGTGCCATCCGACGCAAGACATTTTGGCCGTGCGGGTGGAATCGCGCTTGGTTAAAATGGGGCGTCTATCCATTCGATTGACCTTCCCCTACGGCAGCACGGATTGGAGGGGCTCGGCAGACTGGGACAATCCGGATCGCCATCAAACACAAAGCCATATCAGCATGTTTAAAGCCGAATTCACCCGAATTCTTGACTCGGATCGGTATTACGTCAGGCTGCAGAGCCCGACCATGGGACAGATCAAGGCGGTTTCACAACATGAGTATGATGTCCTCCAACCGCCCGGGAACGTATTGGAAGCCACTTTTGCTTTCTCATCACAGCCGAATACCACACCCATCCCCTTTTTCATGAAGATCAGACGCGCGGCTCAAGACCACTGGCGGGACTTTTGGAACAAGGGCGGAGCGATTGATTTTTCCGATTGTACCGATCCGCGGGCGCCGGAGCTCGAACGCCGAGTCGTGCTTTCGCAATACCTGACGGCGATCAACTGCGCCGGCTCGCGTCCTCCCCAGGAAACGGGACTGGTCTGCAACAGTTGGCATGGCAAATTCCACCTGGAGATGCACTGGTGGCACGGCGTTCATTTTGCCCTTTGGGATCGGCTGGAACTGCTCGAAAGGAGCCTGGCGTGGTATGAATCCATCCTCCCCGCGGCCGGGGCCACGGCTGAAATGCAGGGCTACAGAGGCGTCCGCTGGCCCAAGATGACCTCGCCCAGCGGCAGAGAAAGTCCGAGCAGCGTGGGCGTCTTTCTCATCTGGCAGCAGCCCCATCCGATCTATTATGCAGAGCTTTGCTATCGCACGCACAAAAATCGTCAAACGTTAGAGCAGTACCGCGAGGTCGTCTTCGAAACCGCCGAATTTATGGCCTCTTATGCTCGCTTAGATCAGGAAAACCACCGCTATATTCTCGGCCCGGCCCTCATCCCCGCCCAGGAAAGTTACGGCCGGGATCGCAGAGCCAATCTGAATCCGACGTTCGAGCTGGCCTACTGGCATTGGGCGCTGGAGATCGCACAACAATGGCGGCAGAGGCTTGGAATGGAACGCGAGCCAAAATGGGACGACGTGATCTCCAAACTGCCTAAGCCGCACGTCCGCGACGGTGTTTACACGGGCATCGAGACGAACCCATTCACGATCTATCGAGACCATCCGTCTATGGTGGCCGCGTATGGCGTTCTTCCCCGCACGCCGCTAACCGATCCGGATATCATGAAGCGAACGTACGATCATGTCCTGGAAAAGTGGGATTGGCCGAGCACCTGGGGTTGGGATTATCCCATGCTGGCCATGACCGCCGCCCGTATAGGAGAGCCTGAAAAGGCGATCGACGCCTTATTCCTCGAATCCCCGAAAAACCGGTACTTAGCGAACGGCCACAATTACCAATCGTTGCGCCTCCCGCTCTACCTGCCGGGCAACGGCGGCTTACTCACCGCCGTAGCGATGATGGCCGCCGGCTGGGATAACGGCCCGAACCGTCCCACACCGGGATTCCCCGACAACGGCAAATGGAACATCCGCTATGAAGGTCTCCGCAAAATGCCATAGTTCGTGTCGAGGGCATCTTGCCCTCGCGTGTCGCGGGCGTCCCGCCCGCGATTTAGAAGCTTAGTGAAAACTTCTAACGTACTCAAAAAACTGAGGTCTTATGGATTTGTCATTCTGAGCGAAGCGAAGAATCTCAATCTTTGCGCCTGAATAGGGATCCTTCGCTACGCTCAGGGTGACAAGAGTGAGGTTTTGTTAGAGAGCATAACTTATCTCCAAAGCCTACAACTTGGATATGTCTCGCGGAAAAAACCATCCCCAACCCGATAACGACCATCAGGATGAGGTTGCCACTCCTCGTGGCACGGCCATCCCGGCCGTGTTTTCACGGGCTGGACGCCCGTGCCGCGTCAAGGAAGGTTTTCTCCGACTGACCATATGCCTCGTCGGAATGACGTCACCGCCGCGAAGGCGGGAGGTGCACGGGTTATTTGAGATAGCGAGGCCGGGACGGCCTCGCGACTCAAGGGCAAGATGCTCTCGCCACGACGCCCGCGACACTATACTAAGGGTAGAATATTGGCGAATAGTACGGAGAATAAAAAGCCTACTACTGCGAGGATGCTGACCGTCACGGTCCAGGTTTTTAGCGTTTCGACTTCGGTTAGGCCGCTCATTTTGGCGAAGATCCAGAAGCCGCTGTCGTTCATCCAGTTGCCGCACTGGGCGCCGAAGCCGATGGCCGTGGCGATATAGACCGGGTGAAAGCCCAGGACCTCTTTCGAGACGATCAAAGGAGCTAACATGCCCGATGTCGCGATCATCGAAACGGTGCTCGATCCCTGGGCGAACTTGATCAGGAACGCCACGAAGAACGCGATAAACAACATGCTCATTCCGCCGATCTGCCCCCCCGCCTCGCCGACGACCATTCTCGTTACGGCCGGGCCGATCTGGGCGGCTTCGAGCATCTTGCCGAACGCCCCGCCGGCGCTGGTGATAAGAATAATCACACCGCCGCTCATCAGCGAACTTTCGATAATTTTGGCCAGTTCATCTTTGCTCGGCCGGCGCTGTTTCCAGAGTACGACAATCGCCACCGCCGCGGCGAGCAGCATGGCCAGATTCGCGTTACCCATCACGGAGGTGATTTCGACCGCCCGTTGTACCGATTCACCGGCGCCCGGTCGAGCCGCCAGGGTCTTGGCAACCGTATTGGCGGATATCAAAAGCACGGGAAGGATAATCGGCATCAGCGACCACAGCAAACCCGGCAGCTTATCGTCGTCAAGCGGCTCCGGCTCGGGTACGCCACTGGCCAGCGGCCGCATCGGAATTTCGATTCGCCGCGATAGCCAGCCTATGAAAAACAAGATCACTATCGCCGTCGGAATCGCCACAAGCAACCCGATGCTTATCATGACTCCCAAATCAATCCCGAGTTCGGCGGCAATCAGCAGCGGTCCCGGCGTCGGCGGAACCAGAGAATGCGTGATTGACGCCCCGGCCCCCATCGCAAGGATGAGCAGCACATAGCTCTTCGACGTCCGTCGGTGCATCGACCGCGCCAGCGGAAGCAGCAGGTAGAACACCGTATCGAAAAACACCGGTATCGAAAGCACAAATCCACTGGACATCAGCGAGATGGCGCAGCGTTTTTCGCCCAGCAGCCCCAAAAACATACGCACGATCCGGTCCGCCGCCCCGCTATCGATCAGGCAACGCCCGATGACCGCCGCTAAGGCGATCACGATGCCGATCTTGCCCGCCGTCTTGCCGAATTCGACGGCCACCCGCGAAATCTTTTCGCTCATGTCACCCGGTGCGAACAAACTGACGACAATCGCCGCCGTGATGAGCGCCATAAAGGCATTGATTCGCAGCACGACGATCATCCCGATCACGACGGCCACGCCGATGGCTAAAATAATGAGTGGATGTAGCAAAGCTCAAACCTCCTTTTCTCTTAGCCACTAAGACACGAAGACACTAAAATTTTATTATATCGTTTTCTTTGTGCCTTGGTGTCTTCGTGGCTCATATTTGTTACACATAACTTTACTTGCCAAAAAGTTGCATAATGGTCACCGGAATATGCACGACGCAGACATAGCCGAAAAACAAAGCCGTAACAATCAGTCCAACCGCGAATATTTTGCTCGGCCGTAAGACCTCATACGCTTCCTTCGAGAGCATCTTAGGCATGACCACGAAGAGCCCTACCGCCACGAGAACGGCCTGCAAACCGGTTAGCAGCACGCCTTCGAGCACCGACGAAAGCTTTAGCAGGAATATCGGTTTAACGCCCAGGACGAACACGACGACCATACTCGCGAGGAAGAAAAAGACCAGAAATCCCCTGAACTGCGTCTTCCACGTAAACCGCTTATCGAAACCGCGAATGCAAATCCGGCACGAATCGGCCAACAACCTCGGCCAGCCCGCCATCTGCCCGACCATCGTCGAGACCATCGCCACCGCCCCGCAGAGCCGAAAGATAAAACCGCCCGCCTGGTCCCAGCGCGCGCTGAAGACACGGGAGAGGGTCTGCGCCATATCGTCGTTACTCGGTACGATCTTCTCTGCGCCGAGGATCCCCGCCCCGGAGATCAGAAACGCCGCGGTGACGGCGATCCCCAATACCATCGCCATGCCGGAATCCAGATAAAGAACGCGACACCAGCCTTTAATCCTTTCGGCGGCATCCCGGCTCATCTTTTTGAGTGACGCAGTATCGGCGGCTTTTCCATAGCCGCGTCCGGCCGTCGCGCCGTAGCCGGCGCCGATCACCCAGTACGAATACCACACCTGGCTGGCGAAGCCGCCCGCCCCCCAGCCCAGGACCGGCAAAATTTCCTCCCACGCACTATCCGAGACCTCCTCAACGCCGGCGGCCCATTCGGGGACAATCGGAAGAGTAAACTTAAAGCCATTGAGCAACTCCGCGAAACCCGGCATCACATGCGCGGTGATATAGAACGCCCCCAGCACAATGATCAGCACGAATAAGCTCATAACGATCTTGAGTACGCTAAACGCGCCCGACCACGCGACCGCCACCGCGAAGAACGCCGCGAACCATCCGCAAAGCTTCATGTCCACCTGGGGGATAAGACTGTGAATAAACGCCCCCGCCGACGCCGCCAGCGTCCCGATGGACAGCACCGCACAGACGATCTGCACGACCATCACGAGCCAGACCGCCCAGTTTTTCGGCCCTGGCGCCCGGCTGAACATATCGATCATCCCCTCGCCCGTGCAAACGGTATATCGCGCCCCGCTGACACCGATCCAGAACTTCAGGAACACCCCGATCACCACCGCCCAAAGCACGGCCGTACCTAATATCGCGCCGGTTCGTGTCGCGATGACGACCTCGCCCGAACCGATATATTCCGCGGCCCAGACGAAGGACGGCCCGACCAGAGCCAGCGCCGCAAATCCCACAGGCGCCTTTTTAATGGTTAAGTCGTTGTGGCCCGGCGAACGTTCCTTCATTGATTTCGACCCTCATGTGCACAAGTTTGGACAACGGCACGTTTGCAACATGAGGGTAACTTACCGGTTTATGGAGTGGCTGTCTATGGATTTTTCCGTGCCGAGGGGGTGGGGGAACAAGAAAAAAAAAGCCCCTGCTGAATGCGGAGAGGGAGAAGTGAGTGAAGTGCAGGGGCATTATTGTCTTATGGGCTTCCGTGCCGGTAACTTTTTGGCTCCACCACGTTTTCCGGCCTCCATCCTCTGACATCATAAAACATCCACAAGCCGGCAACGCAGACCCAAAAGACTTTATTATTATCGGAAATTCCAGGGAAGCTGAAAGAAGGAAATTGCTCAATATCGAGGTTGGGAACTCTACATTTGAGCCAGCCAATGGATCAGCTTCATTTCTGAAGGCCGGTAACCTGATCTTTCATGTCATCCACATTCTTTTTTCTTGCCTTTAAGCCGTTTACAATGATAATACCTCCCATAATCCTTACGTTGGAGAATGTTTACCGGATGTAGTGAAAGATAACTCACGATTGAAGTATGACAGGAGTGGTTGAATGCCCCAGGAAGAACAGGTCCTTGTTATCAAGCGAAAAATCATCGAAGAGGTGAGGATGTTTCAAGGTCTGGCCTTTGACGTTGACCGCTATCTGAGTCGGATCTTTGTCCAGGGCGTTCCGCGTTTCATGCCGAGATCGCAGGCCGAACTCGATCCTTCCCATAAGCAGATCATCCCTTATGTGATCATGCTTCATGAGGGCAAGGTTCTGAATTATGTCCGGGGAAGACGGGCCGGCGAGACCCGGCTGGTCGGAAACCGCTCCATCGGCATCGGCGGCCACATTAATCCGACCGACGATATGCCCCTGTTCAATACCGATTTCCACGAAACGTACCTGGCCGCCGTTCAGCGCGAAGTCGCGGAGGAAGTGTCCGTCAAGACGGCCTATACCGACCGCATCGTCGCCCTGCTCAACGACGACTCGAACGAGGTGGGAAGCGTCCATCTCGGCATCGTTCACTGTTGGCATCTGGACGAACCGAACGTCAGCAAGCGGGAGCAGATGATTACCCAGATGAGCTTTATGACGCCGGATGAACTCCAACAGGTTCGCGACACGTTGGAAACATGGTCGCAAAAATGCCTTGACGGCCTCGGCGAGATGACCGAAAGAGCCCAAAAAACCTAACCGCGATCCGGCGTAAAAACCAGCTCGATCCCGTGGCACGGAATGAGGTAGCACAGATTCTCCTCATAGACCATCTGGAGATGTGAATTCAGATTGATAAACCACCCGAAGAGCTTTCTGAAAGGATTCATCAGCTTGAACACCGACCTGAAAACAAGACGCTGCGACAGGATGTTGATCCGAATGTCGGTATAGAAATCAGGCACTTTTCGGCGGAGTTGCTTTTCCGGCGAGACAAAATAGTAAAAGCTGTACAAGCCGAAGAAACGCTTGTGTGTGTAATCTGAATAGTAATAGGGATTCGAGAAATGCGGTACGAAGATATGTGCCGTGCCGTCCGTTTTCAGGACGCGGACCATTTCGGCCATCAAATGCTCAAAATGCTCGATATGCTCCAAAACGCTCCGGCAATGAAGCTCATCCACCGAATGATCGGGAAGAAACGCCAAACCCTCCTCGATATCGGCCACGATATCCACCTCCGGCAGATCCACCCTGTCGATCGTGATTCTCCCTGCCTTCTTCTTGCGGCCGCTTCCTAACTCGATAATAAGCTGACGATGGCCTTGAATAAGTTCGTCTAAGTTAATCTTCATGCAAGGATTCATTGACACTCACTATCCTATAAAAACCTCTGTCTGTAGGCTCGTTCCTCGACGTTCGAAAGTCAAGCACCGTTTACATCCCCTTGAAAACAAGCATCTGTCAACCAATGGGTGCCGATATCAGGCGTATAAGCCTGTATAATTTATTCTTTTTGACTGTAGAAAAGAGCTAAAATATAATGCGTTATCTCAAAAATAATGACGCGTACGTCAGAAAATAATGAATAAACAATAAGTGTGCAACTTTTTTAATGTTAATAGAAGTCTCATTGACCGGAAAGCTTTAGAAATTATTTTCATGACCAACACATCGATGTATTCTCCGTATTTACATCAGGATATGAAAAGTCACAAAAGACCTTGACTACCATCGTTGGTCGAGAAGCCGTCGTTGACGTAAAGGAAACAATTTGGAAATGATCCAAACAATGAAAAACAGAATCTTGTTCATCAACGCGATTAACGCGTCGAAAGACATCGAGAATACCCTTCCGCCCTTAGGCTTAGGTTACTTGGTTGCTTCTTTAAGAAAGGAATTCGGATCCGAACGTGTTGAATGCAAAATTGTTGATAGTGATATTAAACAGCATATAGACACCTTTCATCCCGACATAGTCGGCATAACGGCAGTAAGTCAGAACTATAACAGAGCACTCAAATATGCCAAAGATGCAAAATCGTATGGTCTGCCCGTTATTATGGGAGGCATACATATCTCGGCGCTGCCTTCCACGCTGTCGGAC
>Ga0180432_10001506_pt1 | contig 36622 bp, 43 predicted proteins | sample SS_ome_10_FD_132414 | JGI IMG/M metagenome (GOLD analysis project Ga0180432, IMG submission 132414) | Hypersaline lake sediment archaeal communities from the Salton Sea, California, USA - SS_1_MS_2 metaG | ecosystem: Environmental > Aquatic > Non-marine Saline and Alkaline > Hypersaline >... | reverse complement strand
GGCTCAGGCCCAATTTTCTGCGAACTGAGTTTGGATTGTTTCGGAAATGTATTGGGGTTTAGGCAGCGATGGTTAGGTAGGCCGAAACCCGCCACCGCTGTAGGGTATCATACTCTACTTGATAGTGAATCTGTGACCAATTCAAATATCCGACACAAATTTAACAAATTGATTAACTGAAGGCTGATAGCTAGCAAGATCATCGGGGCCGGACAAGAGGACGTCTGCAAAGGCTCAAGCAAGTCCTGGTGACGAAGCGCTAACAATAGCAGAAGCTTTGCTTCGCCTCTGAGATATCCATACCAATTGCATTCTGAGTAGACAGCAGAAGGAATATCATGAACACCCAACAATCCAGCGCCCTGGGTACTCCTCACCGAAGGGCTGTTGTGCTGTAGATGAAAGGTCTTTGACTCGCCGACGTGGGGATGTTAGACTCATTATTGTATTGCTTGAGCCCGGGAGGCATATCATACTCTGGGTGGGGGTACAAGATGGCGCAACTAAAGGTGCTCTTGGCAGACGACAAAGAGGTGTTCCGTGAAGGGCTGGCTAGGCTATTAGGGGAACAGGAATACATTGAGGTTGTGTCTAAATGCGTCAATGGGCAGCAGGCTATCGATAAGGTCAAAGAAACAATGCCTAACGTAGTTTTAATCGATGGCAACATCTCAAACTGTAGTAGCGATGAAGCCACACGGGAGATAAGGGGATCATCTCCGGGGGTAAAGGTAGCCATACTAACTGATTCTGAGAATGAACAGGATCTATTTTCTGCCATAGAGTCAGGGGCTACAGGATATCTCCAGAAAGCTATGAGAGTTGAGGACCTTGTTAAGTCTATTGACCTGATCGGGAAAGGCGAGGTCGTCGTGTCGGCACCCCTCGCCGAAAACCTTGTTAGCAAGCTCACTTCCATGAGGCAAAAAGAGCCTGAGGAGCGAACTGGACTCACGGGCAGAGAGGAAGAAATAGTGAAGTCACTAGCCAAGGGGCTTACCAATAAGGAGATAGCTGAGACATTATTTATTAGTGAGTATACCGTTAAGGTTCATGTTAAGAATATTTTAGGGAAGCTACAACTCCACAACCGACAACAGGTAGCAGCCTACGCGGTACAGGAGGGCCTAGTGACCGAGATACCAGATACGGAAGAGAAGTCGGTCTAAACCCGTAAAACAACAAACTAGGGCAATTCCGATAGGGTTATCGCAAGATAACCCTTTTTGTACGCCAAAATAACCCGAATGCAGTATAGTCATGTGGTTTACGGCAAGATAGAATTTACAGTGATGGTGGTACGGTTGAGCTGCCCAAGAAGGAGCCTTGGAAGGACCGGGTGCTCACCCAGCCAAATTAAACTATCTACGGTCATGCATGGTGGAGGAGATAGAGTTCAGAGAGATAAAGCTTGATGACCCGGAAACAAAACGACAGAAAGGGGATGCGATAGCCGTCATCCGTAACGGGCGCCAAGTAGCATTCCTGCCGGAGGCTGACAGGGTTAGACGTGCTCTGAACTTGCCTCTCAAAGAGATTGAGTATACATTCAACAACTTCTTAACCATAATGGGACGGGAACCAACCAGTGATGAGAGGGAGTTTTGGAGGGCTGTGGTTGACTTCAAGCGTGGCCAAAAGAGATGACGCAATTAAGGAACAAGAAGCTCCGGCAAAAATGATGACTGAAAAGTAGGATGTGGAGCCTGGTCAGCACTAGTGATAGAGCAGCAATTCGGCTACGAGAGGAACTCACACGCAAGTGTTTTGAGGCCGGTATAGGGTTCAGGATAGTTGTTGGTACCACTGAGCCTGGCAGCACAAGCTTCGGTATCAAGCTGGATAGACAGCGCCGAGGAGACGAAGTCATGGAGTCAAACGGAGTCAAAGTATTTTGGGACCCAGCTAGCGAGGCCCAAATCAGCGACTGCCAGCTTGATTATGAGGGTGAGGCTGACGGTGGATTTTTTCTGAAGACAATGCGAGAGGTCAAAGGCGGGTAGAATTAGCATGATGGAACTACACCAGAAGCCAAAGTCTCGCACAAAGGGTGAACAATGATAGCAGTAACAGAGCGTGCCAAGGAGGAGTTAAAGATGATGCTGATTGCAAGTGAGGCAGGTCCTGAAAAAGGGCTGAGGCTTCTGCCTCGCCCAGATGGCTTATTTATACTAACCCTGGATTCTGAGCTGCCAGGTGATCAGGTAGTGGAGTATGAGGGATTCAAGGTGTTACTTGTCGGCATCGAGTACTCTAAGTTGCTCGATGGAAAGACCGTAGAGTGCCAGGATATAGAGTATGAGACGGCTCTATTTGTGCGATAGGATATAAAAATGTGCAAAAAAACAAAGGGGGTTAGAAATGCTAAAAGTGACCGAAGGTGCCAAGGAGCTGCTGAGAGAGACCTTGCTCGGCGAGACCGATGACCCGGAGATAGGTTTGAGGCTGTTAAGGGAGGAATCTGGGCAACTCGGCCTGGCGCTGGGCAAGGAGGAGCTTGGGGACCAGGTAGTAGAGCATGAGGGAGTCAATGTGCTGCTGGTAAAATCCGAGCTAGCACCTACGTTAGAAGGAATTACCCTCGATGTCCAAGACAATGCCGACGGTATAAAAAAACTGGTTGTAATTAGCGATAGGGCAGTTGATAGTTAAGAGGGCGTTAAGCTATGGTTGGATTGCATGGGGAAAAAAGGGATCAAGAAAACGGAGAAAAAAACGTATAAACAGAGTGGCGCTTATCTTAAGAAGGGTCCAAAGAATAAGCCCAAGGGCCGATAGGATAAACTCATGGCCATTTGTCTGTGAATTTGGACAACGTGCCCTGCGGAAGCCGCTTAACTCGAGTACAAGATTGATGTGCCATAGAAAAAGGGACACATGAAAATAAAACCTGGGGCTGTAGTGGTGGATAGAAACGGCCAGGTTCTCGGTTCCGTGGACCTTCTGGCCCGTAACACTTGGACTGGGGAGATCACCAAATTCATAGTCACGAGGAAGCCCCCTGCCAAGGACCTTTTCCTTACGCCTGAAGACATACTTGAAGCAACGGAAACCAAGATAAAGTTGAAGAACGCTTCCCATGAATACAGCGGAAACGCATGACGTTCCCTAGTGAAGTAATACGTCATCTTCCTTGTTGGCCATTTACCCCGGTGATTCAAAGGATATCAGCATTGACCATCAGAAATGCTAAATGGAAGAATGTTTGAACCAGTCCCACATCGAAATTGAACAGAATGTCATTTCGTTCAGTGGCATACCAGCCACGGAAGCACATCGGGCGCATAACCCACAAGTTATACGCCCTGGCGCATTTGGGACGGTAAAGTAGAAGGCCGAACTCAGGGTTTCTCTCTCTGCGACCCTAACCCCATACCGTTCAAGGGTGTGTGCCTCAGCATCTCCTCGCGAACTTCCTCGGCCCGGATGTGCCTGTAGATGTCGCCTGTTATGCCTACGCCGGCGTGGCCGAGAATCTTGCTGATTACCTCTAGCTTCGCCCCGTCCCTCAGGGCCTCGGTTGCGAAGAAGTGCCTGAGCTGGTGCGGCGTGAACGGCCTCACCCCAGCCCTCAGGCACGCCCTCTTCAGGGTCTTCTCGACGTTGCTGACCTCGCAGTGGCCGGTCTTCGTCTTGCCCGGGAACAGGAAGGGCGACCCTCCCCCGCGCTCCTCCATATACTTCGCCAGGACCTCGGCGGTCTCCGGCACGAGGAAGACCACCCGCTCCTTGCGGCCCTTGCCCATCACCCGGATTTCGCCGCGACCGAGGTCGATGTTCTCCTTCAGTATGCTCACCGCCTCGCCGAGCCTCAGCCCGGTCGTCGCTATGAGCAGCGTGATGGTCCTCATCTTCGCCGCGTCGGCGGCCCTCGCGTACCCGATGTCTACTACCCGCTTCACGTCCTCGGGGCTCGGGCACCACCGCTCCTTGCGCGGCATCCTAATCGGCTCGACGCCCGCCATCGGGTTGGTCGGCCGCAACCCCTCCTCGTAGAGGAACTTGAAGAGGCTGGCCAGTGCCTTCCTGGTGTTCTCCACCGCGTTCGTAGAGACCCCATCCTCCAGTCTCCTGGCGAGGTGCTGCTGTATCTCTAGCCTCGTCGGGTCGGGGTGTTCCCTGAGGAACTGCCGTGCTAGGAAGGTATAGATGCCAATTGTCCTTTCGGAGCAGCGCGCCCTGAGCTTGGCGACCCAAGGGGGGATGCCGTCAACCGCCAGCAGGTATTCCGTGGTTGTGGCTACGTCCTCCTTCTCGGCCAGCTGCCTTATCACCGTGCCCACCGCGTCGCGGCTTCTCGGCGACAGCTTTCGCAGCGCCCTGATTGCCCCATCCAGTTCTCTCTCGTTATTCTTCACCGGTTTCATCCTATCACGACTTTCCGCATTCCTTTGATGTCTGCAATTTTGTTATATAGTTTTATCGAGAGCAGGGCTGAAGCTCTCTGCAACTGTTGCCGGACCGCTCTGCCCAGTTCTCTTTCGTTACTCACCGCCCGTCTCATTCTACCGGCACTTTCGGCGTTTTCTTGGGCATGATACATTTTGCCCATCATCTCATCGAGAGCGGGGCCCAGGCCTCAGGGGATGTCTATTGCTGGAACGCAGCCGCTTGGTTGCAGGTTCGAGTCCTGCCCGGGGAGCCAGACAAAACCCCGCCTGAACCAATTCAACCTTAGGATACCAGCCTTGATTCTCTCACCTCCGCCATCGGGCGCTCCCAGACCGACGCGAGGAACCTGAGCGCCAGGTACTCCCTCCCCCACTCGCCGACCAGGCAGGCCAGCGCCTGAAATGGGGCGAACCCGGTGAACGTATTGACCAGTCTGACCTTTCTCCTTTCCATTACATTACCCAAAACCGTGGTAATGAATTGGCGACCTGCCTCAAACAAACACCTAGATATGCACAATGTTGACAGAACTATTCGCGAGTTTTACTATACCATCGTCAGGGTAACAAAACGAAGGATCAAACGATGAAACATCGCTTTCTTCATTGCGTGGTAGCGGTCATACTCTCGTCTGCTCTTCTGACTGCAAGCGCCTGCTCCTCAGCATCAGTATCGGATATCCCGGCTCGCAACTGGAAAATGAGCGTTGTGACCAACGAAGATTCATCGTGGACCAGGGGAGCGCATTTGTTCGCTGACCTGGTCAAACAGCGAAGCGGGGGGCGGATACAAATAACCGTTTACCCCAATGCCGAGTTGGCGGGCGGAGACCAGGTAAAAGAACTGACCATGCTGCGAGATGGCAGCATTGATTTTACCTATCACTCCAATCTGCTTTATACCAACCTTGACCAGTCGTTTGCGGCAATCTCCATGCCTTGTCTGTTCACAGACTATTCCCAGGTTGATGCGGCTCTGTCTGGGCCCGCTGGTAGCCAACTCCTCAAGGCGGCAGAAGCTCAGGGAATAGTCAGCCTCGCCTACGGCGAGAACGGTTTCCGCCAGTTGACCAACAGCAAACTAGACGTCTGTGTGCCCGATGACCTGCGCGGCTTGAAAATCCGTATCCCTGATGTCGAGCTTTATGAATCGATTTTCGAAGCAATGGGGGCTATCCCAATAACGATGAACTTTGGCGAGGTTACTGGCGCGCTCAAGCAGGGGCAAATCGACGGCCAGGAGAACCCTATAGATATTATTGTATCCTTCAAGCTCTATGAGGTCCAGAAGTACATCACCATCTGGAATTACTCCTACGATGCCATCATCTTGGGAATGAACAAAAATGACTGGGACGGCTTACCCGCCACTGCCCAGGCCATTATCAAGGCGGCCGCAGCCGAGGCTTCAGAGGAACAAGTAAAGCTGTCACGCGATGCCGCCCGGACCCAGTTGAGCCTTTTGCGTGATAAGGGCATGACTATAACCGAACTAACACCCGACCAGGTCAAAGCATTTCGTGCGACCACAGAGCCAGTGTATGCGGAATGGTCGAGCAAAATCGAGGCCACTATTAAAGAGTTACAGGAAAGCTAGAGGTTCGCCCCTTTTCTTCATCTGGCAATCGCCTGGGCCTTATATAGGTGCTGGCATAGCTTCACCTGGTCTTTGGCTAAAACATGCGAGTTCCCGAGCAAGACTTCGTGACGTAATCTCTTATATCAGTTGGTCAAAGCTAACCTAAAAGGGATGCCTTCGGTCGTATTGTGTTCCAACGTTGACGAACGTCAGGCTGCCAACAGCTCGTAGCAGTTTCGGAGACATACAGAGCAGCAGACCTTCTGACCTGCCGAGGTAACACTTGGGCGGATTGTTAGATGCCACACCGATGGTATTAGCTCAGGACTGAATGTTCCCCCATGTATCAACAAGAACACTTCCTTTTTAATTTTTACTCCCTATATCCACCGCTACGATACTGGAAACCTTTAACTAACTCAACAACTTATCTTCTACTTTGCCCTCTTACCAGGGACCGCGCCTTATTCTCTCCTGAACATCATTAATCAATTGTGCACAAGTTACCCCGGAAGGGAAGGATTGAGAAACAAGCATCAACAAATGGAGCTTAGTCTATTTATGCCCTGCTTGCTCAAGAGCATAAACTGGTTTACAATGTAGACAGATAGGGTGCTTATAATTATCTTTGGTGACTTATTAACATAAATGCAAAAAAACTCGGATTTCTCAAGATCGAGAATCCCTCTCAACTTATCGAGGTGAAATTATGGAAGACAGAGTGGCAATATTTATAGATGGGAGTAATCTGTATCACGCCCTGCGCAGTAACTTCAAGCGCTACGACCTTAACTTCGTGAAATTTGCAGACAAGCTCTGCGGAGACCGGCGTCTCTTCCGGGCATATTACTACAACGTTCTACAGGAACAGAACCAATATCCTGAAGCCCATCGAGAACAACAGGACTTCCTGGAAGCCCTGCATCATATGCCCTACCTCGAGGTTAGGCTGGGGAGGACCAAGATGGCCCAAGGCGTTCCCGTAGAAAAGGGCATCGATATTATGTTAGCCACAGACTTGCTCTATTTCGCCTGGACCAACCTCTATGATGTGGCAATCCTGGTAAGCGGAGACGGAGATTTTGCCTACGCCCTGCAGACGGTAAAGAACATAGGTAAGCAGGTGGAAGTAGCTTACTTTGAGAATAACATTTCCAAGGACCTTCTGGATGTTTCAGACCAGAGGAATCTGCTGGACCACACCTTCTTCAGGGGATTATGGATAGGCAAGCGCCGCACCTGGCGTAAAAGACCGAGCAGCATCCGGAAGAAATAAAGCGCCCGCTGCCTGCTCCCAAGGAGGACGATAAATGGACCTTATAGAAGCTATAAACTCGAGAAAGAGCGTCAGGGGCTACAAGCCAACCCCAGTGCCAAAAGAAACCCTGGCCCAAATCTTGGAAATAGCCACCCGTTCTCCTTCGGCGTTGAATACCCAGCCCTGGAAGTTCACTATTCTGGGCGGCAAGGTATTGGCTGAGCTGAGAGAGGGGTTGCAAGAGCAATTCCTGGCTGGGGTGGAGATGCACCCCGATTTGCCCCCATCCCCCCTTCCCTCGGGAATTTATAGAACCCGCCAGGTGGACCTGGCCAAGGGCCTGTTTCAACTTATGGACATTGCCAGAGAGGACAAGGGAAAGAGATTGGAATGGACGGCGAGGGCGTTTCGCCTTTTCGATGCTCCTAATGCCATAATTATCGGCATGGATGAGGAAATCAACAGTTTCTCATCTATATTCAGCCTCGGCATTATTAGCCAGACCATTGCGCTGGTGGCAGTTAGCTTTGGCCTAGGCACATGCATAGAACAAAATTCGGTGCTCTATCCTGACGTAATCAGAAAAATCACTGGCATCCCTGAATCCCAGAAAATTGTTGCCGGCATGGCTATCGGTTATCCCGATTGGGACTTTCCGGCAAATAAATTGCAGAGCGCCAGAGAGCCAGTCAGCGCTATAGCCACCTGGTGCGGCGTATAGAGAGTGTTTGGTTATCACTCTGATTTGTCTTTACAAGGGGTGTAGGTTATTCCTATAGGTTTAAGTTCAAATTTCATTTCTCACCCCTGAGTCGCCTTTTTCACTCGATTTTTCCAAGATTCTTTTCAGGTTCTGTCCTTCCTCAGACATATGTTGCTCTATGCCCTGGAGTCGGCGCGACATAAATATCTTCATAATTATGTCCACCAAGTTTGCAAGCAGGCGGACATTCGTCCCCATATACATCTCTGCAGTAAACGACGAATTATCTCCTCGTGGCTCTATAATAAAAACTCCTTTGCTGCCAAGGAAAGTCTTGTACTCTATCCGAGCATTTGGCTTGAGCTTGGTAATATGTAAGTTAAGCTTGTGCAGTTTCCCATGAAGATATTCCTCTATATATATAACCGAGCCTTCTTCTGGAGTGCCTTCAAAGTTAAGGTAGCGGCATTCCACATGATCGGGATGCCAATCGTGAAAATTGTCCTTAAAATGGATAAAAAAGTTAAAGATTTGTTCTGGAGCTGCTTCAATTTCAACCGTGTCTCTGAGGACTATCAATGCTCACCTCTTTTTAGCAAAAGCACCCCCACCCTCTCCCTATAGTCCAAAAATACCCCGCCACGGGTTTGCCGATGTATTTCTCTGTACTCCTGCCTGTCTCCCCTTTGCCTGGCTTACGAAAGTCTGGGAAATTGCCAGCGGCGGATAGATACAATCCTCGTCTCACAGGACCAGGTTCTGCAAGCCACCCACTATCAGTGCTGCTGCTATCATTATTCCAACAGCTTTAAGCACGTCCCTCACCCCTAGCTCCCGGGCCAATATCACGAAGGTAGCCACGCAGGGGAAAAACATAGCCAGAACCGTGCTGCTGATAACCAGTTGCTTCGCAGTTAAGGCCAGGGGAGCTAACATACCCATAGCCACGTCCTTACGGAGAAAGCCAACTACTAAGGCCACAATTGTCTCTTTAGGCAGCCCCCACACCCTGGTCAATACCGGGGCAGCAATATTAGCAATAGCATCGAAAAGCCCAAAATTGAAGAGGATATTTACCACCAGCACAGTGCCGAGGACTATGGGCAGGGCTTCTTTAATAAAGCCGGAGACCCGCAGCCAGAGCTTTTCACCGATGACCCGCCACGGCGGCAAGCGATAGGGGGGAATCTCCACCAGAAGTTCCGGGTTGAATCCTTTGACGCTACGATTAAGGATTAGCCCTATGATAACCCAGGATAGAAACAGGCTCCCATAGACCATAGCTACGTACACCATCCCCTGCTGCCCCACCAGTCCTATTATCATAGCCTGCAACGCCGCACACGGAACGCCGATAGAAATCAAGGTTGCCGCAATAAACCTCTGTTTGCGGCTCTCCAAAATACGTGTTGCCATAACTGCAGGCACATTACATCCAAAGCCCAGAACAGTGGGTATGATGGCATAACCGTGTAGCCCCAACCGGTGCATTATGGTATCCATCAGTACCGCCAGGCGGGGCAGATAACCAACATCCTCCAATATCCCCAACGCCAGGTAAAAAGAGACGATGTACGGCAACACCGCAGCGAAGGGGATGTAAAGCCCGGTGCTAAGCAAACCGAAGGACTGAAAATAGTCAATTCCCCCCCCAATAAGGTTACCTATCAAGACGCTGTGCCAGAAACTCCCTGGCCCTAGAGCAAGGCTCAATTTCACTAGCAATGGGGTCCACAGCCACTCAAAGAGGGGCTCAGCTACGTACCCAATGATTCCTTCGCCAGCGAATCGGACGAACCAGAAGGTGACAAAAAGGACCAGCAGGGCAATAAGCACCCCACCTGCCGGATGATTGCTGGCATCTTCCAAATGCTCATACCAGGTATGGTGGCGATGGCTCAATGATTGCACCTGTTCCACGATGTTACCCACCATCGCCCACCGCGCAGCACTATCAGAATAAGTATGAGTGCTTTTAGGCACCTTCGCCTCGGGAAGACGCCTGATTAATTCCCTGATTCCCTGGCCGGTCACTGCCACGGTGGGGACAACCGGCACTTCAAGAAGTTCTTCCAGCTTGGCAACATCGATATTTATACCGCGGTGACGGGTATCATCCCACATGTTGAGGGCAACTATTACTGGAGTCCGTCTCTCCAGCAACTGCAAGGTTAGATTAAGATTTCTCTCCAGATTGGTGGCATCAACAACATTTATGACCAAGTCTCCATCTTTGAGCATCTCCACGGCCACCTCTTCCGCCTTAGAACTTGGTTCAAGAGTATAGTTGCCGGGGACATCGATAAGCTCAGCTTGCTCTTCTCCCAGCTTCAGATACCCCTTGGTGAACCCCACGGTGGTGCCGGGATAGTTGGAGGCGATAATGCGCGTACCGGTCAGTCGAGAAAAAAGGGCGCTCTTGCCCACATTGGGATTGCCCACAAGGAGGATACGCATTATCTCCGGACCGGCCTATCAGGCAGATACTTGTCTACTTCCACCACTATCTTTTTAGCCATGCCAAAACCAAGCGCCACCTGGGCACTATCCACCCTGAGAGTAACCGGACCACGAAACAACGCAGAACTTATCTTGGTCACCTTCTTCCCCGGTCTGATACCCAAAGCATCCAGCCGCCGCATTAAGCCCATCCCTCCCATGACTCCAACCACAGTGCCAGCCTGCCCAGTTCTCATCTGGGCCAGCGTCAATTGCCTCCCTTGATACATGGCCATTCTTATCCCCTGTCTCTAATAAATAAGTTAGACATTCTTAACTTTCAAATACAAATTTTTTCGCCCTTCTCACTTCCCTCCCCCCAAACTCCGTTCCCGGCACTCTTCGGGAGGCTGTCCATGTTCCAGATAGTATTTAAACCTCTTGGGAAAGCTCGCCTCTCCAAGCGGACATGCCTCTATAAACTCTATGAATTTAATCACTCTTTCCAGGCTAAGCGAGCTGATTACGTGCTCAATTTTGCAGGCATCCTCTTCCGCCGTTTCCTGGTCTATGCCCAGTGCTTCAGCAAGAAAGCGGGTCAGCGCTTTATGACGGAGAATCACATCACTGGCAACCCTGTCTCCTTCGGGAGTAAGCTTTATGCGGCCATATCTCTCGTGCTCCACAAGCTCCCGCTCCGAGAGTTTTTTCAAAGCGGATGTGACACTGGGCATCTTAACTCCCAGCATTTCGCTTATCTCCTTTACCCTTACCACCTGCCTTCTTCCACCGAGGTTAGCTATCGCCTCAAGATAGTCTTCCATACTGGCGGTCTGCCCTCTTCGCACTTCCTGTTTTACCATTGCCTGCCTCCAGAATTGTTAGACGCGTCTAACATTATAATGCGTTTCATTTCCCCCGTCAAGGTTTTCCTGGGCCCAAATTGTAGCCATATTTTCCCGTATCCACTAAGATCCTATGAGGGTTTTGATATGTGTGATACACTAAGAAGCAGGGCTTGCCCACAAATCTTTCAGGCGAGACCGGGGTGGAAAAAGGGCAGTACATTCAGGAGGTTGATTAAAATGAGTGCAATAGGAAGAGATTCCATAAATATTCGGCGCATGACGATTAGCGATATAGATTCCATGATAGCCATCATCAACAAAGTCACCAACGTAAAACCTCATGGTGTTTATCAAGACTTGATTGCCTATGATATCGGTGGGCCGCTTGACTTGAGTCTTGCGGCTGAGGTTGGAGGTCAGCTAGCTGGCTTTGTTCTAGCTCGTCTGGAATATATATATGTACCACTGGTTGAAGTTTGTCTTATTCACGTGATTGCCGTCGACCCTGAATATCAGCGGCATCACATCGGCTCTGCACTAGTCAGTGCGCTATCAAGTCATTGCCGTCCTAAAGGCGTCGAAAAGATACGGGCACTCGTTCGTCAGGGTGACGATGAGTTGCAGAATTTCATCGAGCACCAGGGGTTTCACCCCAGCAGCATGGTCAATTGGGATAAGACTTGTGAAGCCTAGCCCAAGGATTTGAACCTCGTGAGGAAAGCGGCGGGGAGCAATTTAGTGTAGTCTTTTTTACGGGAAGAGCAGCTTGTGCTCTGCCCGGAGCTCTTTGAACGGCCTGTTTCTCAGCTTTCCTGCAAGGAATTCCAAATAAACTCGCCAGACCCTGCTTGATTCCGCCTGAATTTTGCCAAAATCCTGTGCAGGGCAACATGGGTGATATACTAAAAGGCAGGGCTCATCCCCGAATTATGTGGATGAGACTGGGGTGGAAGATGAATACAGGGCACTGGAATCGCTGTTTCATGGCGCTTACCGGTGCCCTTTCTATCCTATTTTTATGGTCGGGGTGAGAGGATTTGAACCTCCGACCTCATGGTCCCAAACCATGCGCGCTAGCCGCTGCGCCACACCCCGTAGTTAATACCTCATGAAAAACTTGGGTTTTCAAAGGTAATTACCTGACTGCTCATTTTAGACTGAAATCCCACTGGCAGCAAATCTCGTCTTTTTCTTCCCTGGGGGGTATCCTTATCGCCCGCACCTCTATCTTCGGGTTGAAAAAGTCTGCCACCAATCTGAATAGCTTAGGCTCAAGCACTTGACATATCTTCTGCTCTCTTCCCTCCCCCTCCCTTTCTAAAGCTAGCAGCGTAGGGCAGTGGGTAATAGTAAGGATGCTATGGTTTGGACTCTTAAGTTCTATATCATACGTATAAATCCACATCCATGGGCTCACCTGAAGGGCTTTCATCATAGTGGCCACATCTTTGCCCTGGATTTTGAATAGCTTGCAGACCATCTCCAGCTCGTAGACCTGCATTTTCCCCCATACCTGCGTGTCGCAGGCGAAAGCCTCCTCATCACCACTGCGCTCCTTGACGGTGAGATACCAGAAGCCATCCACCCTCAGAATATACCCGGAATAGGCATTTAGAAGCTCAAGGAGGAAGCCCTTAGAGAAATCCTCAAACTTGACATTGGGGTCGAATTCCCCGCTATAGTTAGTCAACTCCTTCATCGTGCCCCCTTTAAATTATGGTGCCTCGATTATACCACAAGCCAGCAAGCCAACGACCAATTTATTACATTCCCGGCATAGCCCGACAAAACCGCGAGATGACAGGTCTTTAGAGGCTCTTGCCTGCATGCAGAGGATTCACCAGGCTAGAAAATTACAATGTGCAAAGGACGATTAGAGCAATTAACTTCCCCCATGCTAATTAGCAAAGATAGCCGAGACCAGAGAAAATCTCTATGATTTTCCCGGAAGATAGTCATCAATGGAAAAACCATCGAAAACAACAAAATCGGTCTCGGCGGGAATCTTGCCCGTGGGACATAAATTAAAACAGGCCTGGCAGGTCAGGCAAGCCCTGGCTTCTTCCGGGAAAAACACCACCCTCCGCTCTATCCCTCTTCCTACAAAGCCTATAGCATGTTCCCCGACAACCTCATCACAGTAGCGTACACATTTCCCGCAAAGAATGCATCTCGTTGGGACTGTCCTGAAGCGAGATTCAAACCTGTGAATATCCGCACCATACTCCTTAGCCAGCTTCTTTATCTCACCAGCGACCTCCCCATCAACCATTGTCGTGGGAGCGATTAATTCGATGAGAACCTTTCGAATCCTGTCTACCCTGGGAGAGCGCGTTCTTACTATCAAGCCCTCTTCTACAGGATAACCACAAGAGACCACTATTCGAACTCTCCCCTTCCTTTCCACCTCCACACTGCAAACTCGACAGGCACCATAAGGCTCTAATTTATCGTGATAACACAGTGCTGGTATCTCTATGCCTGCCTCTTTCGCTGCCTCCAGTATGGTCATCCCTTCCCTGGCTTTTACTTCTTTCCCATCTATCTGCAAAGTCACGGTCATTTCCATTTACCTCTTCTTCTCACGGATAACCTCAATCCCAGGAGCTGGAGGCGGAGGCAGAGGCTCTCCCGAAATCTTCCTTACGGCACTGAAACGAGGCGGGCAGACTTCGAAACAGGTATTACACTTGATGCATTTCTCCTGCTCAATCCAGTGGACTATGTTTTTGTCTCCATGAATTGCTTCGGTAGGGCAATTCCTGAAGCAAATCCTGCAGGCGGTACATTTCTCGGGGTCAATATAATACGAAGTAAGAACCTTGCAGGCTTTTGCTGGACAGCGCTTCTCCTTTATGTGAGCCTCATATTCATCCCTGAAGTACCTCAAAGTGCTAAGGGCAGGATTAGCGGCCGTAGTGCCCAGAGCGCACAGGGAAGCGTCCTGCATCACCTCTGCTATATCTTCAATAGCTTCTATATCTCCTTCTTGTCCCTTCCCTTCACAAATATCGGTCAAAATCTCCCGAAGCATCCTTAATCCCTCGCGACAGGGGATGCACTTCCCACAAGATTCTTCGCAGCAGAAGCTGATGAAATACCTCGCTGTGTCCACCATACAGGTATCCTCATCCATAACCACCGTTCCCCCGGAACCCATCATAGAACCAAGTTTAGTGAGTTCATCAAAATCAATCGGAGTGTCCAAATGCTGCTCGGGAATTACCCCTCCAGAAGGGCCTCCAGTTTGGACCGCCTTAAATTTCTTCCCCTTTGGTATCCCCCCACCGATGTCATAGATTAGCTGCCTCAAGGTCATGCCCATAGGCACTTCCACAAGTCCAGTATTATTCACTTTGCCCACCAAGGAGAAGATTTTGGTTCCCTTGCTCCCATCTGTGCCAGTGGAATTAAACCAATCAGCTCCTTTATTGATAATAAGCGGGACATTTGCCCAGGTCTCCACGTTGTTTAAGCATGACGGCCTTCCATTTATCCCGCTTACCGCGGTATGAATATATTTCAACTTGGGTTCGCCCACTTTCCCCTCTATGGCACTCATAAGGGCCGTTGACTCTCCCGAAACGAACGCCCCTGCCCCACGGTGGACCTTAACCTCAAAATCAAATCCTGAGCCAAGGATATTTTTCCCTAGAAATCCACATTCTTCAGCCTGCCTTATAGCCTGAATGGTGTTCTCATATGCTATCGGGTATTCTTGCCTGACATAAATAAAACCTTCGTGCGACCCAATAGCATAGGCACCAATAATAAGCCCTTCCAATACACCGTTTGGGTTTCCTTCCATGATAGACCTGTCCATGTATGCCCCGGGGTCCCCTTCATCACAATTAACCACCACATACTTAGGCTCCCCAGGTGCATTCCTGGTCGTCTCCCACTTTATTCCTGTGGGAAATCCTCCTCCACCCCTGCCCCTTAAATTAGATCTCTTTATCTCCTCCAGGACCTGCTCCGGAGTCATCTGGAACAAAGCCCGGGATAATGCAGCATATCCGCCCAGTGCTATGTAGTCATCTATATCCCTGGGATTTATATGCCTGTTATTCCCAAATACGAGGCGCATTTGATTTTTGTAGAAGGGGATTTCAGGGTCTTTGGCTATTCTTTCGCCTGTTACAGGGTCTTCATAGAGGAGTCTCTCAATAACTTCTCCCCGAGCCAATGTCCTGGAAACTATTTCCGGAACATCCTCAAGCTTTACCCGCACATAGCAAATTTCCTGAGGAAAGATGACTACAACAGGTCCCTGTTCACAAAATCCATGACATCCGGTGGGTCTAGCTTCTACTGCTGAGCCTTCCAATCCCTGTTTTTTTATCTCATCAGCGAATTCCTGGTAAATTTTTAATGACCCATAAGTTTGACAAGCCGTCCCGGTACATATGGTGATAACGGGCTTAGCGGGGTCCCTTTTCGCCAATATTTCTTTCCTTAATTCCTCAAGCTCCTTTGCCGAGGAAAGCCTTTTACTACTCATATTTCCTCTTATTTAGCAGACCCAAATATTTTCTTGAGGGCCGGAGTCGCAGGCTTGCTGTGGTACGCGTCATCAACTACAACCACAGGGCCCATAGCGCAACAGCCGAGACAATTAACCGTTTCCAAAGTAAAGCGCATATCCCGCGAGGTCTCATATGGCTTCAAATCAAGCATGGCTGAGATTATATTCAGGAGTTGCGGCGAGCCGCGCACCTGACATGCCGTACCCATGCATACCCTGACAATATGACGACCTCTGGGCATAAGGCTAAAAGCCTTGTAGTAACTGGCGATTTGATAAACCTGGGTAATGGGCACTTCTAATTGCTCGCTTACCTCCGCTAATACTTCCTGGGGTAACCACCCAAACATGCTTTGTAAATCCAGAAGGATTTGAATCAACATGTCTTTATCTTTTTGATAACTTCCTACAGCCCTCCTTACTGCGCTGGAAAACTTTGTCGATTTCTTGCTCTTTGTCTTTGAAACCATCGCTTTTGTACCCTCAATTCACATGGGAAAAGCTGCCACCTTTTCCTTAAGCTTGGCGTAATCCTCGTTTACCATTTCTTGGATGCTTCCAATCTGTTCATCTGTCAAATGCCGATAGCGCCCTTGCAGCTTCAGATATTCCCCAACGGTCTTGAGTTCGGGTGGGTCGGCATTCAACCTGTAACGTCCATTCTCTATTTCATAAAGAGGGAAGATACCTGTTTGCACAGCGAGTTGCCCCATCTCAATGGTTAAATTGCTGCTGTATCTCCAGCCTGTAGGACAGGGAGACAGGATATGTACGTAAGCTGGCCCCTTAAGCTCCGCCCCTTTCTTAACCTTTTTCATCAGATCAAAGCGGTAGCTGGGACAGGCCGTGGCCACATAGGGTATGCCATGAGCAGCAGCGATAGCAACCATATTTTTCTTCCGTGTAATCTGTCCAATGCTAAATTTCCCCGCTGGGGCAGTGGTGGTTGAAGCTCCATAGGGTGTAGCACTCGACCTCTGGATTCCTGTGTTCATATAGGCTTCATTATCAAGGCAAATATATATGAAGTCGTGGCCTCTCTCGAATGCACCAGACAGGGCCTGAACTCCTATATCGCTGGTGGCGCCGTCCCCGCCCATAGCAACAAATATAATATCCCTTTCAGGCATTCTGCCCTTTTTCACCAAAATCTTTAAACCTGCTTCTACGCCCGAGATTTCAGCAGCAGTATTTTCGAAAAGCGTATGCAGCCAGGGGACTCGCCACGAGGTATAAGGAAGCGGCGTGGTGCAAACTTCGTCACATCCTGTAGCCATGGCCATTACCACATTCTCCCCCAGGGCTTTCATAGCAAGCCTTATCGCTAAAGCTTCCCCACAGCCAGTACAAAAATTATGCCCTTCAGCAAGAAATTCTCTGGTAGTTACCAGTTTCTTCCCGAATCTTACGGCTTTCGTTTCCATTTCTTATCCCTTCCTGATAGCTATCATCTTATACCCACGGTCTCAATCATCTTCTCCGATCCCTTCTCCGCAATCTCCTTCCCCCTGTTAATAACATACTCAAAATCCTCCTCTGACATATCCCTTCCACCCAAACCTCCTATGATACCTACCACCCTCGGCCTAGGCTCTTCATCATATAAAGCTGACCTGACTTCAGAAAAGACCGGGCCTCCCATGCCAAAAGAAATGCACCTATCGAAAACAATAAGTATTTTGGCGCCTTTTACTGCTTGGCGGAACTCCTCAAACGGGAAAGGCCTCCAGAGGCGCAAGCTTACAAGTCCTATAGCCTCACCCTTGTCCCTCCTTTCATCTATTACAATCTTTGCCGTCTCTGTAAAACTCCCCATAGTCAGAAGCAATGTTTCGGCGTTTTCCGTTTCGTATTCTTCCACAGGATGATAGTAACGGCCGAAAATATCTCCAAATTCCTTCCACCCCTGAACTATGATGCCCTTGGAGTTCCTGAATGCCACTTCTTGGGCTAACTTTGTCTCCGAGTATATTTCAGGTGGGCCAAAAGCCCCGTGGGTCATTGGCTTATCAGGGTTCAAGGCGAAGGGATATTGGAATCTGGGGAGAAAGCTATCCACCTCACTTTGCTCCGGTAAAATAACCGGTTCTATTACGTGTGATAAGGTGAACCCATCAAGATGGACCATAACAGGAAGCAGAACCTCGGGATCCTCGCCAACACGAAAGGCCCACAGGGTCAGATCGAACGCCTCCTGGTTATTCTGGCAAAATACCTGTATCCAGCCAATATCCCTGACAGCCATGGCATCGGAATGGTCTCCCCAGACGCTTAAGGGTGCAGAAAGAGCTCTGTTGCATACCGTCATGACCACAGGGTATCTCATGGACGAAGCTACATAGACAACCTCGTGCATGAGCTCCAACCCCTGGCCGGCGGTAGCCGTGAAAGTCCTGGCCCCCACCGCTGCCGCTCCAAGGCAAGCGCTCATGGCCGAATGCTCCGACTCAACCGGAATATAAGCAGCGCTCAACTCGCCATCGGCTACCATCTCGGCAAGCCTTTCAGGGATGTGCGTCTGGGGTGTTATGGGATAGGCAGAAATTACATCAACATCAGCCATTTTAGCCGCTTCAGCAGCAGCATGCGAAGCCTCTAATGCGACTCTTCTGCTCACTTTTCCTCCTCCTCTGTCATGCTTATAGCTCCCACGGGACATATACTGGCGCAAATACCACATCCTTTGCAGTAGTAAAGGTCAGCCTCGTAATATCCATCCTCACTAGGCTTTATGGCGGCATCAGGGCAATAAATCCAGCATAAGGCACATTTGATACACTTTTCCTTATCCAGTATGGGCCTTTCCGTCCTCCAGTCACCAGTCTTACGGAAGCTAGCACTCCCCGCTTCTTTTACTATATTGCCAACTTCCATATCCCTCCAGGTTAGCTTGTCCACCATTTTTCACTCCTTTATCACAGTTTCACTGTAGGCCCTCTTCATGGCTTCCACATTTACCCTGGCTCGTAGGCCAAAACGCTCCTGCAACTGTTCAGCCAAAGAATCCATTTTCACAATCTCAGTAACCTTCAATAGTGCACCAATCATCGCAGTATTGCTAATAGGCACCCCGATTGTTTCCCTGGCAATCTTTGTGGCATTAACAGCAGCTACAGGCCACTTATACCCAAATTCAGACTTCAGCTCATCGGGCGATTTCCTGGAATTAATTATGATTTTGCCATTCTTCTTAAGCCCTGAGGTCACATCAACTGCATACAACAACCCCGGATCAAGCACAGCTATTACATCAGGCTCATAGATAGCCGTCCTGATTCTAATGAAGTCATCGCTTACCCTGAGAAAAGCGAGGACCGGCGCCCCTCTTCTTTCAGGTCCAAAGCTGGGGAATGATTGAGCATACTTCCCTTCGCTTATAGCAGCGCGGGCGACTAACTCTGCAGAAGTTACCGCCCCCAACCCCCCTCTACCATGCCACCTTACCTCAAGAAGCTCCATTTCAGACCTTTGAATTCCTCCTGCTCAGGACTTTTTCTTGAAATTCAGAATGTCACCGCTCCCCCTATCCACCTCAACTGTGTACAAGCCAGCGCCATACTGAGGCTTGTAGATTACTACCCATCTTTCCTCTTCTAAACCTATCTCTTCCAGCTCGTAAATATCTAATCCGCAGGTCCTGGTAAGGAAATCTTTAGCTATGCTTGCTGCTCTATCTAGATTAATCATCCCGCTCCTCCAGAAATTTCCCTCGTGATACCAACAATTCCCTGAGCGATTTTGGGGTCTTCACTATCGGCCGAAAGCTTGCCCATAATTGCATATGCCTGCACCAGTAGCTCGCGAAAATCCTCCTTGTATTCTTCCAGAAGCTGCCTGGTTTCTTCGTCAGGAGAGCTGTGTAGTTCCTGGTTTATCCTGTCTATGCAAGACCGAATATTTTTCCCCGCAGCAAAACCAAGTCTTTGCAGAATTTCACTTGCTAATTCCTTGCCAATAGTAGCCATGATTGTTCCCCCCTTTCCACATACAACTACCCCTGAAGGGACTCGAACCCTTGCGCCTGGCTCCGGAGGCCAGTGCTCTATCCTCTGAGCTACAGGGGCTACTCAATTCTTAGTAGTCTATCACAAGCCTAGGCCTGAGCCAAATAAGGCATATGCGCCAATAATATAAATCACGATTAAAACGGGAGCATACCAACTAAGCACCTTAAAAACTTTACGCCTTTGCCGAAACCTGAGCCCAGCAATAACCAGAAGGTTCATCACCACTACCACTGCAGCAGTGATAAGATGGCTACTTGACGCTAAAGAAAGAATAGGCCCCTGGGTATAGGAAAGGTCCACTGGGGCAATGATAGCGATGTTGAACATATTGCTACCCAATATATCGGCGACAGCCATGTCTATGGCGCCCAGACGCAGGGCTGCCATGGTAACTACCAACTCAGGCATGGAAGTAGTAATTGCCAGGAACAAACTACCGACAAAAGTGTCACTCCAACCAGTCGTCTCGCCAATTTCATCGCCGATGAACGCCAGCCATATACCAGCAGCAATGACTGCCGCTGCTGCCAGAGCAAATCTGATATATACCGTCCTTGTAGTAAATTCATCATATTTTGGGGAGGTGGCTGTAGCTGCAAGCAATTGACGACTGCGTTCATAACGGAACATCCGCCACATCCCCAGCAAGTACGCTATGAAAATGACAATGCTTAGTATACCCAGCCACCCGAGGGCCAATCCAGAGACCCGTTCGCCAGCAAAGATAGTTCCCGCTGCGATGGCCATAAGCAATATTCCCCAGCCAGCTGAAATGACGTGCCCTGGACTTGCTTCGGTCAAGACCGGAGTGCGCTGGTGGAAGATATCCAGCAAAGCCAGGATGAAGAGGTTAAGGGAGCAACTTCCCAAGAGGGTGCCCAGGGCTAAATCAGGCAAGCCAACTACGGCAGCAGCGCTGACCCCTGTGACCAGTTCCGGCATAGAGGTGATAGCAGCAAGAAGCACCAGCCCTATCCATAACCGCCCCAACCCCGTCTTCTCGGCGATAGCATCCCCATACCGAGCCAGCTTTATTCCTGCGAATAAGATAATGACCAGGCAGAGAACGAATTTTAACCAAACCAAAGGTGGCTCCTGAAAACAAGCAACGTAGGGCAATCATACTACATAGGAGGGAAGCCCGCCAAGCGTCGTCCAGTCAAAGATGCTCTGTATTGTATAATTGGCTATATAATCAAGGAGAGGTGACCGAGTGGTTGATGGTGCCGCTCTCGAAATTTGCTATCAAGTGTCCCAAAGTGTCATTTTACGTATAAAATAGAACCTTTGTGTCAATAAGGAAAAGCCTGTTTTGTTCGTAAAATCGCAACCAGTGTTAACCAGTTTCATTAAGTCTATTAGCAAATTATTAGCAAAATTCTAGCTTCAGTTTAATCATGAGGCTGAGTATCAGGCGCTTGTGTGGCAGGATTTGCCTAGTTAGGAAGGAGGTAAAACCAATGAGAGTATGGGCAGGAAAGCAGAAGAAAGGAATGATAGTTGAAGATAGATGGATAGGAACAGAACCACTATGGAATATTGGTATACATATTAGGTCAGAAGAAGTTCAAGAGGGATTGAAGTTAAGCGAGGTCGAAAAGACTATTGTGAGCGCACTCCAGGCCAAGTTTCCATCATATAAACTTGTAATAAGCCCAAAGGCGCAAGAAGTCCTAGAGTTAAAGCACGATGGTCTGGCTTAGTCAAATTGCTATATAAAGGAATACCAGGGCAGGGTATTAAGCTGAAATAAGATAAATAAGTTCCCTTTTCGGTTTCTTCAGATTTTACATTCTACTTAATTGTGACATTATGCAATATGTTAATATTTGAATCAGAAGCATAACACACTATTTCTCTCCCTTCTTTATAAATAGCGGTGGATTAAGCTCATGAATGTTGACCGAATTCCCCGTCTAGTATCTTGCGTATCTGACCCTCATTTTGAATACTGGGAGTAGCAGCTACTACCTTGGAGTTCTGAAAATACACCGTAAACGGCAGCCCCATAAACGAGACGCATTCAGGGAGACGCCTGATAAATCCGGCTGCCGGAATATCGAAGTCCTGGTCATAGAAACGCACATGCGGATACTGGGACTCAAGTTGGCTCAGTATAGCATATACGGGGGTACACATTGGCCCCATCCGGCCGCAACAAATGACCACATTTTCGCCGTTTTCCAAAGCTTCTCGTGTTTCCTCCTCAGTCTCAAGATGTTTAAGATTAGTTTGCAACATAGCTCTATCCTCTCTTTTCAAGTTAAATATTCAAAGGGATGTCCGTGTTTCCCCTCCGTACCGCTGGTTAATTGTCATTTTTGATTCCGGCTGTCATACGCACTCCAGTAGGTCCGAGTGCCGGAATGGTTCTCCTTTTGCCTTGAAGTTATCGAGAGCATTCTCATAGGCGTCAAAAGCCTTTTTCAGAAAATCGGGGACTATTTCGCCCATGAAGCCTATACCGACAGGCGTAATGTATTCCTCCTTTCGTGTTTTTTTGTCCATCTCAAGTCCATTATAATCCATTCCTATAAACAGCCGTCAATTTCAATGGTCAATAGGTCAGTGAATTTTGAGGATAGCTTGAGGGTTCATAGGGCGATAGTTATTTTGAGGCAGTCTTGGTTGGTTCTAAGCTATCGAGCCAGACAAGCCCTTGTTCCTCTGCCAACGCTACAGCTTCAGCTCTAGTATTCGCTTTGAGCTTCGCAAAGATAATTCTGTTTTGTCCGTTGATAGTCCACTCAGAAACTCCAAACGCGGCTGCTATCTGTTTATTGGTATAGGCGCTGGCAGTGTAGCGGAGAATCTCCATCTGACGTTCTGTCGGAAACTTGCTCCAGCTTTGCTTCCGAGTTGGCAGGCCTAGCAGCTTAAGCAAAACATGGGCTCTCTGCTTGCTAACACCAAGAAAAGTACCAATTTGCTTCAAAGTAGCATCGGGATGCTGGGAAAGGTACGTTTGTATCAATTCTTTTCGCTGCTCCCTATGTTTCCGTTGCTCTCTACTTAGTCTAGCCATAGCTCATCACCCTGGCTTTAATCATACACTGAAGACCAAAAACCAATATGGCTGTGAAGCGAATAGAAACGGGGTTTAAGACTTGCACGTCTTGCATTTGAATAAAGAGGGCAAGCCCACGTGGAGCTTGCCCCTAATTCAATATTGGTGGCGGAAGCACCGGGGTCCATTCACTTATCAGCCTGTCCTTATAATCAGCACGCAACCCCCCACCACCAACAAAATCCCCACCAAGCGGAGCAAGGTTATACTTTCCTTCAGGAAAACAAAGGCAAGTATAGCTGTTATCACATAAGCCAAACTGAGCAAAGGATACATAAAGCTGACATCCAAAGTGGACAGGGCACCTAGCCACAGAAACATGGAGATTACATACAAGAATAGCCCAGCGAGGACACGATGGTTCGTGAATATATGAAAAAGGGTGTCAAGATTGAAAAGTTGTCTCAGGCTACCTATCGCTCCAACCTGGCTCATACCACTCTTCATCGCCGTCTGACCACCCGCGGCACAGAGGATACAAATAAATACTAATATCAGAGCAAACATGATTTCCCCCTTTCTTTTGGTTATTAATCTACGCAAGGGATTCCTCAAATTTTCCCGCATTACCTCCTTATCAACCCAGCAATACAATATTGGCCACCATAGGGTATCTTGGATAGAAGACTCTCAAGCGGGCGTAAAAACGATAGAAACCTAGGAAAGAAAATAATGGACCTTTTTTCAAAAATTTGTATATTGGCTTTCTGGTATAGTTCCTCCATTTGGCTCAAGCTTAGTGCTATAACGCCCTCGTCTATCGGAGATTTACTTACCACACGTCGCGTAATTGGATTTCTAGGGTTATGTTCGAAGGTTACTAGAATGGCCGACTTTTTGCTTACCCTAACAGCTTCTTCGATAGCCGGTTGCCACTTATTTTGTGGTAAGTGGTGAAATAAGCAAAATGAAAATACCAAGTCAAAATACTTATCTGGAAATGGAAGTTTTAAGACATCTGCCAGTATGAAGTTACAGTTTGGTATATTTTTCCCTTTTGCCTCATGAATCATGCCTTCTGATGAATCAATAGCGGTTATCCCATCAAAGTGCTTACAGAGAATTTCCTCAGCTTCTCCTCTTCCACAGCCCAAATCCAAGACTTCTTCTTGAGTGTAACTAAATTTTCTCAGAGTCCTCAGCAGCTCTTCACACTTAACTCGGATAAAGTATCTATGAGACTTGCCCAGATTCTCTTCACATTCTCTGCTATGTGCAGAAAAATCATACGCCATTCTATTAATTCCTTCTAGCCAGCTCCATGTTCTTCGAGCTTCTCAAGGTAATGTTTCTGGAACCAAGTGATAGTCCTTTTTAAGCCATCTTCTAAACCCACTTTCGGTTCCCAGCCTAAGATTTCCCTTGCTTTGGTATTGTCGCAGTAAAAATGCCATGTCTCCCCACGGCGGTAAGCCAGAGCCCCAAGGTTCGGCTTTATCGGGCTGTTCGCTAGTTTCAAAACCATCTCCACCACTTCTCTTATTTTATATTCCAAGCCATTCCCAACATTTATTATCTCGCCAACAGCTTCAGGACTAGTAGAGGCTTTCATAAAACCATCAACAATATCATCAACATAATTAAACTCTCGAGTCTGTTCCCCCTTGGTCATTTCTAGTGCTTCGCCCTTAAGCACCTTTTTCATGAGAGATGGAATAAGCATATTGCTTTCTTGCCCTGGACCATAGGTTAAAAAGGGTCTTAGTGTCACAATGGGTAACCCCAGCGTTCTGTGTAGCATCTGGCAAAACATGGTAGTGGCAACCTTGGAGGCAGAGTAAAGAGATACTGGGTTTGGGGTCTGATCTTCCCGAAAGGGGGCAGGATTATCTCCGTACTCCTCAGAAGTTCCGGTATTTATAAAACAGTCATAGCCAGTTCCTTCCAAAGCCCGCAAAAGGTTCAATGTTCCTTTGATATTGACCTCTACCATCTCATCCGCTGCTTCGAAAGAGCGACTGACATCAATATAAGCCGCCAGGTGAAATACCTTTTGGGCCTGGATATCTTGAATCGCTTTCCTAACTGAGCCGAAATCCTTTATGTCAGCGTAATGAAGGTTAATCCGGTTGTTTAGGTCTTGAATTCTCCACAGGGTAGAGCCGCTTCTAACCAGTCCATGTACTTCAGCCCCTTCTTCCACCAGTCTTCGGGCTAGGTGAGAGCCAATGAAACCAGAAATGCCGGTAACCAATACCTTTAAGTTGCCCAGTGTGGTAGTCACTTGACCTTATCCTGTGCTTCAATAAACTCTTGATACCACTTGATGGTTTCCTTCAAGCCTTCTTCCAACGTATACTTGGGTTTCCAGCCTAGAATGTCCCGGGCTTTCTGAGCAGAAAGATATTGGTGCTTTATCTCCGCTTTAACTACGTTTAATATCATTGGCTGAAGGTCTTCCCTATTCATTAAGCTAAGTATCTTCTGGGTAATTTCGAGGACAGTTAGCTGAATCTCATTGCTAAAATTAAAGGCCTCGCCGTGGATGCTTTTATCATCCATATGTTCCGCCAATAATAAATATGCCTCTACTGCGTCTAAGATAAAGATATAATCACGAATGTAACTCCCATCACTACGAATTACTGGTCTTTCGTTTCTAATTACCGACCTTATTGTCCCCGGGACAATGCGATTAAAATTAAGGTCTCCTCCACCGTAGAAATTACCACATCGAGTAATGCAAACCGGGAGTTCATAGGTTTTGTGATAGGCAAAAGAGAGCAAATCAGCACAACTTTTAGAAACATCATAGGGGTGGCAACCCAATAGAGGGAAGGTTTCATCATAAGGTAGATTTTCATGGACACCGTAGGCTTTGTCACTAGAGGCGACTACAACCCTGGAAATGCTATCGGTGCGTCTACAGGCTTCCAGCAAATTCCAGGTTCCTTTTATGTTTGACCCGAAGGTCCCTAATGGATTTCTATTGGCGATGCTTACAATAGTTTGGGCACCAAGATGAAAGACGGTATCCGTTTCATACTCATTCAATGCCCGTTCCAGAATAAAGTAGTCCTCCAGGTCTCCACGAATAGCATTGATTTTTTCGTTAAGTCCCATCCAGTTGAGGTTGGATTCGGGCACCGAATCCCTAATTAGCCCCGTTACCTTAGCCCCCTTCTCTACTAAGGCCTTGGTTAGCCATGACCCAAGCAAACCAGTACATCCAGTGAGAAAAACCTTCCTACCTTTCCAAAACTGGTTCTCCATTACCAGACCTTCCAGGGAGGATTGCCACTATCCCATTGCTGACTTAGAACTTGCCAATCCCGATAAGTGTCCACACATTGCCAGTAACCATTATGAACATAGGCGGCTAGTTGACCGTCCTTAGTCAGTCGCTCAAGTGGTTCCCCCTCGAAAACGCAATTATCATTGTCCTCCACATAGCTGAATATTCTGTGGTCGAATACAAAAAAACCTCCGTTAATATAATCCCCCTCAATTACTGCCTTTTCTCTGAACTCCTTAACCATATTGTCCCCGCCTACGTGTAGTTCACCGAATCTTGACAAGGCACGGACCGCGGTTATTGTGCCAATTTTATTATGAGTGCGATGAAAATCGACTAAATGTGCGATGTTCAAGTCGGCTACGGCATCCCCGTAGGTGAGCATAAATAAATCAGAATCAATATATTTTTCGATGCGCTTGATTCGAGCCCCCGTCATCGCATATAGCCCAGTCTCAGCCGCGGTAACCCTCCATCCCTGCTCCTGGGGTAAACTATGAACTTCAGTCTTATTTTTATCACCCAAGTGGATAGTAAGATCACTATTCATCAGTTGGTAATCGAGGAAGTACCTTTTAATCATCTCACCTTTGTAGCCAAGGCACAGCACGAACCTCTGATACCCATAATGGGCGTAAATCTTCATTATCTGCCAGAGTATAGGCTTGCCCCCTATTTCAATAAGGGGCTTAGGTTGATACTCTGTTGCCTCGTGAAACCTCACACCCCTCCCCCCACAAAGGATCACGACCTTAATGCTCTTTGCTTCCATTCCCTCATCCCGCTGCCAAGTCTATAGTTAATCATATTCCTGGCAAACTCGAAGATAGTAGTAAACCTTACATGAGAACTGCCCTCTTCTCGACGTAAAAACTCTACCGGCACTTCTCTAACCTTTAGCCCTAGATAGTTAGCCTTTATCATTATCTCAGCATCAATGAACCAATCTCTGGTAGTCAAATGGAATATCTCCAGACAGTGTTTATGGAATATTTTAGGTGTCCCATTTATGTCTAGCGAGGCAACTCTAAAAATGACCCAAAAAAGATGATTGAAGACAAAAGAGTATATTTTTCTGCATAAGCCATCTTCTCTTGACACTCTTTTCGCTTTGGCCAGGTCGCAACTCCCTCTCTCAATCTGCCGGAAAACCCTAATTGCGTCTTCGGGCTTTATCTGACCATCACCACCCATATAGCCCACATATTCACCGTTGGCGTTTTTCAGGCCGTTAATAATCCCCCAACCGTAGCCCTGATTAGCCGAAACATGAACAACCTTTATTCTATCCGGTTTCTTTCTGGCTAACTCCACTAATATCTGAGGGGACCCGTCCACTGAGCCATTGTCGACCAAGATTAATTCATAATCCATAGAAGCCTTCTCAAGGTTATTGACCAGTCCACCTACTACCTTTTCGATGTTTTTCTCTTCGTTGTAAAAAGGAATCACAAGTGATAGAAACAATTCTCTATCCTCCACCAGCAGAATTTTGGTGGCATGTCAAAGAGCTGGCTGACATTTCAAACGAAGAGTGACTGCTACCATCGGCAACAAATACGATTTCATAGGACTTATGCCGATCCTTCATCACCTTCGCCAGTCACGTATACAGAGGTTCAGGGTTGGCCTCTTCATTGAAAATGGGGATGCCTGCTGAGAATATCACCTTGTTTTGGAGACTGCTGTGTTCTTCCACTGTCCTACCAAAAAGCCCGATACGGCGGACAATATCCTAGTTGCACCACATGTTCACCCTTTTCAATGTGAACACCTATAAACGTATGATACACTGGAAAAATCTCCTTTTCAACTCCGTTGACTTTGCACATCCAATAAGGACTATAAGTGTTGGTGATGACCAGGATACCGCTACCATCGGTCTCGACGGAGAGTGTGATGAGGTCAGGCGAATTGATTCGGATTTCTACCTCCGCGTTGCTGAGACCCAGCAGGCTTGTATCCATGTCATTCCAGAATGCCTGCTCAACAAATACGTTTTCTCGCAAAGTCCCTATGTCTGCTTCAGCCATAGCCTGAAGTAAATCGTCCTCGTTATCAAATACAGTGATGCCGTCCGATAAAAAGAATCGAGGCAGGCAAAGCTCGTTCTCGTATATATACAGTCCTCTTGTTCTGCTTATGCTGTCTAGGAGGCTAATGTTACCACTTTCTGAGCTGTTGGGCGGTGATGCAACGAGTATCAGACTTTCGTGGGATAGGGGCAAGGGCGAGATTAGATATTTGGTATTGGCCAGTGATAGCAGGTCCAAATTGTAGTATTGGGAAAACGGCACCTCATCAATCCCCTCAAAATCACCATTCGTAGGAGAAAACAAATAGATCCGGTTGCCCCACCCATGAAAGTAATCGTAACGTTCTTGGTCTATGGAGGTCAAGGGCTCAATGACCTTGCCCCAGAAGTGTTTATATCTTAATGGGTAGAGGGCGACATATCCGTCTGCTGTCTCCAATCCATAGGCGTTAGCGTATGCCGGATGAAGCTTGTCATGATAGACTGTGGCAACCCGAAATGGGTCTGACCCCGTACGAGTTTTCAGGAGCTCAATCTGCGGATTTTCATAGAGTGTTGCGTATCGAGCACCTGAAACCCATTCAGCGTAATGATCAGCCTTGATGCCGACAGAGAAGAAGACTAAGGCACATATAGCGAGAACACATATTATTGCCGTGACGCCGTACTCCATCCGATTGTGTAGAATCTCGGCCACCGTGATCCTAAACCGGTGTACAAGACTCAACCCATAGGCGCCAGCCACGACCGCGAAAAACGGGGCGAGAAGATAGAAACGGTCAAACTGGAAACTTGAAAGAGAGCCGAGGCTAGACCATCTGAGGAAAGCTACCCGCAGAGCGTATGCCAGCATACAGAATGCAAGCAGCAACAGGACCATCAGCGGTGCACCCGCGAAAGGTCTCGACAGCACGACAGCTAGAATCGCTATTCCCACGAAGACCCATATCATTGTGTTCAGGGAAAGCCCAAGCACCAACTTGACAAGGACGATTACTGCTATACCAGTGAGAAGAATGCCAGTTACACGGAGTCTGGATGCACCCAAGCCTAGAATACTCAGCACCAGACATCCGATCATGATTAGCATCGTGTAACCATCGAATGCGGAATGGTGCCATCGGTTAAGCGCCTCCAGTAAACTACCCTGTGTAACTATCCAGTCGATTCGGTGTGAAATTTCACTCTGCGACAACGCAGTTAGAATCCATGGTATCTCGCCAATAAGGAGCACAACAGAGAATGTGGCAAAAAGGGAGAGGAAGCGGAATGAGTATATCCGACGCACAAGAACGAACCAGGCCACCGACATAACTAGTATGAACGGTATGCTCAATGCGAAGCTGGATGAAAACGGAACAAAAGCGCCGAGCAATCCTGCTCCGAGGTAAGCAACAAGTCCCCTCTTCTGGTGAACGTACTCGAGCGTCCAGAGTATTAGGGGGAATCCTGCCTCTCCGGCAAACCCCGATTGAAAGTAGAAAAAGCATGTTGAATATGCGAGTCCGGCAATAAGCGAGGCCAACTCGCCTAATTTCAGAAAGTCCCTGCAGAGAAGATAAGTAAAGTAGCCCGCAATAAAGCGTTGAACAAATGCCGCTAGCCCTACGGCCAGCCATCCTGGGGAGATGAAAAGCAACAGTGTATCGGTTCGAAACAGTGGCCCCAAAAACGCCAAGCGATCGAATCCACACGCTGCCAGGGTTGACCAATAGCTGAATCCATAGTCTCTGAACCCCTGTGCTGAACCGATCCACATGGGCAGAAAAGAGTCCCCCCAATCGTGTATTCGGACATATGAGTATGGCCCGAGGGCCAAGTATTCAAGAGTGAGCCACAGTGCCCATATCAGGAAAACAATCCATTTGTGAGCAACCAGAGTCGCACGGACCTTTGACAATAGCAGTTTACTCATGCTGCTCGCTCGGCAAAGGGGATGTATTATAAAGAGGTCCGTGACACAAATAATCTGGATCCATTAAAACCCATTGCCAGCAGCATAGTAACATGCTCGATGAGTAGCTTCAAGAGTCGCCTATGCTGTACTGTAGTACTGAGGTGCAAACATGGGACGAATATGAAGTCACCCGCTTCCTGGAAACTGCCAGAGATAGTCATTACTATGCCCTGTTTCATACGGCACTCCTTACCGGAATGAGGTGGTCTGAATTGCTAGGCTTACAGTGGCAAGACATAGCCTTCCATCAAAGTTACGTTAATCGCTCACTCCATCACCTGTCAGATGGCAGCTATGTACTCACACAACCGAAGTCAGCTAAGAACAGGCGGACAATAGCACTATCGCCTTCATCTATTTTTATATTAGCAGAGCACAAGGAAAAGCAGGCGGCAATACGAGCCATAATAGGAATACCGCTAAAAGAAGTCGACTTCGTGTTCAGCACCGCAGAAGGTAAACCTTTACGGCTTAACACAGTTTCCAGAGCCTGGACTGTGTTGGCTGCCCGTGCAGGCGTGAAGGTGATACGATTGCATGACGCCCCCATACACTCACCCCCCTTATGCTTAAGCAGGGAGTGCACCCTAAGATAGTCCAAGAGCGATTAGGTCATGCCAGCATTCAGATAACCCTCGACACTTATAGCCACGTTGCGCCCGGTCTCCAGGAAGCAGCGGCGGAAGGCTTTGATAAACTGGTGTCCCCAAAGTATAATGAGAACTGTCAAAGTGAAGCTGTTGAAAAATATTATTAGCAAATTATTAGCAAACTGCAATTCTGTCTCCCTGGAGACGACGTCAAAAGGGTGATTTTAGCTTCAAAAATTGACCTGGAGAGGTGACCGAGTGGTTGATGGTGCCGCTCTCGAAAAGCGGTAGGCAGAAATGCCTCGTGGGTTCGAATCCCACCCTCTCCGCGGAGAGGTGCTGGAGTGGTTTAACAGGCACGCCTGGAGAGCGTGTGTCGCCTTTGGCGACCGTGGGTTCGAATCCCACCCTCTCCGCCATACCCAGCGTAGAAAGTGAAACATTTTAAAATTGATGAACACGGTGAAGCTGTTTACCGATGGAGGGAGTAGAGGCAACCCAGGTCCGGGGGCTATCGGCGTACTGATATTGGATGAGCGAGATAATGAAATTGAAAAGTTTAAGGAATGTATCGGGCATACGACGAATAATCGTGCTGAGTATAAGGCGTTAATCAAAGGTCTCGACCTCGCAGCAAAACACACTCGCGATACAGTACATTGCCACCTGGACAGCGAGTTGGTAGTCAAACAAATGTCGGGGCTTTGGCGCCTTAAGAATGATGAATTACGGACATTATTTCACGAGGCTAAGGACAAGGAACGCGCCTTCCAAAAAAAACCGATTTATACACACGTGAGAAGAACTCATCCCAATATGCGAAAGGCCGACAGGCTCGTTAACGAAGCGCTTGATGGGCGTTAAGCCCGAGACGCAGGGCAATAACAAACTTTTGCAGGCTGCCCCTATCAGAACTGTGCCCCAGCCATATACGATAGCGCTGGCGGAGAAAGGAAAGGGGTTCCCTTTCTCTGGGTTCATGGTCAAGGTAGCAGCTAAACGCTTTCTCCCTTCAGTTCGCCCGCCAGTGCCTCCAACGCAGCAATATATCCCCTCCAGCCTAAGCCACTGACCTGCCCCTTAGCTATCGGGGCAATTACAGACTCCGCTCGCCATTCCTCACGGCTGTAAATATTAGATAAATGGACTTCAATTATCGGTAATTTAGTATCAGCCAGGGCATCAAGCAGGGAAAATCCATAGTGGGTCAGGGCACCAGGGTTAATGATTATGCCCTCGGCTGAATCTGCTTGTTCCTGAAGAAAATCTATGAGCGCTCCTTCATGGTTAGACTGAAATGTCACTACTTCCACATTTAATGCTGCGCCTTGCTTCTTCAGTAGTGCATCAATTTCGCCCAGAGTCTTTTCTCCGTAAATTGACTCCTCTCTTTTGCCCAGCATATTCAAATTTGGTCCATTGATAACCAATATTTTCATAAAGCTACCCCCTCTTTTTCTTTCTCTAGCTCCAACTCGGATAGTCTGACTTTACGCTGGCAGGCTGTGCATTTAGCCCAATCCCCTCTGTCTTGTACTAAAAGCTTGCCACAATCAGGACAAGGCTGAGCCAACGGTTTGCGATTTATGGCGAATTGACATTGGGGAAATTTGCTACACCCATAAAACACTTTCTTCTTTTTACTTATTTTTTTCACAAGCTCACCACCACACTGGGGGCAAGGAACTCCGATTCTAACCAGATAGGGCATCGTTGTTTTACAGTTTGGATAGCCACTACAGGCTAGAAATTTACCGAACCTACCAACCCTTATCACCATGGGACGACCACAATTGGGACATGTCTCCTCAGTCATCTGGGTCATGTTAACCTTTTCTACATTCGTCCAAGCTTTATTTAACGTATCTTCGAAGGGAGGATAAAATCCCTTCAAAGCAGCTATCCATCCAGATTTGCCCTGAGCTATCCCGTCTAATTGTTCTTCCATCTGTGCTGTGAAACCAAGGTCAACGATTCTGGGGAAATGCTCAGTCAGGATTTTGTTGACAATTATCCCTAGTTCACCAGGGTAAAACTTGCCCTCTGCTTTGTTTACGTAATCTCTCTCTTGAATGGTAGACAGAATAGGGGCATAGGTACTAGGGCGCCCGATTCCATTCTGCTCCAGTGCTTTTATCAATGTTGCCTCGGTATAGCGAGGTGGTGGTTGGGTGAAACATTGCTCGGGAAAGGTTCCCAGGTAATTTAATCTATCATCAGCTCTCAGCTTAGGCAAAGAAACAAAGCTTTCCCCTCGTTCGTCTTCGTCCTTGCTTTCGCTATAAAGGGTCATAAATCCAGGAAACTTGATAATAGAACTGCCTGCTTTGAGCAGATAGCCTTGAGCTTGCTTCGCTTTGCTCGCAACAGCATTGCTTGCCCGTATCTCCACATTAGTTGTGTCGTATAAAGCTGCTGCCATTTGACTGGCGACCATACGCTTCCAGATAAGCCCGTAAAGCTTTAGCTGCTCTGAATTAAGGAAAGGCCTGATCTCCTCTGGTTCGCGGTGAATTTCAGTGGGACGAATTGCTTCATGAGCTTCTTGTGCCCACTTTGCTTTCCTGGCAAAACTACGTGGCTTTGGTGGGAGAAATTTAGCTCCGTATTTCTCGCCGATGAACTCTCTCACCCCGCTTAGGGCGGAGGCAGCCACATGGGTAGAATCAGTGCGCATATAGGTAATAAGCCCCACGGAGCCTTTCTTGCCCAGTGGCAAGCCTTCGTAAAGTTGTTGTGCAATAGCCATAGTTCGCCCAGCGGTGAAGTGTAGTTTTCGCCAGGCTTCTTGCTGCAAAGTGCTGGTGATAAAAGGTGGAGCTGGTTGACGAGCTACACGTTTAGTTTGTACCGCCGTAACTGCATATTCAGACTTTCCTAAGTCAGCGACAACCTTGTCTGCTTCATCTTTATTACCAACATCCAGCTTGCTGCCATCGGCCAGAGCTACAAGCCTAGCTCTAAAACTCGCTTCTCCTTCCTCCGACGGAGCTAGCTCGACTTCGATAATCCAATATTCCTGGGGAACAAAATCTTTAATCTCTTGTTCACGGTCGACAATCATCCGCACCGCCACCGATTGAACCCTGCCTGCAGAAAGTCCCCTCTGCACCTTTTTCCACAATAGTGGACTCAATTTATAGCCCACAAGTCTATCGAGGATACGCCTGGCTTGCTGGGCATTCACCAGGTTCATCTCAATAGATCGGGGGCTTCCGAAGGCCTCTTGAACTGCCTCCTTGGTTATTTCATGAAAAACTACACGCTGAACGTGTATCTCATCCTTGTCCAACCCAGCTGCTTGCACCAAATGCCAGGAAATTGCCTCCCCCTCACGGTCAGGGTCAGTAGCCAAATAGACATAGCTAGCATTGCTAGCCGCCTTCTTTAGCTCGCTAACTATTTTCCTCTTCTGCGCTGGAATCACATAATCGGGTGTGAAATCTTTGTCTATATCTACCCCCAGGTTCGCCTTGGGTAAATCACGAACATGCCCCAGAGATGCTTTGATACTATAGCTACGTCCCAGAATCTTACTCAGCGTCCTCGCTTTGGCTGGAGATTCGACGATAACCAGTTTGCTTGTCATGGTTTACCCCGTCTTGATTCCTTGAGCCAGCACATAGTTCATGTTTCCCACTTGCTTTGCTATCCCCTTCAACTCCAGCATCGCTAGTGTGCTGCTTACCTCCGGCATTGCTAAACCGCTATGGCGGCAAATTTCATCTATATGACTTGGCTCGGTAGTCAAATGCTTTAGTATAGCAGATTCAACTTCGTCAGCTGGCGAAAATTCCTTAATTTCCATTTGCTGCACCACTATCGTCAAGTTTAGTTCTTCCAGAATGTCAGTATAATTCCGAACTAACTTTGCTCCTTCTTGAATGAGACGATTAGTTCCCTTACTAGTCGGGGAGAGGATGCTGCCGGGGATGGCAAATACCTCCCGATTCTGCTCCACCGCCTGATGTGCTGTGATCAAAGCCCCACTCCTTTCTCCAGCCTCCACTACCAATACCCCCAAGCTCAAGCCACTCATAATTCGATTGCGGAGCGGGAAGTTCTCAGCCTTAGGCCTAACACCTAAAGGATATTCACTTACTAAAGCTCCTTGTTCCATAATAGATTGAGCAAGCTTGGCATTTTCCCCAGGGTAGACGATATCCAGCCCAGAGGCAAACACAGCTACTGTTTTGCCCCCAGTATCTAGAGCAGCCCGATGAGCCACAGAATCAATTCCTCTGGCTAAGCCGCTGACAACGGTGATTTCACTTCGGGCTAAGTCAGCCACGAGCTCTTCAGTCACCTGCCGCCCGTAGATGGTGGGACGACGGGTGCCGACCACAGCCAGGCAAGGTTCATCTTGAACCGGCAGATTACCTCTAACATAAAGTACCGGGGGATAATCATAAATCTCTTTTAACTTGGCGGGGTAACCAGGGTCCTCACAAGCAATCGCCTTTACCTTGTAGCGGTGCAGTCGTTCCATCTCAGCGTCCAGGGAAATTCTAGGGCGCAGGGTCACCAAAGCATCTATGCTTCGTGAATCCAGCCCCGCTTGCTTCAGCTTGCCTTCCGAAGCTTTCCAGGCATCCTGCAGGCTGCCAAAATACCCTTTTAGCTGAAAAATCCGTACCCTGCCAATCCCGGGGATCCCGGAGAAACCCACCCAATATTTCAGTTCGTCAGCGCTTACCATACAGAGCTCAGGTGGATTTTAGCATAGGTGCACTAAGCAAGGAAGAATATGATTAAGCGCCAAGTTGGAGCCCCAGGTCCTATGGAAGTGCTGGAACGGAATGAATCATTCCTCGTAGCTTTGGTAACACATCCTTGGTGGCTCTATATCCCTGTACTATGGCCTCTCGGGCGTTATCAACTCCAAAAGTTCCAATATAGCTAACATCAGGGCTTATGACTATGTCTGCATTCTTGATTGCTAGCTTCATTCTTTCATCCCCCCTAGCACTAATTAATTGATCTAAAACATAGAAGATACTAGGGCTGTGGCGGTCTATCCTGCTTCTGTGTGCATAGATTTTGGTCTCAGCGATGCGTGAAAGCTTATCAAAAACTTTGATTCTATCTTTATGCCCTCGCACTAAACGGTTGATCTCTTCGTTTACAGTTACGGATGGTAAATGCGTATTCTCAGCGCGAGGGCTTGGTCTCATTTCAGCTTTCTTCTCAACTTGTTTTTTGACTTTCTCGGGCTGGGCTATAGCGAGTACATTTACGGCTACTGCTATGGTTGCACCCATATTACGAACCACATCCACAGGTAGCGGATTGACAACCCCACCATCGATCAGATATCTGTTGCCCCATTTTGCCGGCGGGAACATTACTGGCATTGAAATACTTGCTCTCACCGCTTCTAACACTGGACCTTTGTCGATGATAACCTCTTCCATACTTTGGAGATCAGCAGCTACTACCGCCAATGGTATTTCTAAGTCTTCAAACTTTACATCTCCAATTATTGAGTTCAAAATTGATCTGATCTTTTGCTCGTGAACAAATCCTTTTCCCAGCAATATCAGGTAAATGTCAACGAGACGAGCCACCAACCGCCAGTCTGCTCCCAATGCCATAGCCTCTACAACAGAGCAATTTCTTTTTTTGGCGTAGCAAGCGCCTATAAGTGCTCCAGCGCTTGTGCCAGCTATCATATCAACAGGTATAGACTCTTCCTCTAAAGCTTTCAGCACCCCGATATGGGCGATGCCGCGCGCAGACCCCCCGCTCAGAGCCAAGCCAATTTTGGTAGTTTTAGCCATCGAGCTTTTCATTCAATGCCCCCATTGCATAGAAGGATAGTCCAGTGTTATTGGGCCTTATGTAACAAAGAATCTGAACTACGAATAACCTCATTCCAGGCATCACCGCTCGTTACCCCACTGATACGAAAAACAATTATAGTATAGATATATTTAGCCGGACTTTCAATATTTAAACACATAATCTATAGCGGTTTTGGCCTGTATT
>Ga0180432_10001503_pt1 | contig 36719 bp, 50 predicted proteins | sample SS_ome_10_FD_132414 | JGI IMG/M metagenome (GOLD analysis project Ga0180432, IMG submission 132414) | Hypersaline lake sediment archaeal communities from the Salton Sea, California, USA - SS_1_MS_2 metaG | ecosystem: Environmental > Aquatic > Non-marine Saline and Alkaline > Hypersaline >... | reverse complement strand
AAGCGCTCCTCCTACATCACTGGGAACTGAAACTGTTCCATAAACCCATTCAGTTATTCCAAGAGTTAGCTCTGCTCCAACATTTGAAATAACATTATTAGTAGCACTGAATATAACTTCAGCACCAAGAGTAATAAATCCGCCTACATTTGAAGTAATACTGCTTGTAACTGATAGAGGTTCGCCAACTCCAAGAGTTAAATCAGCACTTGTAACTGAAGCATTTATTGAAGTAGATCCAAGGATTTCAATAATACCAAGAGTTAATAAAGCATCAACATTTGAAGTGCAAATGACTGTTGATGAAAAAACTTCATCCCTTCCTAATAATAGAATTGAAGAAGGAAGATTAGATACAATATTAATTGATGAAGACAATACTTCGGATGTTCCAAGAGTCAACTCTGCTGAAACATTACTAATATTCCCTGATGTTCCTGATAGGACAGTAGCTTCTCCAAGATCCAATGAAGGATTAGACGTTATAGAAACTATAGATATTGTGCTTGATAGAGATTCTGCAACACCCAATGTCAAAATAGTCAACCCTATTTGTGAGACACAACTAGATGTTCCTGACAATTCTTCGTCGGCACCAAGAACTAACTCAGACGATGTAGTGGATACAATACTTGTAGTTCCTGTAAATATTTCAGATATACCAATAGAGAGTTCAGCATTTGAAGTTGTTGAAACTATTGAACATGTAGATGTAAGAGGTTCAGGTTGACCTATTCCAAGAACTGGAGCTCCTACTGTTGTTTGAATAATTGCAGTAGAAGATAGAACGGTATCTTCTCCAATAGTTAAATCTGAAGTAATGGTTGAAACCACATTGGTAGAAGATGCAAGTAATTCAGCAATACCAATTGAAATATCAGATGTTGTAGTGGTTACACAATTTATTGTTGAAGATAGAGGTTCTGTTATTCCAAGTATAATAAAAGCACTTGTTGTTGAACCAACTGCTGAAGTTGCTGATAGAGATTCAGGTTGACCAAGGTCTAATGTCGATACGGATACTACTGATATAATATTAGTTGTACTCGCTATAAGTTCTGTATGACCAAGAGTAAGTTCTGAATCTACATTAGTATATGAATCTATTGTTGAACTTAAAGGTGTCTCAATACCAAGATCTAATGATACGGCAGGAATATTAGAAATAGCATTAGTAGTGGTTGCAAGCAATTCAACATGACCAATAGTCAATTCTGCATCTACTACACTTTGAATAGAAGATGCAGATGTAAGGACTTCAGTTATTCCAAGAATAATAAATGCTGAAGTGTTTGAAACTGTATTTGATGTTCCAGAAAGAACTACATCAGCTCCAAGAGCTAACGTTCCTTCTACATTGCTTATAATAGATCCTGTACTTGCAAGAATCTCAACCACACCTATTGTTAAGTTGGCATCAACGACGCTAACAACTGATATAGACGAAGTTAATGGTTCAGATATACCTAAGGTTAATTCTGAATCCGACGTGGCGCTATCTGCTAATATAGAAGCATTGAGAGGTTCATCAACACCAAGAGTTAACTCAGCACTTGTAACTGAAGCATTTGTTGTAGTAGACGCAAGGATCTCAACTACTCCAAGGGATATATCTGAAACAGTAGTTGAAATAATATTTATTGTTGCTGATAAACTGGTATCAACTCCAAGGGATAATGTTGCTTCAAGATCAGACACAACATTATTAGTTGCGGTCATAAATTCATTAGCACCTAGAATTATAAAACCGTCTACATTTGTGTCGCTTTGAGAAGTTCCTTCGAGAGGAGTTGCAATTCCTAATAATAATTCAGGAGTTGAAGTTATTGATACCACGCTACTTGTGGAGGTCATGAAGGTTTCAACGCCAATAGTTAGATCTGAAACTACTGAAGATGTAAAGCTTGAAGTCCCAGAAAGTATTTCAGACTCTCCAAGGGAAAGATTTGCATCCACGGTTGAAACACTATTACATGTAGATGATATGCCTTCTGCTTGTCCTAAGTTTATAAACGCATTGATTGTTGTTTCACAAGAAACGGTACTTGATAAAGCAACTTCATCTCCAAGTTCCAAGTCGCCATTTACTACAGAAATTATATTATTTGTGGTTGATAGAATTTCTGCAATTCCAAATGACAGGTTAGCTACTACGGAAGTTGTAGATGCTGATGTTCCATAACATATCTCTTGTGTTCCAAGAGTCAATTCACTAGTTCCAGTTGCAACGCTTCCAACTACTGATTGCAATAGATAACTTTTATAATCGGAATTCCATTTTACATCAGGACGATTTTTGTAAGACACCGGACCATCCACACTTAACATGTAGACTGACGATGCTGTAGTAACAGCAGATGTTGCATTTAATACTATGTCTGCCATAAATTATCCTTTTATTTTATACCTTAAATAGAGCTCCATTTACATCTTCAGAAACTCTGAATGCCATTATTGGTCTTGAAAGAATAGAAGTTGTAATAGAAGTTTCTACATCTAATGTTCCTGTAAGAATCTCTTGTTCTCCTAAGTATAAAATTCCTGCGGTCACTGAAATTGATATATTAGAGGAAGATAATAGCTCAGCAATACCAAATATTAATTCTCCTGCCGTAGCTGATGCAGTTATCAATGTTGATGCAAGAAGTTCTTCTTCCCCCAGTCCTAGATTAGAACTTGTAGATAGTTGAACTGTTGTCTGAGATGCCAGTGGTTCCCAAGAACCAAAGGTAATAACTGCTGGAGCAAGATTAGAAACAATAGTTCCTGTACTAGCAAGAAGTTCTACTACTCCAAGAATTACAGGAGTTGCATCAACAGTGCTTGTTATATTAATTGTTGATGATAAAGGTTCATCTGCTCCAAGGGTCAACTCAGCTGGAGTGATTGTTGTACCAACTGTAGTTCCTCCCAATTCTTCAGTGACTCCTGTTGATAAAGGTCCTCCTTGGATATTTGTTCCAGTTGGAACGGTTCCTGAGAGCTCAACTTCTGCTCCAAGGAAAAGTTCTGCTGACACACTTGTATCTCCATATCCTTCCGCAGTAAGTACTTCATCATTCCCAAGAGTTAATGTTGCAGAAGAAATAGATGTACTGGTAGAAGTGGATGCTACAATCTCAGAAACTCCAAGGTCTATTAATGCACTTCCAGAAGAAGAGATAGAACATGTCGCTGAAATTGATTCCGCTGCTCCAAGAGTTAATACTCCATCTGCCTCATTTGCTTCTCCCCATCTCTCTGTTGATGACATCAACCAGTAAGTAAAGCTGTCTCCTCCAGTACAAAAACATTTTGATGATGTTCCACTAGAACCAGGTTCATGTCTATCTACATTTAATAGAGATCTCACTGACCATGACGTCCCATTGTATTCTTCAGTGTTTGCTAAAGTTTCATCATCTACATCATTATATCCTCCCATAGATAATGCTGAATCTTGACTTCCAGTCAACCCTAATCCATCTCTTCCTTTATTTAAATTTCCTCCTGCAGACCAACTAGTTCCATTGTATTCTTCTGATTCTATTAAATCAGCGCCATTAGTATCATAACCCCCAGCACACAATGCAGCAGTTTGAAGTCCTGTCCCTCCAGGAGCAACTTTTGCTTTATTTAGATTTCCTCCAACACTCCAACTAGATCCGTTATACTCTTCAGTTTGTGCTGTTTCATTTCCTGACCAACCCCAAGTGGTATCACCGGCGAAACTTAATGCAGAAGATTGACTACCTGCTCCAGCATTCCATGTAATTACAGCATTTAGATTTCCACCAGAAGACCATGTTGAACCATTGTATTCTTCTGTTACATTGCTTGATACATCAAAATCGGTATCTCCAGCAAAACTTAATGCTGCAGTTTGAGATCCGCATCCATCAAGACCATATCTAGCATTATTTAAATCATTACTTGAGCTCCAAGATGACCCATTAAATTCTTCAGTTAGAGCTGATATTTCATCATTCCAGTCATAACCACCAAATATTAAACCGGCGGTTGAAGTTCCTGCAGCTCCTTGTGTATATCTTGGCATACTATTCGAACCAGAAATGCTCCAAGCAGCAATATAACTATAGGAAAGTCCAGATAGATTTTCAATTGCTCCAAGAGATAAATTTGCAACTGTTGTTGAAACTATAGGTCCTGTTGATGCGAGTACTTCGGAGATGCCAAGACTTAATGATCCTGAAGTTGTTGATTCAGCATCCATTGTTAAGCTACATAACTCATATTTTCCAAGAGTTAATGTTCCTTCAGCAGTATTTCCATACTCTTCAGTTGTTGAAAGAAGATCGTTGGAATCAAACCCTCCAAATGCTAAACCAAGTTCTTTAGAACCTGCAGCAGCTCCATAAGATCTTGAGGTGCTTAATACATTGGTCATGATCCATGTTGATCCATCATACTCTTCAGTAAATTCTTGTTCGTTTGTTGGTCCTTCACCACCAAATGATAATGCAGTATTTTGAAGTCCAGAAGTTCCAGCAGCTTCTTTAGATTTATTAGCAGTCCCTCCAGCAGACCATGTTGAACCATTATATTCTTCAGTAGTTGCTAAATGAAAAACACCACCAACTGCTAAACCAGCTGTTTGTGTTCCTGCTCCTGAAACAGATTCCCTTGCAGTAATCAAATCTCCACCAGATGACCATGCTGAACCATTATATTCTTCAGTGACCTTAGAGTATACAGTACTAACACTACCACCGAATGATAATCCAGCTGTTTGTGTTCCAGCGCCACCTATATATTGTCTGGCAGTATTTAAATTTCCTCCAGATGACCACACTGAACCATTATATTCTTCAGTAGTATTTGAATCTCCACCTCCAGACAATTTACCACCAAAGCATAGAGCTGAATTTAGAGTTCCACATGCTCCTAAACCATCTTTAGCTGCGCTTATATTTCCACCAGATGACCACACTGAACCATTATATTCTTCAGTTGTTGTTACAATATCGCTATCATCTTCACCACCAATTGATAATGCAGCATTATATTCACCAGTTCCAGCAAGACCTGATCTTGGTGTATTTAAATTTCCACCAATTGACCAACCCTGTCTACCAGTAAAAATAGTGCTCGAAAATGCTTCTGGAATTCCAAGATCAAGAACCGTAAATGCAACATCACAAACACTAGAAGCATCAGCTGTCATACTTACATCAACTCCCATGGTAATAAATGAGGTTGTAGATGTTTGAACATTTACTGTTGAGCTTAAAGGTTCGCTTTGACCAAGAGTTAATTCAGATGTTGATACTGTAACTATATTCGTTGCAGTGGCATCAAGATTTTCAAAGTATCCCAAAATTAATGTTTGAGCTGAGGCACTTGATACTGAATTTGAAAATGAAGTTAGAACTTCAGTTATTCCAAGAGTTAATTCTGAATCAGCAACATTAGAAGAAAAACTAATATCTCCAGAGAAATCAACATCTGCTCCAAGATTTAAATAGGATTCAGTAACAGATTGATTAACAACTGAAACTGCTAATACTTCTATAACTCCTGTAGCTAACAATCCTGAAGTGGTTGTATTTGAGGCAGAAGTAGAAGTGAGAACTTCAGTTATTCCAAGAGTCAGATTTGAAAGAACGTTTGATGTTGAAGAGGAAGTTCCTGATAATGGTTCTGATACTCCAAATGATAATTCGCTTCCTTTTGAAACAGCAATATCATATACTGTTCCTCTTGCTACTCTGCTGCTCAAATTACCAACATTAAGTGAACTAGGTTGATATAGATATCTAAATTGTTCTGTATTTCTCAGACTTCTTGTTCTACTTGTTACAAGTGATGAATAATTAGGATCTGAATAAATTCTTAGATATAATGTGGTTCCTATTCTGTATATTCTAATATAATATCTTGTATCAGGTTGAAGACTAGTAGTTGCTATTTCACTTACACTTCCATTAACAGACTCAACAAGATACATTGTATAATAAGTAAATGGACTTTGACATATTGTATATACTTGAAGGCAATCATCAGTGTCTTGAATAGTATATGCATCATCAATTATATTTGCCAGCATCCATTGGCATGCTCTTGAAATTCCAGAAGAGTTAGAATCAAGTTGAAAACTAAATCTGTGCTCAAAATCTCCATCCCAATAATCAGTTCCAAAATCCCAATATTGATAAGTATCTTGGTTTCTATTTAATTGAAAATAAGTACTTCTATCTTTTTGAACAAGGTCTACTACATCAGGATCTACTTCAGTTGCATCAGTATATAATAGTTTGTTATAGTTTACTACATGTGATGAAGTAGTTCCTGTCATTAATTCATCGGCACCAAGAGTTAATATTCCTGAAAGACTACTTGTCACTCCAACAGTAGATGATAATTCCTCACTATCTCCAAGAGTAAGTTCAGCAGTAGATACAGAAGCAGTTGATGATGTTGATCCAAGAACTTCAGCAATACCAAGCGATAATAAACCATCCGTAGTTGATGAAGAAGAAGAGGTTCCTGATAATTCTTCTGCCGCGCCAAGAGTCAATGCACCAAAAACTAAACTTGGCGGAGAAGAGGTTCCTGATAATTCTTCTTCTACTCCAAGAGTTAACACAGCATTAGCAATAGATGCTGAAGTTGATGTTGAACCAAGAACCTCAACAATACCAAGGGATAGCAATCCATCTGATTCGGTTGTTAAATTAATTGTTGATGAAAGAACCTCAGTAATTCCAAGAGTCAATTCAGAGTCTGCACTCGAAGTAAATGACGAGGTTCCTGTAATAGGAGTAGCTACACCAAAGGATAAAGAGGCGATAGCAGTTGACACAATAGGTCCTGTAGACGCAAGTATTTCAGTAACACCAAGGTCTAAAGTAGCAGCAGGTGTTATTGATACCACTGTAGAAGTTGAACTAAGTGTCTCGTCCTGACCAAGGTCTAAAGTACCAGCAGTAGTTGCTGTATTTATTGAAGTTGAACCAAGCACCTCAACAATACCAAGACTCAGAAGTCCTGCAGTATTTGATATACAGTTTGTGGTGCTACTTAAATCTTCGGTTACTCCAAGAATTATTAATGCAGAAACATCTACTTGAGATGAAGAGGTTCCTATTAAAGATTCTAATCCTCCAAGATTAACAGAACCAGCTGTTACAGATTGTGAAGATGATGTTGAAGCAAGAAACTCATTTGTTCCAAGAGTAAACGCTGAGGAAGAAGCAGTTGACTCAAAGCTACAGGTAGATGATAATTCCTCTGATGCCCCAAGATCTAAAACAGAAGATGGAGTATTTGATTGGATTGAGGAAGTCGATGACAACACAACTGGAGCACCAAGAGATAATTCAGCAGTCGTTAAATCAGATGTTGTAGTAATAGATGAAGCGAGAATCTCTATAATACCTGTTGAAACATCTCCATTTGAAGAGCTTATTATATTAATTGATGAAGTCAGTACTTCTGTTGTTCCAAGAATTATATTTCCTGCTGTAGCAGTACTACTTGATGAAGTAGAGGAAAGTGAAGTTAATGCACCAAGATCAATATCTCCAATAGCAGATGTTTGAATAGTTCCAGTTGATGCTAATAGCTCTGCAATACCAAGACTTAGAATTCCAACAACTCCGCTTCCTTCATTCCATTCCTCTGTGGATGTTACATAATCATCCATATTAGCGCCAGTAGCATGGAATGCTGATGTTGTTGATCCCCCTCCTGCACCTCCAAATCTATTTTCAGATAATGGACTTCTTAGATACCATGAAGTTCCATTATATTCTTCAGTATTATATAGAACCACATCAGCAGGAAACGAATATCCTCCTGAACATATTGCTAATGATTGACTTCCTGATGCAGCAGCACTATCTCGTCCTAGTCCATTCAATGATCCACCAAGAGACCATATAGAACCATTATATTCTTCAGTTGTAGTAATGTCATAATCTTCTGGGTGGAGTCCTCCAATACATAGGGCAGCAGTTTGAGTTCCTGCTCCAGAACATAAGAATTTTGCTTGATTTAAATTTCCTCCAATTGACCATGAAGATCCATTGTATTCTTCTGTTGCGTCGGTTTCTCCGTCATTTCCCCATACATCACCACCAGCACTTAATCCAGCATTTTGTGTTCCAGCTCCAGCGGGTGCAGAAATTACATTATTTAAATCTCCTCCTGCTGACCATGATGCTCCATTATACTCTTCTGTTTTAGCTACATCTACTCCATTTGAAGTATTTCCTGCAAAACCAAGACCAGCAGTTTGAGTTCCTGCTCCAGCAATATCTAATGTAGCAGCAGATAGTGCTCCTCCAGTACTCCAAGAAGCTCCATTATATTCTTCTGTTAATGCAGATCTATTTCCACTTCCATCGTTATAACCACCAAAAATCAATCCTGCATTAAGAGTGCCTGCTCCTCCAAGACCTTCTCTTCCGAGACTTACAGTGCCTCCTGTACTCCAAGCAGATAGACCAGTCACTGAAGTACCAGATAATGACTCAGTTGCTCCAAGGGTAAGCTCAGCAGAAACAGATGAGGTTATTCCTTCAGTAGTTGCAAGTACCTCAACAACACCTAAAATTAGACCAGTGTTTGGAATAGATGAAGTACAAGAAATAGAACTTGACAATATTTCAGTTACGCCTAATGTTATAAAAGAACTGGTTGTTGATTCTATAGATGAGGTGCTTGAAAATGAAACATCTGCTCCAAGAGAAAGATCTGCATCTGCTGTAGAACCAACTATAGATGTTGTTCCTAGAATTTCAGAAATGCCTGTAGACAATACAGGGGTTATAGAAGTAATACAATTACATGTAGAAGATAAAACCTCTGAAGCTCCAAGAGTTATATCACTACTTGTTGTTGTAGTTAAATTGATTGTTGATGATAACGGTTCTGAAATTCCAAGTGTTAAATCAGAAACAGGAATAGTAGATACTATCGCTCCTGTAGACGCAATGAGCTCAATTATTCCAAGGGTTATATCAGAATCTGTAGTTGATATTAGAGTTGATGATCCTGTAAGTGCTTCCGCTATTCCTAAATGGATATCTCCAACTTTAGAAACTGCCACAGAAGATACTGCAGCGAGAGCTTCACTTCCTCCGAGTGAAAGTTCGGAAACTGTTGAGGAAGCATTTATAGTTGTTGATGCTAATATTTCAGCAACTCCAAGAGCTAGAGATGATGCTGGAATAGTAGATGTTATCGAAGTTGTGCTTGTAAGAAATTGATCGGCGCCTAATGAAAGAGTAGCTTGGGCAGCAGAAGTTGAACTAGAGGTAGAAGATAATGATTCAGAGAAACCAAGGGTCAGAACTGGAGTTATAGTTGTAACCCCTGCAGCAGTTCCTGATAAATCTTCTGCGACTCCCATGGTAATCGCTGATGCAAGAGATGACACAACATTTAAAGTTCCTGATAGAGATTCTTCTCCTCCTATATCTAATACAGCGCTAGTTACTGAAGCATTCACTGAAGTAGAAGCAAGGATTTCAGCAATACCTGTAACAAGAGTTGAAGCTACTGCATTTGAGACAACTGAACAAGTGGAGGTTAATACTTCGGAACCGCCAACAGTAAGTTCAGATTCACCTTGACCATCTCCAACAGTTGTTTGAGCAAGATAAGATTCAAATTGACCATTCCATTTTACTGACGGCCTATTTTTGAAAGAGACAGGACCATTTACAGTGATCATGTCTACACCAACTACTGGATTTACGTACGAAGTACTAGATAAAGCTATATCTGCCATTGTGTTCTCTCCTCAACGACGCACTGTATACAATTAGCGTATTTATTCAAAATTATTGATGAATGAAAGGTAGGATTTTGTTGAGAAGGGATAGAGGTCGATATACTACTCACAATAGGAGGACCATTGATAACTATACAAGTTCCAATCGCCATATGAATGTGATGGATATCGACCCCTTCCCATAATGTAGGTAAATTAAAATCTTTATCATAAATAATAACCTCTGCTTTTTCCACAGAAGATTTTATTATAACTGCACATGATAAAGTTCTTAAAAGTCCTATCGGTTCTGACGAACTGGAAGTATTTGAAGTTATCTTTGCAGATAAAGTCAATAGGGTTCCAGTATTACATTTCATACCAAGTACTTACTCCATCCGAAACTAGAACTACTGTGGAATATTCAGCAGTCATTGAAATGCTGGTATTTCCTTCAATAGTGTCGCTTCCAGCTCTCGCTATTGTTAATGTATTCGAATTTGACTTCTTGGCAATTCGCACCATATCTTTAGCATTTGCCGCAGGCAATGTGATTTGAAATCCTCCGCCTGAAGTGTCTCCAATGATAAAGTCATCATTTGCAGTCATTGGATAAGCACTTGTTTTAGTAGCAGTGTTTGTTTCGCTAGAAATTGTAAGTGCTGATCCTGAACCAGAAGTTGATGTTCTGTTTCCACCAGAAATTGTAAAAGCATGACCAGAAGGAGTTACAGAACCAGAGTCTCCTGAGACTGATTTTACGACATCGTCAACCAATGACACAGTTTGACCAGTTGTTCTAAAGTCATCTGTGTTATGCATATCATCAATATGATCTAATGCTTTTTGAACATCATCTTCATTTGACGATAGAATTTTATCAAAAGAGGAAGTGTCTAAAGATACATCTGCAGCTCGAGCAGCTAAAAGATTCCACCTTTTATCTCCTGCGTTTGTATCAGGAGCTATAATTTCAGGTGAGTTTTCTGCTGCACCACTAGTTTCGTCAAGAGCATACACATAGGTAGTTGTTCCTGTGAAGACAATACATGCGTCGCCATCACCAAGACCAGTACCATCAATGGAATCAAGAGATCCTGTGGTACCGCCGGTAAGACTAACAGCACCATAGATAAAATTAGCCATGAGTTTTCCCTCCTAACGATTTAAAAAAAGGGACAGGATCTTGAATGACCCTGTCCCTTGTTCTATCAACTTCCTTGGAAGGATTAGTCCATAGTAATGTCGAGTGCACCATCAGCAAATGAAGGTGTATCGTTCTGACCAATTGCTCTTGAAGCATCAAGTGCTCCGTAGAACAACATATTACCACTGCTTGATGCATCCCACATTGCGAAGTGAGTTACAGTGCCCCATGCAGAGGATGCTTGTGGGAATGTAATAGCTCCGTCATTCTGAGTTGCGCCAGCTGCAGCAACATCATAGCTGTTATGAAGAACACGGGAATAGTTTCCACCAGAAGGTTCATTCATACCAGATGCATCGTCGCCCGGATTTGCAAGGGATAGAGATACATAGATGTCGGCAGTTGTGTCATATGAAGTATTCTTGAAAATATGGTCAAGAACTGCATTTGCCAAGAAGGTGGAGATGCCGCCAGAGTTGAAAGATACATCAATAGCGCCATCTTGGAAGGAAGCGTTGTCGCCTGCTCCAATAGTCTTTGATGCAGACAGAGCGCCATGAGCGATCATATTTCCGCCAGAAGCGGCGTCGGCAATAAAGAAGTGAGTTACTGTTCCCCAAGAACCGGTAGCTTCAGGGAAAGAAATTGTTCCGGTATTTTCAGTTGCTCTTGATGCAGCAGCATCCCAAGCATTATGATTTACACGTGCATAGCCATTTCCGGATGGCTCAGCAATACCAGATGCGTCATCAAGGGGATCCGCAGTTGAAAGTCCAACATATAGATTTGTTGGTTGTGCCCAATCGGCAGTTTTCAATACATGATCCAGGACTTCAAGTTCAGTATAATCTGATAAAGAACCCATTTGTGTTTCCTCCTATTGTGATTAGTTTACGTACAATTCTCTTATTTAGTTTATGTTCTTTCCTTGCGGATAGATTGTAACTCTAATTTCTATTCCTTCTTACTTTCACTTCTAATCACAATTCTATAAATATGGTTCTTTTTAGTTTATTATATCTTAGGCATTTTTATAAGATCTGCGGTACTGAGCATGTCAAGTATATGCACAAACATAGCAATTGGATCTCTATCACTAAAGTTAAAATCTGTGCCTTTAGCGTCAGTGCTCCATTGACCACTATGATATCTGACAGAGTCTTCTAATACTTGGACCTGAGACTCAGTCAAAATTTTCTGAAAGGTTTCTTTATTTGTACTTATCATATCACCAGCGAGTTTATCATGTTCGCCAGTAGTATGATCTCTATCCCCTTTCTCTCCATATTTTAATGAGTCATGGAGAGCAAGAGCAAAAAATAATACATCTGCATCTGTTGTTTTAGGATTATAATTAAACATCTTCATTATTTTAGATGCAGCAAACAACATCTCATAAGTATGCTCTGCAATATTAGGGACATATCCTTCTGCTTTTTTGTGATACTTTTGAGATGAAGATGACAATTTATTCCAGACATTTGGAATTCTATTATTTATAGCACTCCAAAGTTTGAATCCTCGGTCAGTCATATTATCTTTCAAAAACTCAATCACTTTTTCTTCATAATTCATATTTATTCACCTTTTCACTTTAAGTAGATATTTATTATTTGTTCTGCTTTCCTCCAAAAATGGATCTCGTTATAAGATTGGTTGCTCCAGATAATTGAGGGTCTTGCTCATATTCTTCGTCTTTTAGAGTTTGACTTAATTTTCTATGGATATCAACCCAGTTTGAATCACCGGAATTTGACTCAACTGCTTTTATAAAAGACCATGTCATTGCTCCTCTCCATCTTCCTTCTATATAAGCATCAGAGGAGTATTGGTTGTCTTTACACCCTGAAAGAAGCACATGGTTTTGTACATCCTTCTGGAATGATTTTGCAAATGAGCGAGTAGTCAAGGTTCTGTCCATAACTCTGGTGCTAATATCATATGGAGGTTCCATAAATTTAATTTTTCTATCTTTGTTTTTTCCATCTCTAGTCATTGTTCCACTATGACAAGCATCTATGATACAACTTAGGAATACACCAGGAGGAAGACTTCTAAGAATATTATAAAGGTCATCATCTCTCAAAGGATTATCCCAATCCATGTCAGTTGGGCATAGAATCTCATCCATGAAATCATCTAGTTCATCGCCATCCCATCTATCTCTGACTTGAGAACCATGGCCAGAATAATGAAATACTAACTCACTTCCAGTTGACACTCCAGTTACTAACCATTTAAGTCTTCTGACTATTTCTTCTCTAGTCGCTCTTTCATCTGTCACGACTCTTATATTATCAGGATGAAAACCAAATGAGTTTATCAATAAACTTCTCATTGCATCAACATCATTTACACATCCAGACAAGTCGTTTCCATCTCCTTCATACACATTAATTCCAACAAGGAGTGCTCGTTTTAATCTTCCATCTGCTTCATAAACAGGAGTAGGATTAATTGATTCTGGAGCTGCTGGATTATAATACACATATTCATTCTCATCCTCTCCCTTTAACCAAGCAATTACTTTTTTGAACCAATCACAAATAAAACATGACATGGCGATCCTCCTTACTTTTTAGTTCCGGGTTCACACTCTTTTTTAATATCTTCTGATCTTCTGTTTCTTAAAACCATAGAATCTTTTAAAATGAGGTATTTACTAGATCTCCAATCTTTAGTAGGAACTCTTATAAATCCACATTCGGTTTCGATGGTTATTGCAAAAAACCCTGCCTCAACAATTCTTCCTTTCTTTCCATATACTTCAACAGGGGATCCTATACAAATGTGCATATCACTTCTAAACATAATATACCCACTGACAGCTTCAGCAACAATCTTTAGAAGCATTAATATAACACCAGCAAATATAAGATTAGTGATAAGTATGTGCACTTTTGTTTTTATCACTGCTTCTACTATTTCACTTACTGTGCCGGCATCCATTTTACACCTCTTCGTATGACTCTAATTTTTCAAGTCCGTTTTCTCTTAAAAGTGTAGCAAGATCTCTTCCGTCGTCAAGAATAACATCTGCAGAGTATCGAGCATATATTCCTACACCATATGATTTTATGGTAACCATTTTATGCTCAATCAAATTTTTTACAAATTCTGTTGCTTTCTCTCCATGAGCTCTTTCTGCTTCACTCTTAGGTCTCCAAGTTTCAGGAGTGTCAATGTCATTAAGTCTAAAAATTCCTCTCCATGACAATCTGAATCCAAGGTCCACAGTAGCTTCAAAGGTGTCTCCATCAACAACTCTTTCAACATATGCTTTATAAGTATACATAGTTCCTCCTAAAAGGGAACATCCGCCATTACTCCAAAACCATTCTCGCTCTCACTATCAATTGATAAATAAGGACCAATAAAAATATTATCAATCAAAGGCAAAGGTTTCCCTATATTATATGATGCTGGAGTTAGATGAAGCATAAAGTTTTCAGCATTTCCTCCAACACCTGTAGTTAAAAATTTCCAATCCATATCCCCTTTGGTTTTTCCATAAGAAAAGAAGCTCATATTTAAAGAAGGAAATAATTCAGTTCCAGCATTGAATCCAATTGATAATCTTGGATTGAAGTTCCATTTTTTATCTTTTAATTCTCTTCTAACCCAATCAAAACTCTCAAGCTCAATAGGAAATTTTTGACCTCTAGTTTCTTTCATTTGATTATTCTCTATCCATGTTTCTCCAATTACATCCAGTCTATAATCTTTATCAGAAGCATCGGTTTCAGCAAGAACAATTCTTTCATGAAACTCAAGAGGATAGGTTCCTGTTTTCCATTGTTTATCTTTATCTCTATTTGGATAGAACATTGCCCAAGCAACAGGAAAAGGTTTTCCATCTGAATCTTTCATATAAATCTTTTTGAAGAAATAATGATGTTCTTCTTTTCCTTCCTTAGCATAAGTCTTGTCTGAAGATCCTTTCATCAACTCAACAGTTTGTCTAAGTTTTGCTATGCTCTTTCCAATATCATTTATTTCTTGCCCTCTCTCTTTAGTCAAAGCTGTGATACTTGTTGAGAGTTCTTTGATTTTATCTTCAAGAAGTTTAGTATTTAGTTCAGCTCTTTGACTAACAACATTTGACGATAATACTACCATCTTCTCTTCGATTAATTTATTCTTTAATGCAAAATGACCAATAAGTTCTTTGGCACCTACATATGCAAAACTTCCTACTATCAACATAAATGCTATCATGCATATACTTTTCACAGTTTCGAGTTTCATAACTTCCTCCCGAGATATTCCCTTTTTATGTTTATTTTTATTATGTTCTTCTATATATATAACTAAACCAAAGGAGGAGTTTGTATGTATTTTTTACTACGAAGAACGGCAACAATAATGATGATAATATCAGCAGTAGAGCTTATTTTACTATGGCAATATTCATGTGTTGTGGAATTTGGCATATGGTCATTTTTTAGAATTGTTATAATAAAAAGTATAGATGATATGCAAAAAACAAAACCTGGTTGATATGTGCTCCAAAAGGAGGGATTTATGGAAAGCAAAATAAAATCATACACTTCACAAGAATTAAATATATTGTGGGATATTATGGAAGAAGGAGTGATCTGTATGAAATTTATTAAGAGCGATGTAAAAATTACACGCACAAATAAAAAATTCAGAAAGATTATAGGATATACAGAAGATGAACTAGTTGGAATCGGATTGGAAACTTTACATGACTGGGTTGAACAAGAAGATATATCTAAATTTGAAGATATTATATATCCTCCAAATAATGAACCGGAACCTGTTAGAATGATCAGAATGAGAAACAGAAAAGATAGAATTATAACATTAGCAATGAGATCAACGGAAGGGTATGATGAAAATGGAGATCCTATTTTAGTAATAGTAGTGCAGAATTTTAGCGACAGAATATCTTTTTTTGATAGTCTTCCATTTTCATTAGTTGAATTTGTGGTTACTAAATCCAGAGCGCATCATGCAAAAGTAAAAAGATATGTCTACTCTGAAAATACTGACATTGAAGAATTCTCAAACCTTATAAACTGGACAGTAACTTATGCAAATCTTGATGCTACAAATTCTGGAATTGTTGATGCCAAAACTATTGGTCAAAGAGGATTTAATCATCATCTAAAAAAAGATCAAATATATCTTTTGACAGATGTTATTTTTAATCTTATGAAAGGAATAGAGGTAAATAAAAAAGAATACCCTATTAATAACAAACATGGAGTAAAACTAATAATGGAAGGGATGTTATTTCTTACAATGGACTCCATACTAATATCATCAAGTTCATTATTAGCAAGGTTTGTATTCGTTAATAAGGGAAATATTCATAAAGATAGGATTGATTTTTTGCATAGTTTGTTGGAGCAAGAGAAAAGAAAATCCAGGTGAAAAAAATAGGAAGGAGATTTGCCAGTCTCCTTCCTATTTATCATCACTGTGAATTACCTTTATTTGTGGTTTATTCTTTAAAATTGTGGACAATTTTTTTTCGTTGTTTTTTACCATACTTAGCAATTCGTGTATGTCTTTGCGAATCTTATTTGTTCTAACTGATAATTCTTCCCATCCAAGCAATTTTCCTTGTTGATGAATTGCCGACATATTTGCCTCAATGCTACGCATATGAGCTTTCAGAATTTTCAATCTCTCATGTTTTTGTTCTTTAGTAAGACCATTGGTTGACGAAGACGAGCCACCTTTTATTACTTCAAAATTTGTCATTCTGGCTCCTTCTCAGTTAGAATTTTAGATTCTTATTTATCTCCTTCCCCTTCTGTATTTTGAGGAATTGATGCACCAAGAGCTGTAATAAGAGCTTGGAAATCAATGGAGTTTTGTTTTGTCTTTCCTCTTGCTAAAGCATATGCAATAGTAGGACCTATTACCATTAGACTCCCAGCAATTTTTTCAACTGATGCAATTACCTCATTTGCCTCGGTTGGAGTAAAGTACCCTGCTAGAAATAAAACTCCAGACAGAGCGGATGCAATACTTGTCCAAAATTCAGTTGTCTTCCATCCTGGTTTTGGTTCAACTGCTACTGAAGGTTGGGTTGTTACGGTTTCTTCTGCCATGACCATTCTCCTTTCGCTATCTGTGTAATATGAACCCGTCATTATCATCATGGGTTACATATGTATGATTGGAAATCCAATCTCCACAATTGATATAAGTAAACTTATTGGCGCCGTTCACATCTTGATCAAATGTTATATGTTTTGGATAATGGGTATGCCCCATAATAAGAAAAGGATACGCGCCCTGATACTTGTTTATGGTGGCATCCTCAATATCTCCAATTAAATCAAGGAAGTATTCTTTATCAGATTTGTTTGATACTGAGAAAAAAGATTCCCTTAGAAACTCTTGGATATTAAATCTAAACACCCGCTCAAAAAATTTCTGAAATAAAAAAAGAAATTTTGAAAACCATAAATATTTTGCTACTAAATCATCAAACAGTTCACCATGAAGAACAATCCCTTTATTGAATTCTGTTCCATGGTACCTTGAATATTCATTATTTTTATTCTTAAGTCTATCAGCAAAAATAAGATTGGGTAAAAATCTTTTGATTTCTTCTACACTTGGGTCATGATTTCCTCTTACGAAATGAACAGGTTTTTTCGCGGACAATTTAGTAAGGATCTCAAATATACTAATATTGTCATTTACTATGTCATCAAAATCATCTTCCCATACATCAAAAATGTCGCCTAATAAAAAGACTTCATCGTATTTTGGAGAAGTAAGGATATCAAATAAATTTCGATATTCAAATAGAGGACTTCCTATATGAAAATCAGACATAAATAGCGTTGTCATTTAACCTCTCCTTATTTTTAGTCTTCCATCCCTTTCATTGTTTGGGTCTTTGAATATTCTTGAAATGTAGTAGAAGGAGCTTCGAAGCTAAGAAGTTTTTCTACAGTATTAAATATTGCAGCTTCATCATCCCCGCCCATCTTAGTCGCTATTTCAATCAAAGATTTCTGACTCTTTTTGCTTGTCATCCCTTTTGAAGCCATAAACTCATAAACATCAGCAGGTTTGCTATCAGTTTTTATTTCCTGAACTTTCTTTGCTTTCTTTTTAGGTTTGACATTGGCGCTTTCTTTTATAACTTTATCAGCAACCTTTCTTACCAACTCTTGATTTACTATCCCTTTCTTCTTTAGTTGTAAGGCGACCTTTTCTTCAATTCGTTTTCGAACCTTATCTTGTGGAGACTCAACAACTTTCTTTTCCTTTGGATCAATAATGACTTCATCTTCTGGAGGCGGAGGAACCATTTTTGGTACTACTTTTTTAGGTTCATCTTTTTTCTCAAACAGAAGGGTTTTAAGTCTGTCCATTAAATCAGCATCTGTAACTTCTTCACTTACAGGAGCTGGTTGTACTTCATCTTCTTCAATCAATGTTGCAGTGATAGATTTTACAGGGTCTTTCTTGTCTTCTTTTGTTTCGGATATCGCTGGTCTATCATCCGCTCTCATTTTTGCTTCGACTCTGACAGGAGTTGCTAATTTGAAAGCACCATCCCAAGGTTTAAGATAGAAACCGTCTCCAAACACTTCTAGTTTGCATTCGACTTCTTTTCCATTCTCCAAACCTTTTTTAACTATTTCGTCAAGCGGAGGAACCTCGGCAGCTATGTGATCTTCTAATATCTTCACTGGGAATCCATATTCAACATCGTCAATGTTGAATTTAACCGACCCCTGTAACTCTTTATAATCTATGCCTTCAATGCGAACATCGAATTGTAAAGATCTTTTTTCGTCGGTATTTAATTTCATCATGATATTGATTCCTAATCGACAATAATTTTAACGCCAGTTACTACAACGTTATCATCGGAGACCCTATTCCGCTCTTCGCTTATTCTCATATTTGTAACAATGATTCTTGGTTTTGCAAGCTCTTCATCATCTCTAATAGCAGCGCCGGCAGGTCCGCCTCCGCCACCATATGCTACATCGACAGCAACGGGACATAACACACCCTTTGTTGCCATTGATATACCAGTAGGTCTCATATTATCTCCGTCGGGTTTTAATTAGTGGGAGACAAATCCTAAGTCTCCCACTAATTATTTTTCTTAAACTGCAGCGAAAGTAGATTCATGCGGTGCGATGATTCCACTACCTAACTCAACCAGGTCTGCAGTCAAACCAAGGATATTCTGACATAGAGCTGCTCTTTCTGCTTCGGTAATTGTCTCGCCATGAGTATCAATTTTTCCTCTTACGTTTCCACAGAAAGGGCAAGTATATTTAATAACCTCAGGTTGTGTACCTGGAATCCAGCGTTGGATAGTCTCTTCTTTCATTTGATGAACAACACCACTGTGCTCACACACATTACAAAGTTTGTAAGACATGACAGTCCTCCTTATTTATTGTTTCTTGACGCTATAATTATCCATTTGGCCATTAGTATAAGATGCTGCAATATTATATGTAGCTATAATATTGCTACCTCCTCCGACACTTGCTGCATCGCTATAAATTCTAATTCGCCCGGAAGTCAAGTTTCCATCAGTATCATATACATTCTGATCCATATAAAAGTTCTCTTGTGTCAATCCAAGAGTCCTTGTTAATACCGTTGCTATTGTATCAAAGTCATTGGAGAATACTTGAATAGAACCTGTCTTTCCCCACGGAAAGTGAGTGGGATGATACACTGATAGCATCCACATTCCAACAGTATTCGGTGTAAATTGCGCTCTATAATGCCCATGTCCCAGCTCTGTTATTGTAACTGGAATTGTTCCAGACACCTCACTATCACTTGGATCAAATAAATGAAGGGTGAAACTTGTACTGTCAATTCCAGGGACTAGAGCATCAGAGGCATCTGTAACGGAGAAGTCTTCCGTTGTAGTTACACCCACTCGTCCAAGAATCATCTACTTTATATCTCCTTTTATATTATGTTCCACAATATTAGGTAGACTTACTCCACACAACTGAAAAATCGGAGTAGTGTAACTGATCATCAGGAAGTATCATTCCTTTCTTTAAGGGTCTACGAAGAACAGCAGGTTTTCCATAACATGAATGGGTAAACTCAGAGCAGTAGAATCTTTCTGGACCGTCTTTAAAATCAAAGTCATACTGGACGTTCGACTCAAGATATCCTTCAGCGGCAGAGATCGCTTCAGTAGGACTAACTCCATCGTCAGAGACTTTTCTTAACACACATATATCATCACACCTTGTAAATGTTAGGATGTCTTCTTTTATAATTCCATCTCCAAGTATGTGAATAATTTGGTTGTCTCCCACATACAATGCTGAGTGGGTCCAATACCCAGGAATCATCAATCCACTTAAATAGTGATCAAATCTCCTTAGAAGTATATCTCCTGCTTCAATATTTTCAGTTAAGTCTCGTATATTATGACCTTTCATTTTATAAGCAGAATGTCCAAACATTATAAACATAGGATATGGAAATACTTTTATATCCCCAAACCATCCAACTACTTTAGATTTTAAACTATACCAGTCCATAATTTCACCTATGCTAATCGTGCTCTATGAAGTGTTATATACATTGCGGATTCCCAAGCATGATCTGTGTATCCATCTTCTGAATTGATATAAGTATGTTGTGAAAATTTAGCTCTCCATCCATGTGACCATTGCTCAACATCTGAAGTTTGAAGTAATACAAATCCATCCCCAAGAAGAGGAAGTCTATTTATGAATATTGCTAATGTTACTTCTACAGCAAATAAATTATATCCTCCGTCTCCAAAAGGAGCAGGAGCTATATTCTCAAACAATCCAGTATCAGGATTCCAATCAGCATTCCAAAATGAAGTTCCCATTGTACCATCTTCACTTGGAGTTGTTTGAACCAAACCTCCATGACATTGTGTTATATCGCTAGTAACAAAAACATTTCCATCATATGCAGCAGGAATGATTAAATATCCCCCATATAAATTATACGTAGTATTTTCAGGGACCGCTCTAATTTCCCAATAATCTCCAATAGTATGACCAGTTGTTGTTCCAAAGATTATCCCCACCCCATGATCAAGTTCTTGCAATCCCCCAGTCATAGCAACATCAGTATCTTCCCATGTATCTCCACCATCTTTAGACCATCTGAATGTATCAGGGGTTCCATCGCCATCAATAGAGATTCTATAGGTAGTAGGTTGTACCATATCAAGAGTCGCCACAGCAGTTGTATCAATATTATTTAATCCAGATCCATTAAAAACTGGAGTCCTTAATCCAGATAATTCATAAGATACTGTCCTTGGAACTATAGAAACAGTAACTGAATCAAACATACAATTCTTCCATGTGATATATCCTTCATGGATCCATGTATCATTTGTGATTGAATTAAAGTCAAAATAAATTGCGTCATCTATCGGGTCACCAACTTTATGATAGGTCATCCATAATGGTCCACCACCAACATCCATAATGTTGTCTGTATCATCACTAGCTCCAGTAAAGAATGTTTTGGTACCTGGTTGTCTTGATGTTTGATGAACCCTTATTTTTCCAGTTGTTCTATCATACATAGTATCTACTACTTCTGGTTCTTCCCCACTATGAACTGCAACAAGTCCATCAAGTGTTGTTTCATCTTTTGTAGATAGATCGCTCTTAAACCAAATTTCACATTCTCCGCCATCAATAGCAATATATTCAAGAGCTGTTGATATTCCAGAATCTCTGACCTCAATAGTTAATCTATCAATATTAACTACTCCATTTGGAAACTCACTAGAGATAGTGTAGCTATATTTAGTAGCCATTTATGATACCCTCCAAAGTTCTAATTTTACTCTTCTTATTGAACTAGTATCTGATGAAGAAGAAGAATTATAGTCCAAATCAATATTAAGAATTCCCGATTCAGTTGTGTATGCAAATCCAGAACAAGTATGCCACTGATCTGATCCTTCATCTTTCGGTTCTTGTTGTTGTTCCATTATAGTATCGGAATCGTTTATCTGAACCCTTGCTCTAAAATCATTTCTACGGTCACTATATTGCCATTCATAATACCAACCTATTCTATACTTTGCATCACTTGGCAGATTAGATGTGGTCAACCTTAATTTTTGTTGATAGGAAGTACTTGTTGTTGAGCTCTCACCATCAGATGAAGCTTCATGAAACTCAGATCCAAAAATAGCATTGACTGTTACTTCACTAGTGCTATCTAAAGTCAAATCCAAATTTTTAAAATTGATGGATTCAATACTATCTGAAAGAGGAACATCGTTATCTTTAACTTCAAAGGGTTGATCTAAAATTTCTATAGTTGCAGTACTTGTGCTATCTTGAGTTACGCTAACACGCCCCTCAAAATTTAAAACCTCAACTAGAGAAGCTACTGGAAACTCTTCTTCAAATACATTTATCGTACTTCCTGAACCTGGAGGACCTGGTTCACCAGGCAAACCATCTTCCCCATCTATACCATCAATTCCATCTTTTCCATCTATACCTTTAGTTCCAGATAATGCTTTAACTATTATTGTTGCACTCCCATGCAGAGTGACAATTCCGCCATTAGATTCGCTATACATTTGGAGGGTAATATAATCTTCATCAGAAAGAGTAACAGTTACAGATCTAGATAATTCATGTGTCTCGTCTTGGTATAGGTCGACATCAAACTCGCTTCCTGGAACTACCGTTGTATCATTTATTCTTAACCGATACCAGGTTGTTTTTGTATTAGTTGTAGTTCTTACAGTGGTATTGATATCTATTTCATATAAACCATCTTCCTTAATAAGGATTCTATCAGTGTTAGTAGTGTCATGCTCAATTACATCACTATCTGTTTCTTCATCAGTTGTATCAAAAGTTATATCAGTCCATGATGTTGGAACAACTAATATTGTAGTTCTTCTTGCTTGGCATGTATAAATAGGAACTGTTTCAAGAACAGGAACTTCAATATGAATTCCGGCGGTTGAATCAGTAACCTCAGTCCCACTAAAATTTAATTCGGTATACCTTCCAACATATGAACCACCGTCATATACATCAACCCCATCAAAATCTTCATGCTCGGTTTCAAAATTTATATGACGAAGACCATCAGCAATATTTAAATCATTAGTTCCGTCATTAATTGTAAAGGTTCCGTCGTACACATAACCTTTTAATTCTTCCGACGAACTGATATCAAGTTTCTCAAAATTATCAGTTATATTTCTCTGACCCGACCCTGGTATTTCACAACCAAGGTCGTCCAGAAAAATAGCCGAAGAGGTGTTGTTTTTTACTATGACTGTTGTCACTTATTCACTCTCCTAATCTACAAAAGGATTAAGGTCTGTATGCTATTTCAACAATCACCATTGGGTCTTCTACAGAGGAAGCATTATCAGAATAACATTGTAGAAAATCATCTGCAGCGAAATCAATATTGATAGTGTTGTCAGTAGCACCAAGTGCCCCAGAAACAGCAAGTGTTGCTATATTGGTTGCGCTATCGTTTTTTCTTATTCTGATATTAGTAGTTCCTGATGAATCTAGTTGACAAGTAATACTTACAATTGTTCCTGCATATGCCATTCTATATCCACTGTTGATTGAAACCAATCTTCCTCCAGCAAATGCTAGATATTGATTGCTGGTATTTCCTCGTCTTCCAAATGTGAGATATAATCTCTGAACACTTACCCACTTGCTCCGTGTTCCATCATATACACAAAGGATTCCACCCTTAACCGCCATTTGTCCAGCAGCAAGTCCTGTTGTAGGAAGGGAAGATTTTTCAGTAATCTCAAGAGCAGCATTAGTAGCAGAACCTGTATCAAGTTTCATTGCACCAGAATCAACATTGATAGTTCTTCCAGCTCCAGCTCCGCCTTGGTCATAGGCACCATCAAGATCATTTGGTTCGCCATAATCAATATCAGCAATCTTGATCCAATTCAGTCCGCCCAATTCATAGATATATTGTGCTTGTTTTCCGTCGCCATCATCATCAACAAGAACAGCATCTAGGTCCTCATTATCTGCAGCAGCAGACCAGACAGATCCGTTCCACTCAAAAACCATCTGAGCGGTTGAGTCTAGATTGATAACTCTATCTCCAGCAGTTGGAGTTCCTTGATCTACCCAAGCGCCAGTCACTCTTTTATAGAGATGGTCATCATCAGAATCAATGAAGAACATTCCATCAACTGGAACAGCAGGACCAGAAGCAGATATTTCTTCAACTCTGGCAATAACTGGTTCCAACCAAGTAGTACTTCCAAACGCTGGGGCGTTGGTAATGTTGTCCCAATGAATTGAAGCTTGTCCAGAAGTTTGTACATTTGTTTTTGTATAAAATGTATCTGCTGTTTCTTTGGCATTATACAGTGTTAAATACAAAACGCCATCAGCAGCGCTAAGATCACTTGTCCCATCATTCACTACCAGGTTACCATTTTGAACATGGTCTCTCAAGTCATCAGAGGATGCTAGTTCTTGATATTCGAACTGATCCGACATTGTGATTTGAGTGCTTGTTCCTATGGTAATACCAAGGTCTTCAATTTCTCTCGTAGTGACCGCAGAATTATTTTTGATAATTAAAGTCCACATTGCAGCCATAGTAAAATCCTCCTAATATTTATTAGAAATAAAAGCGTGTTTACGTTCTTTATTATATGTTCTTAATAGAAATAAGATTAAGTTTCTTCTGTCATTTAAAACCAAAAGTACCATATATATTAATTTACCATAATAGGAAGTTGTACTTATTTTTTAAAGGAGGGAAATATAAATGTACAGATGGAAACATTTCAATGAGAAGTTAGTAGTAACAATGCCTGTAGCTGATAGAATTCCTCAACAAGGAGTAAAGATCATAATGGCATTTTTAATTTTATTTGCTGTTGGCATCCTGCCAGCTTTTGATTCAATTATATTAAATGTAGTAAAGGAGGAATTTGCGAAAACAATTTCATGTCTCATTGGAATACAGTGGCTATATACATCTATATTTTCAACCTTTGAATTATTATGGTCATATTCTACTTATGTAAACCAAAACATATCCCCACAATTATTGCATGGAGAAATGATTTGGAGAGTGATTATCTTTGGCATGCACTTCATGTGTACTTGGGTTCAGTTGATTCTGATTAGAAAAGGACACCATTTTCTTTTAGCAACAGCAGCGGGGTCGATTTGTCATTTGGCGTATAATATTATAGCATCAGGATAAGGGGAGTTTTGAATGAAAGTAGTGATAGAGTTTGATATTGACGAAATGTCAGAAGGGGATGTGGAAGAAAATTATCGCCATATCCCCGTAATGATAAAAGAAGCATTAGATGATTATAGAAAGAGAAGGGAAGACCCAAAAAAGTTTTATCAAAGACAATGTGGTTCTAAAAGAAACTACCTTAATGCAAAATCTAAACATCCTTGGGATTTGCCTCACTTGATTAAAAGAGTAATGTTGGCAAAAATCTTTACCAAGTTTGATGTGTATATAAATCCTTGAAAAAATATCTTTCCTATTATACCATACATATCTAATTTAATTCCAGAAGTAGAGGAGGAACCATGAGCGTCCCTAAAGTAGAAGAGTTGTTCGCTAGCATAGTACGGTCACTTGTAGATAATCCAGATGATGTAAGAATTCAACCAATAGAAGGATCTCAATCCACTGTCCTTGAAATACACGTTAATCAACATGATACAGGTCAGATTATAGGCAGAAAGGGAAAAACAGCAAACGCCTTAAGAACCATATCAAATTCAATTGGCGCAAGAACTGGAAGACGCCTTATTATAGAAATCATGGAATAAGGAGAACTCAAAAATGGAGACCGTATTTGACTTCATTAAGTTTGTCGAAAATTTGCCAGGGTGGTTTAGGATGTGGGGAGTCATTGGTTTCTTTGCTTGTATAGGCACTAAAGTTCCTCAAAATAAACCTGGCGCACTTTTATATCTAATAGCTCATGGTCCTATACTGTGGGTAATATTTCCTTTTGTATCTCTTGGTTATTTTATTGAGAGAATATCAAAGACGCGGGGTGGCGCAGTCAGGTAGCGTGCGAGTTTTATATGCTCGAAGTCGAAGGTTCGAATCCTTTCCCCGCCACCTATAATGTACACAACTAAGGGTCCTGCCTTTTCTCGAATTGAAGACAATTACAAAAATCCACAATTGCCCTAGTTGTGTACATTTTCTTTTGGAGATTACAGGTGTTACATACTGATCATGAGCAGTAATCTCATGATTGCTCTTTATATAATTGACATTATTGCATCGAGGAATGGTAGATCAGAACGATTCATCACGATGCGAAATGAAATGCTATAAGAAACGCTGATGCAAGAACGCACAGTATCTTCTATATGTAACGCCTGATCTTAAAGGCACGCAAACAGTTAATGAGTTATATTGCTCTTGCATACGGCATTATGCTCATTACTGTTTGCGCGTCCTTTCTATATATATTAATTATCCATAATCTTATATATTTGCTTGGTTAAAATTTTTAATGTAAGGAGGAAAAAATGTCTTGGAATTGTAACGTATGTGGTTATGGACACATTTCAGATGTCATTTCGGGATGTCCCGGTTGTGGAACTTTAGACTATGAAGGGGCAATAGCAAAAATAGCAAAATTTGATAAGGATGAAATGGCAGCTCTAACTGCAGTCGTAGTAGTAGGCGGAGCAGTTGTAGTAGTTGGAGGGTTGACCTACATCGGAATTAAAAAACTAATAAGATGGAAAAGGGCAACTGCCAAATAAAAAGGAGATCACCATGGCATGGAGATGTGAAGAGTGCGATTGTCGTAACTCAGAGTATATGGCAGAGTGTATGGAATGTGGCACTCTTAACTTTGACATAGCAGTTCAGGTAAATCTTGATCTTGCTGTCAGAGATATAAGAAGACACATTACCGAAATTGAAAATAAACTGGACATCTTTATTGGAGATGTTAAGGAGGAAATATTAAAGCAGGAGTAAGGAGGAGAATATGCAGGTACTATTTGTAATGTTTATAATTGTCTTAGCAATGGGAGCGTTGAGTCCATTACTGTGGGCACTGAATACCATGTTTCGAATTGTCTTTGGATTCGCGGCATGTATACTGGCAGCAGCTGGATTCATCTTTCTGGTAGGAATGTCTCCAGTCATCCTATGGGTGGTTCCACTCTGGATGGCATGGTTGATATTCAGACCAAGGAAAGTTGTTTACGTTTATAGAGATCGAAGACCTTATTGGAGAAGATAGGAGGAAATGAAACATGAAGAAAACTGAAGTAAGTACAGATGATAACATTCTCATAATAGAGTTTGGAGAAGATCCAACACCAGAAGCTGCTATCGTGGTAGAGGAGATAAAAGATAAGCTTAAATCATTTGGTCTCCCATGGTACTGTATAGCAGATTATACAGGCATCAAAGAAGCAGTCACCCCTACACTTCTAAAAGCACTTACCGATGCAATGGAACTCCTTGGGCGATATGGAGTTTCTGAGGTAGTCAGAGTAACAAGCAAAGATCAAATTATGTTTCAAATTACTCTGAGCAAACAGTCAAAACACTATGGTGGGTATGAAGGAATTCCGTCAAGCAGTATTGAAGGTGCAAAAGAGATAATTCGAAAGCTCAGACTTTCAAGTGATGAAGAAGAGTGGGAAACTAAATAACCAATGAGTAGTTGAATCCTAATCAAATCATTGGTTCATTTGATTAGGGTTTAACAGGGTGGGCACCAAGGCAATTCCCCATTGCGAACCAACTTGGTGTCCACCTAAACCCTATTAACAAGGAGAGATTTTATGAGATACAGAGTAACGTCCCAAGGAGGAAATACGTTTGAAGTAAAGGCAGCTTCAGTATTGGCAGCGGTTGTAGAGTCAATACGAAACGGAACTTTCACCCTTAGTATTACAAAGATCGAACTCATTGAGGAAGAGAAGGAAGAGGCAGGCGAAGAATAATTATTTCAGAAAAAAGGGGACCGTTGCTATATACACGGTTCCCTTTTTTTTAATGGGGAGGTGAAATGAAATGTTACATATGTGGAAAGAAAGGTGCAGAACATCAGGTTGGGGATATGTATCTATGTGAAAAATGCAATAAGACTCATGAAGCTGGAATAATGATAACACTCATGGTTGAGGAAAGGAAAACCCAAAATGACAATAAGACACGGGGAAGAATTTGAAATAAAGTTCACTGATCTAATTGAGGATAGATATGAAAAAGTAATAGAACGGTTGTATAATGGTAATGTTACAAATTACTTTTGTGTTGTCAAAGATGGTGATGTCATGGTTATTAACTTATATGGAACTACTAATGGAAGAGCAAAGGAGATAGCAGGGGATTTGGCAAGTATGTTCGCCTATAAAATAGACGCTGATATTGTACTTTCTATTTTTACACATAAAAATAATGTATCATTGGTATATACAGAACCTGACGGAAAGGAGGCAACAAAAGTTGGTATAATTGAAAAGACTCCAGATGGAAAACAGTATGTAGATCGTAATAACGAAACATGGGTTTTTGGTTACTCTCTAGATCACTATATAACTCCTTGGAATAAAGAAGGAAATGATGAAATGGAACAGTTGATAAACCAAGAAGGTCCATCAGAACTTATCAATCAACTAAAAGAAAGTTTTGATAATAGAGAAAATGATGGGGAAGTTATGGTAACAATGAATCCCGTTGGCAGGTCAGTAGAGTCAATATTAAAAACAATTTTTGATGAAATAGGTTCTGGTCTCAATACGTGTCAGTGTGAAAAGTGTAGACGCGAAAGAGGTGAGATAATAGAAAGTGGTAGTTCTATTAATGCCAAATCTGAAGCTGATATGATCTCGATGCTTGAAAGACTTGAAGTTCCAGACGATAAAGATAAATTCAATTAACTGAGGATACGACCCTAATTGCTCGTATATAAGGTCGTAATAAAAACAGGTAATATGATATACAATAAAAAAGAACATAGCAGTATGCCGTCATGCTGCTCGTATTTCCATAACTTATAACCAACTTTTAAAGGGAGCGCTGCCAATGAATAACAATTTCAACTTCGACTATGATGACCAGTTACAAATTATCACAGTTACATTAAAGTCAGCAGTTGATCCAACAAACTTTAAAGAACTAATGGCTAAGACAAGACACTCGATTTCTTCTCTGGTTGTGCAAGGGATTAAAATTTCTGTTATAGTAGATATGACACAATGGAAACCTAATCCCGATAAAGAAAGGTCAAATCAAAATGTAGAAATGGCAAGAAAATTATGCGAGAACTTGATGAATGTCACTCCTGTAATTGAGTATGTAGCATATATTATAAAAGAAGATTCACATCGCTTAGTGATTGATAAGTGCCACACTCAATCAGACACGTGTGATAGAGTTGTCTATGTTGATAAAATACAAGATGCCCATAAATGGATAGAGCAAAGGAGGGCAGACAAAAAAGGAAATTGATATGTTACCAAAATATCTCTTCGGAATAGGAGCAGTAATAGTTGGATTCGCACTGGTCTCAAATATGCTTGTCCTATATTGGTTGTTTGAAGAAAGAGCAATTCTTCATGCCCAATTAAAAACCGCGCATAATCAAAACGTAGCACTTACAAAAAATAATAAAACCCTTGAATACAAAGCAGAAGAAGCTATCAAAGTAGCTACTAGATTTTCCAATGACTATGAAAGATTGATTTCTTCAATTCCTGGGTCGAAAGAGCACGTTGAATCAGTTCTTAAAGATACGAATGTTGTGAAAAGCACTGGGGGAGATTAATGAAACGATATAAAGATATTCTTTCGTCACTTCATAAAGGAACCTTCCAGACTGATAAGCATCCAGATACCTTAGTGACAGATCTTAAAGAAATGTATGACTTGGGATATGTGGATGATGAATACAATATAACAAACAGAGGAGTTCAATTTTTAAAGAAAGGAAAATGAAGATGGTACAGAAAATTAAAGAGTCCGTCAGAGAAGTTTATGCCAGAGTCCGCAGGTATAGAAAAAAGTGGAAGTGGTATCAAGCTATTGCTCAGATGAGACGAGACCAAAATGAGTCGGTAAGTACAAAAGGAGCACTTACTATCAAATCCTAAATCTAGTGATTCTTATTAAATTTTGTGAAGGATTTAATAAGGGTCATATAGATGACTCATAAAAAAGCACGAGATGTTTAGCATTAGCTACTTCACACATCTCGTGCTTTTTTTATTGTTTCCAAAAAATGCGTACAATAAAAAAATACCGAGATGGGTGCTATACTACGCACCCACCTTATTGATTAATGTTTACTAAAACGATGACTTCTATCTCGCCTCTTATCATCTACAAGATTCCAATACGAATCCTTACACTTCTTTCCTTTCCCTTTACAAAACTTTCTCTGATACGTGTTTTTAATTATATACGCATTACAATACGGGCAATGAATCGTAGCACCAACAGGAGCATTCTTAGCAAGTCTATATCTCTGCTCCATCGTAGCAATCAGATTTGCTAATTCCTCTTCCTCCCTTTCCCTTTCATGTTCACCTGCACCTTCATCATCTGGCCACATTCCTAATGTTCCATCGCCCATGTTATTTTCCTTTCAACATTTCTTCTTCCAACGGTGTAAACATCTGTCCTTTTATAAATCCTATCGGTGCAGCATATGCATCATTGAATCTTACTTCCAATGGTTCACCATAATTAGTAGGTATTTGAGATCCTTCCTTTGGTTTGGGATTATGTTTATACCAACACTCAGAGGGAATTCTCGCTGCCATCATCCGTATACCATGTTTCAATGAAACAACAGATATACTTTCCATTTGTTTTGGAACAGTCACCTCTAAATAATGAGCTTGTTCTCTAATCTCATTTGCCGTCTCCACGTTATAAATCAGCAATCCCATATTAAGCAGTATTAGTATATACACAATGTTCTTCATTCAGCTCCTCCTTTTTAGGTAACGTATTTTTAGTTCTACACTCAGGACACCTATTATGTCCTCTGCTTATATAGTAAGGATTTGTCCTAAATATATTTCCGCAATCACATATGATCTCATACTCAGTTACTACATTGCCATTATGCTTAGTTGATCGAGATATAAATAATCGCCCGTGTTTCTCACCAGTAAAATCCTTTAATGTATGGCGAGGTCCTCCCTGACCACGAATAGGAAATCCATATTTTCTTAATAGCATAGTCGCCCAGGTTCTCGAACATTCAAACTTTTCAGCAACCTCCCTTGAACTTGTTTTCCAATATTCATTAATGACACATCCTAATATGCTCGTATATCCAAGAGATCTAGCAACAGCAATTTTATCATCTGGATAATTCCACCGGATGTTATTCATCCATTCATAATAATATAGATAGAACATATTAGTCTCCTGTTGTTTAATATCCGTTTACTCCTACTGCTTTGATTACCTTAGTCCAGTTGCCTGTATCATGCCCAGCAATAACCTCAATATTAGCAATTAGAGTTGATTCCCATTTATCACTATTACAAAATTCCCCATACCATTCACCAAGGTCCTCAGGTAATTTTGGTTCGACTACTGCTGATGCCGCATCATAGAATGCATCCGTAGAGTCTTTGTTATCATCAGTAAATTCTATTTCCAGTTTATCGTTAAAGCATTTAAAAATCAAATCCCAATCCGGTCTCTTATCACCTATCGTTTCTGAAATGTGTTTCAATACTTCTGTCAAATTATCCTTGGTATCATTCATTTTTGGTCTCCCCCTATATTAAATAAAATACTGAATAACATTCCTATAAATGAAAAGATGATAATCGCTGTTATACCAATAAACATCAAAGACAAAGCAAAAGATATTGCCAAAATTACATATCCAATCTTTATCTTAGTTATCGCTATATCCCTTAATGTAGGATTAACATTCCTTACTATTTTAGTTTCACCTACCGTCGTATATTCCGCTTCCAATGTAATATCTTTTGCCTTTCTCAATTCAATACCCTCCTAATCTAATATAAATACGAATCCTAGTCTCTCGCCCTCTTCCTTAAATATTACATAACCACATTCATCATTCTTGCATTTGAAATGCTCAGTCCCCGCCATATGAGTACACCTATGCTTATGACTAAATTTAGTCCCCTTACATTTTGGACATTCAATCGCCATTTGTATTCCCCCCTTATTCCTTATCTTTTACCGCATCTTTTATCGCACCCATTAATAACCCTATATACTCATCCTCCAATTTCCCCTGAAGTAATTCAAAATCACTATAGTCATCTATATCAAGCATAGTGGGTAAATCATCACTGTAAAAATTAAAACCATGTATTTGTATCTCACCCCTATATTTACCAGGCGATACTTCCTCTATATGTAATACTCCACATTCGTAAAATACCACTTTCGACCAATGCCTATTGTTATTAGATGTAGCTATATCCCTTTTCCATCCTTCCATATGAACCCCCCTATATCAACCCTCCTATTCATTTAATACTTCCACTAGTTCATGTCCATGCTTAAGCAATGCTTCCTTTAAATACTTAGCATCTTCATCACTAATGTCCATATGTATTCTTATCCATTTGTCTATTGCTTCCTTCGTGTCTATCAATCTCTGATTTTCACGAGCGTCATTCTCCTTTTCAAATAATTGACCATCACTCGTCTTATAAGACTTCACCATCTGAATAGTCGCCATTATTCAATTACCTCCGTTACCTCAATTATGTTTACACTCTTACTGTCAGAACGAATTATGTTAAGCTTCAATTTCCTGTGACCATCAACCCCACGCTCATGTACATTCCAGCAAGCATTCTTCTTATGTCGAGACATACTCTCCATAAATTCGTCCACCTGATCCATATTCTCAAAGTCCATTATTACCAAATGACTTCTCTTGTTTTCAGCAGACATTTTTCTCTCCTTTCCTAAAATGACATCTTTTCTATTTCCTCTAAGTTATCCTTCAATAAAGCATTGAATAACTCCGCCGTTAATAACTGAGGAACCTTTCCACCTTCAGTTGGCAATATCATTACCAAGGACTTAGATAATGGTTCCTCAAATTCCTCGTCCTTTAAACATGCCAATACCGCATACTCCCCATCCCATCTCCGTATAGTATTATCATCATAGTCTATTACCAATCCAAAATAATTCTTTCCCAATTTCGATTGATTAGCAACTATCAGTTTCTTGTCATCATCACTAAGCAATTCAAACCCGCTTATTACCTTCTCACAAAAAGTCTCAATCACCTCCGTCTTTGATATAGACATCATTCTTTTTAATCGGTCCATCTTTCTAGATCCGCACAATATGTGTATGCCTGAATAATTAGGATTGTCATATACATTAATCATGTTCCGGTTTCTCCTTAACCTCATAGTTACCCTTTATTTTTTGTCGTTGTCTATTATTAAGCGAATCTTTTTCCGCATCTCCCTAATGTCTTCCGCCTCTTGTTTCATCCCCTCAGTTATAGCATTGTCCATTTCCTTGAATATCTTAAGACAATAAGCACACCTGTCCCTCTCAGTCCATATCCGAACTATATATCCTACAGAAAATGAAGCACTTATAACATATCCATATATACCATAATAAAAAATCAATCCACCTGTTATTAATGCAAATGCCAATAACTCATATATACGCCTGCGTTTAGTTACCATATCCCCCCTATTTGTTTTGTAAATCTAGGTCATCTATCATAACCTTAATAATAGATGACCTTATATAATGAATGTTACTTTTTCGGAATAGTAACCCCCTTAAGATCCGAAAAACTGTTTAGACTTATTGATGAAGTCCTCTTCTTTTTCTTTTTGCTCCTAGAATTCCTCTCCTTTATCTCAGCAGCAAGTTTAGCAGCAAGATCCTCCGCTTCCTGTTTCTCCTTCTCAAGTTGTTTTATCTTAGCTTTTAATGAATCGTTATCACGGCATATACCTTTGTTTTCACCTTCCAACTCTGCAATCCTGTCCGTCTTGTTTTTTAGAATGCTCTTCAAGTCAGAAAAGTCAGATGTCTTCTTAGATTCAAGCTCCTGTACTAATTCAGCATTCCTTTCTTGAAGACTGATTATATGCTTTTCATGAACCCGACATGCCTGAGAATCCGCCTCCAGTTGCTCACACCTGTTGCTTAAATAAAAAAGTCTCTTCTCAAGAGCAATGCCTATATCCTCATATGATAACTTCGTATCTTCATCAACATAGTTAGCATCAATAGAATCTTCCTCAAAAGTGTCCAATGCCTCGTCCAGAGATTTACTAAGATTCTCAGCATCCTTGCAGTCCATCCCTATCACACTGTAAAATAATGCCGTCTTAGTATATATCGTCCTCCTTTCTAAACTTTGCCTAGTGAAATAACCCAACCTAGTTAAAGGAGCTAATGCCGTCATCACCGTAGATAGCTTAACTGGAAACTTAGCAGATAATCCTTTCAGATCTTCCCTAGTAAATGTGTTCGAAGAAATGTTTTCCTGGATAACCTTGAATATAGATACCTTGTTCTCATCAGATATCCGTTGATAATCCTTTCTGTCCTTCTTAGTCCTTTTACCTGAATAGGAAGATATAGAGTCCTTTCTAATAGTAGGATCATTTTCCAGTTTCTTGAGCTCCTCAATAGTCGTAGATATCACAGCATCAAATATCTTAGTCCTTGACCATATCAGCGCCCTGTTCCCTGCACCATCCTTCTTCACCCTCTCACCCGTTGACTCTATCGCTTTTAACCTTTCCAAATATCTGAATGTAGAGTTGATATGATTGTACTTTATTTCTTCCTCAGGCATCTCATTCTTTACTTCAGATATTACCCTCGGAACACTTAGCAGTCCGGGAAGAGTCAATATATGTTCCAATATTAGAAGTCTCAATTTAGTCGATATAGATGACTTCCTATATATCGGTATTAATGTCTCCCTTATATCCGATGCTTTTTTCTTGTCAACATGTTCCTTTATTGTCGAAAGAAGCTTAGAATAGGGTTCATTTAATGACTCATTCGGTATAGTCACTTTCTTCAATGTACCGTTAACCAAGTTTATCGCATGATCACAATACTTTATGTCTATCGTAAATGTCTCCTTGATAAATTTACGAAATTGCCATCCCTTTTCAAATCCGCAAGTATCCCTCATATGAACCAGATATTGGCCAAGTATTATCATAAATGTTAATGGACGATCATTTGATAGCTCGTCAAAACCAATATATGTCCACTTGTCAGAACCTAATTTCCTTACATATTCAGCAAGCTCTTTTGGAATGTCTGATATCCTAGTTATAATAGCATTCCTCATGTCATTCCCCTGATCGACCATTTATCCCCCCTTCGACTTCATTCAGTCATCTATATACCTTCACTATATCCACCCTTATATACCCGCATTCGCCTCGACCATTTCGTATGCCTCAATACCCTCAATGACTTAGCAACTATGTTCTTTATCATTGTACCCGTTAATGAATGTTCCTCACCTACCTCCTTATACTCATATCCATATCCTATTACCTTGATTAATATCTGTACACTTCTTGTAGGTAAAGCATCATTCAATAAAGCATTAACCTCATTGTATAAACATCTCTGCTCATAACTATAACCTGTACTACGTAATGTGTAATTGCCTATAGTCTCATTAATAATCTGATCATAAAGCAATTCACCTATCCCACCTATAAAACATTTCTCATAGGGAAATATCTCAAAAAATGAAGCTCCCAATACCTCGCATAATAGCTCAACATATTCCTTCACTTCACCTCCCTGCTTAAATGGAGATACACTACCTTGTGCCAATCTAAATATAGTCGCCTGAGTCGCCCCTGTCATTTCCGCTAATTCAGTAAATGTTAAATCCAAAGATAACCTATACTCATTTACCAAATTCTCATACTCTCTATTCCTGTTATATCTAGCTTCTCCCATCAATACCTCCGATTGTAAATGCTTACCTGTTAATTATTAAAAAATAACCGCAATTCCCCTTTAGTAAATTAATATATATAGCATATATAACCTTATATAAACTGCTATATACCGTCTTATATAACTTCCCCATATACTAGTATATTACACTACTATATAACCGCATATATTCGCGTCTATATAACCCTTATATTGCCCTTTACTTATAGCTGCCATATAAGCATTAAGGTATAGGGGATAATTAGCAAGGTTTCAATAGGAATTATAGCTCCGAACTGGACTTATAGAGAAATAGTAGATTCTAAAAATGTTTGGGATCCGAACTGAGGGCAATATATTGATCCAAGAGCATGTCAGCGAGTTAACTGTCTCTAACTGCCATGCGCGTATGCACTATATTTGCTCTTATATAGACACAACCCGCTTTTTGTCCATTTATGTATCTCGCCTAAATTCCAAGAATGCTAGTATTCTCCACACAACAACCAAAACCCTATGGAAAACCGTATCGTTTTTAGTACAAGATTACATATAGATGGAGTCTATGACAGTTAGCGCTTGCTATACCATTTTGTATAGGGTTTGCTTGACACATCAAGCGTTGCTTGTTATCTAAAAAATTATCTCATATTAAAATTACTCGGTTTCTTAGTATTTACATATAGAGCTCATTATAGACTATGTCTATAATCTAATTACTCGGTTTCTGAGAATATAGCAAGATTCACTATATAAGAAAACTGAGTAAAAGTGAAATTTTGCATCATGCTTAGTATATAGGGAAACTGTATAGAATTAAGAATTGGACATATTGTGGGATTTTGTGAAATACTGTGAAATGGTTAAAAAGCGGAAATACGAGCAAAACGGCATTTTTTCGTTTTT
>Ga0180432_10001502_pt1 | contig 36731 bp, 30 predicted proteins | sample SS_ome_10_FD_132414 | JGI IMG/M metagenome (GOLD analysis project Ga0180432, IMG submission 132414) | Hypersaline lake sediment archaeal communities from the Salton Sea, California, USA - SS_1_MS_2 metaG | ecosystem: Environmental > Aquatic > Non-marine Saline and Alkaline > Hypersaline >... | reverse complement strand
GGGGGCGTCCATCAGTTCCCGGTTGGCAAGCGGCAGGGTCTCGCAGACCGCGGCGCCGAGCACCTCGGCGGCCGCCCGGGCCTCGGAGGCCCGCGTCTCCGGGGTGCCCCGCGGTGTGGGCTCACCGTTGGTCATGTGCAGCATGCCGACCCGGTAGCCCTGGGCGGCCAGCTTGGCGATCGTGCCACCCATGCCGATCTCCAGGTCGTCGGGGTGCGGCGCGGTGAACACCACATCGAGGTTCTGGTAATCCATCCCGGGTTCATCCTTGTTCCAGCAGCGGCGAAAGTCGGGTAACTATAGCCATCTCAGACAGTTGCGGCAACTCATCGCCGCAGGGCCGCGGAGGGGTGGTCAGTGGAGCCCAAAGGCGTTACAAAGAGCGGCGATGCAGCGCAGACCCATTGAGGACTCGGACCGCCCGGCCATCGCGGAGTTCATCGAGCGTCACTGGCACAGCAGGATGGTCATGTCCCACGGCCGGTGCTACCACCCGCACGAATGCGACGGCTTCATCGAGTGGCGTGACAACCGCATCGTGGGGCTGCTCACCCTGCGGGCCGACGACGACTGCATGGAATTGCTGACGCTCAACAGCACACTGGAGGGCGAGGGCATCGGCTCGGCCCTGATGCTCATGGCCATCGACCAGGCCCGCCAGAGGGGACTGTCCCGCATCTGGCTGGCCACGACCAACGACGCCCTGCCGGCCATGCGCTTCTACCAGCGGCTCGGCTTCAGGATCGTGGCCGTCAACATCGGCGCCGTGGACGAGGCCCGCAGGATCAAGCCGCAGATCCCGGAAGTCGGCATCGACGGCATCCCCATCCACGACGAGATCATGCTGGAACTGCGGCTCAAGCCGTCGCTGGGCCGGTAGGTGGCCGCGCTACCAGAGCGGTATGGTGCCCTGCTCCGGCGAAGCCTCGCGGCGCGACGCGAGTTCGACGCGCTCGTTGAAGGTCAGCGTGCCCTCACTTTCCTTCTGCTCCAGGGTGGCCAGCCGGGCGTTGTTGGCGGCCACACGGGCTTCGTACCGCTCCTGCTCGGCGAGGTTCCACAGCCGGAGGGCCTCCTCCTGCTGGGCCGGATCGCGAGCCAGGTTGTACGCCGCTTCCAGGATGCCCTGCAGCTGATAGACCCCCGCCCGAGCGGGCTCGGGCTGTTCGCCTCCGCGGAGGTGGGCAAGGCGTTCGGGGTTCTGGGTGATCTCCAGACTCGTGCTCAGCCACTCGTGCAGATGCCGGTCCGGCAGCTTGCGGGCCACCGCCAGCAGCAGGGTCCGGCCCCGCTGGTATGCCGTGACGCACGGCGAGTCGCCCAGCAGATCCTCCCGCCAGATCCGCTCGCGGTCCCGGATCTTGACGTCCCACTGAGCGTTGTTGCCGGTAACCTCGAAGTGGATGTCGGCACAGAACTCCAGCGCGTCCTGGAGGGCCTCCCGCAGGGTGGCAGCACCGCCCTCTTCCGCCGCCCCCACCTCTGCTTCATCGGGGGTCGAAGCGGCGGGCGGCGACGCAGGGTCGGCGGCGCGGTCGGGTGAGGCCGGGTCGCCGACGGGCTTCTCGGCAACGGCAGGCGTCTCCGCCGACGGCGCCTCGTCCCGGGGGGGGCAGCCGGTCAGTCCGACCACCACCGCCGCGGCGGCGATCGCCACCGCCGTCCGTCTGGTGACACATCCTGTCGCAAGCTGTCTCATCGTCCTGCTCTCCTGTGCTTCCCTGCGTGCCGGGAGCCCGGCCGCGGCTCGGGCAGCCGATCCAGGGCCGCGCCCGCCGGGAGCGACGCGCCTGCCCCGCCGCCGCAGAAGCCGCCCGGGCGCCTGGTTTACACGAATCCGGGCAGGGGAAAAAGCCCTCAGCCGCCCGACCCGCGGCGTCGCTAGCGGACCGTGCGCCCCCGGTCTCCACGGCACGCCCGGGACCGTCGGCGGGTCGGTTCCCGGCCGCGGGGCATCCCCCGCGCCGGAGGCCTGCCGCAGGAATGCTCCTGCGCCGGTGCCGTCCCGGGCCTTCGTTGACAGCGCATGGAGATGCCCCTACAAGGCCCTGGGGCTGGGGCCCGGCCGGCCGAACGGCCGGTGGGTGTCAGCCGACCGCGAGGCCCGCCATGTCGCTGATTACTCTCCTGACGGATTTTGGCCGGCGCGATCACTACGTGGCCGTGATGAAGGGCGTGATGCTCCAGATCGCGCCGCAGGCCCGGCTGATCGACATCACCCACGAGATCAACCCCCAGGACGTGGTGCACGCGGCGTTCGTGCTCCGCCAGGCCTGGTCGTGGTTTCCAGCCGGGTCGGTCCATCTTGCCGTCGTGGATCCCGGGGTGGGCTCCAGCCGCCGTATTCTGGCCGGCCGATACGCCGGGCGGTTCGTGGTCGCTCCCGACAACGGGCTGATCAGCATGGTCCACCGCGAGCTTCCCCTGGAAGCCATGCACGTGGTGGACAACCGGAACTACGCGCTGGCGAATGTGTCCGCGACCTTCCACGGCCGGGACATCCTGGCGCCCGCGGCCGCCCACGTGGCGGCCGGTCTGCCTCTCCAGAAGCTGGGGCCGTCGACGGATCACCTCGAGATCCTGCAACTGGCCGGGCCGCAGACCGAGCAGGATTTCGGCATCTCCGGCCGGATTCTCTGCGCCGACCACTTCGGCAACCTGATCACCAACATCAGCCGTCAGCACCTGCTGGCCATCTACCAGAACCGCGCGGAGGTCCAGGTCTACCTCGACGAGGTGTGCATCGGGCCCGTCCGTTCCAGCTACCACGAGGTGGCCGGCGGCCAGCCGCTGGCCCTCATCGGCAGCAGCGACTACCTGGAGATCTCGGTCAACCGGGGTAGCGCCCGGGAGACCCTCGCCCCGGCGGACGAGGCCGTGGTGCGGGTGCGCTGAGGGAGAACACCGCAACGTCGACCAAGGTCACCACGGCGGTGCCGCGACACCGCTGGGGTGCCCGCCCGTATCGGCCAACGGTCTGTATTCCGAGACACGCCCCGTGTGCGGTTCGACACGATGGGGTCCGCGCGAACCGAGGTCCGCCGCTCGGCTTGCCGCCACGCTCGGGCGTGACTTCACGCGCCCGGGCCTGCGAACAGCTCCCGTTTGGCCCGGCCCACCAGTTGGTCCGCCAGGCGGGTGGGCTCGGGCAGGCGATAGCGGGTGCAGCAGCGCAGCACCAGCCGCACCGCCGGGCCCAGTCCCGCCCTGTGCCCGACGCTGACGTACACGCAGCGGACGCTCTGGCGCGTTCGCAGGACGGTGCCGATGCGTTCTCCGCGATGGGTGAGCGGGGCGGTGGAACCGCGGGAGACGGCGGGCTCCCGGTGCTCGCCGACCAGGCGGCTCTTGGCACAGCCGGCGCTGGGGCGGTCGATGAGCAGGCCGACGTGACAGGCCAGCCCGAAGCGCCGGGGGTGGGCCCGGCCGTGGCCGTCAAACAGGAAGGCGTCGGGCTCGACGCTCAGCCTGGCCAGCGCCGCCAACAGAGCAGGCGCTTCCCGAAACGAAAGCAGGCCGGGGACATACGGGAACTCGACCGGCCGCACCGCCAACTGCTCCTCCGTGACCCGCCGTTCGACCGCGTCCCAGACCACCACGCCGGCAACGCACTGCTGTCCATCCGGCGAGAACGCCAGGTCCGCTCCCGCCACCAGGCGCGCCCGGCTCAGGCCCCCGCGATCAACAACGCGGGCAGCCAGGGCACGCTGGCACGCCACAGCTCGCTGCGGCGAGACGTCCCACCGATGCAGAGGAGCGGGCAATTCCATCGACCAGCCGCGCGGCTCCCAGACCAGTTCCCGGGGCGGGAGTGTACCCCTCTTGCAGCACCGTTTCAAAAAACAGCACCCTTCGGGTGACCAGCGCCCGCCCCGCGGGGTGGACGGGCTCAACCCGCGGGCACCGGACACCGGCAGCTCGCCGCCGCCCTTGATTTCCCGTGCCCTACACGCTATTTACCGAGGTAGGCTGGTCTGCGGCTGGCGGGAGCGCAAAAGACGGCCCCCGCATGGGTGGTCGGGGTTCCCGTGCATTGACGGGGCGCCATACGGGGGCCTGTCATAGGGTTTAGTTCAGCACGACTTTTCGAGCCGCCGCAGCCAGCTCAGCACTCGCGCAGTGCCGTATAGAAGGTCTAGCGATGTCCATCCGCGGCGCGCTCACGAAAAATCAGCAAACTGAGAAAAATCCCGGTCGCAGGCCGAGATCCGCGGACAGCGATGCTGGTACGGAGCCCTCCGGGGGACGGGGGCGCATGGCACTGGATGAAATAGAGCTTCAAAAACTCCTGGTCAACCACGCGGATCGCCTGAGGCATCACGTCGCCCGCAAGATCCCCCCGGAACTCAAGAGCGTGATCTCCGCCGAGGACATCGTGCAGGAAGCCTGTGTGGCGGCGTTCCGCGGTTTGCCCAGCTTCCGGCAGGACCGCCCCGACGCGTTCGAGCGCTGGATGGCCACGCTGGTGGAGCGCAAACTGGTGGACGCCTGCAAGGCCGCTCGGACCCTGAAGCGGGGCGGATCCAGTCGGCCCCTGCGGGGCGCCAGGAGCTGGCTCACCACCCTGGCGGACCTCTTCGACCGAGTCGGCTCGGGTGAGCGTACCCCCAGCCGGGAAATGTCCGCCAAGGAAGTGGGCACCGCTCTGCGGGAGGCCATGGACGACCTGCCGGAGGACCGCCGGCAGGCGGTCTGGATGCGGCACATCGAGGGCCGTCCCCTTACCGAGATCGCGGACACGATGCAGAAGTCCACCTCCGCCGTCAACAGCCTGCTGTTCCACGGGCTGCGGCAGTTGCGGCAGCACCTCGGCCGGGCCGCCCGTTTCTTCAGCGACGCCCCCAGGTAGGTTCGATCGCCGCAGGGTCGGGCACGGCCCGAGGATCCGGCTCCCAGGAAGGTGCCTCGTGGGCGGGCGGCAGGAACAGACCGGGCGACTCGAGCGGATCGACCGGGTCATCGAGGAAGTGATCCGGCGGCGACGCCGCGGGGTCCCCGTCGACAACGAGACCCTCCAGCTCCAGCACGCCGACCTGATGCCCGAGCTGGCCCGCCGGTTGCGGTCCCTGCCGGCGACGGAGCGGGCAGCGCCGGGCGCCCCCCACGCACCGAGCCCGGCAACGCCCGGTGAAGGCAACGCTGCCGACAGCCGGGAGGATCTCGAATTCCTCCGCGAGGGTCTCCGGGAATACGAGCTGCTCGAACGCCTCCACCAGGGCGGGCAGGGCGTTGTCTACCGGGCACTCCAGAAATCCACCAACCGCGTCGTGGCCATCAAGGTGCTGCTCCACGGCCCGCTGGCCACCGAGCGGCAGCGGCAGCGTTTCGCCCGCGAGGTGGAGCTGGTCTCCCGTCTGCGGCACGCCAACATCGTCACCGTCCACGAGAGCGACGTGGTCCGGGGATGCCCCTATTTCGTGATGGAGTACATCGACGGGCTGCCCATCGATGACCATGTCCGGCGGCACGATCTCTCGGTCCGCCGGACGGTGGAGCTGTTCATCGCGGTGTGCCGTGCGGTCAGCAGCGCCCACCAGTACGGCATCATCCACCGGGACCTGAAGCCTCCGAACATCCTGGTGGACACGGAGGGCCAGCCGCACATCCTGGACTTCGGGCTGGCCAAGGACCTGATCAGCGACCCCGACACCGAGGTGTTCTCGGCCGTCTCCCTGCCGGGTCAGCCGGTGGGCACACTCCCCTACCTGAGCCCGGAGCAGGCCGGCGGCTTCGACGGGATCGCGGACGTGCGGTCCGACATCTACGCGCTCGGCGTCGTGCTCTATCAGTTGCTCAGCGGCGCCCTGCCCTACGAACTCGGCGAGGATTGCGGAGCGGCCCAGCGGGCCATCGTGTCGCGGGAGCCGCGCCGCCTCCGCGAGGCTGCCGGCCCCCCCCCCGCCGACCGCCCCTGCCGGCCGGGTGGCCTGGATGATGACCTCGACGCCGTCGTGCTCAAAGCCCTGGAGAAACAGAAGAACCGGCGGTACCAGTCCGTGGCCGCCCTGGCCGACGACCTGGCCCGGTGGCGCCGGGGTGAGCCGGTCGAGGCCAAGGCACACCGGCGACTCTACCTGCTGCGGAAGACCCTCCGACGCTACTGGATCCAGACCGCCGTGGCGGCGGCGTTCGTCGCCCTGGTGGCCGGCACCCTGGTCGGCATGACCGTCCTCTGGAAACGGGCCGAACGGGTCGCCCGGATCGCCCGAACCGGCATGCAGATGGGAGGATTCCTGCGCAGCGGGGAGCTGGAGCGCGACGCCGGCCGGGTTGCCGTGGCCATCGACCTGTGGGAGAACGCCCTGCGGATCAGCGACACCGTTCCCCTGTCCGATCCCACCGTTCGCATCCTCCGGCTGGACGCCCTGGTGAACCTCGCCGAGCTGTATCACCGGGACGGACAGCACGACCGGGCCGGCGACTACTGCACCGCGGCCATCGAACTGACCAGCCAGCTCGACCCCGCAGAAACGGGTGAAGTGCAGCACCTGCGGTATCAGGCCGTAGCCCACGGCTTCCGCGCCCGGCTGGCCCGGGCGTCCGGAGACCTCGAAGAAGCGGTTCGGCACTACGACACCGCGGTCCCCCTCCAGCAGAGGCTCGTCTCCCTGCACCCGGGCAAGTCGCGGCACGAGCAACGGCTGGCCGACCTGCACGACGACCGGGGGGATGTCCTCCAGCTCCTGGGGCGGTTCGACCGGGCCAGCGAGGACTATCGGACCGCCCTGGCCCTGCACCTGGACCTGCACGCCCGGGAGCCCTTCGTGGTCGACTACCTCCTGCGGATGTACCGGGACCAGGGCAGGCTGGGTCTCTGGCACGCCCGCCAGCAGACCCCCGAAGACGCCCGGACGGCCTGGCAGTGGCTGCGCCGGGCCAGAGCCGGCCTGCTCCACCTGCAGGCCAGCGGCGACGACACCGGCAGGGAGTCTGACGTTCAGAACCTGGTCGGGCAACTGGAGCCGCATCTGGCCGCCCTGCTCGAACGCCAGGCGGATCGCCCCGCCGCCGCGGGGCACGCGGCGCGCGACCGAGGGGCACGTGGCCGATGAGACGCGCAGTACGGTGGGGCCCCGTCTCGAAAGCTCCGTCTCTTGCGACTCACGCTCCGGGAGGTTGAACTCGGCGTTCGAACGTCCGGGCCGGCGGAAGCTCGCGGCTCGACAAGGAGGGCTTTCCGCGAGTGATTACAATAGGTCAGCCGGCAGCAGCAGGCACTGCCCGGAGGCCGGCTCCGGCAGGGGTGCGTTATGGGCTCGCGGCAGGAAGATCCCTCACGGCTTGAGCAGATCGACCGGGTCATCGAGGAGGTGATCCGGCAGCGACGCAACTCCGTTCCCGTCGACGATACCGCGGTGCAGCAAGCGCACGCCGAGCTGATGCCTGAACTGGCGGAGCGGCTGCGGACCCTTCAGATGGTGGAGGCCGCGGCGCGCAACGCCCGGCAGGCGCCGACCGGGGAAGCGTCCGAGGCGGGCGGCACGCCCGGCCACCGCGAGGACCTCGATTTCCTGCGGGCGGGCCTGGAGGATTACGAACTCCTGGAGCGATTCCACCACGGCGGGCAGGGCGTCGTCTACCGGGCGCTCCAGAAATCGACCAACCGCATCGTGGCCATCAAGGTGCTGCTCCGCGGCCCCCTGGCCACCGAACGACAGCGGCAGCGCTTCGCCCGGGAGGTGGAGCTGGTCTCCCGCCTGCGGCATCCCCACATCGTCACCGTCCATGGCAGTGGTGTGGTTCGGGGGTGCCCCTACTTCTCGATGGAGTACATCGACGGGCTGCCCATCGACGACTACGCCCTGGTGCACAATCTGCCGGTCCGCCGGACGGTGGAGCTGTTCAGCGTGGTCTGCCGGGCGGTCAGCGCTGCCCACCAGCACGGGATCCTTCACCGCGACCTGAAGCCGTCGAACATCCTGGTGGACGCCGACGGCCAACCACACATCCTGGATTTCGGGCTGGCCAAGGAGCTGATCGCCGATGCGGAGGCAGGTGCCGTCTCGGCCGTCTCCCTGCCGGGCCAGGTGGTGGGGACGCTGCCCTACCTGAGTCCGGAGCAGGCCGGGGGCCAGGACGGCGCGGTGGACGTCCGCTCCGACATCTACTCGCTCGGCGTGGTTCTCTACCAGTTGCTGAGCGGTGCGTTCCCCTACCCCATCGCAGGCGACCGCCGGGCGGTTCAGCGGAACATCCTCACGCAGCAACCTCGCCGCCTGCGCCGGGCGCCGTCGGGGGGCGACCCGACCGGCCGGTGCCCGCTCCGCGGACTGGACGACGACCTGGAGACCGTGGTCCTCAAGACCCTGGAGAAGGAGAAGGGTCGGCGTTACCAGTCCGCGGACGCTCTGGCCAACGACCTGGCCCGCTGGCTGAGCGGCCACCCCGTGGAAGCCAAGGCCGACCGGCGGCTCTACCTGGTCAAGAAGACCGTGCGACGCTATCGCGTCCAGGCGGTGGTGGCCGGGGCCTTCGTCGTCCTGCTGATCGGGGCCCTGGCCGGCATGACCATGCTCTGGAAGCGCAGCGAGCGCATCGCCCGAGTCGCCCAGGCGGGCATGCAGATGGGTGGGCTCCTGCGGCGCGGCGAGGCGGAGCTCGACGCCGGGCGCATCGGCCTGGCCAAGGATCTCTGGGAAAACGTGCTGCGGATCGGCGAAGATGTCGATACACCCGACCCGCAGGTGCTGCACATCCGCCTATCCGCCCTGGTCCACCTCGGCGAGGTGCACCGCGGCGCCGGCGAGCACGACGCGGCCAACCACTACTACCGCACCGCCCTGGGACTCGCCCGGCAGGTCGATCCGGCGGCGACCGGAAAGCTGGAGTACCTGCGGTATCAGGCTCTGCTGCACGCCTACCGGGCCCGCATGAGCAAGGGCAGCCTGGCCGAAGCCGTGCACCACTTCGACAACGCCCTGGCCGTTCAGGAACGGGTAATCCGCCTGGACCCCAACAACCCGCGGTACGAGTTCCTCCTGGCCAAACTGCACGGTGCCCGAGGCGATACCCTGCAGGACCATCGCCGGTTTGAAGACGCCCTGAGGGACCACCAGGCCGCCCTGCGCATCCATCTGCGGCTGCACACCAAGGAACCCCTGGCGGTCAACTACCGGATCGAGGTGTGCCGCCTTCAGGCCCGACTCGGCGTCTGGCACACCCACCAGCAAACGCCCCAGGATGACCGGGCAGCCTGGCAGTGGTTCCAGCGGGCCAGGGCAGGCCTGCGCCGGCTGCAGGCCTCCGAGCAGGGCGCGGAGGTCGTCCGGGCCACCAAGGTCCTGATCGCGGGCGTCGACCAGAACCTCTCCATCCTGCGCCGCCGGGCGGAGCGTTGGACACACCCCGACATGGGACTCGGCTGGTGGTGAGCGACGGTGGCAGCGTTGCCCCGCTTCCCGGCCGATGCCGCCTGCGATCAGCCCACCGCTCCTGGACGGGATCCGGCGATTCCGGCCCGCCGGGAGCCAGCGCCGCGGGCCCCGGTCACCGCCCCGGGCCCTCGGCCGGCGATTCCCGCTCGCGGGGCGCTACCAGTCCAGAGACTCTTCACTCACCTCGACGACCACGTCGTCTTCGCTCTCCTCGATGGGCCACATCGGCGATTCCGGAAACCAGTAGAGGTCATAGTTCAGCGCTGCCGAGTAGCCGCTGTACAGCGCCGGGCAGGTGGCGGTGCAGGGAACACCCTGGAGGGTGTAGTCCAGGTCCGGGTCGCCCGGATCCTCGGCGGCGGCGCTGCCGGTGAGCAGCGGCGGCAGGTCGAACTCGGCCGTGTCCGGCTGCTGCGGATCGGCATGTTCGATCCACCAGTGGCCGTCGCCGCTCGCGAAGGACGCCTCCTGGTCCGTCCAGACCAGGTCGGTGGCGTTCTCGCCGAGTTGAACGATGTCGAGCCGCTGGATGTCCCAGGCGATCTCGTCACCATCCTGATCCACCGCCGTGAGGAAAAGCCGGAAGGTGTAGACCACGTCGCTCTGCGGATCGCCGGGCGTTTCATGGAGGTAGTACTCGACGGCGAGATCGTCCGGAAGTGTCGCCGCGGCGCCGGCGGGCCACGCCACCAACACGAGCAGAGCACACCACCGGAACACGGGTTTGGGGCTGGACATGTCGTTCCTCCCTTCGGGTCATCAGGCACGGGAACCGGGCAAGGGCAGGCCGGACGGAGGGTGAACACGTGCAGACGCCGCGGGCCCTGCGCGCACGGAGGGCACGCAGGTGTGGGCTGCTCCCCACACGGCTGATTGGTCGCAGCCATTGGCGCCGAGAACCCCGTGGCAGCCGTTCGGTCTGCCCGGGGACGGGCACGATGCCCGTCCCCAGTGTGCTTAGCGAGAACGGGGTCCGGCGCGCTCAGGGAAAATCAGAAAAAGGGATGGGTTTTTTCGGTCAGCCGCGGTCGACCCCGGTACGACGGGCTGCGGCAGTCCCCCCGGGGAGCCGAGAGCCCGGGCGGGCAGGGGGCGGGCGGCCGCGGCGAATACGAGATAGTCACATGCGGAAGACTGCTTTCAGGCGGACAGCTCGCAACCCAGCAGGCTCGCCAGGCGACAGGCCGCCAGGTAGGGATCGGGGGCTGCGGCGGTCCAGCGACGCCCGCCGGCGTCGGTGGCCACCACGGCGATCAGCGCCCCCGCCCGACGGACGGCCACCACGAAGCCGGCCTCGGCGATGCTGCCGAGGGTCGCCTCGGTGGCCGGGTCCAGGTACGAATTCGGGTTCACCACCGGGATGACTCCTGTCGCCCGCCCGCGCCGCGCCGGATCTCTGCCGCAGAGCCGGCCGAACCACGGCGCAGGCCCAAACCAGTCTTGCTCGTCTAACCGTACGATATCAGCACACCTGCCGCCCTGTTCTCCAGGACGGAGCCGGCCCCGACACCGCGATTTGGGGCATGCTCCCCAGCCCTCCCGGGCCGGGCGGCCTCGCCCCGCGACGTTCTCGGGCTCCGGGCCGGCCGGGATCATTGAACACCGGTCCGGAAAGGGGGATAATCCGCCGCGGGCGGGTGCATATCGTGAGGCAAGCAGGCCGTGAGACTCTACCTGGCACGACACGGTGAAGCGCTGGCCAGCAGCGAGGACCCGGCGCAGCAGCTCAGTGAGCGGGGCCGCGGCGAGGTGCAGCGGGTGGCCGCCTTTCTGGCGGCTGCGGACCTGCGGGTCGGCCGGGTCGTGCACAGCGGAAAACGGCGGGCGGAGCAGACCGCCGAACTCCTGGCCCGCGCACTGGGAGGGCCCGCACCCGAAGCGATCGCCGGCCTCCAGCCGCTGGACCCTCCGGCCCCGCTGGCGGAGACCGTGCTCGCCGGGCCGGCGGATACGCTGATCGTCGGCCACCTGCCGCTCCTGGCGGGGTTGGTGTCGCACCTCCTGGTGGGCAGCGACGCGGTGACCACCGCCGGCTTCAGCCCGGGGACCATCCTCTGCCTGGAACGGGACGAGGAGCGGGTCTGGTCCATCTCCTGGATGATCCGCCCGGAACTGCTGCCCCGCCGGACGTCGGAACACGGGCGCGGCGGGGCGCTCGAGAAGCGGGATTCACGAGCGGAGGTGTAGCATGCCCGGCAACCGCAGGTGGATCCGCCTGCCGGTGGCAGCCCTGCTGGCGGCGTTGCCGGTCTGCTGCGAGCGGTCCACCTCGCCGGCCGGCGGGGACCCGGCCGGGCAGGCCGCCGAGCCGCAGAAGCCGCCGGCGGAAACCGAAAGCACCAACCACAGCACCGCCGCGGGTGATCGAGGACCCGCCGGCGGGCTGGCGGGAGGAGGCGCCATGGTGATTCAGAGCACGGCCTTCGGCCCCCACGAGCCCATCCCTCGGCAGTTCACCGGGGAGGGAGCGGACCTCTCACCGCAACTGACCTGGTCGGACGTGCCGGCGGGAACGAAAGAGCTGGCCCTGATCTGCGACGATCCGGATGCGCCCCGCCCGGAGCCCTGGGTGCACTGGGTGATCTACAGGATTCCGCCCGAGGCCGACGGGCTGCCCGAGAACGTCCCCCAGACCGACACCGTCTCGCAGCCGGCCGGCGCCGTTCAGGGTGAGAACTCCTGGGGACGCACCGGCTACGGCGGCCCCCTGCCGCCCCCGGGATCGGGCGTGCACCACTACCATTTCAAGCTGTACGCCCTGGACACGACGCTGGACGCCGGCCCCGGGCTCACCAAGGACGACCTGCTGTCCGCCATGCAGGGGCACATCCTCGCCGAGGCCGAACTGGTCGGGACCTACCGGCGCTGATCCGTCGGGGGGCTACAGCGCCCCGGTGAACACGTGCTGAAAACCGCCGAAGTCGTCGAGATCGACGTCCTCGTCGGCGTCGAAATCGAACGGCTCGCAGCCCGCGGCGCCGGGCCCCGCGTCGGGCCCGGTCAGGCAGGCCGGCCAGTTGGCGAAATCGGCCAGATCCACGTCGCCGTCCCCGTCGTAGTCACCCGGTCCGGCGGCAACGTAGAGCGCCCAGGCGACGTCGATGAAGTTGTCCGGATCGGTGGCGAAGACCTCGGTGGACTCCACGCGGGCCAGGTAGTTGGGGTGCGAGTCGCCGCTCTCGCCGCCGTACTCGGCCTTCAGCCGGTTGGGGTGGTCGGGGTGATCGTCGGGGTAGGCCAGGAAGTCGAACCAGTCGAAGACGGCCACGTTGTCCAGCCCCGGGTGAGCGGCGGTGTAGGCCGCCAGCCAGTCCTCCTTGAGCCAGTTGTTGAACAATCGGGCCCGGTGGCCCTCCTCGTCGGTGGTGGCGTCGCCCGGGGCGTAGTGCCGCGGCGGCGCGGTGACGGGGACAAAGAGGACCTCGGGATGGGCTGCGAAGATGTCCTCCAGCGGCCAGTAGGTGTAGCCGCTCTTGGAGTAAGTGTTCCCGGGGCCGTCGGGGTGGCGGTAGACGGCCTTGTAGTTGGTCAGCGTCCTGGTGCAACTGAAGGGGTCGCCCGGCTCGGTTCCGTCGGCCACGATGTTGCTGGCCGGGTAGCAGCTCTTGAACATGATGATGCGGTTGTAGCCGTCGGCGCACTGGTGGCTCTTGGCGCCTTCCAGGTAGTCGTTGAACCACCTTATCCAGTGGCACATGTCGGTCTTGTCACCGGGCGTGCCGCCCAGCGAGGAAGGGCGGCCCGAGTCCGGCGGGAACGAGGTGCCGTAGTAGATGTCGTTCCGCTCGTCGATGTAGTCCTTGGCCAGCAGGGCGTCGTGCAGGCCGGCGCTGAGCCAGCCCGCCCCGCAGGAATGATGGATGAAGACCAGGTCGTCCGTGGTCTGGGCGGCGGCCAGGCCGCACCACCCGGGCGCCAGCAGGACCGTCAGCAGCAACTGGAAACGTCGCATTGCTCCCCTCCTCTCGAATCGCAGGCACAGCGAAACGCTTATCCCCGAGGCAACCGCGAACAGTCACCGTTAGCATTCTACCCGCCGGCGCCCGGGCGATGCAACGCCCAGTGGACTTGCCCATGCCCGCCGCCGTGGGAAGCGGGCCGGGGACGGCCGAGCCGGGCGGGCGCTCCTGCCCGGCGCCAATCGCTCATCCGGAACCAGGCCGGTCGGCGCCGACCGCCGCGGCCTCACCCGCGAACCCCACCTGGCGACGGATGGCGTCGATGAGCACCCGACGCCTGACCGGTTTGGTGGTGTAGTCGTCGCAGCCGGCCGCCAGGCACTTCTCCCGATCCTGGGCCATGGCGTGGGCGGTGAGCGCCAGGATCGGAGCCCGGTACCCCTGCTCCCGCAGGAGGGCCACGGCGGTGTAGCCATCCATTACCGGCATCTGCATGTCCATAAGGATGAGGTCGAAGGGCTGCCCGCGGTCCCGCTGCTCCAGGGCGGCGTCGACGGCCAGTCGGCCGTTCTCCACCACCGAGGTGGTCGCCCCCGCCTTGCCGAGCAGGTGTTTGAGCAGTCGCTGGTTATCCGGCCCGTCCTCGGCCAGCAGGATTCGGCACCCCGCGAGCGGGAGCTCGGGGCCGTCGGAGGCGGCCGGCCCGGCATCCGGCACGGCCCGGGCGGCGACCGCGCCACCGCTGACCAGGGCCACGCCCTCCAGTGGACCCGCCGCAATGCTGACCCGCACCCGTGTCCCCCGTCCCGGGTGCGATTTCACGATGGTGACCTCGCCGCCGAGCAGCCGGGCCAGACGTCGGCTGAGGGCCAGCCCCAAACCGGTGCCGCCGTGGTGACGCGTGGTCGAGGTGTCCGCCTGCACGAAGGGCTGAAACAGCCGCCCGAGCTGGTCCGGCCCAATGCCGATGCCGGTGTCCACGACGTCGAACAGCACCCGGGGTGAATCCTGAGCGGCGTTCAGCCCCACGATCAGCCGTATGCTGCCCACCTCCGTGAACTTGAGGGCGTTGCCGACGATGTTGATCAGGATCTGCCGCAGCCGGGTCGGGTCGGTGCGGATCTGCTCGGGGACGGCGCCGGCGTACTCCACTCGCAGGGGCAACCCCTTGGCCTCGGCCCGGATGCCCATCAGCGAAGCCACCTCCGAGACCAGGGGGCCCAGCGGGACCGGCCTGGTCTCGACGTCCATCCGGTCCGCCTCGATCTTCGAGAGATCCAGGACGTCGTTGATGATCTGGAGCAGGTACTCCCCGTTTCGCTTGATGGTCTCGGCCGCCGCAGCGCGCTCGGGGGCCGCCTCGGGCCGGTGGCCGTGCTCCAGCAGCACCTCCGAGAAGCCCAGGATCGCGGTCATCGGTGTGCGGATCTCGTGGCTCATGTTGGCCAGAAACTCGCTCTTGGCCCGGTTGGCGTCCTCCGCCGCCTCCTTGGCGTGCTTCAGGTCGAGCTCGATCCGCTTGCGCTCGGTGAGGTCCACGAAGCTCTCCAGCAGGTGCGGGCGGCCCTCCAGGGTGACGGGAACAACCGTCTTGAGGATGGGCACCTGTTGGCCGCGCCCCGTGACCAGGATCCGCTCGGAGTTCTCCACGGACTGGCCCAGGTCGGTGATCGGGCAGCGGCCCCGCTCGGCGGGACAGACGTAGGTGTGGCACTCGCGGCCCACTACCTGCTCGCGGGCCGCCCCGATCAAGCGCAGAGCCGCCGGGTTGGCGTCGACGATCCGGTGATCGGCGGCGTCGATGATCATGAAGCCGGTGGGCACCGCCTCCAGCAGCGTGCGCAGGCGGGCCTCGCTGTGGCGGAGCTCCTGCTCCATCCGCTCGCGGGCGCTGGTGTCCTGGTAGGTGACCACGGCGCCGATCACGGTATCGCCCTCCCGGACGGGCGTGGAGATCAGGCTGACGTGGAAGCCGGTCCCGTCCCGGCGCCAGAACATCTCCCGCACCGCGTGATGGGTGGTCCCGTCCCGCAACGTGGCGTGGATGGGGCACTCGGCCGCGGGATACGGCGACCCGTCCGCCCGGTGGTGATGAACGATTTGGTGGTGGTCGGCACCCAGCAGCTCCTCGGTGCTCCGTCCGACCAGGGCCGCCGCCGCGGGGTTGACGAAGGTGATCCGGCCCTGCCGGTCCAGGCCGTAGATGCCCTCGCCCGCGTTGCGGAGGATCAGGTCGTGCTCCCGGGCCAGCTTCTGGAGCTTCTCGGTGCGTTCGGTGACCAGCTCGTCGAGGTGGTCGCGGTGCTTCTCCAGGTGGCCCAGAATGGTCCTGCGCTCGTGGAGAATGCGGGCCACCTGACGGAGGGTGAGCGTGGCCACTGCCAGACAGAGCAGACCCAGGCCCCCGGCGGCGGCGTAGCCGACCGTCCGGTTCCACCGCAGGGCCTTCGCGTTGGCACGTTCGATCTCGGTGAGGCGTTGGCTGGTGTCGTAGTAGATCTTGTTGGCCGCCTCGAACGACCGGGCCAGCGTGGCCTCGGCGCCCTTGCGGGTGTAGGCGATCCTGGCGTCGATCCTCCCGCGGCCCGCGGGGGGCGATTCGGCCCGCTGCTCGACGGCTTCGACCAGGGCCTGGGTTTCCAGCTCGAGATCGGCCAGCTTGGGCACCAGCTCGATGACCTCGAGCACGATCCCCTCGCCCCGGTCCGGCTGATACGGAATCCGCTCCCGGAATTCGTCCAGGTTGTCGAGGTTGATGGGCACCGCGTGATCGTAGGTTCCGCCCCGGGAGAGCACTGCCAGGACATCCTCCACGGAAGCGATACGAGCGGCAACGCGGCGGTGCACCACCCGGGCCCGGCGCGGGTCGGTCTCCACGGCGAGCCAGCCAAGGTCCACCCGGATGTGCTGCAGGTGTTTCTGGATAACATTGCCCAGCAGGCGTTTGGCGTGCTGATTGCTCAGCCGCCCGTCACAGTGGGCGTCGTGGCGCATGTTCCACTCGGAGGCCAGAACCAGCAGGGCCATGGCAGCCAGGAAGAGAGCCACCAGGGACACCCCCTTCCTGACCACGGGTTCCGAGAGCATGCTTCGCTTCATGACGCGGGCCATCCCCGGGCAACGACCGGGGGGTTGTCGGAGAGCCGGGTCACCGGACGTCGTAGAGGCCGTAGGTGCCGAACAACCGCCGGCCCTCCTCGGAGGCGGCGTAGGCCATGAACTTGCCCGCGATGTCGGGGTGCCGCGAGCACCGCAGCAGGCCCAGCACCAACCGCTTCCTGGCGGCATACCGCTCGTCGATGGGCAGGGCGTCGAGGTAGGGCGCGTTCTCGGGCCAGGTCGAGGTGGCGTACCAGTTGACCACCAGGTCGGCCTCCCCGTCCCTCAGCATCCGGGCGAGGTCCTTCGAGTCGGTGGTCAGCCGGCGGGCGTTGGCGGCCACCTCCGGGAAAATCCCCCGGCGTTCCAGGATCCGGCGGGTCTCACGGCCGATGCTGCCGCTGTCCGGATCACCGATCACCACGTAGTAGTCGGGGTCGGCCAGGCTGGCCAGATCGCCGCTGATCCCCCGGGGGTTCCCTTCGCGAACCATCAGGGCCGCCTTGTTGTAGCCGACGAAGACGGTCTCGCTGACCAGCCCCTCCTGCCGGGCGGTCTCCATATAGGACTCCGAGCCCGGCAAATAGAGGTCGCCCACCCGGTTGACGCGGATGGACCGCAGCAGGTTGCCCGAGCCGCCCTTGGTGATGGTGATGCGGCAGCCCTCCTGCCGCTCGATGATCCGGGCGATGTCGGCCACCGGCTTGATCATGGTGATGCCGCAGTAGATCAGCAGCTCCCTCGATTCCGCGGCGGCCCGCGCCCGCCGTGGCTCGGCGCTCTGCTGAAACACCGCCAGCGCAGCCAGCAGCACCACCCCCGCTGTGGTGAGCAGGTAACGCAGCTTCATTGGTGATTCCCTTCTGCCACAGCTACGCCGAGTGACGGTCGTGCCCATTGCCCGTATCGGCCGGGATGGCCGCCCTCGCTGCATACAAACCTGCAGGCCGATAATGCGGGCGTTCAGTGAGCAGAACCACGAGTGTCTCGACAAGGCACACTTCCGCTGGTATCGGATGGTCGGCACCACCCGTTTAGTAGAACAGCCCGCCCGGGCGGAGGGACTGCGGCAGGCGGCCCAGCGGCACCGCAAGATCCGGGTGGTGGCGCCGCCGGCACCCCCTACAATCGCCGGCATGAGCACCGGCAGAGCATCCCGGCTGCCCGTTGGCGACTACGATCGCGTGGGAACGGCTTTGGAGTACCTGGATCGGAACCGGCGCCACCCGGTGCCGCTGGCGGACCTGGCGGGGGTGGTGGGCCTGAGCCCCTTCCACTTCCAGCGGCTGTTCACCCGCTGGGCGGGGATCAGCCCGAAGCGTTTCGCCCGCTACCTCCAGCTCGACGACGCCCGACTGCTGCTGCGCGACGCCCGCTCGATTCTCGAGGCGAGCTACGAGGTGGGGCTCTCCGGCCCCGGGCGGCTGCACGATCTGTTCGTCTCGATCGAGGGGGTCACACCGGGCGAATTCAAGACGGGGGGCGAGGGGCTGACCATCCGCATCGGCGAGCATCCCAGCCCGTTCGGCCGCTGCCTGATCGGCCTGACCGAACGGGGCATCTGCTGGCTCTCCTTCGCCGGGGCGGAGCGGGACGGCCCGGCGGAACTGCGGTCCACCTGGCCGGCCGCCACCATCCGCCGCGACGCCCGGGCGACCGGGGCCATCGCAGCCCGCGTGTTCGCAGCGCACCAGGCTGAGCAGGGTCAATTGCTCCGCCTGCTGGTCGGTGGCACGAACTTTCAGACCAAGGTCTGGGAAGCGCTGATCCGGATTCCTGCAGGGCAGGTGACGACCTACGCCGGGCTGGCCAGGCAGATCGGGCGTCCCGCGGCCGCCCGGGCAGTCGGCAACGCGGTGGCGGCCAACCCCGTTTCCTACCTGATTCCGTGCCATCGGGTCATTCGCAGCCTGGGCGTGGTGGGCGACTACCGCTGGGGAACACGCCGAAAGAGAACCATGATCGCCTGGGAGGGGCTGCGGGTGACGGAGCTGCCGGCCGACGACGGCGCTCGACCGCCACGCTGAGCGCCGCTTGCATTCCGGGGCCGGTCCCCGCGCTTCGTGAACCGTTCGGCGTCAGGGCGCTCCGGCAGGAAGATCGAGGCCGGCCAGGTGTCTGGCGATCAGTTCGCCCACCTCGCGCCCGTGGGCCCGTCCGCGGAGCCGGCGCATGACGTGCCCCATACACACCCGTTGGAGGCGACCCCGGAGATGGTCACCCCCGCCGGGTTGCGGGCGCCGGCTGCGCGGGCGGGGTGCCGGGTTGATTTCCCGGAGCAGGCTCTGCACCGCGGCCGGCAGAGCTTCGGCATCGATCCGGCCGGGGGCAGTGGGCGGCGCCTCCGTGGGCCCGGGCGGACTGGTGGACCCCAGGACCCCCTCGACGGCGTCATAGACGGCCTCCCTGGTCCAGCCCTCCCGCACGGCCAGGCCGAACAACTCCGCGAGGACGCCGGCGTCCAGCCGCCGCACGTCGCTCCCCCGCCGCCGGGCGTCCGGAAGATGGCAGGTCAGCGTGTAGGCCAGCAGGGCCGGCGGCGCATCCGGCACGCGCCGCCGTACCGCGTCGAAGATCTCGGCCGTGCCGCTGCGAACCAGGGCCGCCGACAGCTCCCCGGAGAGCCCCAGCGCCGCATAACGCACCATTTTGTCCGTAGGCGGCTCCGGCAGGTGCAGCCGCACAGCGTCGATCCGGGCTCGCGGAATCGCCTTCGGCGGCAGGTCGGTGTCCGGGTACATCCGGTCCGGACCGGGCAGGATGCGCTCGAAGCCGTTGGCTCCGTCCGCGAAGGCCTGTCGCGTCTCCTGGGGCACGCCCTCCATGGCGTCCAGGGCGCGAATGCGGATCTCCTCGACGGCCGTGGTCAGGTCCTCGGCGTCCCCCCAGACAAGCATCACCGCGTCGGTCGCTTCGGCTCCCGTCGTGCGGAGCACTTTGCGCCACTCGCCCGGCGGCAGGGTGTGGGCGGGCACGTCCGAGCAGATCAGGTTCGGCTCGCCCTGCAGGCAGGCGATCACCCGCACCCGGTCGGCGAACTCCTGGAGCATGACGGTGTGCGGCTGAGTGGGCCGATCGAGCAGACCGCCGAACCGGGGCAGGCGGACCGCCTGAACGCGCCGCCCGGCCCCCAGGGCCGCGGCGAGCACCCCGAACCGCGTGCTCCGCAGCACGTCGGTCACGTCCCGGGTGTACATCGGCCAGTCCTCCCGGCGAACGCCGCGGGTGCCCAGCTCGTCGCGGACGCCCAGCAGGGCCTTCTGCCGGTAGGCCTCGCAGTGCACCAGCCGGGGGATCAGCGGGACCCGCGGCACGCCCTTGATCTCGATCCGCGTGCCCCCGCGGATGCTCACGTTCACGTCCTGCCGGCAGGAGCCGATGCCCCGGCGCATCTTGCCCGTGGCCCGGGTGAGGTAGCGGATGTGCTGGCCGACCTCGGCCGCCTCGCGGGGGGTGTGCATCTGCGGCTCGGTGACCACCTCGATCAGGGGCATGCCCAGGCGATCGGCGATGTAGGTCCGCCGGTGGCCGACGTCGGCCACCTCGCGGCAGGAGTCCTCCTCCAGGGCGAGCTGGCGGATGCCGATCCGGCGGTCGGGGTGCACCGCCGGGCCGCCCAGCGGGCCGGGGTAGGCCAGCCAGCCGTTCACCCCCAGGATGGTGGTCCGCTGGAAGCCGGTGGGGATGCTCCCGTCCAGGTACTGCTTGCGGGCGATGTGCAGCTCGTCGATCATCTGCACCTGCAGCAGCAGGGCGACCTCGATGGCGATGTCCACGGCCTGCTCGTTGATCTCGAAGGGCGGGGCGTCGTCCATTTCGTAGGTGCAGACCGTCTCGCGGCTGAGGCGGTAGTAGATCTCCTTGCGGGTCTTGAACTCCATCAGGGCGGTGCCGTCGTACTCGCCCAGCTCGGACAGGGTGGGCCGCATGTGCCGCAGGATCTCGGCGTCGTAGCGGTTGGCGTATCTGCCCGCCGGGCAGTGGCAGAAGAGCTTCTTCTCGGTGAGGAGCTGCTGGTGCACCTCCAGGCCGACCCTGAGGCCCAGGGCCGCGTATTCCTGGTCGTGCACCTGCCCGTACTCGGGGGGATGAATCATCAGCCGCTTCCCGCGGGGCTCGCCGTACGGCCGGACGGTGGCGTCCGCTCGGGCGGGTCGAGGGCGAGCCTGTCTACTGCTGCCGAGCGGCGCGCCGGCCCCGGCCATCGGGCCGCCGCCGCTCGTACGTCCCGGGGGCGATCACCAGAAAACCCAGTCCTCGTAGATCACCACGTAGATGTACAGCGCCAGGTTGGTGATGCCGTGGGTGATCATCAGGCAGAGCAGGCTCTTCTTCCAGTAGAAGAGCAGGTTGTACACGACCCAGCAGAGGATGCCGACCTCCCACTGGGGGTGCTCCAGCGCCGAAGCCAGCGAGCAGACAATGAAGGAAAACCAGGTGAACTTGGCCAGGGGCACGTCCTCGAAGCGGTACCAGTCGATCAGCAGCCGCAGCACGAAGGCCCGCCAGAAGAGCTCCTCGATCAGCGGCACCACGGTCGAGGCCCCGCCGATGCGCACGATCAGGAACGACCAGTATTTCCACCCCGTGCCCAACCGTTCGTGGGGTATGTAGAACTCCTCGGGTGCAGGATCCTTGCCGAGGATCTGCGTGGCGCTGTACCAGTCGAAGGAGGCGAACCAGTGGTGAACCGCCACCCAGCCGTAGGCAACCACCAGCCCCACCACGATGGAAAGGGGCAGGTGCGGTTTGCCCAGCGGCGGCCAGTACTTGCGGAAGAGGTAGGCGACCGCCAGAGCCCCGAAGGTCCGCAGGGCATACAGCCAGGGCTTGTGCGAGATGTCGAACAACCCCTCGAGGGCCATCAGGGCCAGGAAGGTGAGGAAAGGGGCCACGAAGGGCATCTGCGGGTAGTGGCGGACGAAGCGATCGAGGCCGGTGGCGGGTGGCCGGCCGCCGGCGCCCCGTCGTCCCCCGCTGGATCCCCTGATCGGCTGGGAAGGTGTCTGCCCGGCTGCGGTCATGCGCTTGTGAGGTCCCGAACTCCCGGCGTTCCGCTGTCCCCCGGAGACCCTCCCCTGGGGCGGTCACACCCTACTCCGCAGCGGCTCGGTCGGACTTCGGCCGTCACGGCACCGCCCGCTGGCCCGATGATAGCAGAGAGCCGCTGCAGGGCAAACCGCGCGCCGGGCCCGACCGCCGCGCCGGACCAGGCCCCCCCGCCGGCCCGGCGGTGCGTTGTCGTCCGTCGCCCTACGCGGTACTGTCTGGTGCAGTCTGCGGTGCAGCGCGGTGCGCAGCGCTCGGCGGGCTGCCGGCCCGCTGGTGCCACCGGCGGGCCTTGCCGGAACCGCCGGAGGAACGGCGGCCGCCACCGCGCCCACCGTCCTGGGCGCCTTGTTCGACGAACTGGCCCGATGCCGGGCTCGTGCTTCCCCAGGTCCAGGCCCCGGGAAAACGGTATCGCCCGGGCCTCCAGCGAATCAGCCGGTGTTGCCGATGTGCGGCATGGTCACTCCATCAGGGGACGAATCGCCGGAACGGCAGGCCCGGCGCGACATGGTGCGGCGACAGATCGCCGCCCGGGGCGTGCACGATCCCCGGCTCCTCCAGGCGATGGAGAGCCTGCCCCGGGAGCTTTTCGTCCCTCCCCAGCATCGCCACGCCGCCTATGAGGACCGGGCCCTGCCCAACGCGCTGGATCAGACCATCAGCCAGCCCTACATGGTGGCCTACATGACCGAGCTGCTGGCGGTGGGCCCGGGGATGAAGGTCCTGGAGGTGGGCACCGGCACGGGCTACCAGGCGGCGTTGCTGGCCCTGCTGGGCGGTCGGGTGTACACCATCGAGAGGCTGGCGCCCCTTGCTGAGACCGCCCGGGCGGCCGTCGCGGGCCTCACCGTCCCGCGGCTCCCCCCCATCGCTTTTCACGTGGGCGACGGCACGCTGGGTCTGCCCGCGGAGGCGCCCTTCGACCGCATCATGGTGACCGCGGCCGCCCCCCGGGTGCCCCCGCCTCTGCTCGATCAGCTCGCCGAGGGAGGTCGGCTGGTGGCCCCCGTGGGCGAGGCGGACTGCCAGGTGGTGGTGCGTGTTGACCGGCGGGTCGGCCGCTTCGTGGAGACGCCGGGGCTGGCCTGCCGGTTCGTCAAGCTCATGGGCGCCCGGGGCTGGCAGCCCCGCGCGGGCGACGCCACCGCGGCCGGCCCGCCTCCCCGCGACAACGCCCGGGGCTGACGGCCAGACGGCGGTCTCCATCGTTACACATGCGACGGTCCACCGGCAGCTCCCCGGAGGCAAACCTCCCCCGCCGACGCTTCGCGCACGCCGGAAGGAGAACGCAGGGAATGCGTCTAAACCCGCCCGAGAGTGCCGACTTTCGCGATTTTACGCTTGCGGGCCTTCTGCGGCAGCCATAGAATCCGCGAGCATGTCCGGGTGGCTCGGGCGATCCGGGCAAGCGTCACGGTTCACGGCCAGTAGTACACAAGGAGATGGATCTCATGGCCAAGAAGAAGAAAGCCAGGAAGAAGACCGCCAAGGCCGCGAAGAATCGCGATGTCCTCGTGGTCGCCAGCAAGGTCAAGGCCTACGTCCGCGATATGGACATGAACACCTCGGCCGAAGCGATCAGCACGCTGTCCGAACGCGTCTACACCCTGCTCGACGAAGCCGCCCAGCGGACCCAGGCCAACGGGCGCAAGACGGTCAAGGCACAGGACATCTGAATCGCCCTGCCCCGCAAGGGGCGGACCGACGGCATCCTGAGGGGCGGGTAGGTGAGGCCTACTCGCCTTTTTCCTTGCTCTGCCGGGAGAACACTTCCGAACGCGCCGGCCTCATCTTGCGACCGCACGTCGGGCAACGGATCGCCGAGGGGTGCTCCACCCAGGGCCCCTCCTCGAACCGCACCGCCACGACCACCACCCGGCCCTCGCGGTTTCTCTCATGGCGCAGCAGGACGTCGAACTCGCCGTGCTCCGGGCAGCGGTAGCGTTGGACGACGTAGGCGTCCGCGCCGCACTGGGGGCATGGTTGCGGGCCGATGGCCGCGGGGGCCTCGTAGACGTGCCCCCGGGCACACTTCCACGAGACCGTAACCCTGGCGAGCGGTCGCTCGTCGTTGTGCGCCGGAGCGGCCCGCCAGATCCACCACGCAAACCAGGCCACGAAGGCAACCGCCACCGCCAGCGCCAGGCTGAGCAGTCCGGTGCGGCGTTCGGCAGCCAGTTCGCTCAATCGGCCCATGGGTGTGAGCATCCGCCCGGCACCTTGCTAGGTTGTGGTCGATGGGCCCCGTTGAAGAGCATCATTTGGTGGGTTTGGGTCCGGTCCACCAGTACGTTCGGTTGTGGGCAAAGGAGTAGTGCTCGATCTCCTCGAGGCACAGGGTGCAGTAGCCGGCCGCGCAGGTACCGTAGGACGCCTCGACCTTCTGCTGCATGACCTCGGCCGTGCGGACGGAACGCACCGCCCCGCCCAGCGTGAGCACGTTGATGGCCGAGACGTGCCTGCGGGTGAGCCAGGGACCGGAGAGTTCCACGCCGGTAAGGTCAGACCCGTCGGACCAGGGCATGCGGCATTCATTGCGCTTGGGCCCGGTGAACACCGTCGAGGAGCCCCCGCCGCTCTGTCCCCCGCCGCCGAAGTCCGGCCCCATGTCGCCCAGCAGCATGGTGTTCAAGGGCCACTTGGGGGAGTGACGGTCCACGTTGGCGAGGAAGCAGCCCGGGCTGCTGAGCATGAACTCGCTCATGCCGTAGCTGGAAGCGTTGGCCCGGCCGGGGTGGTCCTTGGCCCCGGCCACCCGTTCGAGAACCATCCCGTACGGATCCTCGGGGCAGATCAGCACCGCGGGGTCCATCTCGTAGTAGCCGATGAGCACATCGAACCAGGCCGGCTCGGGTTCGCCCGGCTCGGGCTCCGCGTCGTCGGCCACGTGCGGGAGCCAGCCCCCCGTGTCGGCCCGGTAGATCTGCATCATCTGGTCGGTGGCACGGAGATTGTGGGCGCACACCACCTGGGCGGCCTGACGAATGGATCGTCTGAGCGCCGGCAGCATGATGGCCATCAAAATCGAGATGATGAAGGTGACAACGACCAGTTCGATCAGGCTGAACGCACTGCCCCGTCGCCCCCTTTCATGCTTCAGTAGCGGCGCTGCAGACACGACGCGGCTGTCGTACTGACAACGGACCATAACCGTGTAAGAAAGTGTAGTCGGTTCCCCCGGCCAACGCAAGCGTCGAGTCGGTCGATTTGGCAGCCGGCCCGGACCGCCCGCCGCGGGGACGACCCGCCTGGCGCGGCCTGGGGCCGGCCTCCACCCTGTGATATCTGGTGTCATCGGCCGATTCGGCGCCGCGGATCAGCCGACAGGCCATAAACCAAAGCTTCAATAGATGCGTTTTCAATCCTGCCAGCCGAACGGGCGGGGGTTGGCATGCCGGCCGGTCCGGCCGAGCGGTTGATGCGTAACATGCGGTGGGTACGTGGGATCTAGCCGAGTCCCGCCCCCGGCCGGGCGGAGAGCTGCTTGCGGGCGGCCTCGACGGCGCTCCGCGTCAGAATCGCCACCGTCAGCGGACCCACCCCCCCGGGAACCGGGGTAATCACACCGGCCACTTCCCTGACTTCGTCGAAGGCCACATCGCCGACAATGCGGGTGGTTCCCCCGGGGCCCGGCACCTGGTTGATGCCCACGTCGATCACCACGGCCCCCGGTCGAACGTGCTCGGCCCGGACCAGCTCGGGCGAACCGGCCGCCACCACCAGCAGGTCCGCCCGGCGGGTGTGCGAAGCCAGGCCCCGCGTCTGGTCGTGGCAGGCCGTCACCGTGGCCAGTTGTTGAAGCAGGAACAGACTGGTGGGCCGGCCCGCGATGGCACCCTGGCCCACCACCACCGCGTGCAGGCCCCGCGGGTCGCAGCCGACCTCCTTCAGAATCTCCATGACCGCCAACGCCGTGCACGGGGCGATGATGGGGCGGTCGTAGAACACGAAGCCGATGTTGGCCGGGTTGATGCCCTCCACGTCCTTGTACGGATCGATGCCGTACTGCACCGCGGCGGCGTTGACCCCCTCGGGCAACGGCAGGTTCAGCAGAATGCCGGTGACCGCGGGATCGCGGTTCAGATCGGCAAGCGCCGCCACGATCTGCTGTTCGGTCGACTCGGCCGGCAGGGTATGGCAGCGGTACTCGATCCCCACCTCCTGGCAGCGGGCCTGCTGCGAGCGGGCGTAGATCATGGCCGTGTCGGCTCCGCCGACCACCACCCCGTCCAGCCTGACCCGGACGCCCCGCTCCCGCAGCTCAGCGACCTGCTCGGCGGTTTTCGCTCGGATGCTGGCTGCCAGGGCCTTGCCATCGATGATGCGTGCGGGCATCGTGCCTATCCACTGATCCGGACCGCAGAATCGGGTGGGCCGCCGTGCCGGTCTCCGTCCCATCCACGCCCACCCCTATACCATACAACGGATGATGCCACACGTAGAGCCCGGCCAGCAGGCAGCCCACCACGGCGCCGACCACCAGCGCGGTTTTCGCGCGGCGGATCAACCGCTCGAACGAACGCAGCCGCAACGGGTCACCCGCCAGCGAGACCAGGAACCGCATGCGACTGGCGATCGAGGAGTGCCGCCAGCTCCGCTCTTCATGGGGGATGCCGTTGAGCACGGCCACCCGGTCCAGGGCCGAAGTGAACGTCGCAGCGGCGGTGGCACAAACCGCCCCGTCGGGGCGACCGCCGCCGGCGCAGTCGTGCACGCTGCACGGCAGGTGGCAGGCGCGGGGATCCGTCGGTGTCACGCACCGGGCCCCGAACAGGTCGGCCTGACGCTCGAAGCGCCGGGAGAGCCAGCCGAAGGCCCCGCCCCAGATCAGCAGGATCACCCCCAGGCCGATGCCCTCGATGGCCACCACGTCCAGCTCGAACAGCCCGTGCTCCACCCCCAGGCGGAGGCCCTCCACCACGCCGGAGAGGATCAGCATGGTGCAGATCGCGAACAGCAGGAAGTAGTGAATGTGGCGAAGGCGGATGTGGCCCGCCTCGTGGCCGAACACCGCCTCCACCTGGTTGGGCGTCATGGTCTCCAGCAGTCCGTCGGACAGCAGGACATAGCGGACCCGGGGGAACAGGCCCATCACCGCGGCGTTGACCATCATGCCACCGCTCTGCCAGACGAGGATGTCGCGGCATCGCAGGCCGATGCGGGCGCAGATGCCCTCCAGGGCGGTGCGCAGGGCTCCGGGGGGCAACGGCCGTGTCGGCCAGATGTAGCGCAGCATGACCGGGGCGATAACGAAAACGGCGCCGGCGGCAACGGCCGGCACCGCTTCGGCGGCCCACTGAACGCGGAACACCCGGGCCAGCACCTCGCGGTGGTCACGGGCCAGGTCGAACGCCGCCAGGATCAGGATCATCGGGACCACCACCACCAGAAGGTGATGCCGCGTGTTGAAGAGCAGGTACTGCCGGAAGCTCCACACCTTCCTGGCCCGGGCCCCCTCCCACGCCCGGGAGCGCAGGATCATGCCGTGCAGGGCGCGGTCGATCGGATAGGTTCCGGCGAAGATGAGGGTGGCACCGGCCAGAAAGGGCAGAACGACGGTCAGATCCACCAGCCCGGGCACGGGCGACAGCCAGGGGCTCGAGCGGATGATCTCGACCCAGCGGGTGAGGAACAGGATGGCGGCGTAAGCGGATACGGCGGTGAGTCGCAGCACGGTTGTCCCGCGATGGTAGAGGTGCTGGGCCCGCTCGCCGCCGCCCGGCCGGCTGAGCCGCCGGAGCGCCCTGGTCGAAATACCGACCGCCCCCAGAGATAGCGAGGCCAGGTACGCCGCCACGATCAGGCCGGTCCAGGCAGGAGACTCGACGATCGGTTCGACCGGCGGTGGGTCCGGCCACCAGATGAGCAGGGCGAAACAGATGATCACTTGCAGGTGCATGCTGCCGTCCGGTTCCACGGGGTGCGGTTGTGCGTTCGGTCGGGGGCGGCGTGTCCCGCGACGTCAGCCCGTGTCGGGGTGCAACGGCCCTTTCCGGTCGCCAGGCCGCCCGGCCCCGGAATGCCGTCGCTTCGGGGCGGTACTTTCGGTAGACTGCCCCTACCCGCCGGGTTTCCGCCGGGGGGGCACACGCGAGACTTGTACCAGGAGACCAACCCGATGAGAAGCGACATCCTTCGCCGCGTCACCGCCCTGCTGTGGGGCACAGCACTGCTGGCGTTCGCGGCGCCACCCCGTCCGGCCACGGCCCAGGAGGCCGACCCCGACGAACCAGAGGTCGAGCGAACCGACGCGGAACCCGAGGACAACACTGCGGAGGACGCAGAGCCGGGGCGCAACACCTCTCCGGGGCAGGTCAACCGCAAAGTCCGAAACCCCGCCATGGACGAGGTCAAGCGGCTGGAGAAGCTCTACGACCTCACCCTCGAGGAGCTGGCCCTGCGCGACGAACAGGTCCGGGCCGTCAACGAACTCTTCGAAGACCAGATCGAGGCGGTCCGGGAGCTGGCCCGCGACCTGGAACGCAGGGCCCGGGACAACGCCGCGGAAATCCGCGAAGTCGAGGAGCTCATCGCCGAGGCCCGCCGGGACCGTGACCGGGACGAACTCCGCAGGCTGGCCCGCGAGCTGCGGGAGCTGCGGGGATCGGACGCCCGCCTCTGGGAAATGGCCCGGGAGTTCCACAACGAGGTGTCCGAGGAGCTCGACGAGGAGCAGGCCAGCACCTTCCAGAAGCTGATCCGCATGACCGTTCCCGGCTCCCGGCAGCAGGAGGGCAGCCTGAACACGGTGCGCCTGATGCGGCGGGCCCTTCGGGAGGTCCGTCTGGACGCCGAACAGAACGAGGCGATCCGCCGGCACTTCCGGGCCTTCATGGAGCAGCAGCGCAACAGCCGCCAGGAGGGCCGGCAGAACACGCTGGACGACCAAATTGACGAGCTGTACGACGCCATCCTGAAGGAACTGGACGACGAGCAGGCCGCCCGGTTCGAGGAGACCCTGGAGAAACTCGAGGAGCAGATGAAACGGCGGGCCGGACGTTCGGGCGACCGTGAGCGCTTCGATCGTCCTCGATCCCCGGAGGTCCCCGGCGCGGACGAGGAGGCCGGCGAGGAAGCGGAGGAGGATCTGCCCGATCCGGACGACGAGGGATTCGACGAGGACGAAGAGGAAGAGTGATTCGGCAGCCCTGACTCCTTCGCGGCGGTGCCGCGGGGCATGGGTGCGATCGGTATGGACTGGAGCGTACGGGACGGTCTCTCCCGCGTCGCCGCGTGGAGAACCGTCCCGACTGTCGTTGAGGGCGGCGCGAGCAGCCGCCAGCGAGCCGCCGGGTTCCTCCCGGCGCTGCCCGGGCGACCACCGAGCGTGCCGACGCGGAACCACGCAAGGAGAAGCGCCGGGCGTAGTTCGTGAAAGCCGAAGTCGTAGCGGACGCTGGGGTGTCGAAGGCCGGTGTAGTGAAGGACTCTCAGACGGCCACGGCGGACTCGTCGGCGATGTCCACCAGTTCGTTCATGCGGCGGGCCAGCTCCGACGTGGCGGAGGTCCGGTCGCGGTTGGCGGCGAGCAACCGCGCGGCCGCGGTCGGTCGCGGACCGTCGCTCGGGCTGTGCCCGGCGGCGGGTCGGTCGACGAGGCTGCGGAGGTCGTCCAGGCTGCACCGGCTGCGGTCAAGCAGGCGGCGTAGCCGGTTGGACGATTCCCTAGCCCGGAGCTGGACGGAGGGCGTTGCGGCTTGGGACCTGCCCGCGGGACCCGGCCGAGCCGCCGGTCGGAGGCGATCGGCGCCGGCGTCCGACGGCGGCGGCGTACGCGGGGGGCAGGACTTCTTCAGCAGCGACGGAGTGGGCACAGCGATGGGTGTCGTCTTTGTTGCCGACCCGCCCGCGCGGCCCCTGGTGCGGTCGGCGGTCGCTCGGGCATGCGGGGCATTGCCCGTCAGCGGCCGACGCGCCGCCGAGGCGCCGCACAGCCCGGCATCTGCCTTGCGCCGGGGATGAGCAGAGGATGCCGCCGGGCGCCCGCTATCTCGGCGCGGCTCCCGGACGGTTGTTTTCACAGTCTTGTCCTGTTCGGCCGGAGCGGCGCCGTCAGGCGGACTTGTCGGGCTCGGCGTCGACGCGGTGGCGGAGCTGGGCAGACACTCGGCGCCGGGCACGGCCTGTCCCGGAATGCCGGCCTCGTTAGAACCGTGCCGGGGCGCTGCCGTCGCTTCCCTGTGCTCGCTCGCCGCCAGAGCCGAAGCGGTTGTCCTGCCAAGCCCGCTGGAGGCGGCGGGCGAGGCGCCCGTGCCGCCGCCTGCGGCCATCTGGTCCAGAACGGAACCCATGAACGCCCCCTCGATGCTGTCCCGGTCGGCGGCGTAGGCGCTGAGCATGGCGTTGTCGCAGGCCGTGTTCACCAGCCGCGGAAGCCCCTGGCTGTACGCGAAGACCCGGTCAATGGCCTCGGCACTGAAGGGCCCGACCGTGTCTTTGGGCGCGTCTTCCGTCTCGGCGCCGACGGCCTGGAGACCTCCCGCCACTGCGAGGCGGTGGCGGATGTACCGCTCGCACTGCTCCCGGCTCAGCGCCGGCAGGTGGAATCCGCGGAAGATCCGCTGGCGGAGCTGACGCAGATTGTCGGCTTCGAAGCGCTGGCGCAGCTCCGGCTGGCCGGCGATGATCACCTGCAGCAGCTTGGTGTCGTCCGCCTCCAGGTTCCCGATCATCCGCAGTTGCTCGAAGGCCTCCAGCGACAGGTTCTGGGCCTCGTCCAACACCAGCACCACCGGGCGGTTGGCCGCGAACTCGCTCAGCAGGTAGTCCTGCAACACCCGCACGCGGTCGAAACGAGTCGCTCCGGGCGAAACTTCGAGGTCGAACTCGCTGCAGATCGCCGCCAGCAGGTCGTCCGCGTCGAGGCAGGTGTTGTGGATCACCGCCGAGGTGATGCGGTTGCCGAAGTGCCGCAGCAGCATGCGGGTGATGAGCGTCTTGCCGGTCCCCACCTCGCCGGTGAGCAGGACATAGCCCTTCAGTTCGCCGACCGCGTAGATCAGCGTCGCCAGGGCCTCCTCGTGCTCCGCGGTGGCGTAGAAGAACCGGGGATCGGGGGTGTTGTTGAAGGGCGGCTCTCGCAGTCCAAAGTGGTTTGTATACATGGGCTGTAGGCCGCGCTCGGCGCGGGGCAAGGCGCCTCTTCGGTTCCGTACTCCCGATATCGGCCGGCGCGGGCACCCCCTTGAAGTCCGCCTGCCCGGCGGGGCGGCCTGCCGGCTGGCCCGGTTCGGCCGAGAATCTCAGGCTTAGGTTCAGGGCCCCGGTCCGCAACCCGATAAATCACGCGGAGTGCCGCGCAGAGCAGGGATGCCGCTGGCGGCAGCCCGGCGAACCGCCCCGCACACGCTGCGGGAACTTCACCGCCGACCGTCGCTCCGAAACGGCGCTCCGACGGAGGATTGGCTCGATGACTTTGCGCACGAGCGTGATAGGGACGCCGCTCCTGCTGCTGTTGTGCGCCGGCTGTGCCAACCGGCACGAAGACCTGCTGCACTTTCTCAAGGACCACGAGCACCTGGTCACCGCAGCGGAGTACCGGGTGGGCATCCCGGACGGCATGGGGATATCCGCCCCGCGGGTGATGGAGATCGACGGCGTGACCCAGACCGTCGGCCCGGAGGGCAAGATCTCGCTGCGGCTGCTGGGCCAGGTTCGGGTGGTGGGGATGACGCCCAAGCAGATCGCCGCCAAGCTGGAGGCCCTGCTCCAGCCGTACTACGAGAACCCCAAGGTCCAGGTCGAGATCACCCGCTATGCCTCGCAGAAGTACTACGTTTTCGGCGAGGTCTCGCGCCCGGGCCCGCAGGTCTACACGGGCAAGGATTCGGTCATCGACGCCCTCTCCAAGGCCCACCCCACCTTCATCGCCTGGCGGGCGCAGGTGAAAGTCATCCGGCCGGCGCCGGATCCGGAAGAGAACGCCGCCATCCACGTCGATCTCGACAAGATGATGCAGAACGGGGACCTGCGCATGAACGTGCTGCTGGAGCCCGGAGACATCGTCTACGTGCCGCCGACCCCGCTGGGCTGGCTGGGCAACCGGGTCTCGGAAGTGCTCTACCCGTTCATGCCGGTTTATCAGGCGTACCAGCTCCCGCCGAACATGATGGACGCCACCGACCGGTACGAGGACGAAGACGACGACTGACGGACGATCACCGGTGGACGAAGCGCCCAAGACAAGCCGTACCCGCCCGTCGGCGACCAAGCACGTCGAGCCGCGGCGCCACGCCCGCGGCGAGGAGCTCGGCTCGACGGACATCCGGCAGACGGTGGCGGAGGTGCTCCGCATCCTGCTGCTGCGCCGCTGGATCTTCTTCGTGCCCTTCTGCCTGGCGGCCACGGCGGCGTTCCTGGCCAGTCACCGGCTCCCGCGGGTGTATCAGGCCAGCGCCACCTTCGAGCAGGAGAACGACCCCGTCTCGGTGAACCTGCCGCCCCCCCTGGTGACTTCGACGTTCAGCTACTTTCTCAGCACGCTGGAGCAGGACATCAAGAGCGACGCGGTCCTGGGGCCGATCGTCGAGGACCTGGGCCTGGCCGAGGATCTGCCCCGCGATCCCGACGGGACGCTGACCGAGCAGGGCCGCGAGCGGCGGGTGGGCCTGGGCAAGTCCCTGGCGGCCGATGTCCGGGTGAAGGCCTGGCGGCGCTCCCCCTACCGTACGGTGGTGGACCTGCGCTACACGGGGGCGAACCCGGAGGTGATGGTCCGGCTCCTGGAGGGCATGAAGGAGGGCTACAAGCGGCTGGTGCGCCGGAAGGTGGCCGAGAAGCTGGTCGACGCCCGTGATTGGTACCAGGAACGGGGCGACGAGCAGCAGGAGATCATCGACGAGATCGACCGCAAGCTGACCCGCCTGCGGATGGACCACCCCGGGGTGGACCCGGCCAACCCGGACAGCATCGCCTACCGGCTGACTTCGCTGCAGGAGCAGCTTGCCGAGCAGAAGCGGGCCCGCTCGCGGCTGAACTCGCAGATCGCTTCGCGCCAGGAGTTCCTCTCCCGGGCCCGGACACGTCCGCTGCCGCCCCAGCCCGAGCAGCCCCCGCCCGTTCCGGACTGGGTGAGCCCGCAGGCCCGGCGGCTGCTGGCCGCCATCGACGCCAGCGAGGCCCGCATCGCCGAGCTGAAGCTCGCCCGCGGCATGACCGAGCGGCATCCCGACATCGTGGCCGAGCGGCAGCTTCAGGAACGCCATCGCCGCGCCCTGGAAATGGAACACGACGCCCAGGCGGGGGTCGCCGAAGGCCCCGTGGAGGCCCCGGACGCCCTCTGGGCCGCTCCCACCGACGACGCCTGGCTGCCCGCCATCACCCAGGCCGAAACCGAGCTCCAGAACCTCCTCGACGAGCAGACCTGGGCCGGCCAGGAGACCGAGAAGCTCGAAGCCGAGATCGCCGATTACGTCCGCATGCAGGGGGAGATCTTCGATCAGCGGCAGGAATTCTCCCGCATCCAGGAGGAGCTCGAACGGGCCACCGACGAGCACGACACCTACATCGGGCTGGTGGCCCAGTGTGATCGGGCCCTCACGGTGGAGAACGAGAACCGGGGCATCCTGTTCACCGACGTGGTCGAGGCCCGGGGCAGCGTGGTGCCCGTCTCGCCGCTGGCCAAGACCGTGCTGACCCTGTCCCTCCTGGCCGGCGTCGCCGCCGGGGCGGGCTTCGTGGTGCTGGCCGAACTCTTCGACCGCCGATTCCGCACCGCCACCCAGGTGACCAAGGCCCTGGGGCTGCCCATCCTAGAGGGCATCGACGAGATCGTCACCTCCGCCGAGCGGCGCAAGCAGTTCGTCCGCCGGGCGGTGGTGGTGCCCATCGCCAGCGCCGTGCTGCTGACCTTGCTGGGGGTCAGCGGCGGCCTGAGTTACCTGTCGCTCCGGCATCCCGCCAGGTTCGAGCGCCTCATGCAGACCCCGATTGCCGCCTGGGCCCAACTGTCGCAACGGCTGGACGAGCAGACCGCCGAGGCCCCCGTGGCAGACCAGGCACACGTGGATTGACCCATGGGACGAATCGCCGACGCCCTGAAGAAGGCCGAGCAGCAGCGTAAGTCGCGGCACCCGGACGCGGCCGAGGCTGACCTCCCGACCCCGGCAGGGGCGGGCGGCGACCGGCCCGAGTCCGCCGCCACCGAGGCGGTCGAGCTGGACCCGGCCGAGGAGTATCACCGTCTCCACCCCGACCGCACCCCCCGGGTGGAGGGCATGCACGAGGCCCTGGTGGCCCACTACGAGCCCTCCGGCGTGATCAGCGAGCAGTATCGCGGCCTGCGCACCCGCCTGCTCACCCAGAACCCGGACAACGAGCACCGCATTCTGGCCATCACCAGCAGCCTGCCGCGGGACGGCAAGAGCATCACGGCGCTGAACATGGCCTTCATCATGGCGGAGATCCGGCACCTGAAGGTGCTGGTGGTGGACGGCGATTTCCGCCGCAGTTCGCTGGCGGACATGCTCAACGTCGATCCCTCACCGGGGCTGGCGGACGTGCTCCGTGGTGAGGCCGAACTGGACGAGGTCATCCGGCCGACGCCCTCGGCCAACCTCTGCTTCGCGGCGGCGGGCAAGACGCACGGGCGCAGCGCCGCCGAGATCCTCAGCTCGACGCGGGCGGCCAGGGCCTTCGCCCAGCTCCGCAACCGCTTCCACTACACGATCGTGGACACCCCGCCGGCCAGCACCGTGTCGGACGTGGGCATCATCGGGCAGTACTGCAACGGCGTGGTGATGGTGGTGCGGCTGCACTCCACGCCGGAGCCGGCCGCCAAGCGGGCCGTCCGCGTGCTCCAGGCCAACAACATCCCCATCCTGGGCACCATCCTGGTCGGCCGGGCCGCCTCCGCCGGCGGGTACGGCTACTACCGCTACTACCGCTACTACTACAACTACTACCGCTACTACGGCTCCCGGGACAAGGATCAGAACGAGCGTGACCGCCGCTGACACCCCGCCCAAGCCCGTTGCGATTGAGCCCGGGACGATTCGCGGCCGGACCATCATCTGCCTGGCCAACCGCTGGGACTACGACCCGACCAGCAAACACCAGGTCATGAAGGTGCTGTCCCGCCGCAACCAGATCCTCTGGGTGAACTACCGTGGCACTCGCACGCCGCGGGCGACGGCCAGCGACCTGGCCGCCGTGCTGGCCACCCTCCGCCACGTGCTCGGCGGTGTCAGGCGGGTGAGCGATTCCATCGTGCAGATGACCCCCCTGGTGGTTCCCGGCGGGCGGACCGGCTGGCGGGGGGCTCTCAACCGCCGGCTGCTGGTCGCCCAGATCCGCCGGGCTCTGGCCGCCCTGCCGCGGCGACCGGTCCAGCTCTGGACGTTCGCCCCCGATGTGGCCGACCTGGCCGGGGAGTTCGATGAGGAGTGCCTGATCTACTACTGCGTGGACGAGTACAGCGCCTTCGAGGACTTCGACGGCCCGGCCATCCGGGCGGCCGAGGACCGCCTCATCCGGAGGGCCGACGCCGTGATCACCACCTCGGCCTCGCTGTACGAGTCACGCCGCCAGCGGCACCCCGCCACCTACCTGGTGCGGCACGGCGTTGACGTCCGCCACTTCGCCCGCGCCCTGGAGGAGGATACGGAGACTCCGCCGGAGATCGCTGACCTGCCGCGGCCCGTCTTCGGCTTCTTCGGGCTGCTGCAGCACTGGTTTGACGTCAGGCTGATGGCCCAGGTGGCCCGGGCCCGCCCGGATGCCTCCTTCGTGCTGCTGGGAGAATGCCAGGCGGATGTGGCCGCGCTGCAGACGCTGCCCAACGTGCACCTGTTGGGCCGGCAACCCTACGCCACGCTGCCCGCCTGGTGCCGGGCCTTCGACGCCGCCCTGCTGCCCTTCCGCATCAACGAGATGACGGTCAACATCAACCCCATCAAGCTGCGGGAATACCTGGCAGCCGGGCTGCCGGTGATCTCCACCGCCCTGCCCGAGGTGCGGCGGTACGAGCCGGACGTGCTGATCGCCCACGACGCGGCCGAGTTCTGCCGGCATTGCGACGTGGCCGCGGCGCTGAGCAGCCCGGAACACCGCCGGCGGCGCAGCGCCATGATGAACGGCGAGTCCTGGGAAACGGTCGTCGAGCGGCTGAGCTGGATCGTCCAGTCGGCGCTGGGGCGGGGCGACCCCGCCGCCCAGCCGCCCCCGGCGTGCCCGCCGCCCGTCGCCCCGCCGGCCGAACCGGAACTGGTCGGGTCGGCGATCTGAGAGGACGTCCGGAATGCCCGCCGAACTGCTCCGCCACCGCAGCGTTCTCTGGAACCTCACGCTCCGCGAGATCCGGGTGCGCTACAAGCAGTCGCTGCTCGGCGTGGGGTGGGCCCTGTTCGTGCCGCTGGTGATGATGCTGACCTTCTCGTTCGTGTTCAGCCGGCTGACCAGTGTGGCCGACAGCTTCGCGACCACCATGCCCTACCCGATCTTCCTCTACCTGGGCCTGCTGCCCTGGGTGTTCTTCTCGCAGAGCATCAGCACGGCCACGGCGTCGCTGGTGGCCAACCGCAACCTGGTGACCAAGATCTACTTCCCGCGGGAGGTGTTTCCGTTCTCGGCCATCCTGAGCTGCCTGTTCGACTTCCTGCTGGCGGCCACGGTGCTGGTGGGGCTGATCGCCTGGTACCACCTGACCACCCCCTGGGAGTTCCACCTCCACCCGACGGCCCTGTGGGCCCCCGTGGTGCTCCTGGTGCAGATCGCCTTCACCGCCGGGCTGGCCCTGTGGCTCTCGCTGGCCAACCTCTTCTACCGCGACGTCAAGTACCTGGTCACGGTTCTGCTCCAGCTCTGGATGTTCCTCACCAACGTCATCTACCCCCTGCCCTCCGACGACCCGCTGGTGCGGGCCCTGATCAACACCAACCCCATGACCCCCATCATCTCCTCCTACCGGCGGGTGCTGATCGACGGGCTGTCACCGGAAGGGGGACCCCTGCTCGGAGCCCTGCTGATCTCGGCGGTCGTGCTCCTGTCCGGCTGGCGGGTTTTTCAGGGAACGCAGCACCGCTTCGCCGAGTGCATCTGACGCCGCGACGCATCACCGCACAGCAACTGGAATCGTAAGCGCGCATCAGAGCCACCGGTGCCGTGCGGGCCCGCGATCAGAGCACCAGGCGCAAGCCTGGTGACAGGGGCGCGCTGACGCCGCCGGCCACCCCTGTCCGCGGGCTCGCGCCCGCGGCTCTGACCGGCAACACCCTCTGCAGTGCAGGCGAGGCGGGCAGGCCGAAATCAGAGCACCAGGCGCAAGCCTGGTGACAGGGGCGCGCAGACACCCCCGGCCACCCCTGTCCGC
>Ga0180432_10001501_pt1 | contig 36751 bp, 37 predicted proteins | sample SS_ome_10_FD_132414 | JGI IMG/M metagenome (GOLD analysis project Ga0180432, IMG submission 132414) | Hypersaline lake sediment archaeal communities from the Salton Sea, California, USA - SS_1_MS_2 metaG | ecosystem: Environmental > Aquatic > Non-marine Saline and Alkaline > Hypersaline >... | reverse complement strand
GTATAAAAGAAAATGTATCGGTCTCCATCTATCACTTGTTTCACATTCCAAATCCACTCCTTTGTCTATGATATATCGTATCATTTCAGGCGTTGAATATTCACAAAGAAAATGTATCGGTCTCCATCCATCACTTGTTTCACATTCCAAATCCACTACTTTGACTATGATATATCGTATCATTTCAGGCGTTGAAAATCTGCAAAGAAAATGTATCGGTCTCCATCTATCACTTGTTTCACATTCCAAATCCACTCCTTTGTCTATGATATATCGTATCATTTCAGGCGTTGAATATCTGCAAAGAAAATGTATCGGTCTCGTTCCATCACTTGTTTCACATTCCAAATCCACTCCTTTGTCTATGATATATCGTATCATTTCAGGCGTTGAATATCTGCAAAGAAAATGTATCGGTCTCAATCCATCACTTGTTTCACATTCCAAATCGACCTTCTCTAAATAATCCTTTTGGTCAGATATATGTTCCAATTTTATAAATTGTGCCTTGTTAAATGTTAATAAATTACTATAAAAAGGATATCTCGTAATTGTGTCGTCATTATTTTGTTTTTCGTAAATATCTACAATATTTTTAACAATGATATTTATTTTATTGTGCAAAACAACTTTTTCCCCAGTTATTGGACTTGTAACATGATTTTTTAACCATTCTTGTATTGCTTGAAATTCATATGTAATTCCATCTTGTAATGTGACAGGATTTCTAAATAATTCTCGGGTAATTGGACAAACTAAGTTTTCATGTATATTTTCCATTTTCACGTTTGATTTATCACATAAATGTAATATTTTTAAATCATTTTTTCAAAAATATTACATTTAAAATGCACGCACACATGATTTTTAATGGCATTAATCGCGCGACCCACTAATTTCTAACAAATGTTGCCGAGTAGGTGGCGAAAGAAGTCCATTAAATTCTTCATCATCATCATAAATTTCAGCAATGTCTAAAATGATGTCGGTTTTTGTGTGATTTTCAGATAAAAAATTATAGTATATAGGGTATTCGATTTCGCTATAAATTTCACTCATGTTTACATATGGTTCTAACAATGATGGGGATTTTTTAAGAATAAATAAATGTTGCAATTTTTGATTTTTATTTTGATTTTTACTCTTATTTTTATTATTGTTCTTATTTTGTGTGGCTTTTACTTTTAGATTGTTATTTTTTCCCCGTTTTTGATTTTTGTTAGTCCCCGCGATATTTAACCTGAAATTTTTATTTTGTTTTTTTAGATGTTGTTTATGAAGAAAATGCCTAATAATACGAAGCTGATGCGGAGTTAATTGTGATGCGGAAATAGAAGATGATTTTGGAAGTAAAAAACGATGCAAAGAAAAATGAATATCCATTATAACAAGTGGATATTTTATGTAGTGAATAAATGTTTGAAATATACATGCAAATCATAAAACAATTTTATGTATGAAATGAAAATGGGTGCAATAATTTTCAGTGCATTTAAACATGTGTAATACAAGTGAAAAATAAAAATAAAATAAAAATAAAATAAAAATAAAAATATATTGTATAGTTGCACATGCAAGACCAAGTCCATAGTTGGCAACCCAAAGATGATTGGATAGATAAATATGAAATTAAAAATTATCTCTGTGATTATTCAGACATAATAAAAATGCAAACCGACATAAAATTAATCATGTCTATATTAGAACACGAGGATAAAACCGATGTGCATTTTACAGATTACAGAGATGCGAAACTTGTATATTTAATATGGCGTGGAAATTCGCTTGAAACTGGAATGGGAAATAATGAAAGTGCAACCCAAATTCATATTAAAAATACGGTTAATAATTATGCCACAAATTATCCTACATTAACAAATACATCCGAAAGCTTAGCACGTCTTCATAGTCGTGTATCATGGAATGCGGAAGGAATTCAAACATCTTCTACTTTGCAACAACAAGAAGGATGGAAAATTATGGGCGACCAAGCAGTCTTGGCTTATAAATGGTTAAATATGAATATATTGTTGCCTTTGACCGTTCAAGACATAAAAAACGTCCATCAAATTCTCATGTCGGGTGCAATGGACGATTGTGGTTGTTTTAGAACAGACTCTGCTATGGCGGGCAACTATGAATTTAATCATTATACTGATATAGAAACTCGTCTAACAGAAATGGTATGTCGTTTTAATTTAAGTGTAAAAGATGTGAATATCTATCCAATCACAGTTGCCATTCAACTCATGTTGGATTTTGTCACAATTCATCCATTTAGAAATGGAAATGGTAGAATGTGCCGTTTGTTATTTTCATATGCATTGCAAAAAATGGGGTTTCCTTTTCCTGTGCCGTTAGATTCGGGTCATTCAAAAACATACAAGCATTATATCAAGGCATTAAAAATGGCACAAGGACATTGTAAAAAAGGGGCGTTGCTGCAATTGGGAATTATATCAGTACATGCTATTTTAATAAATTATGCAAAATATAGTAATAATCCTAACTTGAAAGAGTTTTGCGTTTAATATATTTCTGTTTTTGTGTTATAAATATGAAAAAATGAAATAATATATGTATATTTATTTTATAAATATAAATAAAAGCGAAATAATATTCAATGAGCAGTAGCAAATCCACATATCTCTTATCTCTGGATACTTTAAAAACAATCGGTCAAGGTGCATTAGGTGCAATGACATTTGGCGCATACCACCAATACACGACTAATAAAATAATGGAAATGAATAATGACAATATTAAACTCAAACACAATAACGATATGAATGCATTAAATGCAAAATTTAATGCAAAATTCGATAAATTAGAAAATGAATATAAATTGGAAAAGGAAAGAAAAAATAAATGGTGGTAAGAATTCTTGTTAATGCTGTTGTTTATACAGATACAGATATTTGAACTTTATTTTTTTCAACCAAATTGGTGAAGCGCTGAATAGCCCAGCGGTTAAACCACCAATCAAACACCTCGGTTGCTGGTTTAACGTGTTCGTTATATTGAGGACACATATGGGTGGGAGTTTTTCCTACAAGTATATCGCGTGAATTGTGTGCGGTGTATCCAAAATAAATACCCTTTCTATTTGATTGCAAGAAATCTTCTTTGGAAATTCCCAATTTGTCAAAGGCTTTTTGAAGGATAATAAATTTTTTTCGCAATGGGTAATTATAGCCGCATTCTTTTTTTAAATAATCTGCACAAATTCGTGTGACCTCAGATGGAATATCTTTTACACTATGGCCTTTTGTATATCCTAAAAATTTCAGAAAAGGTAATCTGTCATATTGAATGGATTTACCATATAAAGAAGTGGTAGTAAGGCCAAGTAAATTATCGCTGTATTTTTCTTTGTAATATATCATAATTTCTAATGAAAATACAAGAGCACTCATGAGTTTTCCGCCATTAAAATTATATCCGAATGGTTGTAATGCAACACAAGTACTAATATTCATAATGTATTTTAATTTTGTTTCTTTATCTTCATATGTCCATCCAATATAATCATCCCGGCCTTCTAAATTATATACATCACTACTTAGACTAATTATTCCGAAATATTTTCCACTTGTTTTATCTTTTGCTAAAATATGAATTTGTCTTCCAATTAGTCGGGCATTATTTAATTTGTTTAAACTTGATACATTCCGTCTGAAGTAATTCCAAATGTCCTGTTGATTTTTATTATTTACAAATTCCAATTCAGGTTGAATATTTTTTACAGCATCTAATGTGTTTTCATCAGAATTAAAACCAAATGTTAAATTATCGTAAAATTCTTTTTTATGAAAGAATTTTTCATGCTTCATTGTTTTTACATTCAAGCATAATTGTTTAATTTGATTAGGAATAGATAATTGTTTATTTAATTTATTTAAAACACTATAATCATAAACATTTTGCAAATGAAGAAAGAACTCATTCACTGACATTGTGCCTTTCATGTAATTACAAGTTTTGCAACAAGCCGTAATATTATTGTCAAAATAACCCATAGAAGGGTCAATGCGGTCAATTCCTTGGGAACCTGTTTGTTGGTGATTTTTACAATATGCACATGGGTTTGAAATAATTTGAGTGTAATAGTCTTTTGTGATGGTGCAACTAATATTGCGATATTGTGCATCATTAGCAAATCTTGAATAAGATGAGGTACGAGAACATTGAAATAAAACAGAATATTCCATTTTTGGTTCAATTTCAATGTTATTATTTACTGCCAAAATATATTCTACAAGATTTAAAAATGTTTGAGGAGCATGTGTTCCCTTCATATAATTACATTCTTTGCAACAGGCCACACAATTATTTACCGAATAGGGTCCATTGGAATCTAACCTGTCAATTCCATTGTGTGTCACCAGTAAATTGCAATATGCGCATTTAGAATTAAATAACTCCAAAGCATATTCATTTTCCAATTTCCATTCAATATTTCGGTTTTTAGCACACAATTTATATTCAGAAAGTTTTTTCATAATCATACTTTTTAAAGTACGTGTATTACGATTATTTTCGCATTTTTGATAAGCATCATAACATTTTAAGCATTGACTATTTTTTAACGTAGTGATTAATGTGTTGCATTTTACACACATTTTTTCACCCGAAGTTGAATTTTTGTTGTAATCTAATGCTGTTGCCCGTTTCGTTTGATTAAGTTTATTTTCCTTTTCTTGAGCTTTTTTTCTACACGTGGCACATTGCTTGGCGGATAAATCTATAATTTCAAAACAACCACGTATCCAATTGTTGCACATATTTTTTCCAGAATCTATTGTTTCTTTCCATCGTTTATATGTCTGATGATTTTTGCAATACGTATCATTCTTTAAAGCCTTGTATGGACACGGTGTATTATTTTGGTTTATTCCTTGACATTTATTGCCTTCATTTTCCTTTTTTATTTTTTCGTTATTTAATACACTTCTTTGGCGACATTTTATACACATTTTGTAGGAATTATTTTCTTCATTTTTAAACATGTTTTTACATCCCGAACATTTTTTTAAATGTGGAATGTCTTCTTTTGTAAAAACGCCTTGATAAATAGAATGGCGTTTGCAATAATTCATGTTAGGCAATGATTGCCAGGGACAAGGTCCGCCTTTTTGGTTTAACCAGATGCACAACTTTTTTTGTGCCATTTTTATAACTATTGTGATTATTTAATTGAAAAAGTAATTTCATTTTTTAATTTAATTTGAAAAAAATGAAATTGTTTGTTGCATTGTATTTAAAACAATTATATTTTGAAAATGTTAAAATTACATGATTGGATTAGTATTGATGAAATTTCTAATTATGTGTCGCGAAATCCTAATGCTATTTCTTTTTTGGAAAAACATCCTAAGAAAATTTGTTGGACTGATTTGGCATTTAATCCCAATGCCATTCCTCTTTTGGAAAAAGAACCGGACAGAATAGAATATTGGGAAGATGTATCGGGAAATCCCAATGCCATTACTTTTTTGGAACGACACATTGATAAATTAGATTTAAAGTGTTGGAGAAAATTGTCAGGTAATCCCAATGCCATTACTTTTTTGGAACAATACCCCGAGAAAATAGATTGGGAAGAGTTGTCAAGTAACCCCAACGCCATTCCTCTTTTGGAACAACACCCCGAGAAAATAGATTGGATTTTGTTATCAAGCAACCCCAACGCTATTCCTCTTTTGAAACAACATCCTGAGAAAATAGATTGGATTTTGTTATCAAGCAACCCCAACGCTATTCCTCTTTTGAAACAACATCCTGAGAAAGAGTGGACTTGGTTATCGGAAAATCCCAGTATTTTCACCTATGATTACGATGCAATGCGAGAGCAGTGTCTTTTAAAGAAGACTTGATGAAAAACCGATTTCATCCTCGCAATCTTGACAAGTTTCATGACTGGCGAATTGATGGATTTGATAGCGATGAAGAATAATACTTAAGATACAAGTATTTTTATGATATATTGACATTTATTTTTATTGATTAAATGTTAAATAGATATTTGCTCTGCCAACCGGCAAAGCAAACAATATTTTTTGTAAATTTTAAACATATCATATAAATTTATTTTAAATGATTAAAATATGACACAAATATGTCTCAAAATTAGTTATAAATGATAAATATAAGCATATAAACGCTAACGTTATTGATGTTATGCTTAGTTGGAGTAGGCCAAGCCTCCCATGCCACTCATTATGCGAAGCACATTGTAGTTGGTGGCATACACTCTGACTTTTGCCGTTTTCGTCCCTTCCACCGTGGCATTAGACAAGACCAGTTGCAGTGTGGCGTTGTCAATGCGCGAGAAGTTGCATGTGCCGGAAGGCTGGTGTTCCTCGGGGCGCAGGGCGAAGGAGTACACGTTGATGCCCTCATCGGGGTTACGGGTGTGGGCCTGGTAAGGCTGGACCCAAGAGAAGTAGGAGCCTTCACGCTCGGAGAAGCGGTCCTGGCCGTTGAGCTGCAGCTTGGCAGTCACAACGGGGTTCATGCCCCAGCAGTGCATGGGCAGAGAGGTCTCGGCCAGCACAAAGGTTCCGGCGTCAGACACAGAGGAGCCGTCCAGGTGAGACTGGTTGGCAAGAGCCTGGAGGTTGGCCATGGTCTCGGCGTTAAGTCCAGAGTTGGCAAGGTCAGCGGGCACGTGTCCCACACCGCCAAAGTTGGGCTCGTTGTAGGCATTGTCGGGGCCAGACCAGTATCCAGTCTGTCCGGGTTGGAGGGAGTAGTCCAGGGCACCGGCATCCTGGAACAGGCCCTGCTGGTCGATGAACTCGTTCTTAGAGCCAGCGACGGCCTGGGGTCCGCCGAACGCGTGGATGGCGTTGGGCAGAGCGTCAATGGCATCGGTGTAGTTGAAGGGCTGGGCACCGAGCACCTTGAACAGGATACTGTCGCACACAAGGGACGAGCAGTAGTCGACGTTCTGGTCGGGTTGCACAACCCACACCAGCTCCTTGACAGGGTGGTTGAAGTTGAGCTTAATCTTGTTGCTGGAAGAACCAACAGACTCGTCGCCAGTGAATTGCAGCTGGCTGATGAGGTACTCATGGGGCTGCTGGGCAAATCTGCGTCTCTCGTCGGTGTCAAGGAACACATAGTCGACGTAGAGGGAAGCGGCAACCAGAGACTGGTTGTAAGCGATGGCAGCGGGTACCGGGGTTCCAGCCTTGAAGTTGGTGGTGGTTCCGTTGGTCGTGGTGGAGCAACTGAGGGTGGTAACCGCCCACAGGCACTCGTCGATGGGACGGATGTCCAGGTTGATTTTAACTTCATGGTATTGAAGAGCTATGAGAGGCAAAGCCAGACCAGGGTTGGTGCAAAACCAAAACTGGAGGGGCACGTAGAGGGTGGTCTCCGGAAGAGCATTGCGGGGAGCGCACACCTGGCGGGGAGCCAGGGAGTCGCAAGGTCCATCCACCTCGGCGAAAGAGGGGTCGGTGATGAAGGTGAGCTGAGTGGTGTTTCCAATCATCTTGAAGTATCCGCGCTCCTGCTCGGAGGTCATGGTCAGCTGGTTCCAGATGTGCATCCAGTCACCATACTGACGGTCGATACGCTGTCCTCCAATTTCCACCTCAACCTGGGCAATCAGCTGCTCGCCAGGGAAGTCCAGCCAGCGGGCGTAGACACCACTGCCCATGCCGGCGGCGACCGACGCGACACCCATAAGCTGGTTAATCTCGGGGAGAGTAACCTGCAGGTAAGTGCGGTAAGCCAAATCACCATTGCGGCTGATGGTGCACTGCACGCGGCGACCGAAGTCAGCCTGACCATTGAAGGTCTGCTCAATGCTCTCAATCGCAAAGTTGGTGTATCTGCGGTAAGTGACCTTCCAGAAGGTAATCTGGGGGTTAGAGGTCAGGTAAACATCCTGGGCGCCATAGGCGACGATCTGAAGAAGAGCTCCGGCCATTTTGTAATATTATCTTCCTTAAATATAATAATTTTTAGTAAAAATAATTCAACCAAGCCATTCACCAAGAAAAAGACGAAAAAATAAATATTTTCATCCAAAATGACACAGAACATCTTGGATGAAAAAAGATAATTTTATTAATATTATACGATAACTCAACTCAACCTCAACTCAACATTTCCGCCGGATAATTTAAATCTCGCAACACCTTTCGCCCACCTTTTACTGTTGATATGCCTTTTTTCAAAAGAAAAGTGTATGAGAAATCGTTTGTTTTCTTTTGACCCGCATTCGCATTCGCATTTGCAATCCCCATATACATATTTATGATTTTTTTATTTTTTTCCAAATTGCGACACAATTCCACATAGTGAGTGGTTAAAATATACGAAACATTCGGTTTTTTAGACAAGTATTTTAAAAATGAAGTCGCCGACTCAACCGCTTCTTCGGGGTTGGTTCCTGAATATAATTCGTCAAAAATACATAAATGTTGGTTATTTTGTTTTGTTTCATCATCTCCACGATCATCCTTATCTCCATCCATTTTATCCAATATTTCCTTGCACCTGCGCGCCTCAGCTTGAAACAAACTATCGCGTCCCGATGTATCGGGAATATTAAGATAACAATGAAAATGCGAATAAGGCGCAACAATCGTGCGACCATCGAAACAACCCGCTCCAACTTGTTGGGCTAACAACGTGTTAATTAACACGCTTTTTAGCATCGTTGTTTTGCCTCCGCCATTAGGTGCGGTGATAATAATATTGTGCGACATGGAACAATTATTTTTAACAACAGAACCCGGTTCCACTTCCAAAAACTTGGGATAAAACAAGCCATAAAACTTCGTTTTTCTTTTATTTTTTACCTTTTCTTTTGACCCTTTTTTCTTTGTATCAGCCTTGGCATCATTCTTGGCATCAGTTGAGAACATCGCCCAATGCATTTTTCCTTCTTTGACGCGTTCCACCAGTCCCTCCATATTTTCCATAAATCCGTGAAAGCCAAACGCAAAAGAAACCAGTTGCGAAATGCGGTCAGATATATAAATGTTGTAAAAACAACTCAATACACGACCGAATTGTTTAATTTTTGCAAAAGAAAACGAAAATGTCGATACTTCTTGGAGTTCTAACTGCCAAGCATGTAATTCCAAAATCCGTTCGTCCAATTGCTTTTTGAATTCACGCAACCTAACAAATTTAAAATTAGAAGTTGAAGGAGTGGAAGAAGAAGTAATCAGCGAAGATAACCACCGCATTTTTTGCAAAGTTACATTCAAAAAATCTACAATGACATTCAAATGTGCGTGAATATCGCGCATGTTGCAATAAAATTGGATACATGAAAGAATGTTCTGATAAATAGTAAATAAATAAAATCCCGCAGATATTATTGCATATAACTTTTGCCCCGGTTCCATTCGCCCAAATTGTGTGAAAACCATCGCAACCGGATTGTTAGATAATGCTTCTTTCAAAATAATTCCATATTCGGCAAAAGAAATGGGGATATTTTTCATTTTCAGCACAAAAAAAGGAACAATAAGAATTAAGAGAGGCGAACAAAGAGAAATGAGAGGCGACGCAATGTTGTATAAACTCATTAATTGCAAAAAAAGTGGGACTTCATTTAGGAACTTTGCAAAGTCCCACTGAATAAACGCATATTTTTCGCAAAATGAAGTTTCGCCTTTGATGGCCGACCATGTTTGGGACATGGTATTTATTGCAGTATCAGTCGCGATATCATTGATAAAAGGACTGAGACCCATTTTTTTCATCATATTTTGCATTTCTTTCAAAAAAACTACGTCGTCGGTGGTTTGACATGCGATGCGGCCCATTATTTCCTTGCCTGCATCGGTGCAAGGCGAAAACACATGTTCATACATTGGTTTTTCATCATTAGGTGTGGTTTCTGTTTTTGCATTATTCTTATCTGTGTCATCATCTTTGTCTTTATTATCCTCATCTTTGTTTTTGCTTTCGCTTGCGTTTTCGTTGTTTCCCTGTGTTAAAAGTTGCGTTAATTCTAAATCTTGGACGAGACTTTCGTCTAATTGTTTCACATTGGGATTAAATTCAATCGGTAATCGAAACTCTTTTAAATCTAAATATTGCGTCATAAATTATCTGGATTGACGCAATATTAAATATGAATTATTTTTACACAATGCTAACAAAAGTGAAAAAATAAAATGACAAAAATAAATCTCATAGAAAATCAATCAACTCACTATCAAACACTCCTTCACTTCAAATTGCATTCATTTTTCAAATACACTGTCGGAGCAATCATTCTCACGCTTTGCTGTTGTTTCTTTAAATAAGCACGTTTCAGGTCGCTATCAGGACCTACAATGGAGGGTGTAGGTGTATTGAAGCGTTGGTCATATAACACGGGGAAAGAAGAGGTTGTTTGCGAAGAAACCGCGCCAGGAGCTGGTGCTGGCGCAGGAGACGAGTAATAAGGATTATTTCCAGAAGACTTAAAATATTCATAAGTATCGGCTTTCATGATTTGTGTTCCATTTTTTTGCATAAATTGACGATATTCCCAGTTGCTTTTAATACCGGCATTTTCGCGTATTTGCTGTGAATTTAAATCATATAAATGTTCCATTTTGTTTGGTTTATTATTAATTTTAATTAATTATTTATTTAATGCTATTATTTTATTTTTGCAATTTGTTAGCAATCGTTCTTTTATTTTCTTGCCAAAGAATAAGAATTATAAATTAAGCCTTATTTATTAATTATTAATTGCATACGAATAATCTTATGGATTATATGCCTCGTCCGTCATCGATGGCGATGCCATCATTTTCTTTGATTGATGACAACGTTAAACAATATTTGAGTTCAAGATTGCAACATAGTCATAAAATTAAAGAAACTTATTATAATGGAATTTACAATATTATTTTATTTGTGTTATTTGCATTGATTGTAGGAGGGTGTTTGATGTATAAGTATAAAGGAAAACCGACCGAAGAAGAAAAACGGCAAAAAAGCGAAGAGCAACAGCAATATATTTTATCGCTCATACGCAATCAACAATTAGAAAAGATGCGAAATCATCAGGAATTAATTACGGGATTGCCTCATTGGGACACAGAATATTCGGTGAAAATTTAATAATAAAAATGATTTTTTACTGGTTGTTAGCACAATGCATATAATAAAATGTTGAAATTGCATGACTGGATAGACGAAAGTAAATTGAATTGGTTTTGGTTATCACTCAATCCCTATGCCATTCCTCTTTTGGAAAAATATCCCGAGAAAATTAATTGGTCTTGGTTATCAGGCAATCCCAATGCCATTCCTCTTTTAGAAAAATACCCTGAGAAAATTGTTTGGGATAGGTTATCACTCAATCCCTATGCCATTCCTCTTTTAGAAAAATACCCCGAGAAAATTGATTGGTCTTGGTTATCAAGAAATCCCAATGCCATTCCTCTTTTGGAAAAATATCCCGAGAAAATTAATGGGTGTTGGTTGTCCTCTAATCCCAATGCCATTCCTCTTTTGGAAAAATATCCCGAGAAAATTGATTGGCATTCGTTGTCCTCTAATCCCAATGCCATTTCTCTTTTGGAAAAACAACCTGAGAAAATTGATTGGTCTTGGTTATCACACAATCCCAATGCTATTCCTCTTTTAGAAAAATGCCCCGAGAAAATTGATTGGTATAATTTATCACACAATCCCAATGCTATTCCTCTTTTAGAAAAACAATCTGAGAAAATTGATTGGTTTTACTTGTCAGGCAATCCCAATGCCATTCCTCTTTTGGAAAAATATCCCGAGAAAATTAATTGGTCTTGGTTATCAGGCAATCCCAATGCCATTCCTCTTTTAGAAAAATACCCTGAGAAAATTGTTTGGTCTTGGTTATCACGCAATCCCAGCATTTTCACCTATGATTACGATGCAATGCGAGAGCGATGTCTTATTTTCAAAGAAGACTTGATGAAAAACCGGTTTCATCCACGTAATTTGGACAAGTTTCGCGACTGGCGAATTGATGGGTTTGATAGCGATAGCGATAGTGATGATGAATGATGAATAGTAAAAATGAGCAGTAAATAAAAAATAAAAAATAAAAAATAAAAAATAAAAAATAAAAAATAAAAAATGAAAAAATAATATAAAAATAAAAATGTTTTTTAACTAATTATTAGAAAATGTGGAAATTGCATGACTGGATAGATGAAAGTAAATTGGATTGGAGCGCTTTATCACTGAACCCTAATGCCATTTCTCTTTTGGAAAAAAATCCCGAGAAAATTGTTTGGGATAAGTTATCATCAACCTTTTTCAATCACCCTGCACTTAATGGTTTAGACCAACGACCCGACAAATATGGTTGGCCGGTCCATGCATCTTTATCATGCAATCCCAATGCCATTTCTCTTTTGGCACAGCAAATAATAACCCATCCCGAAAAAATTGATTGGGATGGGTTATCGCTAAATCCCAATGCCATTTCTCTTTTGGAACAATATCCCGAGAAAATTGATTGGGTTAATTTATCATTCAATCCTAATGCCATTTCTCTTATGGAACAATATCCCGAAAAAATTGATTGGGTTAATTTATCGCTTAATCCTAATGCCATTTCTCTTTTGGAGCAATATCCCGAGAAAATTAATTGGGGTATGTTATCACTTAATCCTAATGTTTCTCTTTTGGAACAATATCCCGAGAAAATTAATTGGGGTATGTTATCACTTAATCCCAATGCAATTCATCTTTTGGAACAATATCCCGAGAAAATTAATTGGAGTAATTTATCAAACAATCCCAATGCAATTCATCTTTTGGAACAATATCCCGAGAAAATTAATTGGTGTAATTTATCATGCAATTCCAATGCAGTTCATCTTTTGGAACAATATCCCGAGAAAATTGATTGGTATTGGTTATCACGCAATTCGAATGCCATTTTTCTTTTGGAAAAATATCCCGAGAAAATTGATTGGGATATGTTATCATGCAAGCCGAATGCCATTTCTTTTTTAAAACAGCATCCCGAGAAAATTTTTTGGCGTTACTTTTCAGCCAATCCTAATATTTTCACATTTAATGACAAATGATGTGATAAAAAATATTATTGTTGAAAATGATATTAGTTTTAATCCCAATGATTACATTGGTAGATGCGTAGAACAGATTAATTTTATGTAAAAATTAATTGTTAAATAATATTTTTTTGATAAAAAATGAATTAAAATGACTGCAAAACATGCGACATATATAGATAAAATGGAGTGTGAATTAGAAAATAAACCTATACATATCGCCCTTGAAGATAAAGACGTCCTTGAAGATGAAGACGTCATTGAAGATGAAAAAGACGAAGATGTAGATGACGAATGGGAGCAGTATTTATTGGATTGCGAAAATTTCACCTCATCTGTTAATCATAATTCAACTTTAAACAACAAAAACAAAAATGTCTCTGGTTCAAATATCAATGACGAAACGACTTATTACAAAAAATGGAAGACCCAGCATCCAGAACCACAATTACAACCTGCATCATCGCCGTTGATTGTATCGACCAAATCTAAAGAAATACCGCTGAATACGGACATTAATTTGGATATCTTTTGGAAAATCCCATTGGTGTCTTACAATGAGCCCGGCGAAGGAATAATAAAAAAGCAAATACAATTTAAATATAGAGACCCCGATGAGTATGCCCGGCAAACTGAATTGAAGGAAAAGGCGAAAGAAGTGCCGGGTTGCAAATACTTGAACCAACGAATAATGGAACATATGGATATCCAAATATCCACCAAGCGTAAGTTTTATCACAAAAGCATTGTATCTTTTGGCGTTAATTCCAAAGATATCTTGGGAAAAAGCAACACAGCATTCAAGAACTCCTTTGTGTTGATTATTCGTTTGGCATTACGACCAAATGATGTTGAAACTCAAACACAAACGCAATTCCACGAATACAATGTAAAAATATTCAACACGGGCAAAATAACTTTTACGGGCATTAAAGACGACGAAACCTTGAACCGACTTTTTAAATATGTAATGGACCTTTTAAAGACTTATTCGTCTAACAATGAATTTAAAGATTATTCAACGGATGCGACGGATTATAAACAGACAATCATTTTGGTGAATTCTAATTTTCGTGTTAATTATTGCATCAATCAAAACAAATTGCGTCAAATATTGACGACAAAATACGGCATGTTGTGTAAATACAATTCGGGATATCAATATGCTGGGTTAAGTTTGCCGTTTTATTATGATACAACCAAATCACTTGCAGAACAGACTGGTATTTGTGAGAATATAAATATAAATAATGACAGAAATGACGAAAGTAAAAACTATGATATTCTTATTAATGATGTTGATAACAATGATGATGAAGATAATGACGACAATGATGACGATACAATTGAAATGAATAAAAATGGTAAGAAAAATAAAACGGCAAAATTGGTGCAAATGCCGAATTATATTGTGCGTGTTTCATGTGCAATATTTAGAACAGGAAGCATATTGATTTCCGGAAAATGCGATGATAAAATCCTAAATGCGACTTATGATTTTATTTCAAAACTCGTTATTCGTGAATTTCCACATATTTATATGGGCGAAACAGAGGAAAAACCGATTAAACAGACAAAGAGCAAGGTGTTTTGGAAAAAAGAATATGATATGGAATGAATGTATAAAAAACGAACTCAATTAAATCCTACTCCAGTTCTTATGATTAAAAGGAGACACAAGAATATCCTTTACTCGTGTTTTCCAATACTCAACTCGTTTTTCCATGGCAATATCTTTTTTAGTTTTGGGATAATAAGGCTGATTGGCCATCAAATCCTGCTCCACATCGGTCATGCGTGGTTTATGCCCGTAGCAATTAACACCAAACTTTAAATTGGGATTGGCAATGTATCCGCCATTAATTCCCGGTCGTCCGCAGTCATGTTCATGACCTTCAATGGTCTGTAATTTATCATATGTCTTTTGCTGTGTGGGATACAATGCCATTTGTCCTTCCGACCACCCATAATTGCACCATTCTCCTCCTTTGTTGTATGCATTTTCAATTTCCTGATACGTAGCCAGACGGCTTTTGTAAGCTTTGCACAAGGCCTGTGCATCTTCGTATCCGTAATTGTTTCCAGGAATGTTATACACCTCGGGATAAAGGCGTATTTCCGGCACGGGTGGTTTATCTTTGGGTTCATATACCTTAATATCTATTTCGGGTTCTTTGGTAAAAACATTCTGGATGGTTGCAACGATGTTCCAACCGGTCAAATGTGATACAATCCAGATGCTAACAAGAGCCACTAAAATATACACATAAAAGGGCATTCCACCATTTTCAGTTCCAGTTCCGGAACCCATCCCTAAATTGAAATTGTTAAGCCGACCTAAACCAGATGTAGTTGTGTTGGTTGAATTCCCCGTAATTTGGTTAATTACCAAAACAAAAATCACCACAATCATGATGAAAATGGAAACCATGACAGGATTAAAAGCAATATTATTTAAAAAATTATATGGATAGGTATTCCAGTTCATATTTTGATTTTCATTGGAAGACATTTATTTTACGGCAATAAAATAAATAATGAAAATCAAAAACAAATCAACAAATCAACAAATCAAAAACAAATCAATTGAATTCATACAATTATTTAATTGATAATAAAATAAATATATAATATAATATGCCATCTAATTCCTCAGTTATTTTGTCTTATTTTCAACTATTGCAAAAATATTCATTGCATTCTAATGCTGCGTCAGAATCCCAACTTCTTCGAAATTGTGCACCCACTTATCAAACAACAAAAAATGTAAGTATTACTAGTTTATTAAGCAATGCAAATAATAAATTTAAACGTTCTTCTATGGCTTCAACGTCCGATACACAATGTTCTTCTTCTCAATGTGGCGTGTATGAGAATAGCACTAACCCTTATAATACTGATAAGGGTAAAGTATATTGTACAGTAAATTGCAATGATAATTCTCAAAGTATATATGTTGGAGGCTCCAGTGATAGCTCGAATAGCCGCAAAACAGTGGCTTATAAACTGGGTTTCGCCCAAAGTACGAATGAACCCATACCTATGACATATTATTTATATTATAAATCAAATAATGCCGATGAATCAAGTAATGCAAATAATGGTGCATGCTATGCAAAAAATAATATATATGCATTAACTTTTACAGGATGTATTATATTAAATAATGCTGAACAATCAAACATTCCTACTGTAAATGACATACTAGTACATTTGATGGCATGGTATTGGGGATTTAAAAATCCATGTGGATTATATGCCAGTTGCACTTATCCTTCTGGCACATATACAAATTATCAGTTAGATACCAGTATTTTAAATGCATTCATAACCGTAGAATTTGGAACGACAGGTGATAATTGCTATTATAAACCACAAGTTAGAAGAGTATGTTCAAGTGCATCATCTGGTTTTTATTTTCCTGGAATGTATATTGGTGGAAATAATGATATTGAAGGCCAACCAGCTCAATCTGCTTCTCCAAATTATCAGTGTGCCAATTGTTGTAATGATTTAGTCAGTAATGGGGCGTGTCCAAGTGCCAGTAGTTCTGATAATTGTAAGTGTGTTGGTATGATATCATATTATATGTATCATCAAAGCAAATATAATAACAGTGGAAGTTGTTGGTATCACAAATATTATAAAATTCATTTAGAGAATGTAGTTGTTGGGTGGGGGTCCAATTCAAGCATAAATAAAAATATAAAAAAATGGTTATTTTGGTTTAATGGTTTAAATGGGAATAAATTAAATATAGAAAACTTCGCTCTCCAAGTAGGTGCACCATCAAACGGAACACAAGTAAGTAAACATTCTATATCAGGAACTGGTATTAATGACATTGATAAAGATAATAATTCTGGATATTATGTAGTTGAAATATCAACATATTTTGACATTGGATATACTTCGAGTGGTGCTACCACCACCCCTTTAATTGCTGTTAGTTCTAATAACGGAAGTTGTCCCACAGACTCATCATAATTTTACACCTTTTACATTTCAAACGCCGATTGTTTATTCTTGCGAACATAGTGTCTCTTGCGATGAAGAATAAAAAATAAAAATGAATTTTATTTTTTGTTAGAGTTCTCTACATATATATTTAATATTCATCCATTCATATTTGTACATTATCGCGACTGGAAAAGTGATGTGTTTGAGAGCGATGAAAATGATTTATGAAATCAAAACCAATCATAATTATTATTATTTTTTGGATATATATTTTCAATGTTAAATTCTACATCATGTGAAAATGAATTCCAATTCTTATCATTATCATTATTATCATCATTATAATCATTATCATCATTATCATCATTATCATCATTACTATCATTATCATCATAATTATCACTTTTTTCATGCAATGTATAGGTTTTTACTAAACCTACTGACTTGCTAAATAAGGGATTTGTCTTATATGTTGCAATGTCGTACGAAGTATACTCATCTTCGTCTTTTTTCTTCTTTTTTTTTAAAATAGGATTAAGTAGTGGCCATATATTATTTCCATTCATACAATTTATTATTTTGAAAAAACATAAATATAACATACACGAACAAAAAATTAATGTAATTATTCCAAATAAACTAATAATAGATACTAAATTCATAGTTTTAGACATTTTATTAACGTTTGATGCATAATTACTATTATAATTTGTATTATTTTTACTAATATTGTATGTTGGTTCTAAGGAGGGAATATGAGTAGGTTCCAAGGATAAAATAATTGTTGGTTTGACAGATGGAGTGGCTGTTGGTTCCAATGATGGAATAGCTGTAGGTTTTACAGAAGGAATGGCGGTTGGTTCCAATGATGGAATAGCTGTTGGTTCCAATGATGGATTAGCAGTTGGTTCCAATGATGGATTAGCAGTTGGTTCCAATGATGGAATGGTTGTTGGTTCCAATGATGGAATGGTTGTTGGTTCCAATGATGGAATGGGTGTTGGTTCCAACGAAGGAATGGCTGTTGGTTTTACAGATGGAATAGCAGTTGGTTTTACAGAAGGAATAGCGGTTGGTTCCAATGATGGAATGGTTGTTGGTTCCAATGATGGAATGGTTGTTGGTTCCAATGATGGAATAGCTGTTGGTTTTACAGAAGGCATGGCTGTTGGTTCCAATGATGGATTAGCAGTTGGTTTTATAGAAGGATTAGATGTTGGTTTTATAGAAGGATTAGTAGTTGGTTTTACAGATGGAATAGCGGTTGGTTTTACAGAAGGCATGGCTGTTGGTTTTATAGAAGGAATGGCTGTTGGTTCCAAAGAAGGATTAGCAGTTGGTTCCAATGATGGAATAGCTGTTGGTTTTATAGATGGAATGGCTGTTGGTTTTACAGATGGAATGGCGCTTGGTTTTATAGAAGGATTAGCTGTTGGTTCCAAAGAAGGAATAGCGGTTGGTTTGACAGATGGAATGGCGGTTGGTTCGAAAGAAGGAATGGCGGTTGGTTTTATAGAAGGAATGGCGGTTGGTTTTACAGAGGGAATAGCGGTTGGTTCCAATGATGGAATAGCAGTTGGTTCCAAAGAAGGATTAGCAGTTGGTTTTACAGAGGGAATGGCGCTTGGTTTTATAGAAGGAATGGCTGTTGGTTCCAAAGAAGGATTAGCAGTTGGTTCCAATGATGGAATAGCTGTTGGTTTTATAGATGGAATGGCTGTTGGTTCCAAAGAAGGATTAGCAGTTGGTTCCAATGATGGAATAGCTGTTGGTTCCAAAGAAGGAATGGCTGTTGGTTCCAATGATGGATTAGCGGTTGGTTCCAATGATGGATTAGCTGTTGGTTTTACAGAAGGAATGGCTGTTGGTTCCAAAGATGGAATGGCTGTTGGTTTTACAGAAGGAATGTCAGTTGGTTCGAAAGAAGGAATGGCTGTTGGTTTTACAGAAGGAATGGCTGTTGGTTTTACAGAAGGAATGGCTGTTGGTTCCAATGATGGATTAGCGGTTGGTTCGAAAGAAGGAATGTCAGTTGGTTCGAAAGAAGGAATGTCAGTTGGTTTTACAGATGGAATAGCGCTTGGTTTTACAGATGGAATAGCGCTTGGTTTTACAGAAGGAATAGCGCTTGGTTCTAAAGATGGAATGGCGGTTGGTTCCAATGAAGGAATGGCGGTTGGTTTTACAGAAGGAATAGCGGTTGGTTCTAAAGATGGAATGGCGGTTGGTTTTACAGATGGAATGGCGGTTGGTTTTACAGATGGAATGGCGGTTGGTTTTACAGATGGAATGGCTGTTGGTTTTACAGATGGAATGGCTGTTGGTTCCAAAGAAGGAATATCGGTTGGTTCCAAAGATGGAATGGGTGTTGGAATACAACTACTTGTGGTGTCATCATAGCTACTATAACTATTGGAACTGCTTGTGTCGCTGTTGCGACTATTGGAACTGCTTGTATCGCTGTTTAAACTATTGGAACTGCTTGTATCGATGTTTAAACTATTGGAACTACTTATATCGCTGTTTAAACTATTGGAACTACTTGTGTCGCTGTTGCGACTATTGGAACTACTTGTGTCGATGTTGCGACTATTGGAACTGCTTGTATCGCTGTTGCGACTATTGGAACTGCTTGTATCGCTGTTTAAACTATTGGAACTACTTATATCGCTGTTTAAACTATTGGAACTGCTTGTGTCGCTGTTTGTTTTTAAATCGTAAAAAATAACATTTGTATTTTCATTGTGATTAGTAAAATTTTTATACAAAGTTATTTCTTGGGAACATGAAGTGATGAAAAATAAATTGAATAATAATATATAATAAAAACAATACATTTTTATAAATGTTATTACAATTAAATTATATATTATTATAAGTCGTTTTAGAAAAATAAATGAAAATGATTACAATGAAAATTTAAAACATAGCAAAGGGAAGTTTGTTCTTGCGAACATAGTGTCCCTTGCGGTGGTACACTTTGTCGCCACGCTTGGTGGTGTAGTTTTTGCGTCCCTTGCGAGTGCGGGAACGCGTTCCCTTGTGCGGTCCATAGGGCTTGTGTCCGGGACGCACATAGTGTCCCTTGCGGTGGTACACTTTGCTTCCGCGTTTAGTGGTGTAATTTTTGCGTCCGGGGTGAGTGCGAGAGCGGGAACCTTTCACGGAACGACGACGATGAGTACGAGTACGAGCAGCCATTTTACTTAATTATTATTCTAACACAATATTTTATTAATTTAGATGCTTATCAAGAATAAAAATAAAAAAATGTGTTAAAATAAACGGCGATACCAAAATACTAGAACATCCCAAAATAATAATATTTGTTAGATTATGGATGCTTCAAAGCAAGAAAAAATAAATAAATTATATGAAAATACGGGGTATTTCGATGCTTATGGAGGTTCGCTCTTGGGATTTTTATTCATAACCTTTTTTATTTTCCTCATTTGGGCCTATTATTCGGTGATGCAAACTACTCAAGCCGTAAAAGATGATTGGCTTAATCAACGATGCAATCCCAAAGTAATCCCATTTGCAGGATGGATAAATAAACCCAAAGACGACGGCAAAACGCCTCTTGAATTCACCAGTGAGAATTTCCAATTTTGCACACAATCCATCTTGACGAACATGATGGGAACTATTTTGGCACCTTTTAACGCACTTTTGTCTCAATTGACCACAGTTTTTACTTCTCTGGATACTGCCACCGACCAAAGTCGCGGTATTTTGGCTAATTTACGGGAAAGTGTAGCCAACATTGCGAAAAATGTCATGAACCGCATTTTGGGAGTGATGATACCACTACAACGCATGATGATGGCTTTTACGGATTCACTGGGAAAAACGCAAGCAGTTATGACTGCGGGATTATATACAATGCTAGGTTCTTATTATAGTCTGCAAAGTTTAATGGGTGCAATATTGGAAATGATTATAAAAATGCTGGTAGCCTTGGCTGCTATTATTGTGGGCTTATGGATAGTGCCATTTACGTGGCCCGCAGCAGCAGCCAGCACAGCCGTTTTTCTTTCGATATCCGTTCCTTTATCCATTATTGCTTTATTTATGACACAAGTGCTACATATTCATTCTTCGGGCATCCCCAAGGTGCCGTCCTGTTTTGATGGTTCAACGCCTATTCAGATGCGAGACGGAAGTTGGCGACCCATTTCCCGTATTCGCACTGGCGATGTTTTATTTCGTGGAGAAACCGTTACATCGACAATGAAATTAAGTGCCAAAGATGTAGATATGTATTGGATACCAAGCCCCAATTCCACGTTTCGCAATTACAAAATGGGCAAATGTGATGGGGAGACGGATGGCGTTTTAGTAAGCGGTTGCCATCCAATGCAAGTGCCTAACAATACGTGGTCGTGGCTCTTTCACAATAAAACTTGGTCTTGGCAGAATGCCGAGAAACATCCACAGGCTCGATTACAACCGCATTATAATAAAGAAATTATTTATTGCTTCAATACGACAAGCAAACTTATGCATGCGGGAGGGCACACATTTTGTGATTGGGATGAATTATATGGTCATAATCTAGAAAAGATACTAAATATTCCAGTGGCAAACATGATACCTTCAATGCCCGCTCAAAATCTTGAACATACAGAGAAAATTTTTGAGTATTTTGAAAATGGTTTGTGTCCCGAACAAACATTAATACCAGTAATTAGATACATTTATCCAAAAGAAAAAGAAGGTATAAATGGTGCGGCTCAAAAGCATAAATTAGTGATGAAAAAAATCAAACATGTTAAGATTAATGATGAGATATGGGAAGGTGGACGCGTGTATGGTATAGTAGATGTATTAAATGTGGATGAACCACAAATTCCTGATAAGCATCTGCTAACAACGCATAAAGAATTCACGGTACTATATGAGGATGATATAAACCAAGTGGTAAATAAACGCATTGTGCCCGATTATAATTACAACATAGACGGGATACTGAATTTGAAATGATAATAATAATATTTGTTAAATGTAATAAGCAATAAATAATTCACAAAGAATAAAAATGTCTCCATATTCTGTGAAAAAAATGCACAAAATAAAAAATCGAACTGTTAAAAAAAGACCGAACCAAGGAAAATCCCACCAACAAAGCGAACTCATTTCCCAATTTTTAACCTTTCAAACTCAATTGAAATTATTTCATTGGGCATCTATTCGCTATGGTCAACATAAAGCGAGCGACCAACTACATGCGGATTTAGCAACACACATTGATTCTTTTGTGGAAAAAATGCTTGGAAAATATAAAAATCATGCAGATATTGTTCCGATTATATCTAAAAGTCGCATTAATATTACCAATCCAGCAACAAGTTTGGAATACATAATTGAATTAGTAAAAGAATTGAAAGATATGTTAATAAAAATGAAGTTTACTAACACAGCAAAAAATACGGACTTGCTTAATATTCGTGATGAAATGTTGGCGCAATTAAATCAATTTTTATATTTAATAAAATTAAAATAAACAATAAAATAAACAATAAAATAAACAATAAACTAAATTATAAAAGAAAATAAATGGCGTCAACCAGAAGAAAAAATACGCCTGGTGAATTTTGCCAATTTGTTAGGCAAAATCTCCACGGAGCAGACTACACATTGTATAAAAATGGTCCAAACGGACACGCATATGATACGCGACTTCCGGGCATTGGCTTAGCCCCCGGACAAATTCCATCCAATCAATTTTCTGCCAATCCCACAGACATTGAATCGTTTTTATTTGGCGTCGGTGCAAATAATATGATTGACCCCAAGGGATGCCTAACACCCGAGTTAAAATGCCTTCAATCAGCGAATTTATTTAAACTACCTGATGTCATTATGCCGGTTCCCTTGGTGGTAAAGAAAGACCAACGCCCTTTTCCTGTGCCGAATTAAATATTCGTCTAGCTAACAAACGACAATTATTGGATATTTCAATAATAATTCAAAATAAAATTACCAAGTTTGAATTGTTATTTTTCATTTGATTTTTGCAATTTATTTTGCATCTTCTTTAACAGATGTTTCTGGCTCTTTTTTAACATTTGCTTGTTCCAAGTCTGGCATAGGTTCAGGTGCATCCTCAATTGTTTTTTCTTTTGTATTCTGCGTCATTTTCCGTAAATTCTTGAAAATATTAAAACTGATTTTATCACTTTTTTCCGTAGCCTTGGCTACAATTGGAGCAACTACCCCCGTAGTTGTGGCAGGATGTATAATGGAAGGCAAAACTACAAAATGTTTGATATTTATCTTTAACCATTGTTGTAATTTCGCCAATAATTGATTTCGGTGAAAACTCTCTGAAATCATTTGCATGTTTCCTCGGGTGTGAAAGTATTTGATAAAGGTGTTATATACCTCAATTAAATTCAATTTTTCGTATGTCGCGTCTAATTTTTCATAATTAAATGGAGGTTTATGTTTGCGTCTATTAACTATGTTGTGAAAAGTGTAGAGCATATTTTTCAAATGCTGTTTTTCCTTAATAGTGCTGTGGTTCATTTTCGCCATAAATTGAGTAGCGTGTTCTCTACATTCCGGACACGGCAAATTATGACACACTTGGACTATTAAATACAACAATTGTTTTCCAATAATGGGAAAACTCTCTGCGCGGATTTTTGCAGCGGCGGTATGAAAAAAACGCCATGTTGCGGGTCCCCATTCTTCCAAAGTAGGCATTTACTCGAATAAAACAAAATAAAATAAAACCAAATAAATGACTATTATTTTTAAACATATTATTTAATGAAAAATTCGTCGCAGAAACAATAAATCAAAGATAAACCACATTTCCGTGGCTAATTACATAATTATCGCTATTGCTGTCATCACTTTCTTTATCTGTATCAGAACCAGTCTTTTCATCATTGCACGTCAAGTTCAGCGTTCCGGTTGCTGGGTCTAACCCAAAAGTGTAGAGCAAAATGGCTACAATGGTTGTTAGAAAAATAAAAGGAATGAAAATAAAAATCCACGAAACGAGCGACAAACCTTGTTTGCAAAGCATATTCAGCATAAATGTTCCCATGACCAGCACAACTGCCTTAAAAAATGCAGTATTATATACTTGCCTCAAAATATCAAACACAATTTGAACTGTGCAAAAAATGACAAATATCATTGCGGGAGGGCATAGTGTATTCAAATTCATTTTCTTTTTTCTTTTGCTCTTATACTATTTACTATTTTTACTTATTTTGTTTGTTAGATTTTTAATATAATATTATACAACTTTGATAATTTCTTTTTTGTTGTTCAATTAAACTGCAATATTTTTCTTTTTATTTGCATTTAATTACAAATAAATAAAAATGATTTATAAATCAACAATAAAACACAGCATAACTCCATTGTAAAATAAATATAATGGACAATTTTTATGTTGAACAACAGCGTGAAATGGAAAAGGACAAAAACGATGATGTTTTATACATATTGGAAGGACATTGTAAAGATGGAAATATAATAAAAGTTCAAGAAATATTAAACACACATTCTGATTTTAACATTTTAGCTTACAGCAATATAACAGATTTATTAACTGCTGCATGTGAAGAAAAACACATTGAAACTGCAAAATGGTTGTTTAATACATATTTAACAGATATTTCATTGATTGATGTGCGTTGGTTTTTCGCGCGAGCATGCGAAAATAACAACTTAGAGATAGCACAATGGTGGCTAAAAATAAACTCTGATATTAATATTTCATATAGAGAGGATTTTATATTTCGTCAAACATGTCATTTTCAAAGCATAGATGTAGCAAAGTGGTTGTTAGAAATAAAACCCACTATAAACATTAGAAGTAAAAATGACAGTGTATTTAAAGTTGCTTGCGATTGTGGCCATCTTTCAATAGCTCAGTGGTTAGTGTCATTAAAACCGGATTTATATGAAATTATTTCTCTTTCAAATGGTACAAATGAAATTACATATAAAATTAAGGATGAAGATGGAGATGTAAATGGCTAATTTATGCATATTTTTTAATGAATTATTTTTTACTTATTTTCAACTTTTTTGACTTTTATTTAAAAAATAAAAGAATAGTATAGTAATTATACCCATCTAGCATTAATGAGTAATAAACAAGAACCGGAACCCAGTGATGAAAATATATTTGAAGAGTCTGCGAGTAATCCATCGGGTTTAAAAGAGCAATTGTTAGGTCCTGATTATCCGTATTATAAATACATCAAAAGTCCCGATAAAATCGGAATGTCAGGAGCAGGGAGTTTGTCTCAATTAGGAAAAAACATCAATGGTCTCATCAGTTATACTCAATTATTGGTTGAGGGAACAGGCAAAGCCTCTGCGACTGGAAAACCATTGGGAAACAAATTTTTTCTCAAAACAGGTGCTAAATGCACACCAGTTGCTAATAACAATAATGCGGATACAAATGATGCATCTGTCGAACAAGAGGACCGGTATATTTATGTGAATAATGTTCCGCAAGGCAATATTCCCTTCATTTCATCGGGAATGGGAACCAATTTCAAAGAAATGCGGGGATTAATTCCCGGAACATTAAGTGATTTAAATGCGTTTAATCCAATGACGATTATGAGCGGGTTCATGGAAGGAACAAACCCAGAATGCGACCAAATCACAATGGAAACCATTGACACTTACAACAATCGTTCCACCGAAACACATTACGTTACTTTGACTGATATTTCCAATTTAGACCCCTGTTCTTTTCCTGACAAGAAAAACCCGCAGACAGGAGCCAAATGTAAAGAGGCATTTTCTAATATTTATGGCGACAACATTGGTTCATCAAACTCTTCTTTTGTGTTAAATCAAGGAAATAAACAAAAGATGATTAATCAGATTTATTTTAGTTTGTTAGGTGTGATGGGAATATATATCATTGCCAAATGGTGCAAAAAATAATATTGGTTGTTGATTATTGGTTGTTATTTAGTTAAATAAATAAACAAACAAATATGAATGAAATTGACCTTGTTTTATTTTATAAAAAATAAAGTAAAATAAATAAATAAAGAAACGGACAAAAAGTAAAACAAAGAAATAAAACAAAGCGAAAATAAAACAATGTCATCTGCTTTTTATCCCCAAGGAATGAAAACATACAACAATCACGTCCCGCAAGGCGGGTATAAAACGTGGAAAGGGGCAGGTATATATAGCAATCCCATTGGCATCGCACCGGGTCATATTCGTCCGCTCACAAACAAAGACCCAGGCAATGTCTTTCCCACTGGGTTCGGTCTTCCGCGTCCCATCAAGCATTTTCGCCGCGGTCGTTCCATTCGGCATGGTGCATTAGACATTCCAGACACTGCGGAAGGCGACCAAATTGACTACAATGTGCACCGATATGTGAAAAGTTCGCGCGGCCAAAGTCTCGGTGGTGAAATGGCGGGGCTGGATTAGTGCAAACCATGATGGATGCACCTGGTGAATATTTAGTAAAGGACAACAAAACCACAACAGACATCAGTGCAGATGCGGCCGAAACAATGGATGCTAACTTGCCGGCGGATAAACTAAATAGGGCTTGTGATGATTGTGAGGGGGTTGCGGTTGTTTCCAGTTGGTATCCCATTCGCAACTTAACCGATAAACCGGAGCCTGTCACCACGACCCCGATATTTTGCTGTAATGAGGAATACAAGGCACGGCGTCGCAGTCTTCCAACCAGCACCAATGTAAGCAAAAATTACTACCAAACGCAGTATATGTATCTTTACAACCGATGCCAGACCTTTCAACAGCGGGAATTCAATTTCATCACTAAACGCGAAATTGACGACGAACTGGGAAATCCAGCCGCTAAACCGGGTTCCGCTGCGGCAATGGGAAATCTATACGTCGCTAATTGCAATCCCAACGGCATTGTGACCCGTGGTGCTGAACACACGATGATGTTGGAATTCGCCAAAGCCATTTTGACCCCAGAGGAATATGCGGTTTTTATTCAAAACGAGTCCAATTCCATTGAAACGATTGCGGAATTTGTGGAATACCTCCAACGAACCGTGTCCAATGTTCGGTATTTGAAGGCAGTTGCGTATATGGATAGAATAATCTTTAACCCAGCGACCAATCCCCAGCAAATAGGTATTGCCAAAGGAAAACAGGGTTGCAAGCGTGTATATTACAAACCGAACAACCCGACTTTTGCGAAAGAAGGCGCAGTTTCATCGGCAACACGCACATTTAAACTCAATGTGGATACCATAGAAAAAAATGCAGCCAGTCTTACGGGCAATACACGCCGAAATAATTTAATAACAAACAATCCTCCCAACACATCGTATATATACAAGATGAAAACCCCCAAATGTCAGCCATCTACATATTCCAAACAATTCCAAAATCCCCGCATTTGCAATGTGAATACCAATGATATTTCGTCTTCATCATCTGCTTAAAGCACATACCTCAACTCAGCTCAGCTCAGCTCACTTCAACATTTTCGACGGAATTAACTTGGTCTTTTGCTCCAAGAGTTTTGCATTAATCTTGGCAATCGTCACATCACTGACACCCGTTGCTTTGGCAACCACGTCCTTGTTAATAGAAAGCGGTGCCAAAGAAATATTGGTTGCATTTGCAAGAAACAAAATCGTTCCCGCAGCAATGGACTGCGAAGTATGCGAGTGCAACAAATCCATTTTTTCGCCCTTGTTAATTACAAACTGACACAATTTAATAAACTGCTGTGAATTAATTTGCAAATTAGAGCAAAAACGCGAAATAAAACAAGACGCAGATGTATGTTTAGACGTGATTTTTTCGTCATCGTTCACATTTTTTTCCAATTGTGCAAACACAGTCTGCACAATTTTACATCCCGCAGTCACACACTGTATTTCGCAGTTCCACATCGTTGCTAATTCTTTGGCTGTTCGAGGCACATCCAGAGATTTACAGGCCAAGTCAAAATCGCCAAAGAGGATGCTGTCCTTGTTGTAAGAGCGAAAATGCACGTCGCTGTCATCCAAATAATTGACGATTTGTTTGTGGATATTAATGGCGTGGTCAATGATGCATTGAGTGAAATTGGCGGCGATACCCAGTTGCGTTAGTCGCTGAATATCTTCCATCAAACTTTTGTCTTTGTGGCTCAGATTGGATGAATTGGTGTAGCGAATAAGACTGGCAATATTTTTCTTGAATGCCGATGAATGACCTGGTTGAAAGGAACACGTGAGATTATTTTCAAACAAATCATTGGTTGGCATTCCGCAACGCGTCGGGTCGCCTCCACCTTTGTTATCGTCTGCTCCATAAAATCGCCATTCAGGAGCGGAATCAACAATGTCGGTGCTAGTAAAAGCACAAACAGAGCAGGTTATAAAGCCGTCTTCGGACAGAACCAAATTGCTCTGCTTTTTACAGCATTCATTTTGGTTTTCTTTAATTTGAATGCTATGGGCTTTTTCAGATATAGATAATTTTTCTCGTTTGGTTTTGGTGGCGTCGTAAAAATTCCAAATTTCTTTTATATTTTTGCGTGTCTTGTTTTTCGATAGAGGTTGTGGACGATTGGATTGTGTCGTCATTATACAGACAACAACCAAACTAATAAAAGTCCAAGATATTTATGTTAATGTTTTGGTTTTAAATCATTTTTAAGTGAAATAAAAAAAGTAAAAAACAAAAATCAAAAACAAAAAATAACCCATAATATAAATAAATAAAGTAAAGGTTAAAATAAAAATGTTTAACGACATCATTGTAGGCATTATTGCCATCTTTTGTGTAATTCTATTTGCAAGTTTTTTCGGTTCATTCTTGTCAAAACGTGAGGGTTTAACCACAAATGGAAGTTCAGGAGAAGCAGGGTCAGCTGCCGGATATGCCGATGAAATTAAAGCCAAAATGGTGGAATTACAAGACACATTATTAATTGATAAATACCGCAAGAATTACGAGACGACGATTATTAATTTAGACGATTATATCGGTATGCTGATGGTGCAACAATGCCTGAACTTGAAATTGGATGGCGGAAAGGAACTGCTGACGGGATTAAATGCTTTAAATACCCTAAGAAATGCCAAAGATAATTTAAATACCACACTGGAATATTTGGATAAGCAATGATTATCCTAACACATGCATAAATATAAAACATCGTCAAAAATGTAGAAAAAATCCCTTGCGATAAATAAACAAAACACACCAATACCCAACAAAAACAAAAACAAAGCCAAACCAAAAATCCAATGAATATTATTGAACCCACAAGCAATTTTGATTTTACGGATAAATTATATTTAGGAACACCGAGCATTCTGTCGCCAGGTGTGTATTTTACGCCCTTGTTTTTAAACAACAAGTCTGTCATCGTTCAAACTCCGCCATGCACTACGAAACAAGGCATCAAACACGCCAGCAGTAAAAAAATCTACACTGACTTAGTCTTTAACTCCAACGACATTTTTTTCATTGATTGGATGGAAAATCTGGAACTTGCGTCCCAGCAACTCATTTCAAAGATGAATTGGTTTGAGAAACAAATTGACATTGAGGAATTAGACACCATGTTTGCATCTACTCTTAAATTATACAAATCGGGGAAAAAGTATTTGCTACGTGCAAATGTAAAACCAAACATCCAGATATACGACCAATACACTAACAAAGGTGCGTTGCTAACAACAGGCGACATTGTTCCTGACACAATAACCATGATTTGTATTTTAGAAATACAGGGTATTAAATTCACATCGCAAAATTTTCACTTTGAAACGGAAATCAAGCAGATTGCCGTAGTTAGCCCCGACCCATATTTAGATGCATGTTTTGTAAAAATCCCGACTAAACAACAAGAACAAAAAAAAGAAGATGAAGAAGAAAAGGAAGCACCCGAAATTACACTTCCTGTTTCGAAATCTAATTTAAATGCAGAAGACACTAACCAAATTAAATTAAACACTATTCCTCCATCTACGGGAGTGTTAAATGATTTAGAGGTAGAAATAAAATCAACAAATGATGAAAATGAAAGTAAAAGTGAAAATGAAAATAAGAATATTGAAGAGCATTTCCTAACAAAAGCGGAAAAAGATGAAGAAAAGGAAGAACAAAATGAAAAAAAGGCAAATAAAAAGGAAAAAGAGGAAAAAGAAGAAAATAATGAGGATGATTTTTCTATGCTTTCTTTGGACGATGTAAATGAGGTAAAAAATTCATTAAATGTCTCCTTTAACCCCACAGTGGATGTTCAGCCAATTCCACCTACAAAACCAAAAAGAAATAAGGGAAATATAGGCATTCAAATCATAGAAGATGACAATGAAAATGAAGGAAAGACAATGGGGAAAAATGAGGGAAATATGAACGCGTCGTCATCATTGTTGGATTTTGAGGACATGAATGGAACAGAAAATGATGCAACAAAAGATGAAATTGAGGAAATTACATTGGATAATTTAGCAAATATTGATGATGATGCGAATATTACGAAATTAAAGGAACCAAAGCAGGTTTATCAAGAAATGTTGGATTCAACATTAAAAAAAGCGGAGGAAGCACAATTGCAGGCGATGCAATTATTTCAGGAAGCAGAGGAATTAAAGCAAAAATACGGATTGTAAATATAGTTTCATAATTAACCCACCTAACAAATCGCCAAAATGAGTTAAGTGCATAAATGCATTATTTTTGCGATTTATTTTTCATTTTTCATTTTTCATTTTTGTTAGGTTGACGATGACGATGATGATAATAAAAAAGGAAAGTCGCCCAAATGTACGTAATTATTTAAAAATTAGAAATAAATAAAAAATCGCTTTATTATAATATTTAATTATAACAAATGAAATTCGCCGAGTTGGTTAAAAAGAACTATGTGGTAATTATTTTAGTCGTTATTTTTGTGCTCTATTTTTATTTTATGAGCCAGAAAAACGCCAGTGGTGCCGAAAAAATGACTAAAAACGACAATGCTGCCTACAAAAATGGCAATAAGGGTTCGTCGGCGGGAGGTGCGGTCCAGCCATCGGAGCCTCTGGGACAGAATGAGGTGTATTCTGCGGTGGGAGCTCAGCCTCAGTCTGTCGGTCTTCCCAGTTCTTGCAACAAAGACAACGTGAATAACCCCGCCGATTTGCTTCCTAAGGACAATAACAGCCAGTGGGCCCAGCTGAACCCCGCAGGCAAAGGCGAACTCAACAACATCAACATGTTGAAGGCGGGAGCCATCATTGGAATTGACACCAAGGGGCAATCGCTGAGAAACGCTAATCTAAGCATTCGTTCCGAGCCTCCTAACCCGCAGGTGAATACCGGCATTTGGAACCAGTCTACCATTACTCCCGACTTTATGCGCCCTCCTTTGGAAATCGGACAGGGAAGTCAGTGAGTAAATTTATAAAAAGACGATAATGACAATTGACAATCGGTAATCAATAACCACTAATTTTTATTCAATTATTTAACCAAATATATTTGATGTAAAAAATCAAGTATATTTATTTTTATTTCCTTTTCCATATGTTATAAAACAAAAACTCATCAACAAATAAAATCCCCCATTATAATAACATACAAACAAAAAACATATAACAATGGCTTTTCCCAAAAATTTGCGTGAATTATGCACTCCTTCGCGTGTGTATTTTCTGGTGTCTTTGGTGGTTCTCATTTTTTCCATCGTTCAAAATTTCAAAAATGTTGACAAGTATTGTTTAGGCAGTTTTACCTGTGAAGTCCCCAGCACCATTATGATTTTCGTAATCAAGATTGCATACATTCTTTTCTGGGCGTGGATATTAAACTTAATGTGTAAAGACGGCCACAAGGATATTGCGTGGTTTTTAGTGCTGCTGCCCTTTATCCTTTATTTTGTGATTTTGGGAGTAGTGATGCTTAACCAAAAAAGACGTTAAATAAAATTAAGCAAGTTTTACACGTGCATTATTTATCTGCTTACGAGCAACTGTATTGTTGCGTGCATTAAATACCTTTTTGTCATGAAGCAAGTTTGGATTAAAAATGGGTTTTACAAATTTTTTCACCGATACTGATGTTGGCCCCATTCGTTCGCTCTTTGTTGCATTCATATTGTATGTTGGTTTATTTATTGTATTGGTTATATATTTTGTTTTGCATGAAAATGCCAAACAAAAAGAAACAAAAAGAAACAAAAAGAAAAAACAAAAGAATTACAAATCATCTACATCATACCCACCTTCATCATCGCTGAACCCATCCACTCCCCAATCACGAAATTTATTCAAGTTTCGTGGGTGAAATCGGTTCATAATTACTTCTTTGGAAATATCATGCTGTTCCCTGCGTATTTCGTCATAATTATAGGTACTTGCATAACACTCATTTAAATGAATTCCGCAAAACATACATACGGGATATACAGCATTGGGTCGTGTCAAGGTGCTTAAACACGCATTGCAATATTGATGTTCGCAATTTCCAATAACATCTGAGTCTACTAGTTTGCATTTTTCGCATTGCTTTTTTTCTTGAACCAATGCTTCGGGTATTATGCATCGTGGCATTAAAGGAATAATGTAATATTTTACGAGACGACTAGTTTCATCATCATCATTGGATGCACAAATATATCTCTCAGGATACAACGTGGTAATCCATTCGATTACTTCCAAATATGAATTTTTATTGCTTTCATTCGTATTCGTATTTTCCATATCTACATCTGTATTTCCTGCATCCGTATTTTGCTGAAAATTATGATTATATAATGTGCGACGAAATATCAAATCCCATTGATAATATGGTAGGTCGGTTTTTTTCCCGGTTTCCATCCTATATTTGTCCCTATTTTCGTAAATATGCTGTGCGACCATCAATTGTCCATGAATGCATGAAAAGGAAAATAACTTGTTGATTTTTTGAATAATATCCAATTTTAATTCTAAACTTAAATTCAGTATTTCTATTTTTACATCCTGAGAAATAACATTGGAAGAACGAAATATGCCTAATAAATGTGTGCTAGGAATATGGGGTATTAAAATACGAATTACACTTCCATGTGCATTTTCACAAGCCTTTCGAAACGCATAATTGTCTAAAATACTCATATTGGTGTGCGGATAGATTTTCAAAAGAAAGTGAAGAATATCTTCATGTCCGTTTGCACACACATGGCGAAATGCGTATTCATCAGATGCGGTAATCATTGCACCTACATCATCTTCTTTAACACGTTCTATAATTTGTTTTACGATTTCTAGATGGCCGTTTTCACACGCAAAACGAAACCCTTGATAAAAATTCGCTGTAATGATGCGTTTATTTTGGCGACCTGTATTATCGCGCAAAACTGCTTGTATTGTTTCTACATCTCCTTCTTGACACTTGTTAATAAATTCTAATGACTCGCTTTTAATCATATTACTTGCATATTAATTTATATGCAGGTAATGTTTAATATTATTTCATTTTTTTACAAATCTTACCTGTTGTTATTTTTATTTTGGTTTGGGTGTTATATTAAATGACATTTATTTAATGTCTGCGTCTACGACTGCTTCGTTTGCGGTGCTTACGACTGCGTCTACGACTGCTACGTCTACGACGACGACCACCAGCCATACCGGCTTCCAACTGCAACTGATCGGTGCTCATCGAGTCATCGGCCATTCCGCTAACAGGAGCGGGAGATAGAGGACCCATGCTGTATCCACCCTTGCGTCTGTGGCGACGACTGCGACTGCGACGACGGCCACCAGCCATACCGGCCTCCAACTGCAACGCATCAGTGCTCATCGAGTCATCGGCCATTCCACTAACAGGAGCAGGGGACAGAGGACCCATGCTGTATCCACCCTTGCGACTGCGACGGCGGGTCAGACGGACAGCACCGAATTTACCCTTGCGGGCACCATATCCGTGCTTTCTTAGACGCTGTTCGCGCGAAGCGGTCTTGTGCTTTTTACGCGACACAATGCGTCCGCTCTTATTTTTCATCAAATCATGCTTGGTCAGTTCGCCACTGGTTTTGTAAGCATTTCCATGAAACACCTGAGCGCGACTTCCTCTCAGCTTGGGGTAAGTTTTTCCCTTAATTTTGTAGTGGCCGGCAGAAGTTTTAGAATAACGGGTCATTTTACTTGGCTAATTATATTAACATATCCTGATATTTTATTTATTTAAAGGGGAATTGAAATAAATAATTAATGAACCAAAATCAATAAACTAAAATTAAATTAAAAAATACTGGTTAATGTATCCATTAATCCTTTTCTTTGTTTTTTTGTTTTATTTTTAACCTTGTCTTGATTTTTATGGCTTATTGCGGTCGTGGTCGTAGTCGTAGTCTTGGTCATTGTTTTTTTACTTTTAGATTTGGGTGAATGTATTTTCTCCTTTAATTCTCTTTTTTTATTTTTGTTAGTAGTATTCTTTTTGATTTTTCTACTATCCTTTCTATTTTTCCGTGATGCATTTTCCTTATTTGTAGAAAAAAGAGGAATAGGAATAGACTTGGAATTGAAATTGGAATTGTTAGGCGCAGGTTCACTTATAAATGGTTTATCAATTTGCTCTTCAATCAAAAGAGAAATGTTAGATGATGGTGATAGCGATGGTGATGTTCCTAAATCCATCTCTTCATTTTCCGCATCCATGAGATGGAGTAATTTTTCATAAATATCGTCATCTATCACGTCCATTTCTGCTTCTATTTCTTCTTTTTCCTTTCCTTTTCCTTCTCCTTCTCCTTCTCCTTCTCCTTCTCCTTCTTCATTGTCATCACTATCTGTGTCCGAGTCAGAAACATTATCCAAACCTGGGTCTATTTTAAACGAAGACGAAGAGGTATATAAACTATATGGAATTACCAAATTACTTTCATCGCGACCACCTCCAACCAAAGTACTAATCATTCCTTTTTTATTTTTTAACAACGATGATAATGACTTATTTCCAATCATTGAACTTTCATCCATAATGACTAACAATCGTTTATTATTTATGCTTATTTTATATCTTTATAAATAAATAATTTTTTTATTTTCAACATACATTCCTAACAAATCAAATTATTCAATGTTCTACACATCAAATGTTTTACACAATGAATATAAAACTATTGCACTAATATATTACAATAAAAACAAAAAACAAAACAAAAATGGAAACAGAAAACAACGTAGAAGAAAAATTAAACACATCCCCAAATCAGGACAGCAATAATGAAGATGATTTTAAAGCAAAAATAGAGCATCATAATGTGCTTACAGATATTGTTAAGTTTATGGATAAACAGCCAAAAAATATCCATATTTATGTGAAAAATATAATCCAAAAAGCCGAACCACATTTATTGAATGATAGTGCTTCGGGAATTAATGTCAATATTTCTAAACTTAAACCTGAAACTTTTACAGCCATTAAAGAATATATGAATTATATCAAGACACAAAATAAAGTGCTAAATACCGACCGATGATTTTGCAGAGGCTTCTGCTTGACCATCACATTCATTATTATCACATTCATTATCATTATTATCACATTCTTTTATGATTTTAGAAATCACTATCTTTTTACCCATTTGAAATTTATTTTTGTTAGTAATTCGTCTTTTCAAATTACATTCTAAACACGAAATCACCACATTATTACTATTATGTCCCTTTTGATTATCAATTCGGTCCAGCGTCCATTGCTTGGGTTCGCATACAAATTCATACAAAACATATATACATTCATTACAATAAACACACAAAAGTTGAGATTGTTGTAATAATTGAATGATAACATTAATTGTAATAAAATGTTTTTCATCCCATTTCTTTTTGATTAAATCCTGTGATTTATAACTATGTCTTTTGATTTTTAATAATTTTACGACTTCTTGGGCGAAAAATGACAATGGACACGCATTTGCATTTGTGCTCTCAGCTATAAAATATCCGTATATATCCGCCATTAATTGATGCTGAAAATCGGGCGTTTTTTGTGCGGCTGTTAAGTTCCATATTTTATTTTGAACCTTGGTTGCCTTTTTGCGTTCCACTTTGGTTTCGGTGTCTTCCTTCTCATCCCCATTTTTAAATTTACCTTTGTTTGATTTTTTACTTTTACACAATGCATCCAAAGGAATACTAACAATTTTTATTTCTCTATCATATTTATATTCGGTATTATTGGCGTCTGTATCAACCATCATCATAACAATCAATCATTTATTTTATAATGTTGAAATATAATAAAATAATAATAAAGAATAAATGCGCGATTATTTTCTGTTATTTTTGATTGTATTTTTCATTTTGTTAGTTGGAGGTTCTTTATTTTCAAAAATAAAATCGATATTTGCATGTTGGTTGTTGCCTTGTCGTGAAGGAATGGAAACCAAGGAAAACGATGATAAAAAAGAAGATGATACTTATCAATCATATAATACAGATAGCCCAGATAATGCACTCATTTTAGCACAGAAAAACGCGGGAAATATCATGACATTAGACCAAAAAATAAAATCCCAAGGCGATTTTTCCGCACGTTTAGATAAGTTAGAAGATGTAGTAGATAATCAACAGGACCAAATTAATGGTTTAGTGGAGCAACAGGCACAATATGCCGAAGACATCTCCGCCAGCGAACCGGTTGAAATTACGGGAATGAATGAAGAAGAATAAAAATAAGAATAAAAATAAGAATAAAAATAAGAATAAAAATAAGAATAAAACAAAACAAGAATAGGAATGAAAAAGAAAATAAATAACATATTAATCATATTT
>Ga0180432_10001500_pt1 | contig 36762 bp, 34 predicted proteins | sample SS_ome_10_FD_132414 | JGI IMG/M metagenome (GOLD analysis project Ga0180432, IMG submission 132414) | Hypersaline lake sediment archaeal communities from the Salton Sea, California, USA - SS_1_MS_2 metaG | ecosystem: Environmental > Aquatic > Non-marine Saline and Alkaline > Hypersaline >... | reverse complement strand
TGCCGGAGATCCTCCGCGTCGTCTTCGTCATGCACGACATCGAGGGCTACAAGCACCGGGAGATCGCGGCGGCCCTGGATGTGCCGGAAAACACGTCCAAGGCGCGTCTCTCCAGAGCCCGGCAGGCGTTGCGGGTATCGCTCGGCTTCGCCGACGGCACATCAAGCGTCAGAGGTGAGACATGAACGAGGAGCACTTCGAGGAGCTGATCCGAGAGATGAAGCGCGTCTACCACCCGCCTCCCGAACCACCGCGCGAACGGATGTGGGCCCGCATCGAGGCTCGGCGGAGGAGAAGGCGGCGCATCTGGCGTCCGGTGATGATCGCCTGGCCGGCGGCCGCGGTGGCGCTCCTGCTGGCCGGCATCTGGATCGGTCGTTCGAGCCTTTTCGATCGGCCCTCCGGAGCGCCGGAAAGCGTCGCCGTTCAATCCGTCCCCACGCTGGTCAGCACACCCCTGCTGACCCGCGCCGAAACCCTGCTTCTCGTGGCCGCGAGTGGGAACGGAGAGGCATTCGCACGGCGAGCCGCCGAGCTCCTCCAAGAGACCCGGGTGACGCTCGATGGGCCCGCGACCGATGACGAAGAGCTGCGCGACCTGCTGGAGGATCTGGAGCTCACGCTGATCCGACTGGTGCGACGTCCGGGAGAGCCCGCGGCACCCGACGGCCGCCGATCGCGCGAGCGCCTGCTGGCGCGCATCCGAAACCGCATCCCGGACCACACCGCCATCAGAATCTAAGGAGGTCATGATGAGATTCCCACGACCCTATAGGCACCTGGCTCTGGTGATCGGCGTTCTCGCCGGTTCCATGGCCATCGCCTCCTCCGACACAGACACGGTCGCAACCCTCCTGCACGAGGGGCAGGCCGCTCTCGACCGCGAGCAGTACGCGCAAGCGCTCGAGGTCTTCCGCGAGGCCTACGAGGGCAGCCGCGACTCGGCCGGCGCCGGAGAGGCGCTCTATTGGCAGGCCTTCTCCCTCTATCGGCTGGGCGGCACGCGCAACCTGCGGGAGGCGGCCGAATCGCTCGAGCATCTGCTGACGGCCTACCAGGACGTCGCCAAGCAATACGATGTGGCCCAGCTGGCCATGCGGATCCGGGGCCGATTGGCGGACCGGGGAGATCTCGCCTCGATCGCTCTGGTCGAGGCCAAAGCCCACGAGCTCCAGCAGCGTGTACAGCTCGCGAAGGTTGAAGAGCAGATGCAGGAACGCCTGACCCAGCGGCTTCGGGACCGGAACCTCCGGCTCCCCGAACCGGTGCGCGAGCTTGCCCGGGTCTATGAGATCCCCGGCGAGGTGGAGGGCGGCGACGACATCCGTCTGGCCGCCCTCACCGCGCTGGCCGATCTCGATGACGAGCGGGCGCTTCCGATCCTCGCTTCGGTCCTCGAGCGCCGGGACGAGGAGAGCCGCCGGTTGCGCACCATGGCCGTCGCGGTTCTCACGCGCTACAATGATCGGCTCGCCGTCGATCTCCTGCTGAAGGCCGCTCGGCAGGACCCGGACCCCGCGGTCCGCCGCAGCGCGGTGCTTTCCCTCGGGCGCTACGACGACGAGAGGGTGCTCGACCTCCTGGAGGAGATCCTGACCCAATCCGAGGACCCCCAACTGCGCATGCGCGCACTGCAGACCATCAGCACGAAACGGAGCCCTCGGGTACGCGACATCGTGCGCGACATCGCCCGGGACGAGACCTCGCCGCTCGATTTGCGCGAGTTCGCGGTGCAGTCGATGATCCATCAGGATCGCGAGGGAAGCGTCGAGGTGCTGAAGGACCTCTTCACCCGGGCTTCCGATCCGGACTTCCAGTCGACCTGCATCATGGTCATCGGCTCCCTGCGCAATCGCGACACGCGCGACTGGCTCATTGCGCGTGTTCAGGACTCGAGCCTTCCCTCCCGGGTGCGGGAAGTCGCCTTCTACTGGGTCGCCAACGATGATGATGTGCGCCTAGACGAGCTGGTGAGGCTCTATGACCAACTCGACTCGGTCGACCTGCGGCGTCAGGCCGTCCTCGCGATCGGTCAACGGGATGACGACGAGGTTCTAGACTTCATCCTCCGGGTGGCGGAGGAGGAAGAAGACCTCGAGATCCGGCGCGCCGCCGTCTTCTGGTTGGGCATGTCGGACGACGACCGGGCCGTCGATTATCTGGAGAAGCTGCTGCTGGAATAGGCGGGCGCCTAGGCGAGCGGAACCAACATCTCGCACCGCAACCCGTCGGGCGCGAACTCGATCCGCACCCGCCCCCCGGTGTCGTAGCCGACCCCCTGCTCGATCAGCGCCAGCCCCAGCCCGCGTCGGGCAGGTTCGCGGAGCCCGTCGACCCCCGTTTCGATCCACTCCAAGGCGAGGATCGGCGGGTCTTCCGGAGTCGTCCGTAGTTTGACCTCAATCCTGCCCGAGCTCCGGCTGAGGGCGCCGTGCTTGGCGGCGTTGGTCGTCAGCTCGTGCAGCGCCATGCCGATCGGCGCCACCACCCGGGCGGGGAGCAGCGCGTCCTCACCGGAGATCTTCACCCGCGCGCTGCCCGCATCGTCGTAGGGCGCCAGCGAACGCCTCAGCAGCTCCTGAATGCGGGCCCCCTCCCATCGAGCATGGGCCAACGCTTCGTGGGCTTGGCTGAGAGATGCGATCCGGCCGCGGAAGGCGTCCGAGAAGGCCCCGAGCGAGTCGGCTGATTCGAGCGACTGATCGCAGATCGCCACTACGGTGGCCAGCGTGTTCTTCACGCGATGGTTCAGCTCGCGCACCATGAGCCGCTGGCGCTCCTCCTCGCGCTTGCGTTCCGTCAGGTCCTCATAGGTGGGAAGGAAGTAGAGGGGTTCGCCCTTCGGATCGCGCATCACGCGCATCGAAACCTGAACCCAGAGGACGGTGCCGTCCTTGCGGAGAAACCGATGCTCCAGGTTGTAGTCGGTGATCTCTCCCGCGATCAACCGGATGGCCTGTTGAGTCGCCGATTCCAGATCGTCCGGATGGGTGATGTCGGCGGCGGCCTTGCCGGCCAGCTCATCATCCTCGTATCCGGTCATCCGGCAAAACACCTCGTTGACCCGAACGAAGCAGCCGTCGAGAGAAATCACGACGGCACCGATCGGCGCCTGATCAAACATGCGCCGGAAGTTGCCTTCGCTCTCGCGGAGGTCTTCTTCGGTGCGGAGCCGCTTGAGGCATGACTCGGCCTCCAGGGTGAGCAGGACCAGCGTCCGCAGACTCAGCTCGTCGGGCCCTTCGGCTCGCGTCGAGGTGAGCGCCAGCACACCCAGCACTTCGCGGTCGAGGTTCAGGGCCACCGTGTAAACGTGCCGAAGCCCATGGGACCGGAGAAGCTCGGGCACCTCCCCGGAGAGCTGATCCAGACGCACCGGCCCGATCGACTCCAGGACCTCGGATGCGTTGGTCGACTCCAGGCTGATGCGGTCGATCCCGCCGATGAGCCCGGCCGGCAGTCCCCGGTGGTGCTGAAGATGCGCGTACCCCCCTTTCAGCAGATAGACCGCGCCTCCTTCCATCCCCGTCATCTCCACGGCGGCATCGAGCATCAACCCCAGGGCTTCGGGCATCGTGCCGCAGGCGTTCAGCATCACCAACAGGTGCCGCAGCCTTTCGCTGTGGCGCGCATGACGGTCACGAAGCTCCTCGGCCTCGTTCAGATCGGTGATGTCGAGCGCGATGCATCCCCGGAGAGAGGCCTGACCCTCCCGCGTGATCGGAAACTCCTGGATGCGGTAGGTCCGCTCTCGCCCCCTCCGATCCGGGATCGCCTCGACCCGGGAGATCGGCCGTTGTTCGTCGCCCCCCGGTCGTTCACTCAGCCACGGGATGTCGCCGATCACTTCGTCCGCGTACCGGTTGGTGAACACCGTCCCGCCGGCCTCGTCCTTGATGATCGCGCATCCGGGAAGCCGATCCATGAAGGCCGAGAAGCGGTCGTGGGCCTCGGTCAACGCCTCCTGGGTGCGCTTGCGCACCGTGACGTCACGGGCGATGCCGCAGAGACCGATGACGTCCCCCCCCTCCGCGTACATGGGAGCTTTGATCACGTGGAAGCTGTGGGGGACCCCCATGACCGGCTTGGTGTGCTCCTCCTCCAGAACCTCGCCCGCCAACACCCGGCGATCCTGGGTCTGGATGTGCGCGGCCGCTTCCCGGCCGAAGAGCTCGTCATCGCTGCGTCCGATCAGCTCCCCCGCGGAGCGCTCGAAGAGACGCTCCATCGCCGGGTTGGCCTGGGTGTATCTCAGCTGTCGATCCTTCGTGAAGATCGAATCGGAGGCGTTCATGATGATGGCCCGGTCACGGGCGCCCTCGGCATCCCGGCTCCGGCAGATCCTGCGCAGCCGCGAATAGCGCCACATCGACCCGGCCAGGAGCACCAACAGGACCGCTGCCAAGACGAATCCGGCCGCTGACATCATCGTCGAATCCTCGTTGGGTTGGGCGCGGCCGGGCGCCGGTCAGTTGCGATTCCACGCCGGCAGCGCCTGCATGTAGAGATCCGCCCGTCGCATCGCCTCGTCATCGGAGAGCGCGCCCTGCCAGTGCTGGAACCAACGGGCAATGACCCGTTGCACTTCCGCCCGCGGCTTGAGCGTGCCGGTTTCGTCGGAACAGAAGCGGCAGAAGCGCTCGGAGGTACCCCGATGCAGGTCATCCAACGCCGCCGAGCAGGACCGGCACAGCCCCGGGAAACCCGGTTTCTCCTTCGCCTCTCGGCCCGGCCGCGTCGCGATGGCCAAGATCGGATCCATCATCATCTCCAGCCGCGCCTGCCAGGCCGGGGGCGTCAGGAGCCGGGCGTAGTCGGCGGCCAACGCCGCGGGGGATTCGGACGTGATCTCGGCGATGGCGCCCTCCAGCATCAGCAGGAGTCTCCGGCAGTAGGTATCACGGAATTCGATCGCCGCCAGGTCGAAATCGTCGGGACGCCACAGGCGCCGCGCATCGCTGGCCACCCCTCCGGCCGAGCGCCAGGCGGTGACCGACAGCGCGGCGTAGAGCTCGGCGGTGATCGAGAGCGCATGGGAGAAGAGCTCTTGATCGCGCGAGGCCCGCAGCAGGTCGCGGTGGGCGGCCAGCACGGGCCCCATCGCCAACGTGATCGGGTAGGCGGGCCCCTCGCCGTGAGCTCCCTCGAGCACGTGAAGCACCCAGTTGCGACCGAAGCCCTCGCTCCGTTCGAGAGCATCCTGAACCCGCCGGCACCGGGGTGCATTCGCAACCAGGACGATCCACCGCTCGGGTCTCCGCTCGGATTCTCGCCAGAGAATCTCCCCCAGCTGCCCGGCATCGGCCGCCGCTCGCCGGAGCAGTCTCTCGGGCCCGATCCCGACCTGCCCCGTCAGGAACTGCTCGGCGACCCCGTCCGCTGCAACCAGGAAGTCACGCGGCGTACCCCAGGCCGGGGAGATCACATCCCGCCAACGTGGCGCCCGGCTCGCGCCCCCGACCGGACGCACGCAGAGCGCATGCAGCGGGATGCGGCAACCCGGAATCGAGAGGAACTCCACCCCCCGGCGCATCCGGGATACGGTCTGGCGCACACCCGCCCCCAGGTGAAGAGGCGATCCAGGGGATCCGAGGTGCGCGAGGATTTGGTCCTCGGGCATGACCTTGAAGCTCAGGCGCGTGTTCGGGGCCACGCCGCCGAGGAGTCTCCGGGTAAAGGCATGGAGGAAGGAGGTCTCCGCGCGATAGAGCCGCTCGACAAACGGGTCCGCCTGGACCAACCCGATGCGGATCTCCTCGGGCCAGGGCTGCTCCTCGTCGGATCGACCGCGCCTACCGGTGTCCGCGATACCCCGCCGGCTTCGCTGGGCGGCGGCCACGACCCCCGAGATCGTCTCGTCCCAGGGGATCCCGACCATTCGGATCCATGCCCCGGGATCCCGCCCGAAGTGAAGGGCCAACCGGGTGAGGGTGCGCGTCCAAGATCGGACGATCCGGGTGTTCTTCGTTTCCGGAAATGGGGGCACATCGCCGTCGACCAGGATCCGCTGCAGGGTGTGGGTCGAGATGCCCAGCTGGCGGGCGAGCGCCTGCCGCGAGGGGCTCTCTTCATCTGCCTGCTTCAGGACACGCCAGATCTCGGCGTAGGCCGCGGGCAGCGACGGTGGGGGTTGATGCCGCCTCATCGAACCAACTCCTTCGTGGTTAGGGGTACTCAGGGAGTACCATCGTTCGGCCGCGCTGTCCAGCCTGTGACTGAATCGCTTCCGCCTCTTGACAAGCATACACGAAGAGCATATTGTGATTCTAGAAACATTGCTTAATGCTCAATCGCATTGTAGCAAGAGACTGTTCAGGGGTCAGCACAGGAAGGACGCGCAATGATGAATCTCAAAAGCAGTTATGAGAATTCCCCGGCTCGCGGTCGCCACGTCGCCCTGGCCCTGCTGGCCTTGGCGCTCGTGGGCGCCCCGGCCTCGGCGAGCTTCACCCGGGTCTTCGCATTTGGGGAGGGATCTACGATTCCGGTCGCCTGGGGTGATTGCGATGCCGACGGGGATGACGACGTTGCGGTCGGCAACCTCGGCGGCGACCCCAACCGCCTCTATGTCAACCAAGGGGATGGGACGTTCGTGGGCATCGACGAGTTCGGCGCCGGGACCTCGACCTTCGCCATGGCCTGGGGTGACTATGACAACGACGGCGACCTCGATCTCGCCGTCGGCAACTGCTACGGGCAGGACAACGAGCTCTTCGTCAACCAGGGCGACGCCACCTTCGTTCGCGAGACGCCGTTCGGCGCGCACCTCACGACCTCCGTGGCTTGGGGTGACTACGACAAGGACGGTGACATCGACCTCGCCACCGGCAATGGCATCCTGGAGGACATCGAACAGAACTACCTCTATGTCAACAACGGCGACGGCACCTTCACCGAGGAGGCCCAGTTCGGGAGCGGGGAAACCGGTTCGGTCAGCTGGGGGGATTTCGATCTCGACGGCGACCTCGACCTCGCCGTCGGCAACGGGGGCTTCCACGCCGCCGGCGCCAACTATCTCTACATCAACAATGGCGACGGCACCTTCACCGAGCGGGCCGAATTCGGAGACGGCGACACCGCATCGATCGACTGGGGCGACTCGGATCTGGATGGCGACCTCGACCTCGCCGTCGGCAACTGGGGCACCGGCACCAATCAGAACATGCTCTACATCAACAACGGTGACGGCACCTTCACCGGCCAGGCGCAATTCGGTGCGCTCGACACCAACACCCTCACCTGGGGTGACGCCGACAACGACGGCGATCTCGATCTCGCCACCGGCAACGGCGACTTCGGCAGCGCCGATCGCAACTACCTTTACCTGAACAACGGCGATGGCACCTTCACTCCCCAAACCGAATTCGGCATGGGCAGCACCGATGCGCTCGCCTGGGGCGACGCCGATGGGGACGGCGATCTCGACATGGCCGTCGGCAACGAGCACAGCACCACCCAGAACTACCTGTACGTGAACCAGGAGAACGACGGCGATCACATCATCCTTGATCTCGTGGGCCGCTTTCACGATCTGGGATCGGGATACTCGAACCGCGATGGGATCGGCGCCAAGATCTTCTTCTACCAGGCGGGACACCTGGATGATCCGGACTACTTCCTCGGCTTCCGCGAGATCGGGGCGACGGGGGGATTCACGTCCCAGGACGCACACCCCGCTCACCTCGGTCTGCCCGGCCAAGCGACCGTCGACATTCGGATCCAATGGCCGGGATCGGACGGCACGCATTTCGTGCAGGATGCGCGGGATGTGCCGGTGGGGCAGCGCCTGACCATCACGGAGGAGCGGCCGTCGACCGATGTGGCGGATCGCGTGAATCGGAGCGGCGCCGCCGGGCGCGTTCGGATCACCCCCCAACCGATGGGCGGGGCCGCATCGATCGAGTTCGCCTCCGCCGCGTCGCGACCCGAGGCGTTGGAGATCTGCAGCCTGACCGGTCAGATCGTTCGAACCCTCACACCGGGATCGCAAACCAACGTGACGTGGGACGGACGATCCGATGCCGGCGAGCCCGTGCCCGCCGGTATCTACTGGGTACGTGATCGAGGGGGTGCAGACTTGAGGGGCCGAATCCTGCTTGTCCGCTAACTCAGCAACCTTCGGTCCCGAATCGGCCGCCGGGGGCACCTGGGGGGGGAACGTCCCCGGTCGGCCGGTTCATCGGATGATCCGAGTTCCCCCGCGCCCGCGAAGCGCCGTCTGCAGCGCTGCGGGGGAGGTGATCAGCACCTCCTCCCCACCCCGCTGCAGGAATCGGATCGCGCCTTGGATCTTCGGACCCATGCTCCCGGGCGGGAAGTGACCCTCGTTGAGGTAGCGCCGGGCTTCATCGACCGTCATCTGATCGAGGTCGCGCTGTTCGGGTTTGCCGAAGTGGAGAGCCACCCGATCGATCGCCGTCACGATCACCAGCCGATGCGCCCCCACCGTCGCCGCCAGGGCCACCGACGCCAGATCCTTATCGATCACGGCCTCCACGCCGTGATACTCACCCCCCTCCGTCTGCGCCACGGGGATCCCGCCGCCGCCGGCGGCAATGACGACCTGCCCTTTCTCGACCAAGGTGCGGATGGTCTCCACCTCGACAATCCGGATCGGATCGGGGGAGGGCACCACCCGCCGCCACCCGCGACCGGCATCCTCCGTGAGGTGCCAACCCCGCTGGCGCTCCAGCACGCGCGCCTCGGCTTCGGTGTAGAAGGGGCCGATCGGCTTGGTGGGATTGGCGAACGCGGGATCGGCCGCGTCGACCACCGTCTGGGTGATCACCGTGACGACGTGGGTGTCGATCCCCTGACGCACCGAGACGTTGTGGAGCGCCTGTTGGATCATGAATCCGATCCCGCCCTGGGAGTCGGCGCCACAGATGTGAAGGGGTGCGGGGGGGACGCGGTCGACCGCGGCCTCGCTCCGAATGAGGATGTTGCCCACGATCGGACCGTTGCCGTGGGTCAGGATCACCTGCTCCCCGGTCTGCAACAGCTCGAGGACCTGCGTCATGGTCTCTTCGGTCACCCGGAACTGCTCATCGATCGTTCCCGGACCGGATGCCGGCAGAATGGCATTGCCACCCAGAGATAGGACTGTCCTGGAGGGCATCGATCTCCCCCGACCATGGATTCGTACTACTGCCATCGGCGCATACCGGCCCGACCTCTTCGACCACTCCACGTCTGGCGGGTTTCGACCAGCTGCCCCGAGGGAGAAGGAGGGTAGGCGGTCGGATCCGGCGTTGTCCAGCTCAGAAGTCGGTGCCGTCACGAAGGATGGCGGGCACGGTGTCGGGAGGTGATGCGACGGCGGTCCGAAGCGCCTCGACCAGGGTGGCGAAGGTCGAGAAGTCGGCCAGACGAAAGGTCGTGCACGCATCGCGCGACCAGCCGAGCCACCGGCGCACCAGAACCCGCTCCGGGCTGAGAATCTCCTCGAATCCCTCCCCGACCTCGCCCTCGACGTAGAAGCTCCGGAGCGCCCGTCCCCAGGCTTCGGGATCGAGCTCACCGTCGATCGTCCGCAGCGCCACGCGGTCGCCGCCGAGGGCAAACACGCTGAAGCCCGACTCGGCGCCCGGCACCATGATCAGGAGATCCTCCTCGCCGATCGGGTAGGCGCCTTCCCCGGTCCCGAGCTGGACCTGGACATTCCAGGTCGGCCGATGGGCGCGGATTGCCTGAGCCTCTCGAATCAACGCCTCCAGCTCGGTCGCCGTGGTGTCGTACTCGAATCGTTGGATCTGGCGCAGAAACTCCGCTCGGCGCGACGACGCCTCCTCGAGCGGACGGAAATAGGAGGAGATCCGCTGGCGAAGGTTCTTCGCCTTGCCGACGTAGAGCACCGCTCCGTCGCTCGCCAGAAAGCGGTAGACGCCTGGCTGTTCGGGAAGATGCGCCACGTCATCAGAAGAGAAGCTCCAGTCGGTTTGCCAGAGCTGCCGGCGCGTCTCCTCGCGCACCGCCCCCGGCCAGAGCGCGACATCGCGCCAGGTGTGGAGTCCTTGCTCGTGGGCGTGGGCCACCAACTCCTCCAGCAGACGGCCCATTGCCTCCCACTCCGGTCCGGTGTCGGCCGGCGGGACCGGCCCGCGCGGGGCCGCGTGCACGCTGCGGCCCCCCGGGGCGGGGACGGGGGGCGCGAGGCGCTTCTGCCACGCGCGCACGTCGAGCACGACGGCGCTCACCTCGGGAAGCGCGTGGATCCGCTCCTGCGCACCGATCCAACGGCCCAAGGAGCCGGGTTGCCGGCACGCGATGGGATAGTCCCGAAACCACCTGAAGAGGCTCCCCAGGTCGCCCGATCGCTCCGCCCCGCGGTGGGCCAGGATCGGACTCTCCTCACCCCAGAGCCGGGCGCGCACGCCCCAGAGCCAGGGCGCGCGCTGCGTCCCCGGCGGACGTTCCAGATGACAGAGAACGACCGGCGGGGAGAGCCTGCGTTTCGGTCGGGCCAATCCCCATCGACCCTCGGCAACCTCTTCGAACCGCCGGTCGGCCGATAGCACCGCACGCACCAGCGCGCGGGCGGCGGGACCATCGGCGCCGGTGAGCCGCAGGAAGTCGGAGGCGATCGATGCGGCGCTCAGGGCTTCACCCCGCTCGCGCAACGCGGCCGCAATCCGATCGGTCATCTCCGTCTGCATGCCTGTCCCATCCTCCCCGAGATTCGTGGGTCCATCGTATCGTCAGCTGCCATCCCCCTCAACCCGCGGCTCTCTTCCAGGCAAGACCCAAACGGGCCCAAACCGCCCGCGCCCCGGTCGCCTCTCCCGAGATGTACCGCACCGCCCCCTCGATCTGGAGGTGCGAAATACGCCGTCCGGCCCACGCTTCCAGGAGCCAACACCCCGTCCCCAAGGTGCGCCAGGAACTGGTGCCCGGAGGGATCCTCACCGGCACCGCGCCCCCCGGTCCTCCGTCCACCGGGCTCGCCGCGATCAGCAGGCTTCCGCGCCACGATGATCCGCCATCCCAGCGCAGCCGGGACCAGGCAATCGCTCCCGGGTCTCGCTCCAGGTACAGCGCCCGATCAGCCGCATCGGCATCCGGAGGATCGGGAGCGGCCGGGTCGAGAAGCGGCGCCATCCCCCGCGGCCATTGCTCCTCCCCGACCGCGACGCTTCCGCTCGCTTGCCGGAAGTGGAGCGTCCAGGTCATCCGATCCCCGCATCGCACCGAGGCCTCCAGATCGAAGGCCGAGCGGGTCTCTCCCGTCAGGGCCGGCGGGTCGGCCCGGCACCGCACCGCCACCGATCGATGGAGCACCAACCGAGTCGTCGCGCCGTTCCAGGGGGCCGCCCGCAGCTCCAGACGCAGGTGCTCCCCGTCGACCGGGACGGCATCCGATGCGCTTCGCCGCCGAATCCTCGAGAGGTCGAGCTCGGGGGCGATTCCGCGCATCACCGGCAGCGACCAGGCCAGCACCCATCCGTGCTCCGGCGCCGGGGGAGGCTGCGCATCGGCAGGCTCCCCGCAGCGGAAGCTCCCGCTCACAGATCCCAGAACCGGGGAAAGGCCGATTCGCCAGGTCCCCCCTACCCGCCGCCATGGGCGGCGCGGATCGGTTCCCGCGATCTCGAGGCACGCTCGATCCCCGCCCGCCGCGTACGAGAGAACGACCGATCCCCACCAGGGATCGGCGCCGTCGTGCGATGGACAAAGCGCGGCCAGCGCCACCGGTCCCCAGCCGAGCGCGCATCCCCGGTACTCCCCCACCTGCCATGCGGCGATCTCGACCGGCGTTGCCGCCCAGTGCACCACGCCGCCGGCCCGCGGGTGCTCGACCCACGCGGTGGTGGGTCGAGCCTCGAGCGGCAAACCCCGCGGGCACGTCTGGACGTCGAGATCGAGACGATTGGGATCGTGGAAGACAGCTCCTGTACCCCACCGCGCCCGCAGGCGTCCCGCCGAGACCCGCACCCCGGCCGGGAGGGCACTCACCCCCCCGCCGATCAGACGCCCTTCCCGGGTGCGCAACCGGAGCAGGTCGAAACGCCCGCGCAGCTCGCCCGTCATGTCGATCCGCTCGTAACATCGGCCGGGGGCGCCTTGTCCCTCCAGACCGCATCTCAGCCGAAGGGTCGCCGAGGCGGCGAGGCCCGGTGTGCACGCGGCGATCAAAAACCCCGCCACCCAGAGCCTCACGGGAGCGCACCTCCCCGCAACCACAAGAGCGTCACGCGTGGTGTCCACCCCAACACCGGATGCCACCGCTGTCCCAGCGTGACACCCACCCGGCGGGTATGCATCGTCAACGCGACACTCGCCTCCCCCACGCCCAGGCGATAGCCCTGTGTCAGCGCCAGCGCCCCGTGTTCGAGATGGAGGAGCAGCGTCGTCTCCGATCCCCCGCCGGGACTCACCGTCCGTTCCAACAGCAGTCGCCGGCCGTCATGGGAGAGGATGGCGCGGGAGAGGATGACCGGTGCGACCACCCTTTCCTCCGACCAAGATGCATCGACGATGCCGGCCTCCAGCTCGAAGACGCGCGAGCGGGCGGTCAGGATCACACTGAGCGCGGGATGGATCGCCGAATCCTCGGCTCCGACGGCGGCCGCAAAGCAGCGCGCGCCGACCAGCAGACGGACCTGGCGACCCATCCGAAACCGTCCGGCACCCCCGAGGTGCCACTCGCGATAGGCGGGGGCCTCCAGCACCGCCCCATGCATCTCCCATCGCCCCCCACGGTCGCGAAGGTGCGCACGTTGAAACCGGATGCCCGGGATCTCATAGGGGAGCGAGTAACCGACGACGGCGCGCGCGCTGTCGGCCAGGATCATCGCGCGCGTCTCCGCCACCGCAAACGGGTAGAGCCCCGCCCAGGCGCCCCGCCATTCATGCGCGCCTTCAGCAGGCAGCGCGACCGGTCCGATGGCCAAAAGGAGCAGGGCTGCTTTTCGGATCACGCCCTCACCCCCGCCAGAGCGCCACGGGACGGACGAGCGAGATCATCTCCCCAGTGCTTCGCACATGTTGGGCGACCCGGATGAGGTAGAGCCCGGTGGGCAGCGGCTGCCCGCTTCCCGATCGTCCATCCCAGATCAGCACCGCCGCTCCATCGGCATCCGCCCCGGCCGTGAGGGTGGTGACCCGGCGGCCGGCCATCGAGTAGACGTCAGCGGTGATGCGTCGCCCTTCCGCCTCGGATGCGGGAAGCGCCAGTCGGCAGAACCTCTCGGCCCCCGCTTGATCGGGACGGAAGGGATAGGGCCGGGGTCGAAACCAGCCCGAGTCCCCGTTCGGATCCGAGAGGCCCAGGCCCGACCGCCCCGGCGTCGCCCCGCCAGCGACGCCGCAGGGAATCAACGTTTCCGGATCAACCAAGCGCCCGCCTTCGATCCACCGCTCGAGCGAGATGCCCCCGCCGTCAAGATCCCCTGGAACGTAGGTCACGCAATCGGAAGGGTGTCCGGCGGAATCGCGCAGCAGCACCTGATCCGCGTACCCGAGCGTGCGATCGAGCGAGTTGTTCAGGCTCGGCCAAGCCCCCTCACGCCCGATGAGCAGGCCCGGATCGAGTCCCGGCCGGCAACGCAGGAGCCCCGACTCGTTCTGGGCCACGATCCCCCACTGCCCCGCATCCAGCGGCGAGCCCCCCAGCCGTGTCGCGCGGCCCGAGGCATCTTCCAGGCACCAACCGCGGAGATCGACGGGACTGCCGGATCGATTGAAGAGCTCGATCCACTCCCCCTCGTCCCCCTCGGGATCGTATTGCACCTCGGAGATCAGCACCGGCCCCCGGCCGACGCGGACGGAGGTCGAGACCGGTGAAACCCCGAGGTCCTCGCCCTGGAGGGATACGACGACGACGCGAAGGCCGGCCGACTCCGGGGCCGCCACCGTCCAGGCAAAGGAGCGTGATTGCCCGGGGTCAAGCGTGCCCGACAGGGACGGGGCCGGATCGAGCCCCAGTCCACCCGGCGTCACATCCCAAACACAGGCGCCCAGGTCGATTGAGAGCATGCCCACGTTCTCGAGCGACGTGCGCAGCTCGCCGCCGCATCCGGGATCGAGCAGCGGGGGGACACAGCGCAGCTCCCCGATGCGAAGCGCTCGGGGCGGGGCGTTCGCGGCACCCGGCGTGGGGGATGCCCGGCCCACCAAGTCCTCCGCGTTGTGATCCCGGTCGGTCCCGTCGGGCACGCGCGCCAGCGACCAGCCCGAGGGGACATCGGCCGCGGGTTCAGTCTCGTAGTACTCCGGGTAGGTGTGGTTCCCCCACCCCACCACATCGACGACGCCGAGGGGGGAGACGAGACGGACACCGTCGGGTCCGTTCTGCAGAGAGAGCGCGCCATCCCCGGCGATGAGGAAAAACGCGCCCGGTGAGATCTGGTCCCCCGCGCCCCCGGTCCACTGTATGCGCCAGCTGTTGGGGGATGCCCCATTCCCCGCCTCCAAGCGCCACCCCTGGAGCTCGACGGCGCGTCGCCCCGGGTTGTAGAGCTCGACGAACTCAGCGCCGGCATCGGGACCGGCCGGATCGTAGAGCACTTCGTTGATCGTCACCGCCGTCGCGCACACGGGCGCGATCGCGAAGGCTGCGCCCACCATCCGTCTGAGACCCCTCACGGCTGACCTCCTCTCTGCCATGTGTCACCGAATTCTACTCACCGGGGATGTAGCCAGTCCGGGGCCGTCGATTTTCTTCCGGGGCTTGGTGTGGCATACTTAGAGCGGGTTGCCCGCCACACCCGAAAGGAGTCCTCCGATGTGCAGGTTCATTCTCCCGCTCTTCGCCCTCCTCATCTGCGGTGGTGCCCGCGCCGAGCAATGGGAGCTATGGATCCATGGCCCGGGCGGCGTCGCGCGCTTTCCGCTGGCGGAGATCGACAGCCTGACCTTCCACGAGGACACCATCGCGATCCCGATGGTGCGTGTGCCCGCGGGGAGTTTCGTGATGGGGGACGGGGAGGCGATCTGCGGTGTCGAGGAACGGACGGTGACCCTCACGCGCGACTTCGCGCTTGGCCGGTACGAGATTACCAATGCCGAGTACCGCGATGGTCTGCAATGGGCCTACGATCACGGCTGGGTCGACGCCACCCCCGAGGGCGTGTGGGATGCCATGGGGAGCGGCGGTGAGCTCCTCGCCGCGATCGGCGATCCCGACTCCGAGATCGGCTTCGCCGACGGCGGGTTCTTCCTCCGTGATGCCGGACACGGCTTGAATCCCCATCACCCGGTCAAGGAGGTGAGCTGGTTCGGCGCCGCGTCCTTCGCCGACTGGCACAGCTTGAGATGCGAGCTGCCGCCCGCCTATGATCATGAGACCTGGGCCTGCAACGGGGGTGACCCGTACGGCGCCGCCGGCTTCCGTCTCCCGACCGACGCCGAATGGGAGTACGCGGCGCAGTACGACGATGAGCGGATCTACCCCTGGGGGAACAATCCGCCCAGCTGCGATCATCTCAACTACAACCTCTGCGTCGGATGGACGACACCCGTCGGGACCTACGAGGGCGCACCGGTCATCGAGGGCGAGATGCTCTTCGATCTCGGGGGCAACGTCGTCGAGTGGTGCAACGACTGGTGGCAGTGCGACCTCGGTGCGGCCCCGGCAACCGACCCGGCGGGGCCCCCCGCGGGAGAGGATCGCGTCTTCCGGGGGGGGACCTACTACACCTCCGCTGATCTCGTCCGCGTTGCGGCACGGCTCCAGGGGGGGCATCCGCAGGCGACGGGGGTCGGCGTGGGCTTCCGGATCGCTCGGACGGTGACAGGCGGCGAGTAGTGGTTGCGTTCGGCCACGGACCTCTTGCCAGCTAGCTTCTTGACAAAGGGTTACGAGGGTTGATAGAATGATTTTGTGATTGGGCCCGGAGTCCCTGCCTGGGTGAAGCTGTGGATCCGAGCCCATTAATCTAGATCCGAGACCGTCCAGGGACGTGCGGTCGAAGGACAGCGGAGAGGACTCGACCATGCGCAACCCGTTCTGGATTGCACTCCTCGCCTTGGGCTTCGGAGCGGTCGCGCCCGCGCAGGCGGTTCACTTCCCCTTCTTCATCTTCGAGAACGATGATCAGGTCGACCTCAGCGGATGCGATCTGTGGGTGGACGTCCTCGATGCCGGCAACGGCTCCATCGACTTCGTGTTCGGCAACAGCTCGAGCGCCGACTTCGGTGGCGTGATCACGAACATCTACTTCGAACAGACCGATCTCCTGGCCCTCTCCCCCGCGTTGAAGGGCAACGGCGCGAGCGTCCGGTTCCACCCGGGTGCCCGGCCCAACACCCCTCCCGGCTCGACCGGCGCGGCGGGCGGAGCGTGGCTCGGCACGCTGTACAGCGCATCGGCGATTGCTCCGAGCCCGAGCCATGGCATCCACCCGGGCGAATTCCTGACGGTCCGATTCGATCTCGCCTCCCGGGGCACCTTCGGCGATGTGCTCACTGAGCTCACCAAGCCGGGCGGCTTCCGACTTGCCGAACATATCCAGAGCGTCGGCGCGGAGGACACATCGAGCCTATGGGGGAGGAACAGCCAGACACCGGTGCCCGAGCCGGCAACGGCGTTACTGCTCGTCGCCGGCCTCGCCCTGGGAGCCGGCTACCGTCGTCTCCGGCGGCGCCATTCGTCCCCTTGACCCTTCGCCCGCCTCCGTAGGATGCTCCGCTCCGAAAGGAGGCTGCGGCTTGCTGCGCGAAGTCGTCCCGGAGTTCCTATCGGCGCTCGTCGCCCGCACGACCTATCAACCGGGCCGCAACACCTACATCCTCTTCGGCCTCTTCTGGGGCCTCCCGGTGCCGATCCTGGGCTATCTGATCGAACGTCACGGCGGCCCGCCCCGCAGTTGGTTTGATCTCCTCGGCGATCCGCTCCACATCTTTCTCGCTCTGCACCCGATCTTCTTCGCCATCGTCTTCGGCGCCCTGGGCACGATCCGCATGCGAAAGATGGCGCGGATCCAGACGCTTCTCGATCGGCGCGCCGAACAGGTCCAACTCCTCTCCCGTGCCAATGCCGACCTGCGCGAGCTCGACCGATTGAAGGACGAGTTCTTGAGCAATGTCACCCATGAGCTCAAGACCCCGCTGGTCACGATGCGCGGCTATACCGAGATGCTGATCAGCGGGCGCCTCGGCGAACTCAACCCAAAGCAGCGGAAGGCGAGCGAGGTGATGGAGCGAAACGCAAGCCGGTTGCAGGAACAGATCGACCGGATCCTGTCCGCGGGTCGCGATCGGAAAGCGCTGCAGGGAATCGAGAAGAAGGAAACCCCACTGAATGATGTGGTGTTGGAATCGATTGACCGCCACACCCCGGCGGCGGAGGCCAAGGGCGTCACGCTGCAGGCGCAACTCCCACGCGTCGCGGTGATGATCTGGGGAGACCACGAGCGATTGGTCGAGGTCTTCGGCAATCTGCTCTCGAACGCGATCAAATTCACCGAGCGGGGGGGGCGGGTGTGGATCGGGCTAGGGGAGCCCGAGGGTCGGCTCATTCCGGTCGAGGTCGGTGACACCGGCTGCGGGATCCCGGACGATGCGCGCGAGCACATCTTCGACCGCTTTCGGCAAGCCGACGGATCGATCCGGCGGCGATTCGGTGGATCGGGTCTGGGACTGGCCATCGTTCGTCACAACCTCGAGCTGCACGGCAGCACGATCCGTCTCGACAGCGCCGAGGGCGCGGGTTCGCGTTTCCGCTTCGACCTGCCCCTAGCACCGGCCCAAGGAGGAGATCGATGACCGCCACGCCCCGCACGATTCTGGCCGTCGACGACGAGGTCGATATCACCGAGATGCTCTCGGTTCTGCTCGAGGGCGAGGGTTATCGCGTACTCATCGCCTCCGGCGGCGCCGAGGCGCTCTCCATACTGGAAACCGAACGTCCCGACCTCGTGCTGCTCGACATCATGATGCCCGAGGTCGACGGCCATCAGGTCTGCAGCGGCATCCGCGCGCGACCCGGCCTCCAGGACGTCCCGGTCCTCATGCTCACGGCCAAGAACGACATCGCCCACATCGCCCAGGCGGTCGACGAGGGAGCCGATGGCTTCATCGTCAAACCATTCCAGGTCGACCAATTCCTGCAGGCGATCAAACTCCGCCTGGAAGGCAAACCGGACGAGTTCTATCGCTCGGCTTCGGGGGAAGGGCAAGCCAAACAGCTGGCCGACAAGGATCGCATCCTCTACGTCGATCTGATCGAGCCCGAGGACTGCTTCTCGGTCGTCATCAATGCCTGTCGGGATCAAGACGGCACCCTGCTCTCCCTCTCGCAGGACGAGATTTCGAGCGGCGAGCTCCAGACCACCGCCCTCGTCCGGGTCGGCTCCTCGGCCCATTTCGGCGAGCTGCTGAATCGCGTTCTGGAAACACCCGGCGTCCGCATCCTGAACTGCTTCCTCTACCGCGGGTTCTCCGAGGTTCCCACTGACCTCATCCCCCGGGGGGACGCATGAACGGAAGCGACGTGAAGAACATCGGACTGCGTGGCGTCGCGGTCGCCGACACCAAGATCAGTCTGGTCGACGGCGTGCAGGGGCTGCTTCTCTACCGCGGCTACCACATCCGCGACCTGGCGCGGAAGGCGACCTATGAAGAGATCGTCCATCTCCTTCTTTTCGGCCGGCTCCCGACGGCGGAGGAGGAAGCGCTGGTCCGCCGGTATTTGGCCGAAGCCCGCGAGCTTCCCGATGAGGTGATCGCCTACCTCAACCTGCGCGGGAAGGATGCGCGCCCCATGGATGTGATCCAGAGCGCCGTTGCCTTCCTGGCCGACCACGACCCCGATCTGGGTGAGCCGGGAAGGCCCGCCCTCGCCCGGACCTCGCTCCGACTCATCGCCCGCATGGGCACGCTGGTCGCCAGCTGGCGACACCTTCGCCGTGGACGCCCCCTTCCCGACCCGGGCGCCCGGCCTGACCTCTCCCACGCGGAAGCGCTCATGCGGATGCTGCTGGGGCGAGATGTCTCGGCCGACGAGGTGAAGCTGATGGACACGCTCCTCATCCTGCATGCGGAGCACACCTTCAACGCCTCGACCTTTTCGGCGCGCCAAGTCGCTTCCACGATGGCGCATCTTTACGCCTCGGTGGCCGCCGCCGTCGGGGCCCTCAGCGGTCGCCTCCACGGCGGCGCCAACGCGCGCGTCATGGAGATGCTGCTCGAGATCGGCAACGTCTCGCGGGTTCGGGATTGGATGGAAGCGCGAATCGCCGCCCGCCGGCGCATCATGGGCCTCGGTCACGCGGTCTACCAGACCGAGGATCCACGCGCGGCCATCTTGCGGGCGATCGCCGAGAAGTCGCTGGCGGGCCAGGAAGAGGAAAAATGGCTCCGCTTGGCCTGCGAGGTGGAAAAGGTCGGCCGCCAGCTCTTGCGCGAGCAGCGCGGGCTCGACCTCTATCCCAATGTCGACTTCTACTCCGGCCCCATCCTCTATGCGCTCGGGCTGCCGACCGACATGTTTCCCGCCTTCTTCGCGCTCTCGCGTGTGGCCGGCTGGTGCGCGCACGTGATCGAGGAGCAGTTTGCCGAAGCGCAGCCGAAGGCGACCATCTATCGGCCCCGGTCGACGTACGTGGGGCGCTACTGCGGACCGGGTGGATGCGAGTACGAACCGGTCGGTAATCGCGGACAGGGGCTCTCGTTCGGGGAGGATTTCGAGGCCTGCACCGGTATTGACTAGGTTCGTTGGGCAGCCGACCGAGGGGCCAGCCAGCGGCGACCCACGGCGTCCGCCGTCGCCTCCTCCGATGTTCTCCGGCTGGCCCAGCACCGGAAACAGGCATCGTCCTTCTCGATCTGAAGCTCGCCGTGTCGAGACATCCAGCGATCCAGGGCGCGCAGGACGGCGGGAGGGACGACCATCCCCGGCCCCACATCGGCCATCAGAACCGGCAGCTTGAACCTCACGAAGGCGAGAAGCTCCTCCCGATGCTCGGCGCCAAACCGCAGGCGATTCGGATAGGAAACGGAGGAGACGGCCCGGAAGTGACGATGCAACCGGTCGGGCGCGTTTTCGGCCGAAAACCGGGCCACGAGGGGCACCGATCCCGATCCGGTCCCTCCGTGGGCAATCGCGCGCAGGAGTCCGGCGTAGGAGCCTTCGCTGTGCGTCACCGCCAGGAGCAGACCGCTGGGCGCCAGGATCCGCTCGATCTCGGGGATGATTCGGGGGAAGAAGTAGAGCGAATAGGAACAGACGACCAGGTCGTACGAGGCGTCCGGCCAGGGCAACTTGTCGCCCACCTTCATTCGCACGAATCGCACGCCCCGCTGGGTCGAAGCCAGCTGTCGCCGAAAGGGCTCCCGGTTGGCCTCCCAGGCATCGACACCCGTCACGCAAGCCTCGGGGGCACAGCGCGCGGCGATCGCCTCGCTCATGAACCCGAACCCACACCCCAGATCGAGCACGCGCCGCGCCGAGGAGAGGTCCAGGCCTTCGAGGACCGCTTGGCGCACATCCTGGCGATTGACCGACCTCCGGCGGATGATCTCCGAGACCGCCGCGTGACTGGCCGGGTCTTCATAGGGGAGCAGGAGCAGATCTCCCATCGGCCGGCTCACCTCCCTCGACGAAGTTCGAAGCTCTTCTCCGCCTGATCGGCAATCGCCTCCCCGATACTGATCGATGCCGTGGCCGCGGGTGAGGGGGCGTTTAACACATGGACCATCCGCTCGGCCTCGGCAATGCGGAAATCGTCCACCAGAAAGCCGCTCGGCTCCAATGCTTGCGCACGTACACCTGCGCCTCCGGGGTGCACATCGTCCATCGTGATCTCTGGAAGCAGCCGCCGCAAGGCTTTCACGAAGGCTGCCTTGCTCCACGAGCGCCATACCTCTCCGGCCGCTGTCCGCCAGTACTTCGCGGCCATGCGCCAGAATCCGCCGTAGGTGCCGTAGGTCAGCATGTCGCGCGGCGAGACGGCCGACCAATCGTAGCCCTCCCGCCGGAGAGCCAGCACGGCGTTGGGCCCCGCCTCTACACCCCCCAGAGCCATGCGGGTGAAGTGTACCCCGAGGAACGGGAAGCGGGGATCGGGCACCGGGTAGACGAGATTGCGGATCAGGTGGTGCCGCTCGGGCACCAGTTCGTAGTATTCCCCGCGGAAGGGCACGATCTGCAGCCCGGGGTCGACGCCGCATCTCCGGGCGATCCGATCGCTTTGCAGCCCGCCGCAGTTGATGAGGTGTCGGCATCGCACCTCGCCCCGGGAGGTCACCAGCACCAGCCCCCCTTGCTCCCGGATCAGGCGCTCGAACCGGGTGCCCAAGCGGATCTCGCCGCCCTGCTCACCGACGATCCGGGCATAGGCTTCGGTGACACCCTTGTAGTCAATGATGCCGGTCTCGGGAACGTGGAGCCCGTCGATACCGGTGATGTGGGGCTCGAGTTCGCGGATCTCCTCGGGGCCGATCCTCCGCAGGCCGGAGAGTCCATTGGCCTTTCCTCGCCGTTCCAGCTCCTCGAGGGCGGGGATCTCCTCGGGCCGCGTGGCCACAACGACCTTGCCACACCGTTCGTGGGCCACGTTCTGCTCCGCGCAGAAGCGGTACAGCGCTTCCCGCCCGGCGGTGCAATTCCGCGCCTTGAGCGAGCCGGGCTTGTAGTAGAGCCCGGAATGGATCACCCCGCTGTTGTTGCCGGTCTGGTGGGCGGCGAGATTCTCCTCGGCCTCCAGCACCACCACCGAGATCCCGGGCCTCCGCGAGAGGGCCATCGCGGTCGCCGTCCCCACGATCCCGCCCCCGATGACCGCCACATCGAAGACCTTCGAGCCGCTCTCCATCTGTCTCCCTCGCTCTACCGCTCCGCCACCGTGCGCGGAGGTTCCAGACCGCATTCGTTCGCAATCTCCCGCAACGTCTTCATGACGTTCTCGGCGATCGGAATGCCACCCCGCTCGTGAAGGAGCGCCCGCAGGTACTCCTTCTCGCCGTGCATGAAGATCCGATTCTCTCCGGTTGCCTTGGGTGATGCCTTGATCTGGGTGGCGAATTCGGTCGTCCGCCGCTCCAACTCCTCGACCGGCATGAAGAGCGATCCATCGATGGCCATGAAGAAGTGCCCTACGCGTGGGGCGGCGATCTCGCCGGCGGGCACCTCGCGCTTCAGGTCGTTCACATCCCGCCCGAAGGCCGACCCCGAGAGGACGCCGCAGAGCATGTCGACCATGACCGCGAGGCCGAACCCCTTGTATCCGCTGAACAACTCGCCCCGTCCTCCCAGGGGCAAGATCCCCCCGCCGGCGCGCGCGATCAGGTTGCGCAGCACGTGGGCGGGGTTCTGACAGTCGTCGCCGGTCTCATCCGCGGCCCATCCGACCGGCATCTCCTTGCCGTTCCGATCGTAGACCTCCAGCTTCCCGCGCGGCACGACACTCGTCGCCATGTCGAGCAGGAAATCGGGCGGCTCGGCGGTGGGAACGCCGAAGGCGATCGGGTTGGTTCCGAGCAGGGCGTCGACACCGAAGGTCGGAATCACCAGCGGGGCCGCATTGGTCATCGAAAGGCCGATCATCCGCTTCTCGAGCGCCTTGAGGACGTAGTAGCCGGCGATACCGTAGTGATTGCTGTTGCGTACGGTCACCACCCCCACGCCGCACTCGCCCGCCTTGCGGATCGCCACGTCCATGGCCATCTCCGAGACGACCTGACCGAGACCGTTGCCCGCATCGATCACCGCAACCGCGGGGGAGGTTTCCTTCACCTCGAACGTGATCCCCGGGCGGATGTATCCCGCCTTGATCCCGTTGAGGTAGCGGCCGAGGCGCGCCACGCCGTGACTGAAGATGCCGCGCAGGTCGGCGGAGACGAGATTCCGGGCGACGATTTCCCCCTCCCGGCGAGGCGTCCCGAAGGAGCCCAGGGCATCGACAACGAAGGCCTCGAGGTCCTCCCGCATCACCTTGTCGTCCGCCGAGCACGTTCGACAGTTGTCGCATTGCACCTCGTGCAACCACTCCGATTCCAACGCGTCACAGCGCCAGAGCTCGCGGCTGATTTGCGCTGCTCGTATGCTCATCTTCACCTCCTCACCGGCTTTCGTTTCCAACGCCCCGTGAAGTCCATCTTGCCCAACCGACCGAAATGCGTCTCCCGCAGCAAACTCATCAGCGCCGATTGCACGCTCTCCCAACGGCGATGCAGGGGGCAGGGCTGGGCTTTCCGGCAGCGAGCCAGACCGAAAGGACAGGCCTCGAGCCGGCTGATGTCCTCGAAAACCTCGGCAATCTGAAGCAGGCTGATCTTCGCCGCCGGCTTGGCCAGGCGATACCCTCCGCCGATGCCTCTCGTCGACACCAGGAACCCGCGAGCCCTGAGGGTTCGCAGAATCTTCAGCAGGAAGCGGCGCGGGATGCCCGTGGCCCGCGACACCTGGATCGAGTCGGCCCACTCCTCGGGATCGAGAGTGGCCATATAGGCGACCGCGCGGATCGCGTAGTTGGTGGTTCGAGTCAGCAAAGTATACCTTTCTACCTGAAAGTATGATTTGAACCATACCCCCCTCCGACACCAAAGTCAAGCGAGGGTTCCCGTCACGATCGGGGGCGACGGAGTGCGGCCAGTCCGTAGAGCAATGCGCAGATCGGGCGGGTAAGAAAGCGCACCCATCCGGTGCGCCCCGGGTGGAGTCGCGAGGCCCACCAGGTTCCCACTCGGCTGTCGCCGATGCGCTGGTAGGCGTCGTCGATCCCCTGCACCAGCGACCCCAGAGGCAGGTCCAGCCAATCGTCCCGCATGCGGCGGATGGCGCACACGCGGGGGTGTTCGGGATACCCGTAGTAGGCGGTCACCACCCAACAACGCTTCGCGGCCGTGGCCGCCGACCGGTTGCCGCCGGCCGGGTAGCGCTTGCCGTCGTAGGCCACATCATCGGGGTGGTTGCCGGCAAAGCGGTTCTTCGTCTGGTAATCGCCGTCGGGTTGAGGACAGCGGATTGCCCCGCCCCCCTCGGATCCATGGGCCCGGTTGCCCTCGAAAACGCCCTCGTCAATCACGGTCGTGTCACCGGCACACCAGACGGCTCCCCCCCCCGCTCCCTGCGCCAGGTTCTTGCGAAACTGGCAGGCCCGCACATGGATGCTCGTCTGGCAACTGATCGCCCCGCCCGAGCCGGTCGCCTGATTGCCGTCGAAGAGGCACGAATCGAGGCGTCCCCGGTGTCCCTCCCAGGAGATCGCCCCCCCCGTCTCCGCCCGGTTCTTGCGGAACTCGGTGGCCACCACGAGCGCCTTGGCGTTTTTGCCGACCGAGATCGCCCCGCCCGACCGTCCCCCCTCGTTGTCCGTGAACTTACACTGGCTGCTCACATCGAGCGTGCTTCCCTCACCCAGGTGAACCGCGCCTCCAACACTGCTCGCCCGATTCTCCGTGAGGTTCGACGATCGCAGCGTAACCAGCGATTCGCCTTGGAAGTCCGCTCCCGTCTCCTCCCCGCAGGCGATCGCCCCGCCGTGGGTCGCGGCGTTTCCGCGGAAGCGGCAGGAGGTGATACTGATCCGCCCGCCACCCGTACACCGAATCGCGCCGCCGGCCAGCTCACACCCTTCCTCGACCCCCCGATTGCCTGTGAACTGGCATCCGTTCAGCTGAACCTGCCCACCGCTGCCGATGTAGAGCGCCGCGCCGCTCTGGCCCGAGGTGTTCGCCTCGAACTTGCACTGCTCTATTTGCAGCGGGCGGACGCCTTCGGCCTTGCAGTAGACGGCGCCCCCATGCTCGCCGGCCGTGTTCGCCGTGAACGTGCAGCGCACCAGCTGGGGAAGGGCGCGTCCGGTGCTTTCGATCGCCCCCCCGTCGATCACCCCCTCGTTCTCTTCGAAGGAGCAGGCTTCGAGGACGAGCGCCGAGTTGAAGGTGCCGATCGCCCCGCCCTCGCGGGCGCGATTCTCCTTGAACGTGCACTCCTTCAGGTGCCCCGTCGTGTTGGAGGCGAAGACCGCCCCCCCCGGTCCCGTCGGTTCCTCTTCGCCGTTCGCGATGAACTCGCACGATTGCAGCGCCAACATCCCGTTCGATGCGTGCAGCGCTCCCCCCGATCCGGCGCCGTTTTGCTCGAACGTGCAATGCTCCAGCCGCACGGCCGAGTGGTTGACCGACAGGGCACCCCCGGTGGCGGCATACTGATTCTCGCGGAAGACCACGGAGGCAAGACGAATCTCGGTGGTCTTGGTATCATGGACCTGGATCGCGCCGCCGGTGGGCGCCCCCTCGGCCCTCCCGTCGCGGATCGGGAACCCCTCCTCATCGAACTGGCCCGACCAAGCTCGGCCCGCCCCACCCCGGAACAGGACGTGTTCGATGCGACTCCCCTGAGTCTCGACACCGGCGAACGTGATGCCGCCCCAGCTCTTGCCTTCGAAGGTGATCTCGCGCCCGGTCGTTCCCACCGCCTCGAGCTTCCCAAGCACCGTGATCCCCACCCCGCGTGAGAATTGGAGCGTCGCGCCGGCCTCGATGGTGAGGGTCGCCCCGGGAAAGACGACCACATCGCTCTGAATCGCGTGCGTGCCGGCAGGCAGCGTGGTGCTCTCTCGGAGGGCACGCGGTTTCCCCGCCGGAGACGGCTTGGCTACGGACATCGGACCCTCCACCAACCCAGGACGCAGGTGAACTCGTAGTCCATTGATCGGCAGAGCGAGGGGCAAACCTCAGTGCCTGAGGCCGGCCGTCACAGACGGGGACCCGGGGCTCTCCGGGAAGGTACTCCGTCCTGAGGTCTTAATTCCCTTCAGGAGAAATCATTAGCCACACAGTCGAGGACTCCGGCTCGGATGCTGGCCCGGGCTTCGCCACCGGGCGGCAGTCCTCCCCTGCCGCCACGTCCACGGCCGCGGCCGGACGGTGGTCCCATGCCGCTGCCCCGCGAACGGCCGTTCTGCATCTCCTGGCGCTCCAGGGCTGCCGTCTCGAGTCCGAGTCGGAGCTTGCCGCCGGGGGCCGCACCCACCCCCTAGGGATGTCGACTCGTCTCGGTCAGGGGAACCTTGAGCTCGTAGACGAGACCCTCGCCCTGGAAGCGGGCGACGACCTCGAGGCCCTCGGCCTGCTCCGTCGGCAGGCGCAGTTGATGCCCCGAGGCGGGCCGGGTTCTTTCTGGCCTCAATCCCACGGGGAAACGTATGCCGAGGTGGGCATCCTCCCTCCCCTCGGGCCGGAACCAATGGGTCAAGCCTTGGCCCAGGATCTGACGCTGCAATGCCTCGCTTCCCGGCACGAGACTCACGTAGAGATACTCGGCATCGTTCGCGAGCCCCAGCGTCACGCCTTCCTCTTCAGCCCAGGTTTAGTGATCGGTCCAGTCCGCAATCTCACCATCGATCACGATCTCGCGATCCCGCCAGCCGCTCTCCATTGTGAGACCCCCGCATCCTGCGGCGGCCGCCACGGTCAGACCGGCGAGGGGAAGACTCCTGTAGCTCATCAACGGCATCGTGCTCTCCGATTGAGGTGGCCCTGCCGCCGTGGGGGAACGGCCCCAAGGGAACCCGGGGTGCCGGGCTCGCCGCAGCATCTGATCCCACAGGAGATGGGAGGTCAGCCCGATGCCAATCGCTACCCCACACAGGAAGATCAGCACCCCCAGGAGGGCCGTACGCAGCCTTCCGCGCCGACGAACCGTTGGGGGGGGGTAGCTGGGGATCCGGGATCCGGCATGCTTGTCTCCTTCACGGAATGAACGTCGACGCCGACTGGAAGAGCGTCCACAGCGGATCGGTGATCGCCTGATAGAGGGCTCGGCTCAGGATCATGGTCACGACCACCGCCGCCACCAGCAGCTCCCACGTACGATGGGGTGAGCCCGACGCCTCCGCGATCCGCGCCCAGACCGCATCGGAGACATCGACTTCCGGAGGCACCTCCCTTCGCGCCCGCGCGGCGATCTTCTCGAGTCTCTCCAGGGGATCACGCATCTTCTCCCCTCCTCCAACCCATCCGCGTCAACTTCGCCCGCAACTTGCAGCGGGCTCGGTGGGCGCGCACCTTGACCAGCGCTCGGCTCCACCCCGTGCGATCGGCAATCTCGCGGGTGTTGCACCCTTCGAAGCACTGCAGTGTGAGCACCAGCCGATCCGGCGGGTCGAGCTGCTCGAGAAGCGCCTGGAGGTAGACGGCCGCCTCCGAGGGGGAGGGATCCATCCCCAAGGAAGGCGGCGACCGTTTCCACTCGGCGAAGGCTACCCGCCGGCGCCGCTCGCGGGCTTGCCGTTTCCAGTATCGGTAGCCAACCCGGGTCGCGATCCGGCGGACCCAGTGCAGGAACGGAGCCCGCCCCCGATAGCTCCCCAGGCTGAGATAGACCTCGACAAAGACATCCTGGGCCAGCTCGGCGAGGATGTCACGATCCCGCGTGAAGCGCCACATCTGCGCGGACACCAGCGGCTGATAGCGGCGCACCAGGCGCGCATAGGCGTCCTCCTCTCCCTCGAGAGAAGCCCGGATGTCGAGCCGATCGCTGTCGGCGGGCCGATGGTCCAATCCCCTCTCTCCCGCAGGCCGGGCAGTGGCCGCCCGGCGGCCGGAGGTTACAGCTCAGGTCCTCTCGGGCAAGGCATCATCTGTGTGCGTCCAGGGGCCGGGGGATGGGCGGAGAGAAGAGGGGAGCCGCGCTTGCCCGGCTCCCGCAGCCAGAGGCTAGGCGGCATCCACGGAGGTCGCGGCGTCGGCCGGAAGCAGGGTCACCTCCCCCAACTGCTCGTGCATCCGGCGCTGCTGCAGGATGAAGAAGTGGGCCGGTCCGTAGGCCATGAGTCGCATGGCGATCCGCACACCGCGCTTGAGCCTCCCCGGGCGCATCAGGAGCTGACTGCCGAGCAGGCCGCGGGCAATGCGGCGGGCGATCGGGTTCTGTTGGAGGAAGGAATCCTTCAGGTGAAAGGCGGTCTGATTGGCGAAGACCAAATCGATCGCCTCCGTGATCTCTTCCATGAATTCCCGGTAGGCCATGTGATGCGGCACCGCCCGGCAGGCACCGGCGCGGATGTTGCGCAGGAAGTCGCCGGGCGTCTCGCCGGGCGCTTCGGTGAACGCCTTCCCGACCTGACCGGTGTGGGAGTCGGACGCGGCCACCAGCTGACGATCGAACTTCTGAGCCATCTGCACCGTTCGGTGGTTGAGCTGCGGGATTCTCCCCGCATTGAGCTCGATCACCGGAAAGCGGCGGACGAGCTCAGCGATCGTCCGCAAGCGGGGTCTCTCGCCGCGCTCGAACCAGAAGGGATGGTTGTAGGAGTGATAGAGATCATGTTGACGGCAACAGGCGAGGAACGCCGTCATCGAGTGGCGGAGGGTCATCAGCTCCCCCATCTGCTCGCGCGCCAGCCCGAGGACGTTGATATGCACCGTGTGGCCGATCTCCGGATCACGCACCTTCATCTCGATGCCGGGGATGATCGGGATCGGAGGCCGCCCGTCGAACTCCTCCTCCAGCTCGCGCTCGAGCGTCAGGACGCCGTCCATCGTGTCATGATCGGTGAGGGTGAAGTAGTCCATTCCCCGCACGATCGCCTTCTCGTAGAGCGCCCGTGGGGAAAGCTCGGGGAGGTTGGGCACATCGCCGGAGAAGTTGGAGTGGAGGTGAAGGTCCGCCCGCCGGTGGTTACAGCCGGGCGCAAAGGCCGGACCTGGGATCGGATCACCATTGGTCGGCGTGTGTTGCGGCTTCATTCCCGTCTCTCGTATCCCTGGTGGCCTCAGATCATCGATGCGCTCCGTACCGGACCTCGAGTGGCCAACGGGAACGAGTCGGCGGCGAGCCCCGTGCCTGCGCATGTCCTCGGTCGTCAGCGACGTCCGTGCAAGCCACGTGCCCGGCTTCCGGGCAGCAAGACCCCCGGAGGAGCGAGCGCCTAGCGTGAGGCTATCTGCCCATATTTGAACCAGTTAGAATCGCGCTGGCCAGGGGCGTAGAGAAAGAGGGAAGGGACCCGGGTGACGGGGGCGAAGCAGAATCCCCGCCGGAGCGTGCGTTCTGCAAGGTCCAACCGGGCTTCTGGGGCGTGGGAACCGCGGGTACGCCTACCAGTCGTCGGCGCCGGGGCGCCCGGAGAAGACGAACTCGACGCGCCGGTTCTTGGCCCTACCGGCGGAGGTCGAGTTCGAAGCGATCGGCACCGTGGCGGCCAGACCCGAGGCGACGAAGCGTTCGGGCGGCAGGAGCTCGGTTTCCTGAAGATACCGGACGACCGCGCTGGCGCGCAGACTCGAGAGCTCCCAGTTGGAGCCGTAGCGATCGCTGCTGACCGGGAGGTTGTCGGTATGACCCTCGACATAGACGGTACGCGTGAATTGCCGGATGATCCACCCCACCTTCTTGAGCAGCGCCAGTGACTCGGGGCGGATCGTCACCCCGCCCGGATCGAAGAGAATATGCCCCCGCACCCGCAGGACCAGGCCCCGATCGGTCCGGTGGAGGGTCGCCTCGCCGGTCAGCCCTTCCTCCTCGACCGCCGAGGTGAGCTCGTGCTCGAGGAGATCCTCGGTCATCGAAGATCGGCCCGGCTGGTTATCGCCCAGATTGACCGCTGTCGTCTTTCCGGTGATGACGCGGGTTGCAATCGCCTGCTTCGATCCAAAGGCACTCTGCAAGGACCCGACCAGGCTGCGGTACTTGATCACATCCATCGTGGAGAAGGAAACGATGAGGACAAAGAAGCACATCAGGAGGGTCATCATGTCGCCGTAGGTCACCATCCACGCGGGTGCCCCCGCGGGGCATTCGGGCTCGGGGCAGGCGTCTTCGGCTCCGCTCGTGACCTCTTGCGTGTCCTCTTGGCCTAGCGCTTCTTCGGCCATGCTATGCCGCCTTCGTCTTCTTCGACATCTCCATCACCTGTCCGCGGACGCTCGGCTCCAAGTAGGAGACCAGACGCGTCTCGACCACACGGGGATGGTTCGCCGCCAGAATGCCCATGATCCCCTGGATCACGATCTCCTTGTTCTGCAGCTCGAGCGTTGACCGCTCGCCGAGTTTGTCGGCAATCGGCAGGGCGAAGAGGTTGGCGATCATCGATCCGTAGAACGTCGTGAGCAACGCGACGGCCATCTGGGGTCCGATCTGGCTCGGGTCGTCCATCTTGACCAGCATGTTGACGAGTCCGACCAGGGTCCCGATCATCCCGAACGCGGGGGCCGCATCCCCCAACCCCCGGAAGATCCGTTGGCCCAGCTTGTGGCGCTCGACGATCCCGTCCATCTCCGTGCGCAGGGTCTCGCGCAGCACTTCCGGCTCGGTCCCGTCGACGCAGAGCTGGATCCCCTTTTTCAGGAAGACATCCTCGATGGGCACGTTCTCGAGCGAGAGGAGACTGTCCCGGCGCGATTTCTCCGCCAACTCTACGACTTTCGTGATCAGGGCGAAGGGGGGCTCTACCTTGTCGCGGAACGCGTTGGCGGCGACACGGAACGTGCTCAGGACGACCTTGAGCGGGAAGCGCACGAGGGTCGCGGCGATCGTCCCACCAATCACGATCAAGACCGAGGGCATGTTGACGAACGCCATCGGTGCCGGACCGGTCCCGATCGCAGAACCGATCAGGATGAGTCCGAGGACGAGTCCAATGATCGTTGCCAGGTCCATGACACCACCCTAGGTAAGGAGCCCTTCAAAGATGTTCGAGCGTTTGTACTCCTCGAGAAAGGCCTCTTGCAGCTCTTCGATCTCCGCCGCATCGTGACCAACCGCTGCCAGGGCGCCCTCGTCGATGGCCGCTTCCCAGTCCCCGACCGCCAGGCCGACCGTCCGCGTCATCGCATCGGCCACATGAACCAGGGCGGCGAGCTCCCCCCACTCCGTGTCCGGCCGGGGCCCGTGGTGGTCACCAATCGCCGAGACGATCGCCCCCGGGAATTTCCACTTCTGAGCCACGTGCCTGCCGATGTCGGCGTGGGTCAGGCCGAACACACGATCCTCGGTCGCGGTCAGCGCCATCCCCTCGCTGTTCACCATGCGCACCGCCTCGGCGAACTCCGCGGGGAAGTACTGGTCCATGATGACCCGTCCGATGTCATGAATGAGGCCGGTCAAGAACGCCTCCTCCGCCTGACTCACCTTCCACGTCTTCGCCAGCACGCTCGATGCCGCACCGCAGGCGATCGAGTGGCGCCAGTGAACGGTCCGATCGAACGCACCGGACGGAGACTGCCCCCCGTACGCGTTCATCACCGTCGCCGCCAGAACCAGGTTGCGAATGGTGCGGAATCCGAGCAGCACCACGGCCTGGTTGACCGATGCGATCCGCCAACGAAACCCGTAGTAGGCGGAGTTGATGATCCGCAGGATCGAGGCCACCAGGCTGAGATCCTTCGAGACCACCGCCGCCAGTTGGTGTGAGGAGACATTGGGATCATCGATCATGGTGAGGATCTTGCCCACCAGCTCGGGCAGCATCGGTACGGAATCGATCCGGTCCAGATCCTCACGAAGCATGGGCGCCTCCCACCAACCGCTGCTACTCCCCGACCGCCTTGTCCTGAGCGCTGTCCCCGCCCAGGGACTCCGCCAGCTGCTGGAAGCCGCGAATCATGTCCGCCGGTGGCGGCGATGGGTCCTCCCCTCCCCCCAGAGCCTGGATGTACTCGGTCAGTTGATCGGCTCCCTTCTCCAGCCGTGCGATCCCGTCCGCGGGGAGGTCATGACCGGTATGCCGCGAGGTCTTGACCACCTCTTCCATCGCTTTGGCCAGGCTGCCGATGTGCGCCAGCTGCAACTGTAACGCCGCGCCCTTGAGGCTGTGGATCGATCGATGCAGCACCTCCGCCGAGTCCTCGTCGGCGCGGCCCTCACGGGCCAGCTCGAGATTCTGGCGGAACACCGCCAGGTAGTTCGTCCCCGAGGACACGAATAGCGGGATCAGCACCTGAAGTTCTTCGGGCGAGAAATCGTTGGCATCCGGCATTGGCGGACCTCCCCCTCTCCACGGCGGTCCCGTGACCACTTGGGTCTCTCTGCCACTTATCGTCCCGGAAACGGCGTACTTGATAAGCGGATGCGACAGTTACGTCAGCCGTCCTCTTCCGAGGAGTGCCGTGCGTAGCGGTGGCGGAACTCGAGGAGCCCCCGCGCCAGGGTCTCGGCCAGGGCCTGCCGGTGGCTGGATGATCGGAGCTGGCGGGCGTCCTCGGGGTTGGTGATGAAGCCCAGCTCCACCAGAGCCGATGGCAGGCGGCAGGACCGAAGGACGGCGAAATTGGCCTGTTTGACCCCTCGGGCGGCGGCGAGGCGGCTATTGCCCAACGCCTCCAGCATGACCTCGGCCAATAGGCTGCTGCGGAGGATCGTGTCGGTTTGCAGAAGATCCACGGCAAAAGGGAGATCCGCGATCTCACCCAGCATCGGATCGAGTGTCGGGTCCGCCGAGTTCTCGAGCTGGGCGAGCTCACTGGCGGCGGCGCCGGACGCGCCCTGGAGGGAGAGGAAGAAGACCTCGGCGCCGCGGGCGGAATGACTGGGGCACCCGTTGACGTGGATGCTGACGAAGACATCCCCACTCATGGCCTGTGCGCGCACCACCCGATCCCGCAACCCCAGACGGACGTCCTGTTCCCGCGTAAGGCGCGCCCTGACCCCCGGTTCACGCTCCAAGGCATCCCGGAGCCTCTTGGACACGTCGAGCACGACGTCCTTCTCGAGCAGCGCAGGCTCCCGACTGACGACCCCGGGATCGCGTCCACCGTGCCCGGGATCGATCACCACCACCCATTCATCCGGGCCGCGGGCGCTGCCTCGATCCCGCTGCCGGTAGACATCGCACACCACGCGATCGGGTCGCCCGTCCTCCGCCGGAAGGGCGAACACATCGTACGAGGGCTCCTCGGACACATCGAGAACGATCTGGGCCGTTGCTCCCCGGAGTTGATTGAACCGGATTCCCTCGACCATCCAGTCCTCGACCTCGGGGAGCGTGAGGTTGGCCGCCGAGGTCTGCGCGAGATTGATGGCGATCCGGTAGGGATCCTCGAAGAGCCTCTCTCGAAACGAGGTCTCGCCGCTCAGGTCGAGAACCAGGCGGAAGCGATCCTCGTTCGAAGAGAAACGGATCTCGTCGAGTCGCACCGCGGACGCCGGCCCGACCAGTACCGCCGTCAATACGAGCGCCAGAAACCGCATCCCGCCCATGTGCCCTCAGTCCATGCTGCTGGTTACCCGGATGCCGTGTCTCCGCATCAGGGCCGCCGTGACCCCCATGCCCTCAACCAGTTCCGATCCCCGATAGATCTGGCCGTACCCGCAGGAGGGGCTGCGGGCCTTGAGAAGCACCTCCGTGATCCCCAAGCGGCGGCAGAGGTCGACCGCTTCCCGAGCGCCGCGCACAAAGGCTGCGGTCACGTCCCTGCCCGTTTCATCCTCCAGGCGCGCGCGACCATCCAGCACGTCCTCCCCATCCCCACCCACAATCTGCGCCGGGGGACGGGGTGTGGAGATCCCACCGAGTTGTTCGGGGCAAAAGGGGAGATAGTCGCACCCATCACCGGTCGGCAGGCACGAGGATTCGGGCAACGCACACCCGTCGTATCGACAGGCGACTCCGAGCAGGCAGGCGCTCACTCCCCGCACGTAGGCGTACCCCACGCGGATCAGGTGTCGGTCTTCAGGATGTAGGGTCGGGGATTGACCGGACGCCCGTGTTGGCGGACCTCATAGTGCAAATGGGGTCCGGTCGATCGGCCCGTATTGCCGACCTTCCCAATGACATCCCCCCGGCGAACCACCTGGCCCTGGCTGACCAGGATTTGCTCGCAGTGGCCGTACATGGTCACGTACCCATTGCCATGATCGATCTTGATCGTCTTCCCCATCCCTCCGTTGCGGCCTACCGACACCACCTCACCGGCGGCGGTGGCAACGAAGGGCGTGCCAATCTCGGCACAGAAGTCGAGCCCGTTGTGATGCTGAGGCCGGCCGGTGAAGGGATCGCGCCGACGGCCGAATCCGCTGCTCAAGTAGTACCTTCCCTGCACCGGGTTGATGGTGGGGATGTGATCGAGTCGATCGCGGTTGACCTCGATTAGCTGCTTGACCTCGACGAAGCTCTCTTCCTGAAACGCGAGCTGGCGGGACAACTCCTGCATCCGGTCACGGAAGACCTCGACCGTCCGTTCCAGCGCTGGCGAAAGCCTCCCCCCAATACCTCCGGGCTGATCGCTCGGCGTCCCCCCCACGCCGAGCAACGCCACCTCTTCACTGAAGGGTGGCAAGCCGGCCAGCAGGCGCGATTCGTTGGCCAGGTGGATGTGGTCGCGGACGGTGGCGTCGAGGCCGGACATCTGCGTGCCCAGCAAGACCAACTCGGCCCGTAGGGTCTCGTTTTCCTCTCGAATCCGCCCCAGCTCCCGCTGCCCATGGTTGAAGCGGACGTAGACCGCACCGGCGCCCACCACGAAGGCCACGGCGAAGAAGGCGATGCCGAAGAGGACGTACACCGGCCAAAGCTGGATCCGGAACTGACGGAGCCGCCCCCCCCCCTCGGGGATGATCATGAGGTTGGCATACCGTCGGGTCATTCCATCTCCCAGTCATCCGGGCCCCGGAGGGGAGCCCTCCTGCGATCCTCATACAACGCGCGGTCAACCTATCAGAGCCCCAGATGTCTGTCAAGAAAGGGCGACTACGCGTATCCCCTTTCAAATCAAACAGTTATGGGCCGTCTAGCCGTCCGTCGGTGGAGGAACCGCCTCCTTTGGCTCCTCGGCCTCCTCACCCGTCGTTTCCGCCTCCGGGAAGGCCTCGTCGCCGACCTCCTCCGAATCGGGCCGCCGGCGGACGTCGGACGCCCGCACACTGGCCGATCGGCGAATGTCGCTGATCTCTTCCTCGCAGTCGGTCAGCGAGTTCTCCAAGTTGAGGATCCGGCCCAGGACCGCCTGGACCGTCACATCCTCGAGCACGTCTCCCCTCTCCTCCCGCCGCGATAGCTCATAGACCCGCTCTCCCAAGGATGTCTTCTCGCGATTCAGCTCCCGGGTCAGGCTGAGCACATCGAGGCGCTTCTTGGTCACCTTGGCGTATTCCTCGGTCTTGATTCCGGCAACCTCGCAGATCTCCTTGATCTGCCTCAACAAGCGCGCACTACGCGTCTCCTCCATTTCCCTCCTCCTCGTGGCTCGAGCGGTTTGTGCCCCTCTCGGGAACTCTGATACAATCCGCCGCGTGCAGGATCAACCCAAAGCGATCTACTTCCTGAGCGACGCCCATCTGGGTAGCGGCGCCGATCAGGAGATGCGGCAGCGAACGCTGATCGCGTGGCTCCGGCATCTCCGCACTCGAGCCGCCCATCTCTATATACTCGGCGATTTGTTCGACTTCTGGTTCGAATACCGCCACGCCGTCCCCAAGAGCCATTTCCGCGTGCTGCGCGCACTCGCCGAGTTGGTCGAGGCCGGCACCCCGGTCTCCTATCTCGGCGGCAACCACGACTTCTGGTGCGGTGCCTACCTCGAACGGGACGTCGGTCTCCACGTCCATCAGCGACCGATCACCGTATCCCACCAGGGGCGCCGTATTTTTCTCGCCCACGGCGACGGCATTGGGCCCGGGGACACCGGGTATCGGATCGTGAAGGCAGTGCTTCGCCATCGGCTCGCCATTGCTCTCTATCGTACGATCCATCCCGATCTGGGGATTCCCCTGGCGTACCGAGTCTCCAAGACGAGCCGGAAGCACTCCTTGGGTCATGATGTCCTGCTCCGACGGATGGCCCGCCACCTGGTGGGCCCGAGGTTCGCCCAGGGTGAGGACGCCGTCGTGATCGGTCACATCCACACACCCACTCATCTGCGACACGGAGCGGGCCGCGACTTCGTCATCGTGGGCGATTGGCTGCAGAATCGGACCTATGTGCGGCTGGCTGCGGGTGAGTTCCATCTCGAACGCTTTCGGGAATCGGGCGCGCCGGAATCTCAGCTTCCAGCGCGCTGGCCGCGGGGGCTCGACCCCGGCCACTAGAGGTCCAGGCCGAGGGAGAAGCGGTGCTCTTCTCCGAGATCATCACTGAAGGGAACATACGCCCAGTAGGCTGACAGACGGCCGGGATGCACACCGAGTCCCACGCTGACGTCCCTCGTATCACGCCCACCCTGATAGCCGAGGCCGAACCGCAGCAACTCGCGGTATTCGTACGCCGCACCCGCCAGGAACGCGCCCCCTTCGTCTCTTACGTGCCGCGCTTCGGCGGCGAGCTCGACCCGGCCCTGCAACGCATCGAGCAGGATTGCATACGACGCGCCCCCCTGGATCATCAGGGGCGCATCGAACGATTCCTCGATATAGGTAAGCGATGGTCCGAGGTTCTGGACGACGCCACCGAACTGGAGCGGAACGTCATCACTCGGGATCCACTGCGCCCCCAGATCAACAACCCAACCGGTGGCGCTGTAAGCTCCGATGCTCTCGTTGAGGTACTTGAGCGTCCCCCCGGCGTTGAGCCCGTCGCGGATCGGCAGGCCGAGGGAAAGGCCCGTGGCGTACGTGGAGAAACCGAAAGCGCCGGTCGGGTTGGCTTGCTCATCGTAGCCCTCGAGATCATCGGTCCACAGCCCGTTGAAGAAGATCCCGGCGTTGAGCCGCCCGAGCGGCTGCACCGCGGCGGCGTATTCGTGCCGGATGTCGGCAAAGCTCTCGACATGGGACACCAGGAGAGTCGGCGAGTCGATGTGGGCCAGTCCCGCCGGGTTCCAGTAGCAGGCCGAGGCATCCGAGACATGCGAGGTTACCGCCTCACCGATCAGGGTCGCCCCGGCATCCACTCCGGTCTTCAGGAACGCGAGCCCCGTCGTTCCCTGCGCGACCGGGACGCAGAC
>Ga0180432_10001499_pt1 | contig 36775 bp, 44 predicted proteins | sample SS_ome_10_FD_132414 | JGI IMG/M metagenome (GOLD analysis project Ga0180432, IMG submission 132414) | Hypersaline lake sediment archaeal communities from the Salton Sea, California, USA - SS_1_MS_2 metaG | ecosystem: Environmental > Aquatic > Non-marine Saline and Alkaline > Hypersaline >... | reverse complement strand
TGGACTGCCTGAACTTTAAGAAAAAAGCAAGAGAATTGATATTTGAGGGAGAAGATTATATGAGTTATAAAGAAAAGGGAGAGGCAATAATGCATTGGCTTCCTGTTTCAAAAGATTTAGTTAAAGTTGAATTATTAATGCCAGACAACACTCTTGTTAAAGGACTGGGTGAAGCAGGCATGAGCAAACTCAAAGCAGGAGCTATAATCCAGCTAGAGAGAGTCGGATTCTGCAGATTAGACAAGATAAGCGGCAAAACACTGAAATTCTGGTTTACGCATAGATAATTGAAGTATCTGCACACAAGGCGGTATTAGGCCTTGAAACCCCTAAATTTGCGTTAACTTTAAATATGATATCCTAAAAATTAGTATTACAACCAGTGAGGTGGATGAATATGTTAATAGTAAAAGCAAAGATAAAAGAAGCAGTAGGCGACGCAAACGTTGCAAGCGATTTTGCAGAAGCACTTGATAAAAAAGTAGAACAGTTAATCAAGGATGCTGTAGAAAGAGCAAAAGGCAACAATAGAAGAACAGTAATGGCAAAAGACTTATAATTTTGCCTTATTTTTTTACTTTTTTTTAAATAGAATTCTTTATCGAACTTTCTTGGCACTCTTGATTTGTATGTGCATAGCACGCTTTGTTTGGCTTCTGTTGTTGATTAGGCTCAGATTTGTTTTAAATAGGCTGTGTATTTGAGAACTTCGCTAGGTGCTATGCACTTGCTTTGACTTTTAGGGTTTCTTTTAATCTTTTGATTTTTGCTTGAATAGATTTTAGGCGCATTTTAGAGACTGTCTTGTCTTTTTTTGCACTAGTGTATAATTTTTCCAGATTCTTGATAGATACCTTAATATCTTGAAATTTTTCTTTTCTAGAAGCTGTTCTCTGTTTAATTTTATCTTCAAGCTCCTGAATTCGTATTTTCCTAGACTCTTTAGAATCCATATACTTGCCTAGCTTTTTCTCCAGCTTGTCGATTTTGTCAACCAAGGCCTTGTGATGCGCTTCTTCCTTGAATTGTACTGCCTTGATGTTTTTCTCTTTAGCAAGAGCGTCTCTAATATCTACTTCCAGTTCTGTAACTCTTTTTTTAATAGAAGATGTGCTAATCTTTTTTAACTGAGAAATCTGTGCAGCTAATTTTTGCCTAGCATGTGTTCTTTCATCAAGTTTAAACTTAGCTAGACTAAGATAGAGTAGTAAAGTTCTTGTCTTCTGAAGATCAACATCAATAGGAATCATATTATTCCAAATCGTTTTTTCCTAGGCGGTGTAGGTGGAGCCCTTTGTACAGGCGGTCTCATAGGCCTTGGCGGAACATTTCCAGGAGTCTGCATAGGTGTTTGAGGCCTAGGCGGCATTGTTCCAGGAGCCACTGGTCTAGCAGGCATTCCTTGATTATTAGATCTTATGTTTATTCCAGGTCTTTGAAATGCAGGCGCTTTTGGTTTTTCCTTGCCTTTGACAATATCAGCCAAAGCAACCATTCCTTCAGCAATATCTGCTTGTTGTTCGAGAAGTTTATCCATTTTTTCAAGAAATGGCTTCATCTTTTCCTTAAACCCTAAACCAACTTCCTCTGTTCGGATTTCATGTCTTGCCTCGTCAAAAATCTTCAGCAGCTTATCCAGCTTTTGATTAAGTTCAACTAGAGAAACACGCAATTTTTTTGTAGGAGTAATCTCGAATTCTTTTAATTTATGCAATTCTTCTTTTAACTCCTCAATTTCTCTATGCGGCAAAAGCTCATATTCTTCAGGTTCGTCTTTTTTAGAAACATGTTTAGCTTTTTTGGCCATTAATATCACCATCTTTTTAATATATAATATATACTTTAAAATATACTTTGTTTATAAATATTTCGTTAAAAAAACAATGTTTTTTTAACGAATTTAGAACTTCTTTGAAGTTCTAATTTTCGTCAAAAAGCCTACATTGGTGGCATTCCAGGCATTCCTTGCGGCATAGGGCCTTGCGCAGGACCGCCTGCAATGACATCATCAATCCTCAAAATCATCTGAGCAACTTCTGAAGCAGAACTAATTGCCTGAGTCTTAATTTGTAGAGGCTCAATGACGCCTGCGTTCCAGGAATCAACAGTCTTGCCTGTGAAAACATTAATGCCTGCCCATAATTTCTTCTTATCATGAGCTGCCTTTAAATCAGTCAAAACATTAATAGGATCAAGACCTGCATTCTCTGCAAGAGTTCTTGGTATTACCTCTAAAGCAGAAGCAAATGAAAGAACAGCCAACTGCTCTCTTCCAGTTAAAGAGTTGGCAAATTTTCTGAGCCGTCTTGCAACTTCTATTTCAGGAGCGCCAGCACCGCCAACAACAAGACCTTTTTTAAGAGCAGAAGCAACATCGCCAATAGCATCAGTCATAGCTCGCTTTACTTCAGCAACAACATGTTCTGTTCCGCCTCTGACAAGAACCGTGACAGACTTAGGATTTTTACAGCCTGTAACAAATAATAATTCTTCATCATTGATTTTCCTTTCTTCAACAAAACCAGACTTTCCCAAATCATTTGCATTCAAGTCATCAAGATTTGTGATGACTTTTGCACCAGTAGCTCTTGAAATTGCCTGGATATCGCTTTTCTTTACACGTCTCGCAGCCATGATTCCTTTTTTTGCAAGGAAATGCTGAGCAACATCATCAATGCCTTTTTGACAGAAAATAATATTTGCACCAGAAGCTGCAATCTTCTCAACCATTACATGAATCATTCGTTCTTCTTGCTCGATAAAAGCCTGCATCTGCATAGGATCTGTAATTGAAATTTTTGCATCAATTTCAGTGTCTTTAATCTCTATTGCAGTATCAAGTAAAGCAATCTTTGCATTGCTCACAACCTTTGGCATACCTGGATGAACAACTTCTTTCTCAATAACTACGCCGTTAATCAATTCAGTATATTCAACACTGCCGCCTACTTTTTTCTCAAGCTTGATATTTTCAGTATCAAAAGATATCTTATCATCTGCCTTGTCAATAACTTTCTTGACAGCTTTGATAGCAATCTCACTCAATTTTTCTTTAGCCGCCTCTGCGCCTTTTCCATAAATTGCAGTCATAGCAACTTTTTTCAGTATAGAATCGTCTTTTTCGCTAACTTTTACAGCAATCTCATTAAGAATTTCATTGGATTTATCTGCTGCCTGTCTGTAACCTCTGACAATAACAGTAGGATGAATGTTCTGTTCAAGCAGAGACTCTGCCTGCTTAAGAAGTTCTCCTGCAATAACAACTGCAGTTGTTGTGCCGTCGCCAATCTCTGCCTCTTGTGTCTTTGCAACCTCTACAATCATCTTTGCAGCAGGGTGTTCTATCTGCATCTCTTCAAGAATTGTCACGCCGTCATTTGTTACTGTGATGTCGCCTGCGCCGTCAACAAGCATCTTGTCCATGCCTTTAGGGCCAAGAGTTGTCCTGACTGTCTCAGCGACCAGCTTTGCAGCCATTATATTATTTTTTTGAGCAGTCCTGCCAGTAGTTCTTTGAGTTCCTTCTGGAAGTATGAATATTGGTTGTACATCTTTTGACATAATTATCCCCCCGATTAATTAAGAAAATGAGCCAATAGTTCTTTATAAAGTTTGTGATAGTGCAAGGCAAAATGGGGTTATTTAGATTTCTTTCCTGAATGTACTGGAACAACCTGCCTTTGACCACTATACGTGATTGTTTCAATTGTTTTTTGGTGCGGATTATATGCTGTGAGAGTTCTTTTCTTAGTTCCAGATGTTTTTAAAACGAATCTAACATGACTTATAACATCTTGTCCGCCAATATCGACTACAACATAATCTGAATCTGCATTCTGTAATGCTTTGTCTGTGAAACATTCAACCATGACTGGGGTGAAATTACTGTGCCCGATATCAAATAGAACATCTGCTATGTCAGATACAGGAATCCTGGCTCCACATTCTGTTAATATTGTTTTGTTTTTGTTAAATTTAGCTTTTCTTGAACTTTCTATTTTAACTCTAGACGTAAGTTCACTAGTATCTGTTGCTAAATAATCTTTGGCTGGTTTAGCCTCGGTATATGCTTTACTTCTTCCACTTACCATAATATTTCCCCCTGTATTTTGAAATTAAAAAATAAAGATGTTTATAAATTGCTTAATTAATGCTAAAATATCCTGGATTTTGGTTTGATTCGCCATCAGAGCTATTTTCGTCAAAATATAACATATGCGGGTTTTGAGAAAGCACACTTACTCTTTCTGCTAATTCGCTGTTGCCTAGATCTTTTAGTTCTGAATCCTTAAAACTCTGTATGTATCTGTGAGCCTCTTGAGGTTCGCAGCCTATTGCTGAACAAGACTCATGTACTGCAATCATTCCTGCGATTAGATCTTCTGCAATTGCTCGGGTATCATATTTACTTTCTTTACTCATTTTTGTCTTCCTCCACGAATAATGTATACCTGGAATTGTGTTAAGTATTTAAAGATTGTGACCAAAAAGAATAAATACCTGCATAGATTAACTCGAGACATGATAGTCACAATATCTGGAAATCTGGGAAGCGGAAAAACAACAATCGCAAAAGCAATTGCTAAAAAATTCAAAATTAAGCATTATTCTGCAGGAGATTTTATGAGAGATATGGCAGAAGAGCGAGGGATAACGCTTTTAGAATTGAGCAAGTTAGCTGAAGAGAATTCTGCGGTGGATAAAGAAATAGACGAGAGAAGTAAGACACTAGCAGAAAAAGAAAAGAATTTTGTAATTGACAGCAGACTTGCGTGGTATTTTATTCCTGATTCGCTTAAGATATTTGTCAAATGCGATATTGATGAAGCAGCAAAAAGGGTTTTTCCAAGAAAACAAAAAGGTGATGATGAAAATATAACATTAGAGGCGACAGCAGAGAACATACGCAGAAGGGAAAAAAGCGAAATAGAGAGATACAAGGAATATTATGGTATTGAGCTGCAAGACGAGTCAAATTATGATTTGGTCTTGGATACGACAGAGCAAAAAAAAGAAGATGTGATTAAAAAAGTGCTTGAGTGGGTGGGGAAACAGGTTAAACTGGATTAAAGCGAAAGCTTTAAATTGAATCCTGCAAAAATAAAAACCATGGCAATAAAAAAGGACGATTTCATCGAGATTGAATATACTGGCAGATTAAAAGACAACAATGAATTATTTGACACTACAGATGAACAGGCTGCAAAAGATGCAGATGCATACAGTCCAAATGCAAAATATGGATCAGTTATAATTTGCATTGGGGAAGGGCAAATCGTCCAGGGACTTGATGAAGCAATTATTGGAAAAGAATTAGGAAAACACACTATTGAATTATCGCCTGAAAACGCATTTGGCAGAAAAGACGCTAAATTAATCCAGATGGTTCCTTTGACAAAATTCACACAAAATGATATAAAACCATTTCCAGGCCTTCAGGTAAATATTGACGATGCAATCGGTACAGTAAAAACAGTATCTGGAGGAAGAGTTCTAGTTGATTTTAATCATCCGTTATCTGGAAAAGACTTGATATATGAAATCGAACTAAAACGACAGGTAACAGATAAAGGAGAACAGGTAAAATCATTATTAAATTTACTAATCGGAATGAAAGATATTAATGTAGTAATGGACGGCAACAAAGCAAAAGTAAAGCTGCCAGCAAATGTGCCTCCGCAGATAGCAGAAGAGTTAGTTAAGAAAGTAAAGGCATTAGTGAAAGTGGACGGCCTTGAGTTTGTGGACGCCAGAAAAACAGAAACACCTAAAGAAAAGCCTGCAGAAACGCCTGAAAAAACTAATGAGCCTACTGAAAATAAAAAAGAAACTCCGCAAGAAAAACCAGAAGTTTCAAAAGCAAAACCAGAAGTTTCAAAAGAACCTGCTTCTCCATCACAATAAAGTATAAATACTAGTTCATTCTTAGTCCTAAAAGAGGGTTTGGGAGAAAAATGGATTTTATAAGACCGGTAAATTCTGAAGAACAGGCACGTAGTGTACATGTTGCACAACCTGCACCGCCTGCACAACAACAATCAATACAGCCATCTGTGCAAAAATCAATGCAAGATGCTGAACTAGAAGAGCTGCTGGCACAACAGCGAGCAAGCATCAAAGTATTTGGAGCTGGCGGCGGCGGTAATAACACAATCAATCGTATTACTGAAGTTGGAATACAGGGCGCAGGAACAATCGCAATAAACACAGATGCGCAAGATTTGCTGTACACAACTGCAGACAAAAAAATTCTAATTGGACGAGAAGTAACTAAAGGGATGGGTGCAGGATCAGATCCTAAAATAGGGGAAGAATCTGCACGAGAGAGCGAGCACGAAATAAAAAAAGCAATTGGCGGCGCAGATATGGTATTTGTGACCTGCGGATTAGGAGGAGGAACAGGAACTGGCAGTGCTCCAATAATTGCCGAAATCGCTAAAAAAGGCGGTGCTTTAACAGTTGGAATAGTTACAATGCCTTTTACAATGGAAGGCAACAGACGTTATGATAATGCAGTTATAGGGCTAGAGAGATTAGAACATGTTGTAGATACTTTAATCGTGATACCAAATGATAAATTATTAGAACTTGCACCTGATCTGCCGTTGCACACAGCATTTAAGGTAGCAGATGAAATCTTAACAAACGCAGTAAAAGGAATAGCTGAATTGGTAACCAGAGCAGGATTAGTGAATTTAGATTTTGCAGACATAAGAGCAGTTATGTCTAATGGTGGAGTGGCTTTGATTGGAGTTGGAGAGAGTGATTCTGAAAACAGAGCTGTTGAAGCTGTTGAAAAAGCAATAAGCAATCCTTTGCTTGACGTAGATATAACCGGCGCAACAGGCGCATTGATAAATGTCTGCGGCGGAAAAGATATGAAACTCAATGAAGCAAGAAAAGTCGTAGAGACAATATCACAAAAACTTTCTGAAGATGCAAGAATAATCTGGGGAGCGCAGATTTATGAGGATTTAGGAGGAAATCTGCGGACCATGCTTATAGTTACAGGAGTTAAATCACCACAAATATTCGGCCCAACAAGAAAAATGTCTACAGAGGCAAAGAAGGAGATAGAAGAGGAATTGGGAATTGAGTTTGTAGATTAGAAAAAAGTATGTGCATAGCACGCTTCGTTTCGCTTCTTTTGTTAAATATTGACCAGATTTATTTTAAATAGAGCGTATTCTAGAGAACTTCGCTAGGTGCTATGCACAATATAGAAAAAGATTAACTTTTTATACTACTTCTTATTCTTTCTGAGTATTATGGAAGAGCATAAAGAATCAACAGAACATCATGCAGCACCTGAACAGAATACGCAGAATTCTCCTACTGGCGGAGAGATACCGCAAAAAGTAGAACAGCAGCCTGCACAGATGTTCAAGGCAAAAAAACATGATGAAGAAAAAATAGCTGCAGAGAAAAAATCATCTTGGAAAGAAAAATTATGGGCTTTTTTTAAGGAGTGCAAAAGAGTTCTGAGAATCACAAAAAAACCAGATAAAGAAGAGCTTAAGATGATAGTCAAGATATCTGGATTAGGAATTATTATAATTGGCATGGTAGGGTTTATCATACATTTTATGAAGGAACTACTTTTCTAGACAAAAAAAATATGTGCATAGCACGCTTCGTTTTGCTTCTGTTTTTGATTCTGCTCCGGATTTATCTTAAATCTTAATATGTGTTTGAGAACTTCGCTAGGTGCTATGCACATACGAAAAAACAAAACCTTTTTAAAGTCATCTTCAATTATATATCAAATAAATCTTCTTACGGGAAATAAAAGAGGTAGGGTAACCTAAAATGTCAGAAGAAAAAGAAAAACAAAAAACACACATATTCGCTTTAAGAACAACTGCGAACAGAGAAGACCAGGTATTGGATTTTCTCAGTGCAAATGTCCAAAAAAAAGGGCTTGAAGTTTATGCAGTCATCAGACCGCATGGAATGAGAGGCTATATCTTTGTGGAAGCATTAGATAGAATAAATGCTGAACAAGCTGCATTTAATGTTCCTTATGCAAGAGGAATCTTGCCAAAAGAGATAGACTACAAAGAAATAGAACATATGCTTGAGCAAGTCAGAAGAGACGTAAATATCAAGAAAAACGATATTGTTGAAATAATCTCAGGACCATTCAAGAGAGAACAGGCAAAAATTACAAGAATAGACAAAGCAAAAGAAGAAGTGGTTGTCGAGCTCCTTGAAGCAGCAGTTCCAATTCCAATAACTGTAAAAATGGACTCTGTAAAAGTCATAAGAAGAGATTCTGATGACTCTGACGATGAAGAAGCGTAAACCTTATAAATCATCATAAAACAAGATAATAAAATGGCAGACCAAGTAATCGAATGTTTAATTGAAGGCGGAAAAGCCACTGCAGCACCACCATTAGGTCCTGCGCTAGGCCCTGCTGGAGTAAACATTGGACAGGTAGTTGCAGAAATAAACAAGAAAACAGCAGACTTTAAGGGAATGAAAGTTCCGGTAAAAGTTACTGTAAAATCTGACAAAAGTTTTACGATTACAGTTGGTACGCCTCCGGTTTCTGCTCTTGTAAAGAAAGAAGCAGGAGTTGACAAAGGAGCAGGAAATCCTTTGGCAGATAAAGTAGCAGACCTGAAAATAGAACAGGTAATCAAGATTGCAAAAATGAAAGAAGATGCCTTGCTAGGAAAAAACATGATATCAAAAGTAAAAGAAATTCTTGGCTCATGTGATAGTATGGGCATCATGGTGGAAGGTAAACAAGCAAGGGAAGTAATCGCAGATATTAATAAAGGAGACTTTGTAGAAAAAATCAAATCTGGAAAAACAGAACTATCTGCAGAAGACCTAAAGAAACTAGCTGAAGAAAAGAAAAAGCTACAAGAAGACCTAGAGAAAAAGAGAAAAGTATACGAAGCAACAGCAAAAGATATAATTGCAAAGATGGAAGGCAAAGCAAGAGGAGAAATCAAGACAAAACTTGTAGAGGCAAAAGTTCCATCAGTCATAATCGAAGAACTTCTACCAGCAGAAACAAAGGAAGGTGCAAAAGGCGACGAAAAGAAAGCAGCTGCACCGGCACCTGCCAAAAAGTAAAAAGAGAGTGTGTTAATGGAAAAAGGTCAAGCAGCAATAGAATTTATGCTTACGTATGGTTGGATACTTCTTGTGGTAGTAGTTGCAATGGGCGCACTACTTTATTTTGGATTTCTCAGCCCAGAAACATTCAACCAGAAACAGTGTGAAATAGCACCCGGCATAGATTGTATAGAATTCCGGGCAACAAGTGATGAACTAACTTTAATCATAGAAAACAATCTGGGACAGGATATATTCATCAAAAAAATGAATGATCCTTTAGGTGAGTGTTCATTTGAGGAAGGCAAAGAGGTAAAAACCAGTGAAAAAGAGACGTTTTTGCTGCAGAATTGCAACTATGATTCAAAAGGAGAGAGCCTAAAAACAGAGGTTGTGATAGAATACCAAAGCTCAACAGGCATAGACCATACTGAAACTGCCCAAATACTCACGTTTATTGAGTAATTCCAATATATATAACAAAAGATATTTATATAATAAAGTTAAAATCTAAAAGATATGAGCTTAAAAACAGTGGTGATAGGGACACTAGGATTAGGAGTGTTAATCACAGCTGTAGCCATCCTTCTCAGCTTTACGGGGGGCACAGATCCAACACCTGATTTGATTCCTACGATTGTAAAACTGTATCAACATAAAGATAATTCTGTAGAAAAAGCAAAAGACATAACCAAAATAGATGAGATAGTGACTGACATGGATGATACTGCGATTACTGACGCATGGCTTTCAATGCTAGACTGCCTGAAAGAACAATGCGTTCCAGATGATTATTTTAATTTTGTTATGACTGTAATAAATGAAAAAAGTCATAAAATAAAATACAGTGATTTATTAACTAATATATTGATAACACAACGGTACTGGGGAACAGAAAACATTGTAGACTTTTCAAAAGCCCTTACTGCAGCTAATGCTGACATAGATGCATTGCATAATAAAGCAGTATCTGACAAATGGACAGAAATAGTTGCATGCAATGGAGTGTGCCCAGAACAAAATACCTTGTTTTTCCAACTAATACAAGAATTATACCCATGAAAAAAATATTTCACAAAGTAGATAAAGCAAGACTAAGATTTGTTAAAGTAGAATTTGCTTTGCTTATGTTTTCTCTTGTTTTATTAGCACTTGTTTTTTCAAGACCAGAAGTAATTGGTTATGCAAGCACAAATATACACAGCCAAGACCTTAACTTATTGGTAGATCATAGCCAAGGATTTTTCTTAAGATCTGTGACGCAACAACCAATACATTTGACTTCATTGACAATAAGCGGAGAAGTTATTGGAAAGGGAACAGCATCAGTGTATTTGGAAGATGCATATGGGATACGGCATTTGGTCTACAAAAATATGAAATCTAAAGATAGCACGCATAATAGAATAACTGGTGTGAGTGCAGCAGGAAGCGCAATGAGTGAATTAAGTGTTACGGGAAATAGCCTTCCAGCAAAAGAAGAATTACCTGTATTAGATCTTTTAGAAGCAAATGATTTGTATGGATATGTAATGCTTTCTAAAGGGTATAAAGCTGTTACTGGTAAATTCAATAATGCTTGTGTAGATTCCTGCATATTGTATGGAAATTCATACATTGGAACTCATTTTAAACTTGACTTTTTTGTAGAACCTGGAACAAAACTAAATATAAATGAGATAGTTTATACAACTCTTGAAGAAATTTAAAATGTGTGCATAGCACGCTTTGTTTGGCTTCTGTTTTTGATTCTGTAGAAAAAATGTGATTTTTTCTATTCCGCAAAATGGATAATTTTGCGTTGTTCCATATTTGTCTTAAATCTTAATATGTGTTTGAGAACTTCGCTAGGTGCTATGCTCAATGGCAATGTTTTTAAAGCTTCTACTTATCTCTAGTTCTTATGAATAAAGAAGTAATCAGGGAGTTAATAGAATTATTAAAACAGAAAGATATGTCTAAAGAAAAACTCTCCAAGCTAAAATTAAAACTTTGCAGAAAGTATAAAGTTAGACAGCCTCCGACAGATATAGAGATTTTATTACATGCTACTCCTGAAGATATTCAAGAGATGAAGTTAGTAGTTAAACCAATGCGAACGCAATCAGGAGTTGCTGTTGTTGCTATTATGAGCTATCCTTTTGCATGCAAGCATGGACGATGCTTGTATTGTCCTGGCGGACCATCCAGCTTTTTTGGAGATGTTCCTCAAAGTTATACTGGAAAAGAGCCAGCAACAATGCGGGCAATAAGGAATAAGTATGATGCTTATCTTCAGGTGTTTAATCGCTTGGAGCAGTATATTGCTCTAGGACACATGCCTGACAAAATTGAATTGATAATAATGGGGGGAACATTCCCTAGTTTTGAACGAGAGTATCAAGAAGAGTTTATTGCTTATGCGCTTAAGGCAATGAATGATTTTGGAGCAGAATTTTTTGTTGATGGTGAATTAGATTTTGCTGCGTATAAAAAATTCTTTGAGATGCCTGGAGATATGAGAGATGATGCAAGAATTAAAAGAATACAGGCAAGGATGATTAAGTTAAAGGGTAAGTTTGATTTACTTAAGGAGCAGAAAAGAAATGAGACTTCTAAAATAAGGTGTGTTGCAATGTGTCTAGAGACTCGCCCTGATTATTGTTTTGAAAAAGAAGTAAATGAAATGCTTACATTAGGAGGCACAAGAGTTGAGTTAGGTGTGCAGACTGTTTATGAAGATGTTATGAAGAAAATTAAACGAGGGCACAGTGTTAAAGATGCTGTAAAGGCAACACAATTAATGAAAGATTCATTTTTGAAAGTTGGATATCACATGATGCCTGGTTTGCCTGGTTCAGATTCTTCAAAAGATATTAAGATGTTTAAAGAATTATTTGACAATCCTGATTTTATGCCTGATGCTTTGAAGATTTATCCTTGCATGGTAATTGAAGGAACAGAACTTTATGATATGTGGAAGAAAAAGAAGTATTCTCCTATTACGACTGCAAAAGCTGCAAAAATATTAGTTGAAGCAAAAAAGTTTATACCAAAATATTGTCGCGTTATGCGAGTGCAGAGAGATATTCCAACAACAATGATATCTGCAGGCGTAGATAGAACTAATTTACGGCAGTATGTTTCACAATTGTTGAAGGAAAAGGATATTAAATGTAAATGTATCCGATGTAGAGAACCAAAAGGGCGACAGATTGATTTTTCAAAAGTTGAAATCAAAAGAATGGATTATTCTGCAAGCAAAGGCAAAGAAGTATTTCTTTCTGCTGAAGTCGGAGATATTTTGTTAGGATTTTGTAGGCTACGGATTCCATTTAAGCCATTTAGACCAGAGATAACTAAAACAAGCGCAGGAATAAGAGAATTGCATGTCTATGGAACTGCTGTTCCTGTTGGTGAAAAAGGAATGGCTCTGCAGCACAAAGGTCTTGGAAAGAAATTGATGCTTGAGGCAGAGAGAATTGCAAAAGAAGAGTTTAAGTGCGACAAAATGCTTGTTATTTCTGGAATTGGTGTAAGAGAGTATTATAAAAAGCTAGGATATAAAAAGGATGGAGTTTATGTTAGTAAGAAGTTATAGTTTTATTTCTTTTGCTTGAGTATAATATGTCTTGACAAGTTTTTGCATTATTTCTGCAAAAGGCGTATCTCTGATTAGCATTGTTACATTGGATTTTATTAGTGAAATCAAGACTTCTTCATCTCTGACTGATATTGCAACCCCTTTATTATCTATTGCTTTGATGTTTTTTTGCACTTTTTGCCAGATTTTGATATTTTTTATGTTTTCTTTGTCTGTATTTACTAAATCTAGGTATTCAACACCCTTTTTAATCCCTTTTTTAGTGTCTTTAATGAATTCCGGCTTTGGTTCTGAAGCATATTTTATCCTGTAGTTTATTTTTGTTGATGGTTTTGTTTCTCTTCTGATGGCATAGAAGTTCTTTTTTCCAAAAGCGAGAATGACTGGGTCTTTTACTTTTATATCATAGAATTTTTTTAGCTCTTTTATTTCTTCTGCCATATCTGCGAGCTTGTTTTGCTTTTTTGCTAGAAGATTTAGCAGATTGTCGGGGTCTGTTGCAATGAAATGCTTTGTTTTTTCTGGAATGACTTTTACTAAACCTTTGTTTTCTAGGGATGCTAAAGTGTCATATATCCTACTGTGTGGAACACCAGATTCTTTGCTTATTTTTGCAGCAGGAGATTTACCATGTTTTACTAGTGCTTCATAGGCTAGGCTTTCGTTCTTTGTAAGGCCTAATTCTTCGTATTTGATAGCCATGTCAGCGGATAATGGCTTTTTGTATTTAAAATTTGCTAAAAACCACCTCATTAAGGGTGGCAAAGATATAAATATTAGTATATCCTACTACTAGTTAGTTATTACATAAATGAGGTGACTACAATGACAAACAAAAACTTGATTAGCAGAATAAGAGACAGCATTGACAGAAAGTTGAAATTATGGAAAAGTCCGGTATATGTGGGCGAATTTAATGGAGCAGGTATTGGAGAAAAACCCCGAGAAATTATAGTATATCGCTCAAAAAGCCACTACTCTACGCCAATTGCTGAGATTCTATGCCCTAAGGAAGAAGAAGATTCTAGAACATCATATAAGTGTGAAATATACTATATGACTCTTAATCCATATGATTATACAGATAGAGATATCTTTGACAAAACTTTGCAAAATCTCACAGATGAAGATCTAGCAAAAGGCCGAGAAAAAATTCTTGCAAAAAGAGGATTAGATGTATCTCTAGATGCATTAAAAGAATTCAGGGACACTGCGAAAGTGTACGTAAATAGAGATGATTACAATGGCTGAGACAAAACAAGATAAAGACAAGAAATACAGAAATTTGATAGAACGCCTAATTATTTTTTATGAGCTTCCGGTTGGTTTGTTTAAGGACAGGCCTTTAGCATTAAATAGAGCTAAAGAATGGGTTGAAATGATAGACTCTGGCCAATATGACCCAAATTCCTGGCGAGGCGGGAGCTTATTAAAAATTGCAGAATGGTATGCGTCTGGATTTTAGTCATGGACAGATTAAAAGCTTGGGAGACGTCCATAAAAAGGATCAGTATCCTTTGAGGAAAAAGGATTATTTTGATATAGCTAGAAGTTGGAACCAAGCTAAAAAAGAAAATATCTTTGGCGAGAACTGGCCAAATAGAAAAATAATTGACTGATTTAGAAACCTTTATTAAATCATTCTTTCTTTTTTTCTTTTTATGACTAAACTAAAACCAATACCTGGAACAGAGGACATTGAATTCAAGCCGAAGTTTATAGAACGGTATTCTTCTTTGACGGATTGGGAAGAGTTTAAAAAATATACTCTTTGTTTTTTGCGGAAGTCTATTCGTGTGAATACTCTTAAGAAGTCTGTTGCAGAGATAAAGAAAAGACTGAGCAAGAGTTGGAAACTAGAGCCAGTGCCCTGGTGCAAAGAAGGGCTTTTTATTGAACATAAAGAAGGCAGATTGGATGTTGGGAATACAGTAGAGCATGCTTTAGGATATTATTATGTTCAGGAAGCTGCATCAATGATTCCGCCAGTTGTGCTGGATCCAAAACCAGGAGATATAGTATTAGATGTTTGTGCTGCACCAGGAAGTAAAAGCTCGCAAATTGCACAGTACATGAAAAATACAGGCGTATTAATTGCAAATGATGTAATTGGACAGAGATTAGCTGCGCTTGGTATAAATTTGCAGAGATGTGGAGTCAGCAATGCAGTGGTAACGCAGATGAAAGGAGAGAAGATGAAAGGATTTGCTTTTGATAAAATACTTTTAGATGCACCATGCTCTGGAACAGGAACGATTAGAAAGAGTATCAAAACAATTAAGTGGTGGAATCCTAAAACAGTTTGTAGTATAGCTGGAATGCAAAAGAGATTAATTCTAAATGCGTTTGATTTATTGAAACAAGGGGGTACAATGGTTTATTCTACTTGTTCGTTAGAGCCAGAAGAAAATGAGGGTGTTGTTAATTACCTGCTTTCTAATAGAGAGGATGCACAAGTTGCAGACATCAAGCTGGATATCAATAGAGACCCGCCAATAATGGAGTTTAAGAAAGAAAAATATGATCCAAGTATAAAGAAATGCTTGAGATTATGGCCTCAAGATAATGATACAGAGGGGTTTTTCGTGGCTAAGATAAAGAAGAAATAATTACCTTTTTTTATACCTGCAGAATTTTGCTTTATGACCGTTGTCTTTTTGGTATTTGCAGGGCATTTGCAAGGTGCAATATTTTTCACCAAAGCGTTCAATGCTGTGCTGGCTTCCATCAGTTCTTGTGTAACAGTAATGTGCAGCTGAACCATTTGTTGCTGCTTTTGCATCAATTACTTCTTGTTCAAGTGTTGCTTCTTTAGCATCCAGAGCTCTTAGTTTTCTTACTTCTGCTACATCTGTGTGGAGTTGCAGTGCTAACTCTTTTGTTGTTTTATTTCGCTTAGTCATTTTGTCTCACTCACTCTTTGTAATCCCCTTTTTTATTTTAAAAATACTGTTTTGTTTTTATATTGCGTGGCATAAATTCAACAAAACATAAGATTATGACTTATTTGTGGGAAAAATGACAAATATGCAAAAGATTTATTAAGTTCAAAATATTAGTAAATAAATATGGTAAAAAAATCAAATATCAATCATGAAGTGTCACAAATATTAAAAAGCGATCTTGCGATACAAAAAGATCTTCATAGAAAACTCATAAACACCAGAGCATTAGCTAAACACATAATACAAAAATACCCTATTCGTGCTTCTCTAGATTCTGTTATATCTGCAATAAGGCGTTTCCAGAGCCAAGAAAAATTTAAAGAGGAAGAAACCGTACTACTGAGCTGTTTTAAAGGAGCAGTAGTCTCTACAAAAAATAATGTGGCGTGCTTGACAATAAGCCTAAGGCCTGCTGATTTTTTCAAAAAGTTCTGCACTGTTAAAAAATCATCATTAAGAATCACAACGGGCAGCAGAGAGGTAAAGTTAATAGTAGAGCACCCCAAATTGGCAGAGATGAAAAAATTATTTGATAAAGACGAAATAAGCAAAATACAGCAAGGACTCAGTGAAATCAATGTAAAACTAAGCACAAAATCACTAGAAACAAAAGGAATTCTTGCAAGAATATCCAGCGAAATAGCTTTGGCAAACATAAGCTTGCAAGAAATGGTGGTGTGCCCGCCAGAATTCTTGATATATGTCAAAGAAAAAGATATTGTAAAGGCGCATGAGGCGATATTAAAGCTTTGCTAGTAGAAATGTTTTTATACCTGCATTGTTAAATTGATTCTAAAAGAGGTGAAAGTATGGTTAAAGTTGCAATAAATGGCTTTGGAAGGATTGGAAGGCAGATATTTCAAATCGCGCTAAAAAATAAGGTTAATATTGCTGCAATCAATGATCTCACAGATACAAAAACACTAGCATATCTTCTGAAATACGATTCTGTGTATGGCAGATATCCTGGAAAGGTATCATATGACAAGAATCACATAATTGTTGATAATAAAAAAATAAAGGTATTTGCAGAGCCAAACCCTGCAAAATTGCCCTGGAAAAAATTGGGCGTTGATGTAGTTGCAGAGTGCACTGGATTTTTTACAGATAGAACTGGAGCAATGAAACACATCAAAGCAGGCGCAAAAAAAGTATTGCTGAGTGCGCCAGGAAAAAATCCAGACATAACTGTTGTTTTAGGGGTAAACTTTGACAAATATGATAAAAAGAAACACAAAATCATTTCAAATGCATCTTGTACAACAAACTGCATAGCGCAGATGGTTAAGGTTCTTAATGATAAATTTGGCGTGCTAAACGGATTCATGACAACAGTGCATGCATACACTGTAACACAAAAAATAGTTGACGGACCTGCAAAAAAAGATGTAAGAAGAGGGAGAGCTGCTGCAGTCAATATTATTCCTACAACAACAGGAGCAACAAAAGCAGTTGTAGAGACAATACCTGATCTAAAAGACAAATTAAATGGAATGGCAATAAGAGTTCCAGTGGTTTGCGGTTCAATATGCCAGTTTTCTGCAGTCCTAAAGAAAAATGTCACACCAGAAGAAGTTAACAAAGCTTTTAAAAAGGCATCAACAAAATTAAAAGGAGTATTACAGTATTCAGAAGAACCATTAGTGAGCAAAGACATAATACAAGATTCGCATTCCTGTATATTTGATTCCCTGACAACACAAGTAGTTGGGGGAAATACAGTAAATATATGCGGTTGGTATGATAATGAATGGGGATATTCCAGCCGAATGGTTGATGTGTTAAAGAGATTACTATGAAGTTCAATACATTGAAAAACATTGATGTTGAAAACAAAAAAGTTCTAGTTAGAGTAGATTTCAATGTTCCAATGGACAAAAAAGGAAAAATACTAGATGACAGAAGAATAAAAGCAGTGATACCAACAATTAACTATCTTGTAAAGAAAAAAGCAGTAATAATTCTTATGTCTCACTTAGGAAGACCTAAAAAAGTAGATGATAAATTAAGAATGAGGCCTATTGCTAAAAGATTAAACAAACTGCTGAAAACAAATGTCAGCTATGTTGATGACTGCCTGGGAGCAAGTGTGGAGGAACAAATAGATGAACTGCAGGCTGGAGAGATTTGTTTACTTGAAAATCTAAGATTTTATCCAGAAGAAACTAAAAATAACAAATTATTTGCACAAGGACTTGCAGAATTAGGAAATGTGTATGTAAATGATGCATTTGCAACACTTCACAGAGCAAATGCTTCTGTTGTGGGAGTTCCGCACTTTTTACCAAGCTGTGTAGGATTATTAGTTACGAAAGAACTAAAACAGCTAGACAAAGCAAGAAAACCAAGAAAACCATTTTTTGCAATAATCTGTGGAGCAAAAGAAGACAAGCTCAAAGTTGCAGAGAAACTTTTTACAAAAGCCAGCAATCTATTCATAGGAGGCGTGCTTGGCAATATTCTCTTGAAAGCAAGAGGATATAAAATAGGAAAATCCAAAATAGAAAAAATAAAACTTCAAAAGAAATTTGTAGACAGCACAAAAGTAATCACTCCAGAAGATGTAGTTGTTGCAAATAAATTAACACAAAGCGCTAAAATAAAGACAGTTCCTGTTTCAGAGATTCCTGCTGGCTGGATTATCGTCGATATAGGACCTAAAACTCTGAAACGCATAAAGGAAATAGTTGGGCACAGCAGAACCGTGTTTTGGTCTGGTCCGCCTGGAATGTTTGAGATACCTAAGTTTTCCAAAGGAACAAAAGCCCTGGCAAAAATGCTTTCCCAAGCAAGTAAAGTCACTATTGCAGGCGGGGGAGACACTGCCGAAGCAATAGATAAATTCAAGCTTGCAAAAGGATTTACACATGTAAGCACTGGCGGGGGAGCTTCTGTAGTTTATGTAGAAGGCGAAGAACTGCCAGGAATAAAAGCAATGATTGACAGTAAAAATAGATTTGGGTAAATAATTCAAACAATTTTGACTTGAGTGTTGGTTATTTTCTTTAAATTGCCTAATAACTTTTCTTCAAGTTCTAGAAGATGAACTTTTTCCAGTTCTTTAGAGAATAAATCAATCTTTCGTTCTATATCAATACGGTTATTTTCAAATGTTTTAATGCGCTCTTTTTTCTCTTTTAACAATTGAATAACATTGAGAGCATTCATCTGCTTGATTAATTTATCCTGCTCTTTTTTGATATGGCCGTATTCTGACAAAAAGCTTCCCAGGTATTCTTTGGTTAGCAGTTTAAGAACTTCAAGGGTCTTGTCTCTTTTTTTGTCGCGTAAATCAATTCGATTATTCAAAATGGATTTTTCTAAGTCTTGCAGAGTCTTAAGAATACCTAAATGCAAATCCTGCATCAATGCATCAAGAGGGGATTCGATATATTTCTGAACCGTTACCCTGTGTCTGTAAGTAATTCTCTCAAACTTTCTTAATGCAGGATTAATGACTGAAAAAGGCAGAGCAATTCTTTCACGCACTTCTTCGCCTTTTGCTTTTGTTTGTTTTAATTTGTCTTTTATTTCATTTAATTCCCTGTCTTTTTGCAGTAATTCAATATCTTCTTGTAATTGTTTAAGTTCACTGGAGAATATTTCTTTTTCTTTTTTTCTGGTTTCAAGGTCTGTCTCAAGTGCTTTTTTTAATTTAGTTTTTGTTTGAACATCAACAATGAGATTTTTAGTTGAATCCAGCACATCAAGACCTGCAGTATCAAAAGCCTGCTTGAAAGCATTAATTTCCCGCTCTATATTACCTATACTGGTCATTACCTGCCGAGATTCGTTTGCAAAAAATTCCTGCATAATCTGGAAAGATTTTGCAGTGCCCTGCATTAATTCTTTTAATTCTTTCTGTACCACAGAATGAAAAACAGGCAAATCCTCTATTTTTTGCGGAGGCTGTATCTTATCTAAAAATAATGAGACTTTTTTGTGATACGCCTCCCTATTGCCCTTCATGTAATGCTTTGCTCTTTCAGGAATATTAGAATTCATTAATTCTGCTTTGTTTAGTGTATCCAAATGCTGGATTGTTTGCTGTTTTTCTGCTAAAACGCGCTGACTGACCTTTGCTAATTCAGAATTCAGCTCATCAATTTTAGGGGCAGTTTTTTCGTCAAACCAAGGACTTAAATTAGTCAATTCTACTTTTTCTTGTGAAATGCTTTGTTCTTTCCTAAAAATGCGTTTTAAAAAACTTAACATAATACTGCTTAATAGCAGAGAATTTATATAGTTTTAGGTGTAGATAACAATATAATGAAGAAGCTACATTCCAAAAAACAGTCAGAAATGAAGCAAATTGCAAAAGACCGAATTCAGTACTTGTTTGAGCAGGCAGAGCTAAAATTCAGCAAAAATCCTTCATTATCTAATAGATATGTAACTCTTGCCAGAAAACTGGCAATGAAGTATAAGATTCGAATGCCGCGTGAGCTGAAGAGAAAGTTTTGCAAGCATTGCTATAAGTATTTAGTGCCTGGGAAAAATTGTAGAGTAAGAACACATAATGGAAAAGTAGTTTATTCCTGCTTTAATTGCAAGAAATTCATGAGATTTGTGTGCAAGCCTTGTAAAAAATAATGCCTACTTCTTGTATCTGAGAAAAATTTATAAATCATTGTTAATTTAATTAACAAAAAGAGGTATTACATGAGAAGCAAAAAAAATGGAAATGGAGAATGTGTAATATACACTTATTCTTTGATACACCTGCCTAAAAAAGATAAAGTAAGATTCTTTTATGCTTTGAAGGGAAGAAACGGCAAGAAAGGTATTATAGAACGGCTGAGAATAGAGCAGTTAGGGAGAGGAGTCTTGTTAGTTGCTGTGAAAAAAGAGAGCGAAGTAGATGAGTTCTTTGATTATTGGCAATGCAAATACAAGAAGAAAAAGGTAAAGCTGATTTAACGTTTCTTTTTTCTGATTTTCGCAGAACTTTTGTTTTGTGAATTTGGAACTTTTTTTGAAGTTCCAATTTTTTTCTTAACACTTGTTTTTTTACTTTTGTGAACTGCTTTTTTGGTTTTGTGATTTATTTTGCCATGCCGCTTGATCCATTCTTTTTGCAAAAACAGAGTGTAGATAAAAATAATAATCATGCTTAACTCAAAAAAACCATTTATGTGTATTGGGATGTCTAGCAGACCTGCAGTCCTTAGAATAGTGAGCAGTTCTTCGATTATGAATATTACCAATGCAACAAAAATCAAAATCCAGGGCAATTGAAAGATGCTCTTGTTCTTTGTAGGTGTTGCGAATAACTTAAGGAAGAGGAAGAATAAAATTACAACTAGTATCAGGTTATAATACGGAGCAATAAGTCCTAGTGCTGAGAAAAATTCACTCATTCAAGCCACCCCTTTGCGATATTAGTCTGAATTATAACTGCTGTGATTACAAAAAGCAGAATAAAGAATGGAATTACGTGGGTTAAGTGAGGTGTTTCATATATTCCGAAGGTTTTTAGCGCACCAATTACTTCTTCAATAGCAAATAAAACTAGTGCAATAATCATATATCTCCAGCTGCGCAAGTTTTTCTGCCGTTTAGTAGCCCTAAACATGCTTATTGCAATAATGCCAGCTATAATAGACAAAAATGCTGCAGAGAACTGCGCAATACCATAAATCCAATCATATGTTACGAATGAGATTTGGTCACCTCTTTACTCAAAAATTTATAAAACTAGTATTTAAACCTTTTGATTAAAAATAGAAAGAAAATAAAAAATAATTTAATTTATTGACTACAGCATCCGTAATACATAGGTAATAAGTCCATGACTTTGTTACCGTATTTGTCTTCTGTAAAGCACTCGTATCCCATAGATTGTTTGTTTGTAAACAATTGGTATCCATATCCGTAGTAAGCTTTTGCATTACCAGGGAAGTGCAGTAATTGACAAGATGTTATTGCTGTTGGAATATGGCTGTACGGATCTCTTCCATATGCGAATCCTTTGCTGACTCCCATTTCAGTGTTTGTCATGAATTCTTCACTAGCGCCGCCCATTAATGGTGCTGGTGCAGGCTGTCCGCCAATCATGCCATATGCTGCTGGGTTTTCCATCTTAGGACTTTGCTGAATCCACCTTGTATACGGAAATGGATTTTCTTCAAAATTCGTATAAACTCCTGCTCCTGTTCTTCCAGAAGTAAACATTAGAATAAGTCCTACAACTGCGATAACAGCAACAATTGCCATAATCATTAAAGCAATACTCTTGGATTGTTCCATTACATTTCACCTCACTTTTTTAAATATTTAAGCGTTTAAGAGATAAATAACATTAATCGTATATAAACTTTTCTAAATTAAATATAAAAATAAGAATAAAAAAATAAAGAAGTTATCTTGTACAGCAAGCAAGTGAACCAATTAAATCAATTACTTTTTCACCGTCAACATTTTTCTTAAAACATTTTCTGCCCATGCTGGTGTATGATTCCCACTGCTGCTGATTTGAGCTTATAGGTGCATAAACATTGTTTGGGAACCGCATTGTGGTGCAGGTAATTTTTGCAGTTCTTGTTTTTAATGCAGGATCTCTTTTGTATGTTACACCTTTTTGAACTTCTCTTGGAACTGGCTCATAATTAATTAATGCTTCGTCTGCTCCGCCAAATACCGGATTTGTTGGGTCTATCATTGTTGTTTGATAACCTGGAGATTCAACTAAAGGCTGCCCTTCAATATATCTTGTGTAGGGAAATGGGTCGCCTTTCAAAGCTCCACCATAAACACCTGCTCCTGTTCCAGCCATACTGAAAAGAAGAACAAGTCCTACGATACTTATAACAACAACTATTCCTAGAACAGTTAACGTAAGATTTCTTTCATCCATCTAAATTCACCTCATTTTTAATACGCGATTATTTTATATAAGAAGAAAAAACTATTTTAGTATATAAATTTTACTAAAAATTTCTAAGAAAAAAAGAGAAAAAAAATAAAAATTTAGTACATTCTATTTGCTGGTTGATAGCAGCAAAGTCCTGCAATTGGGTATCTTCCGTTAACTTTCAAATTAACACACTTACCGTCGAATTCACTCTGTGCTCTCTGAACACTTGCAGTAGCTGTGTAATCCTTGTACTTAGCATAGTTTGGATTTACCAATGCATACTGACCGAAGTCGTGGCAACTGTATATAGGAATGTTACCTTGGAAAGTTAATTCTTTAGGTTCCCATGTTCCAGCTCCTGTTCCAGGGTTGTAGGTCATATCTTGCCTGTAACCTGTTTTCCAGGATCCTTCTACCTTATATCTTGTTGGTGTATCTTGCGGCATGTTTGGTTGTTCAACAACACCAGAGTACAGAAGTCTTTCGTCTGTAATAACTCTAGCAGCGTGGCCAACATTCAATCCACCACCATATACACCTGCAACTGCAGCGCCGGTCTTCATTTTAGCAAACATTAGAACTAGTCCAATTATTGCAATAACTGCAACAACACCTAGTATTGCAAGTGCAATTCCTTTAGTTTGTTCTGCCATACTTTTTTTCACCTCTCTTGGTTATTCTTAATACTGATACACATACAATTTTATTTCTTTTATATAAATGTTTCGCTTTTTTTGACTACTTTTTATCTCGCCAAAAATATATTATTAGACCTATTACTCCGATAGTAACTGCAGAATCTGCAATATTAAAAGCAGGCCAAAACTTGAAATCAATAAAGTCAATTACAAAACCAAATAGAATTCTGTCAATTAAATTGCCAATTGCTCCCCCTAATATCAAAGAAGTAGATATCACTGGGAGATATTTGTTTGGGATTTTTTTATAGTAATGCAGTATTGCAAATATTATACTGATTGTTACTATAACTAATACCCATCTTATTGTAGGCATATTCATCAAGCCAAAACCAATCCCGAAATTTTTAATTAAAGTTAAATGAAAGAAGTTTTGGATTAATGGAATTGATTCTGTGAATGCGAGCTTTGATGTGATTAAGAACTTAGTGAGTTGATCAAGTATGATAATTAATAATGCAATTCCAAAAAAAAGAAATCTTTTTTGTTTCATCGCCATGCAATAATCTCTTTTTCTTCACGTGGTCTTTCAATCCTGTCTAATCTTGCATTTATGTGATCAATGCCTGCTTTTATTGCATCAAGCTTTGCATTAATCAATTGCATATCTTTGCTAGAATCTAAATCTGCTTGAACTTCAGGAGCTTGAGGTACTTCTAATCTGCTAGGCTCTCTTTTAAAACCCAGGGCCTGATCTGGGGCTAAGCCTGTGCTAGGCATTGCAGGTGTTTCTTCGCCAGGCATTGCTGGAAGGTCTGGCCTATCAGCAAAAACAGAAGGCGGCCGGTCTGGGGGCATTAAATCTGGTTCTTTTGGAATTCCTGCAGGAGTCTTTGGAATTAATGGGGCTGCTGCAGGCAAAGGTTCTTTCTTTTTCCAAAACTTAAGTGAATCAAACATTTTATTGTTTCACCAACTTATTTAGTATGAAATTTGGGATGAGCCGAATTACTTTTAGACTCATTGTATCTGGATAGAAATCAGCATTGCCTGACCTGTATAATTCAATCAGATTTGTATTTTTGTTATTTTCTGAAAATAAATAAAGGAATATACTGCCTTTCATGCTGTCATCTGTTGAAAACATAGTCTGTGCAGGCCCTGGCAGATACTGCCGAGGATTTCCAGATTTAAGAATATCCTGAATCTTTTGACTTGATATTGTTACTCCATCTAAATCAATTTCTTGAATATCTTCAAAAGTATCCCAATGAATGATTATTATCTTGTAATATCCGTTAATTATTGAGTCTGCATTTTCTGACTGAAAATTCTTAAAGCCGCTAAAGTCATGCAATACAACAGGCTGTTCTTCTCCTTTTACAGAAAAAGCTCCAACCATTTGATCTTCTAGCTCAAGCAAAAATAATTTATTTTCTGTGTTAAACTGAGCCTGCAAATCTGCAACGTCTGCCACAAAATAAAATGCGCCTACAACTAATAATGCAATGATGATTAAAGGAATTACGAATTTTGTAATCTTTTCCATAATCGTGAGAATAACTGCAAGAACTAATGCTATTATCAAGAGAATTAATAATATTCCGAATATCGTTGCCATAAAATGAATTTATTTATTTAAATATATAAATTTTGTGTTAAAAGACCTGTAATAGTTTTGTTTATCGATATGTGCATAGCACGCTTCGTTTGGATTCTTATGTTGATTCTGTCTCAGATTTATGTTGAATCGAATTATGTGCTGGAGAACTTCGCTAGGTGCTATGCACATATATTTACCCTATTCTTTATAAAGTAAGTCCTGTTAAGTATTCCTATAAAATTACTAAATTAGTTATTAAAAAATTAATGGGTGGCGAGGTTGTCAATAGAATTTTTAGCTACAGAATTGCATGCAAAAGAAGATTTCAAGTATTTTAATTTTAGAGAGCTTGGAGCAGTTTATGTAGGTTACACCCACACTTTTTCAACTGAAATTCTAGAAGATAAACTGCCAGATGAGGTTGCAGAGAAAAGACCTAGAAGAAGAAAGCAAAACATAGATGAACAAGAGGAACTAAAAAAACTGCTTCTGAAATATTTTGAGGAATCACAGATAACCTGCAATGAATCGGTGTTTAGGGGAATGCATATTCGTGCAACAAGAAGCGAGATGATGCATGCGTTACAGACAGAAAGAGAGATTGCTTTGCAGAAGCAAATTAAAGATGCTCTTGAAGAACCTGAAAAAGCAAGACTGCGTAAATTTTGGCGAGGGTATCGAGATAAAATCCGGGCATTGATAAAATTAAAAGAGGAATTGCAGTCTGAAATCAAGGATGAATATGATGAAAAAACAAATGCAGTGGCTACGCTTGAAGGATTGATTACAGAGTATAAAGAAAAAAGAACCAAGGCAGGATATACTCTGGTAAATAAAATAGTCCCCGGACATTACACTGAAATGGTGAGATGGGAATCGCATCATCCCTGGAGTTATCATGAATTAGATGAATCAATTGTGAATACTCTTGAGAAAAGAAACAGAATAGAGGCAGGTTTTCAGGATATTCGAGCAGAAGCAGAAAAAATTCTTGATAAAAATGTCAAGAGAACAATAACTGATATGAATAAATTCTTTGAGAGAAATTATGGAACCCAACAATTTGAGAATATTCACAAAAGAGCATTTGCAAAAAAATTAGGTCCTGATTTAATTGCAAAAAGAGTAGAGCTTCAGAGGAGAGTGCTAAGTTTAGAAAAAGAATTAGGTGATGAAGGCAGAGTGGAGCAGCATGGCGATGAAATAAGAATTATATTGAATTCTGATGAAAATATAAATTTCAAAAGATACCTTGACTCACAAGAATTGATGAAAATGGATTGGTGTTTTATTGACATAGAGAAACCCCGCTTTAACACGCCCCAGGAAGAGGTGAGCTGGGTTGCAATAAATTACAGCAAAAATGGAGAGCTTTTGCGCGAGATACACGCCAGCAAAAAAGTTGGAGAAGAATTCAAGTCCCAATTTTTTGAAGAGAAAGGGTGTGAGATTTTTGACCACTACTCTAATGAAAATGATTTGATGGCAGGGGTGCAGGCTTCTATCAACGCATCAAATCCAGATGTTTTGTGTGCATATAACACGCCATATGATCTTATTGAATTAAGAGATACAGAACATGGATTAGAGGTTGGACCGCGCAAGTCCAGACCAAAAAAAGAAGTCACGACCAGATTCTTTGAGAGAATAGATGTAAAAGGCAAAATAGTAATCGACCCATTAACTTGGGCAAAAATTGCAAAAAAATTCCTGCCAAACAAAAAATTATTGATGGTATCACAAGAATTAGGATTAGATTTTGGAAAATCAATAAACTATAAAATGATGGCAGAATTAGAGAATATCATCGACGGCAAACCCTGGCAGGAAACCACTCCTAAAACGCAAGCAAAAATAAGGGAGTTTGCAGGAGCGATTGATGAGGTACCTAATTTAAACGAGGTATGCGCGCAAATAATTGCGCATTATGTTGGAGACGATGTCAATATACTTCCTGCGCTAATAACGCATCCAGAATTCCAGAGATATCTGAGACATCTAGATAAGATAACTGAATTTGCCGACGTTAACATCCAGAAAGCCGCGCATACGCCAAGTGCAATAAACAACCTGCAGAAAAAAGATTTCTTTGAGAGAACAGGAATGCATTTGGATGTAATTCATAGAATAACTGACGTGGCAAGAAGAGCCGAAGATAGAGTGAAAAGATTTGTCAAGAAAAAAAAGCGGAAGGGTGTAAGGCAAAAAACAAAAGAAAAAGGATTGAAAAAAAATATTGCGCATTTTGTTATGCCGACTTGGCCTTTTCTTAGGAAAGATATGGAATTCAAGTTTCCAAAAGCAAAAGAATTATTTGATTATGTCGAGGAGCACAGAGATGTTCCTGAAGATTATTACACTCTCTCGCAATATGCAGATTCATTCTGCAAATATTTGATGCAGGCCTGGGGAAAATACATAAAAGCCAGAGATGAGTTTGATAAAAGTATTGATGATAGCGGTCTTGATTATTACAAAATAGATCAGGCCTGCGGAATATGCAAAAGTCTTCTCCAAGATACGCACGATAAAGACCGCATAAAAAAAATGTATGTGCCTGTGAAAACACTTGAAACACTTCTTAATTCAAGAGCATATATGAAAGAATATAGAGCACAAATCCTGCAAACTGCAAATGTGTCTGCAGAAGTTGCTGCAGAAAATGAAAAACAAGTCAAAGGAGCAATACGCCAGGAAATAAAGAAATTAAACAAAATACTTCGCAATCAAAATTTGGAGGCTTCTGAATTCCAGGACTGGTTAAATGAGTGGCTTAGAGTCGAGAAAAAAAGAGGACAAGTGATTATGCCGTTTAATGCAGACCCAGAAGGAATAGAGATATTAGCATTTGAATCAAAATTAATACGATTAACATCGGCACTGAAAACTGCAGGTGTTAAAGTTGTGCACAAAAAGAATGAACATCTTTTTACGACGGTAGAGGGAGTGGACAACCTTCCAGAAGACTTGCCATTGATGCGCGTAGACGAACATGAAAAAGTGTACATTGCAAAAGATCCATCCTCTGGAAATAAAATATATTACCCTAAACGCGATTTTTACGGCGGAATAAAATTACAAGACGAACCTTCAAATGTCCTTACACTTTTTGAGATGGATGCATATGGCGGATTCTTAGAGCAGTTGTTTGACGGCAGAATTGATGCTGCTGTAAGGCATTTAGAGAGATGCCTGCAGAGATTCCGCGACAGCGAGGTTCCAAATGAAGAATTAGTTTTCTTTGTAAAAAGTTCGCAAACGTATAAAGCATTTGTGGGTGATGAAGAAATAAAATTCTATCTTTCAGACGAACGCAAGACAACATATGACAAGAAAAAAGGCATGTATTTTGTGTGGGAGATGAATAAAAAAGGAGCTTTTGAGAAAATATATGTCTCAACAATAGCTGATTTGAACCTTGACAGAGAAAAATACTCAGAGAGAATAGAGGATAGAATAGAAAAATTACTTGCGCCTATGCGGGAGATGACTGCTGAAGAAGAGTATCTTCCTGCGATACTTCAAGAGAGGTATCCTCGAATTCCTGGCGGATTTGAAAAGTATTCTGATTTAAAGCAAACGCCAATTGAAACTGCTAAGAAGGCTATTGAGCAGGGCCAGGTATTGGAGGGGAGAGGACTGGCAATTTTTAAGACGTATAAAGCATATAGGCGGGGATTTAGAGCAGATTTTGAGCACCAAGATATACAGCAGGCAAAAGCACTTTGGGCATGGAATATGATACAAGAGAATCTCATACATCCTGCAACTGCTCGCTGTCAACAGTTTATTGTGCCTTCAAAATCAAGAGAGGATGAGTTTCATATTGTTACCAAGGATTATAGGTCTAGTGATGTTTCGCCTTATTCCTGCACTTGTGAATGGGCTCAATTCAGCAGAAAAAAACATTGCGAACATATCCGCAATATTATGCAGCGCTAAATCTTTAATTTATTGATACATAGCTAGTAAGAAATTTTGTGAGACGTGTCAATGATAACTCCTTCTACATACTGTCGTCGGTCAAGAGCTCTTTCAAATGCTTTGACTATTGTTCCTAATTTGTATTCATCTGCAGAATCATGGGTTAACCAAATTGGAGTTTTGCGAGATGTTGGCAGTTGAGCATCAAATCTTTTTATGAGATATGTTCTGTACTGCCATACTTTTTCCAGACTGTCTAATTCCAGGGCGTGAGCCATTCGCAGACCTATTGCAGAGTAATTGCCCTCTATTAAGTCTGTGAGAAGATTTACTGTTTTTTGTGCGGCTCGCTGTATCCTTTTCTGATCTATACTGTCTATAATTGCCTGCAGTGGTTTAGATTTGGGATATTCCCAAAAAAAGCCCATGCGCTGTACTAGATTAAAAGTAGATTGCAGTTTCTCCCCCATGCCTGCCTGAAATAGAGAAATCTTTATATTTCTTTTGCTATTCTTTGTATCTGGGGGTTGGGATGAGCGAGATATCAGAATATACCATACAGCAAGTGCTGGATACTGTACATTTAGAAGATTTAGTGAGCAGATATACTGAGCTAAGGCCTTCTGGGAAAAATTTTAAAGGAAATTGTCCGCTTCATTCAGATGAAGATTCTTCTTTATTAGTTCTTCCAAAGCATAAATTGTATAAATGCACGTCTTGCGAAAGCATGGGCAATGTATTTGTTTTCTTGATGGAAATGCAGGGCATAACTTTTCCAGAATCAGTCTATTATCTTGCGGAGATGGCAGGCATTGATGTTATTGAGACAAAAGCTGCACATGAAATTAAAAAAACAGACTTATACCATGTAATTCAAGAGGCAGTTGAAATATATCATGAATATTTTAGGCACTCAGACGATGGAAGTGCCAAGAATGCCCGAACGTATATGCGAAGAAGAGGATTTACAAATGAAACTTTGCTAGAACATAAAATAGGGTATGCTCCAGAACCAAATGGCTGGAATTTTTTGATAAGACAATTATCGTTAAAATATGATTTTCCTTTACTTGAAAAAGCAGGACTAGTCTTTAAGGGCAATAAATCGCAAAAATTTTATGATTATTTTCGCAACAGAATTTTATTCCCTTGGTTTGATGCTGCAGACAGACCAATTGGTTTTGGGGGAAGAACAATGTCTGCAGAAAAAAAAGAGGTTAAATACTTGAATACACGACAAACGCTTATTTTTGAGAAACAAAAAAATCTGTATCTTTTGAACATTGCAAGAAAACTTCAATCGCTGAGAGAATTGGTAGTTGTTGAAGGATATACTGATGGATTAATGGCGCATCAAGAAAATCACAAAAATACAGTCGCAACTGCAGGAACTGCATTTACTAGACAGCATGCATTACTGCTCAAAAGAATATCTGATAGAGCAATATTTTGTTTTGATTCAGACTCTGCAGGAAAAGCTGCTGCAATTACGTCTGCAAGAACTGCGCTTACTACAGAAATAGATCCTAGAATTGTGGCTTTGCAGGAAGGAAAAGACCCTGCAGATGTAATAAAGGAAAATCCAGATATTTTTGAAACAAGACTTAATGAGGCAATGCCTCTTTTTGAATTTGTATTTGAGGATGCATTAAACCGACACAGCATAGAATCTGCACATGATAAAGCAATTGTTCTCAAAGAACTTGCGCCATTTATCTATGCTGCGCCTGATGCACCCACCTGCAGAGTGTACATCAATGAAACTGCAAAAAGAATGGGTCTTGAATATGATGTTGTTGCAGAATTAGTAGATTATCGTACCCGGTCTGATAGCTTTGCTGAATTAAAACTAAGTCCGTTTCCCACAAAAATATATGAAGAACAATTGGCCTGCGTATTGTTAAGAAAAGTTGCGTATAGAAATTATTTGACAATGGAGTTATCTTCTGAACAGTTTTTTGATACTGCAATAAGCGCACTGTTTTCTTATTTTAGCAATGAAAGTGCAAAAGATGATGCCGTGCCTTCACATAATAGCATGGATTTAGAACCCTCTCTTTTTGATGACCAGCGTACTGAAAATCTGCCTGCAGAAGTGATTGCGCATGCACGAAAAAATGATATGCCTGTTAATGAAGCTGAAGTGTATAAACTTATCAGCACGCTCCAGAGAATGCCGTCTCCAAAATTTCCTCCAGATGTAATTGTGAATCAGTTCCTAAAAGCAAGATATAGATATGACTTACAACAAATTGGTACGGATATAGAATCTGCACATAGCAGAAAAGATGAGGGTGCAGTAGAGGAATTAATGCAGCAACATACTGAGCTAATTCAAAAATTAAGATTCTCTAATAAAGATTCATTAAAGTGACTTGGATTTCTTAACAAGTAAATATAAATTGCGGCAGTGGTAAAAATATCCAGACAATTATGTTTTACAACTCTTGCAAGAGGTTCTGGATCTCCGCCGTTTTGGTATCGGGTGTAAGCTTTAGGGATATTTTCTCCTGCTACATCATCTTCCTCCCGCTTGAACCTGAAGATTGCAACTTCATATTCTGTCAATTTTCTTCCTGTAAAACCTGTTGCTTTGTTATACTTTGTGATTGCGTGATACATGTCTAGATGTTTATCTCGAGGCCATTTCCAGTTACGCAGGTATGTTAAAAATCTGTTTTCCAACCTGCTTAAATCAAATGTTCCGTTAAAAGTTATGATGCCTTTTGTGGATTTTGTTAAGTGTGCAAAAGCGTTCATAATAGCTTCTTCTTCATAAGGATCTCTTGCAAATAGGCCGTCAAACACAAATTCTCCCCTGCTCTGACTGTAATATGCAAGCCCATTAAGAAAAGTCTGGTTTTTGTATTTAAGACCTCTTGTCTCAATGTCAATAAAAACAACATCCTGCAGTGGAATGTAAAAGTCAGCATTAGCCTTGTTTTGAATCTTGCCAGAATGCCAGGCATTTAGATTTCTTCTAATTCTATCTGCGACAGGGTTGTGAACTTTTGATACCGGAATGATTGACCTGTAGTATTTACAGTGATTAATCTGAGAGATTCTTCCCTCTAGAACATCTTCAATACGATCCCCCTTAGCCATAAGCTGATGAGAGTTTTAAGAATTATTTAAGGTTTTGTGTTTTGTATGCTTTTTCAAGACATTTTGTGAGTGAACGCAGTACTTTATTGTGGTGCGTTAACACTTCTCTACTATTTTGCTTAAGCACAACATGCGGCCGAAAAACAATCTGCTCATGAAATCTATATATGTTAGCTAGACTGTGCACTCCGTGCACAGCCTCAGCAACATATGCGTGATATGGTGAACATTCAAGAGCTGCAATTGCTTTAGAGAAATACTCCATGAATTTTTCTCCAGAAACAGTTTTAATATTTAAGTCTCTTAGAGGGGTCCGCATCTGAGAAACTATTTTTTCATTCATCTGCAATACTGCAACAACAGAATCTAATCTTGCCCCGTCTGTTCCAAAACTAGCCCAATCTTGATAATTGTCTAGCAGACTTTTTGCCGATTGAACTGTGGTTCCGGACTTCACTTCAACTGCGCAATTTTTTCTGCTGGAAGCAACAACAAAATCAGTTATTACATATTTTCTACCGCTTGTATGAATCTTTACCTGCTCGTCAATACTTCTTATCGGAGGGAAATATCCTGCAAAACCATTCTGAAAATATTTTCCAGTGGGATCAATAAGATTTGTAACCAAGAAAACCAGCTTAGTTGCATTTTCTGTAATCTCTTTGAGCAGCTCGTTTTTTCTGCTTGAGAATGAAAAGTCTTGCGGCTTAATACCAGTTACCCGTGCAATAGTGGCTTTAGGAGCTTCTATCTTGAACCCAAAATCACTTTTTCCTGCATGGTGTATCTCTCGAAATAATTTTCTTTGGCCAGGATCAGAACTGTTTTTTAAAGCAGATGGAGCAATATTCACGCCCTGATAAAATGCGCTTCGCAGTCTCTCGCCAAGATCCTGCTGATTGCCTGCAGAAGCTCTGCTTGATACCATGTTGTATAAACAAGGGAATTCTGGGTGCAGACTATTTACTTGCTGTTTTACTGTAACACTTTTGGGTCTTTTTTTAATTTTTATGTTGGCTTCTGATCTATACTTCATTGCACGAAATAGTTTTTTATCTAATTCGTTTAGAGATGTGAGTAGAGAAGGATTGCTTTGTGCATATGCCTGCTGAACTTTTTCATGAGGCCAGATTTCAAGCATTTGTTCTCTAATGTTATCATCAGTCATTCTTTGCACTGTTTCAAAACCAAGCAGCTTTAAACCATTAGTGTGATTTCCTGCTTGATTATTTTTTTTACCAAGTCTTGCGAGCGCAGTAAGAAGTGCAGGAGTACTTTTAAGATCCTTTGCACGCACAAATTCTCCTGGATGAAATCCTTGCAGTGCTAAAGCTTTAAGAAATCTTTCTTTAGGCCAACCTTTTGTAAATTTAAGTGTAGACTCAATACTCACCCTATCACGCACCTTCTTTTCTCTGAATTTTAGAAAGAAATGGTTCTGCGTATATAATTATTTCGTTGTTACAGAACGATAATTAATTGAAAATCAATATATTGCTGGTTGAATAAATTCTTTAAAGCGGTCTCTTTCTTTTATGCATATTTCTTCAGTTCTCTTGAGATTAAAATAAACCAGGAAGTTTTGAGATTTCCAGCTTCTCCAAAGTTTGCGTTCATCTGAGTATCCTACATATTGAATTTGCACGCGGCCGTAATTCTTGCCTTTATGAATTAAAGTCAGGTTCCAGGTTGGATTGTTTTTAATTAGTTTATGTTGAGCATATTCTTTATCTTCTAGAACTGCGCCTCGTTTTGCATAAAATGAAAATAATATTGTTTTAAGATGCTCAAAAGCATACCGCGCTTGGTCTCCTTCAATTTTTGCAAGTATGCCTGGGCCAGATTTGGTTTTTAAAAAAGTGTCAACCATGCTAAAAGAATTATTGTTTATTTAAATAAACCTTTCGATTTATTTTTTTGTAGAAACAAGAGATATAGAAAAATATGTGTAAAAATCGGTAAATAAAATTAAATCAGAACTGCATTCAAAGAACCATTTTGACCTGGTCTTGATGTGATTTTTGCCTTGCCTTTCTCAGTTTCAACAACACTGCCTTTTGTCAAAATATTACGCCTAACATAGTTCAGGTTAGCAGGGCTTTCAGCAACAGTCTTTAACTTGACTTTTTCATATTTCTTTGTTTTAGGATTAAGTAAATTAACAGTACTTGCAGTAAGAAAAACCTCTTTCTTAGCGCCGCCTCTACCGCGAATCTCTTTTTTGACATCCTTTTCTGCAATAGTCGTATTAGTCGGCCTTCTACCTAGTTCGTATTTTTTCTTTGCTCGAGGACTCTTATACCTGCCCCCTGTAGCTTTCCTAGACTGTCTTCCTTTCTGTGAAATAGCCATGTCAGACGAAATTGGATGATGCTTTATAAACTTTATGTTTATCTGGCTGTTTTTAGAGAAAAATATATTAATGAGCTTAAATATTGATGATTTCATGAAAAAAGCGGCGTTGTTCATCTTATTGATAATCTTTCTTTCCTGTAATGTTGCAGCCTTAAAGATAATAAATGCAAAAGCAGATGGAAGAAATCCTGTGATTTATGGAAGCACTGTTGTCTTTGAAACTGCAGAACAAGATGTTGAATTAGATCTTAATAATGACGGTGACAAAAAAGATATGGTGATACGTTATTATGATGTTGATTCTGGAGAACTGCTAAATACAGAAATGGCTGGGAAAAATCCGTCTGTACATGCAAATACGATTGCGTTTGAGACTGCAGAAGCAGACCAGGATATTGACCTTAATTCAGATGGCGATAAAACAGACAATATAATTATTTATTATGATATCCGTGATAAAAAAGTAATCAGCACTACTGCAGAAGGCAAGAGCCCTAATTTGTTTGCGGATTTTATTGCGTTTTCAACACCAGAGACCTTGCTAGGGATAGATTACAATAATGACGGAGATCAAAATGATGAGATTATTAGATACTATAAAATATCAACAAAAGAACTAATCAATACTCGCGCAGCAGGAATGAATCCGGCAATATCTGATAAATATATAATATTTGAGACATCTGAAAAAGACGAAGGCAAAGACCTTAACAAGGATGAAGACCAAAATGATATTGTTTTGCGATTTTATATAATGGAATCTGGCAAAACACTGAGCACATTTACGCCAGGATTAAAACCGACCATGAATTCAGAGAGCACAGCAGCTTTTACGTCGTTTGATCCTGATGAAACAATATTTTATTATTCTGTCTCTAGAGAAGAATTGCAAAAAACAGACATAAAAGGAGCAGAACCAAAAATAACAAACAATATGATTGCGTTTGTACAAAACAATAAATTAGCAGCATATGATACTGATAAAAATACATTTGCAGTTACAGATATCTATGGCAAGAATCCTATGATATTTGAGAATAAAATGGCATTCTCTACAAATGAAGCATTGGTTGGAGATTTAAATAATGACGGCGATGATTCTGATTCTGTCATACGCATAGCAGTAGGAGAAGACGATGATGAAGACGGCGTGTTTGATTTTGCAGACAATTGTGATAGATTTGCAAATGAAAACCAGACAGATACGGACAATGATGGAGAAGGAGATGTCTGTGATTCTGACACGAAAAAAGCTGCTGAAGACAAGAAAGAAGAGAAAGAAGAGATAATCGTAGAAGAAATGAAGCAATCTGAAGAAATACCCGATGCAGAACCTCCTGTTGTTGAAAAGTACCAAGCACCAGAATCTGCGCCTTTAAAAACACAAGAGGAGAGAAAACCCTTGCCAGAACCAAAATCATTCACTTTAACAAAGAAAAAAGGCCCTGGATTTTTTACCTGGTTCTTGATAATATTAGCTATACTTGCAGGCATAGGCGGTATTGTTTATGCAGCAGTATTTGGCATCAAAAAACAAAAAAAGAGAATATTCTAGAACACTGAGTCTATACTTGAGAACTTCGCTAGGCGCTATATGCATATGGATTTTAGAAAGCTTTAAATACTGAGTCCCTATTTTTTGAAATAATTATTTTAAATTTTTAGAGGGGTGCAATAAATGGTTGATGCAAGACCTTTGGACGCTCTTAACCGCGCCAAAGATAAAAAAGTAATAGTAGATTTGAAAAATCAAAGACAGTACATTGGAACGCTAAAGGCATTTGATATACATATCAATGTTGTATTAGATGATACTGAAGAGAGAGTAGATGGTGAAGTAAAGCGAAAGCTTGGAACAGTCTTCATAAGAGGGGACACAATAATACTGATTTCACCAGCATAAAGATAAAAAATGACAAAAGGAACGCCATCAAAAGGAAAGTTATCCAGTGGAAAATCACACATAATTTGCAGAAGATGTGGGAAACATTCTTACCATGTCAGCAAGAAAAAATGTGCTAGCTGCGGCTTTGGAAACAGTAAAAAGCTAAGAGTTTATGGCTGGCAAACAAAGGCGTAATTTTTAATCTATTTTATTTTTTATTTCTTTATTTTTATTGTTTTATTTGGTTTTTAATTTTATTTACTTGTTTTTTATTCTGTTTATTTGCTCTTTATTTTTGTTTAATTTTTCTGTTAATTATGTTTATTTATGCAGTATTAATTGCGAATCGACAGTTAGTTTTATATATCGGGAGCTTTTGCTTTCTTATACTCTGGTCAGAACATATGCAATCAGCGACAAAAAACAATTTTGTCTGGCGTGTGTTTGTTATGTTTATCATGCGGGGTTGCCGGCAAATCTGAACATGTCAGAAACAAAGTTTCTGAGCATGCTCAAGGAATTTCATTCCTTGACAAGTTCAGAAAGCCGTCATCCAGCATTCGTTTTACTCATGCGGGGTTGCCGGAGTGGCCAAACGGGTCAGGCTTAGGTAAGTTGTTTTTCAGGTATACTGAGTTCGAAAGAACAATGACTTGAAGACACCTGATGGCTTAGTGCCTACGCAGGTTCGAATCCTGCACCCCGCATTCATTTTTTTTTTTTTTTTTTTTTTTTTTTTTGGGGTTTTTTTTTTTTTTTTTTTTTTTTTTTTTTTTTTTTTTTTTTTTTTTTTTTTTTTTTTTTTTTTT